>Ga0163155_10000064_pt1 | contig 104133 bp, 91 predicted proteins | sample OliLakLV19SP4G1_FD_148611 | JGI IMG/M metagenome (GOLD analysis project Ga0163155, IMG submission 148611) | Freshwater microbial mat bacterial communities from Lake Vanda, McMurdo Dry Valleys, Antarctica - Oligotrophic Lake LV.19.SP4.G1 | ecosystem: Environmental > Aquatic > Freshwater > Lake... | reverse complement strand
CATTCCCTATACCGTTGGGCTGGTGGTGGCAGGATTGATCTTGACGATCATTCCTGCCTTTGATATTGAACTGCCTGAACTCACCAGTGAGTTGATCCTGGCGCTGTTTTTGCCGCCGATTCTTTTTCAGGCAGCCTATCAATTGAATATACATGAACTGCGCAAGAATTTTTCGTTGATTGCCCTGCTCATAACGGTGGGTGTGCTGCTGACGACTGTGATTGTCGCCGTCATTATCGCGCTGCTGAATCCAGTGATGGGTCTTCTACTGGCGGCTGTATTTGGAGCGCTCATCAGCGCGATTGATCCGGTCGCGGTCATTGCCCTATTCAATGAGAATCCTGTTTCGGCACGTCTGAAAATACTCATCGAGGGTGAAAGTTTACTGAACGATGGCACGGCGATTGTTATTTTTGCGATTGTACTGCAAGCGGTACAAAGCGGCGGGGACTTGAATGTCTTCACCGGCTTGCTCGATTTCGCACGGGTGGCATTCGGAGGCGTACTGGTTGGTGGAATAATCGGCTATCTGGTGGCGCGTCTACTCTATCATATCGATAATCCCATTGTTGAAATGATGCTGACAACCTGCCTGGCTTTCGGTTCTTATCTGGCAGCGGAACAACTTCATGTCAGTGGTGTACTCGCAGTCGTTGCTGCTGGACTGATGCACGGATATATGGGCTTCAGTAACATGTCAGAACTGACTCGGGAGACCGTGAATATTGTCTGGGCTTATCTTGCGGCACTGGCAAACGCGGCGATTTTTTTGTTGATTGGACTCACGATTAATCTGGAAGACCTTCTATCCCATCTGCCGCTGGCGGCATTGGCGATTTTTGCGGTGCTGGTCTCGCGTATAGTGATCGTCTACGGACTTGCGCCGCTCCATACCCGCCTCTTCCACCGTGAGCGTCCACTGCCGATAAACTGGCGGCATATTATGTTCTGGGGTGGTCAACGTGGAGCGGTGAGTCTGGCGCTGGCGCTCAGTCTGCCCCGCGATCTGCCGCAGCGTGACTCCTTATTAATTATGACTTTCGGCGTAGTGCTGTTCACTTCACTTGTGCAGGCCACAAGTATGCCCTGGCTTATTCAGAGACTTGACCTGAGCAAAGATCAATGGCAAGGCGACAAGCATGTGCCCGAAGAAGTGCTTTAAGCAGGCAGCCAGTGATCTGATCGACTAGGGATAGAAAAGCTACTCAGTTGTAGGATGCATACTGTAGCAATTCAGCGGACGCACACGGGTAGATACTCAATAGTTAAACTTCAAAATAATTTCTCTGAGGGGAAGTGAAACTTTCGTTTTCTCTCAGAAATTTTATTCTGTAGGTTATCTAATAGGAAGGATGACAACCATGGAACATAAAATGATGCCATCGACGCATCAACATACACAGGAAGAACATGGCGATCACGATGCTGGTCATGCTCCCAATAGCCATAAGGGGCATATCGGTCATGGGGTCGATCACAGCGGACATAAAATCACAGCGGACATGAAATAATCGCCCTTGCTTTTGGGCAGTATGCCGCAATGATAGCGATTAAAGCGAGCAGATTGACCGCCTCTGACATTCTGACTGACCGTCCGTTGAATCAGGGTAAGGTCATCCTGGTCTACGCCCAGTTTAATGGCTCATCCGCACTTTGATATGAAGTAATTTGGTCACGACAAGAGAAAAAAGTGTTCAATCCGGTACAACGACCACACCGAGCAAGCAGTTCGCTCAGCTTTTCACACAATTTGCGAATGAGTCACCATTTTCGGCGTCAGTCCAAGCTGGTTTTATTGTGCAAACCATCTAACCGCTGCACATCTTGTCTATTTATTCACAGGTATTCTAGTCAATTCTTCCAAGTAGACCCCATAATGCCGCTATAATTTTTATGAAAACGCCAAAATTTGCTCAATATCTACAATAACTCTCCAAAAACGTTAGCTACTTTTTAGTTGAGCGGCGTTTCATAAAGCTTGTAAACTGCCCCCATCTTAACAGACCTACCTTGGAGGGGGAAATGAAAACACGTAATCGCATGTGGCAGCGTTTGTTGATTATGCTCGTTGCTACCTTGTTTCTAGCTGCCTTTGGTGTGCGTGCCTCCTTCGCACAGGAGGAAGTCGCTATCCCCACGATGGATGATATCACAGCTATCAAAATCGGTATTGATACCGCTTGGGTAATGATGACTGGGTTCCTTGTCTTTTTCATGCAGCTTGGGTTCGCTATTCTTGAAACTGGCATGATTCGCCAGACCGCCGCAGTCAACGCCTTGCTCGAAAACTTTATCGAAGCAGGGATTGGTGCCATTTGTTGGTGGGTAGTGGGCTTCGGCTTAGCGTTCGGCGTGGATAACGGCAGTGGTCTTTTTGGGACGACATTGTTTATGCCGGGCATTGAAACTGCGGATGTCATCTACTACGGCAACATCAGCGTCCTGACCATGTTCTTCTTTCAGTTCGCCTTTGCCGCTACCGCCAGCACCATCACGACAGGCGCGATGGCGGAACGCACAAACTTCATTGGCAACATCATCTATTCGGTGATTGTCTGCGCCATCATTTATCCGATTGTCGTTCACTGGGTTTGGGGTGGCGGCTGGCTGTTCCAGCAGGGCTTCTTCGATTTCGCGGGCAGCAATGTCGTCCATACGGTCGGTGGTGTAATCGCCCTGATCGGTGCGTGGATGTTGGGTCCGCGTAAAGGGAAAGTGTGGGGTAAAGCCATGACACCGCACAACCTCGGACTTGCTCTGATCGGCACGCTGATTCTATGGGTCGGTTGGTATGGCTTTAACCCCGGTTCGACCCTCGGCGCAGTCGGTGTAGGTGGAACAATCGGTATCGTTGTCCTCAACACGACCCTTGGCGGCGGCGTTGGTTCGCTATCTGCCTTGTTCTTCCAGTATTTCCGTACGGGCAAATGGGACTTACCCGCTTCTCTAAATGGTTCCCTCGCTGGACTGGTCGGCATCACCGCTGGCTGCGCGTTCGTCAGCCCGGTGTCAGCGATCATTATTGGTGGAGTCGCGGGGGTTGTCATGCTGCTCTGGACCGATTTGTTGGAACGTATCAAAGTCGATGATGCGGTGGGCGCTTCATCAGTTCACCTCGCCTGCGGTGTGTGGGGTGTGATCGCCATTGGGCTGTTCGCTGAACCGACATTGACCCCCTTTGCCGCGAACGTGAAAAGCGGCTTGGGCGGCTTACTGGTGAGCGGTGGCAGCGCCGACATTCTGGGAACCCAGTTGCTTGGTTCTGCCGCAACAATTGCGTGGGTCGCCGTCACATCGGTTCTCATGTTCGGCGCACTCAAAGCAGTTGGTCGTCTGCGTGTCAACGCGGCAGCCGAAGTGGACGGCAACTTCATCGACAACTACGAACATGGTCAAACCGTGTGGCCCGATATTCTCCCCCTGCCCAATGCAGTAGGAGCTACACCCTTAACTGCAAAGAGTGCCGCGCCTGCAATGGGTGACTAGCAAAGTTTTAGGGAGTGAAAAGTCTTATTTTCACTCCCTATGAAAATACGATGTGCTTCTTGTAAGGGCGTACTTGTGCTACAGGTCTGCCCTTATTTATGAATCGTGACTGACATGAGGTTATACGCTTGAAACTCGCTTTTAGCAGCAGCACGCCAATATCGCGCGAACTCAAAATTCCTTTGGCGTGGTTTGTTGCGGCGCTGACAGGACTTTTATTCTTCCTTCTGCTATCGTACCTGCCCACTGTGACCGAAGTCGGTGTGATTCAGTCGTCTGTCCCTTGGGTTCCTGAACTTGGTTTGACTCTCTCCGTCTACATTGATGGTCTGTCGCTGCTGTTCGCGCTCATTATCACAGGCGTAGGCGCGGTAGTTGCCCTGTATTCAGGCTATTACTTTGAAGATTCTCGCGTACTCAGTCGATTTTACGGCTTGCTGTTCGCGTTTATGGCGGCAATGCTGGCGCTCGTCGTCGCTGGCAATGTGCTGACCCTGTTCATTGCGTGGGAGCTGACGAGCATCATCTCGTTTTTGCTCATCAGCTTTCACGGCGATCATTCAGCAGACGCACGCACGGGCGCACTCCGCGCCTTGATCATCACGGGCGGCGGCGGTTTGGCTCTCCTGCTTGGTTTGACACTCATGAGTACGGCTGCTGGCACGAGCGAACTCAGCCAAATTCTAAGCGGATCGGCACTGCAAGATCACCCCTGGTATACGGCGTTCACTGTCCTCATTTTCGTAGGGTGTTTTAGCAAAAGCGCACAATTTCCGCTCCATTTTTGGCTTCCCGGTGCGATGTCCGCGCCGACTCCTGCCAGCGCGTATTTGCACTCGGCGACAATGGTCAAGGCGGGCATTTATTTACTGCTGCGCCTTTCCCCCGCATTGGGCGATACAGGGTTGTGGCAGTCTGCTTTGATGGGCTTCGGCTTGGCTACTATGTTGATCGGAGCGTTGCTGGCGCTCCGTCAGCACGACCTCAAAGCCGCACTTGCTTACTCGACGGTGAGTCAGCTTGGCGTGTTGGTCGCGTTGATCGGCTTGCCGCATGGGGAAGGAATACAAGCCGCCTTGATCGGTATATTGGCGCACTGCCTCTACAAAGCGACGCTGTTCCTCATAGCGGGTGCAGTCGATCACGCCGCTGGAACGCGCGACTTACGTAAACTTGGCGGACTCGCCGCCGCTATGCCCGGTTGGGCAATCGTCTGCGTGCTGGCGTGCCTGTCGATGGCAGGACTCCCGCCGCTGTTGGGCTTTGTCGCTAAAGAAGCACTGCTTGAAGCGATGATCGAGTCGCCGCTGGCATTGGTTGTGATTGTAACGAGCGCGGCGCTCACTGTAACGATGGCGCTCATATTCATCTGGGATGTGTTTTTGGACAAGCCCCGTGAAACACATCACCTTCACGAGTCCTCATGGGGGATGCTGGTCGGTCCCAGCGCGCTGGCGGGCGGCGCGTTGATCGCAGGCTTAAGTTTGGATTGGCTCGTGCGTCCGCTCATCCAGCCCATGATCGATCAAGAGGTTAAGCTCGCGCTTTTTCACGGCATCAATCTGCCCCTGATCTTAAGCGTCACCGCGATCATCTTAGGTGTAGCGGTCTTCGCGGCGCGGACTCGCTGGCGTGCGTGGGCAATCCCGGCGTTACCCAACGCGACAAACATCTACAATGCGCTTGTCGGCGGCGTCGAAAAAGCCGGTGACCTCGTACTGCGTTCGCAAAACGGCAAGCTGCGTTACTACCTATTCGTCATTTTGGGCGCGGTGAGTTTGTTGCAGTTGAGTGCGGGCTTTTCCCACGTGACCGCCGTCGATTTTGAATGGAACGGTGAAGTTGATTTTCTGCGCTTGATGCTGCTGCTGTTAGCGTTAGGCACCATGGTTGGCAGTATCGTCTTTCGCCGTCATGTCATGGCGGCGCTGTCGTTGGGCGTTGCGGGCTACAGCGTGGGCGGCTTGTTCTTGCTTGAACCCGCGCCCGATGTCGCGCTTGTGCAATTCATGATAGAGACGTTAGGGACAGTGCTTATCATCATTATGCTGGCGAAGATCAACGCGCACCAGCGACAGGTCGCTATGGATAACCTGTGGAAACAGTCGCGTCTCGGTCTAGTGCGTGATGTTGTCTTGTCCGCGATCATCGGTGCTGGCGTGGCGTTGTTCGCTTTAGCGGCAATCAACAACCGCGCACTTGCCGAAACAATGACTGTCACCGCATGGCACTTGGAGAACGCGCTCCCGCTGTTAGGTTTCTCTGATGTTGTGGGCGCAATTGTCACTGACTTTCGCGGCATGGACACCATTATCGAGATCAGTGTGTTGAGCGTCGCGGCATTAGGAGTGCTGACTCTGCTGGCGAAACCGAGTCCCGGCGGCGTTATCTCCAAGCGCATCCATATAGCGCAACCGGAAGCGCGGCTGAAAATATTCCACCTTGATGCACAGCCTGATCAGCCAGTTGAGATGCCAGAAGGGAACGATGATGACGAGAACGACGACGAAATTTCGCTTGATTCGGTTCTTTCGACTCCGCTTACACGGATCGTTGCGCAGTTGGTGCTGCCGTTTGCGTTATTGGTTGCACTATCCCAGTTATTTTATGGGGGCGAAGCACCCGGTGATGGATTTACCGCTGGCGTGATCAGTGGGCTGGGGATTACGTTGTGGTATGTCGTGTTTGGCTATCAAGAAGCACAACGGCGTTTGGGCTGGTTAAAGCCGCGCTACTTGATCGGTTCGGGGCTCTTGCTGGTGATTTTGAACGCCGCGGCGCCGATGCTGTCGAATCTGCCATTTGCGGCGCATGTCAACTTTGACCAAATTTACCTGCCCGCAAATTTGCACTTATCCACAACGTTTATCTACGAGACTGGCATATTCTTAACAGTACTGGGGTGTACCTCTACTGTAATGGAAGCAATCACTTATCCGAAGGAAATTGAACCGCTATGAACGTGATTTTCGCAGTAGCAACCGGATTGATGTTCGCCTTAGGCGTATTTCAACTCTTGCGACGCGACATGATAAAGTCAGCCATGGGCTTCTACATCCTGTTCACAGCAATCAATCTGTTTTTCTTCGCCGTTGGCGCATTTAACGGTCAGGTCCCCGCATATTCGCAGAATTTGAGCGTGGGTCAGCCGAGCGACCCGCTGGTTCAAGCGCTCATTCTGACCGCGATTGTCATCAGTTTTGGTTCTTATGCCATTCTACTCGGTTTGATTGCGATCTCAGCCCGTCGCTACAAGACTGCCGATCTGGATACGCTCGATCAGTTGAAGGGCTGAAGAATGTGCTTCCGAACAATCCTTTCGTCCTAGGACCGATTTTCTTCCCGCTGTGTGCAGCAGCATTGTGCATTCTGTTTGCCCATTTTCGCCGTGTTCAGCGCATTATTGGGGTGAGCGCGACGATTTTGGCATGGCTTTCCAGCCTTGTAATTCTGGCGCTCAACTGGACGGATGGACTACAGCTTTATCGGTTGGGTGGGTGGATGCCTCCTTACGGCATTGTGCTTGCGCCAGATATGCTCGCTGCGATTTTTACGGCGATGGCTTCGACCGTCGTCATGGGCGGCGCAATTTACATTCTTGGATGTCGTGACAAGTGCGTGACCTACCCCGCCTTCATGCCTTTGTATTTGTGCATGGCGTGTGGTTTGCATGGTGCATTTTATACGGGTGACATTTTTACGCTGTTTGTCTTCCAAGAACTGATGATCATGTCGTCAGTGGTCTTGGTTGCGATTTCGGACAACCGACTTGGCGTTGAAGCGGCGATCAAATATCTACTGATTAGCGCGATGGGTTCACTGTTTTTGTTGTTGGGCATCGGCGCGATTTACGCCTCCTTCGGCACGCTCACGCTCGCGGATATTGCGCGGTTACTCGAAAGCGGCGAACGCCCGCTCCTCGCGCAGACTGCCGCCGTCCTGTTGATGTGCGCCTTCTTGCTCAAGAGCGCAGTTTTCCCGTTCCATTTCTGGCAGCCGGATTTTCACACCGCCGCACCGACGCCCGTCCATGCGGTACTGTCGTCGGTGGTGGTCAAAGTTGGGGTGTACGGCTTAATCCGTTTGACGATGCTGCTGTTCATCGCTGAAGCGCCGCTCGTCCGAAACCTTCTGCTCCTACTCGGCATCATCGGCATTTTCTTTGGCAGTTTAGCCGCCCTTCGTACCTATGACGCCAAACGTATGCTGGCGTACTCTACCTTCGGACAAATCGGCTTCATTCTATTGGGCATTGGTTGGGGAACGCCGCTGGCATTGATCGGCGCGATTGTCTACGCCGTCAACCATGCGTTCATTAAGTCATCCCTGTTGATGATCACCGGGGCACTTGCCAGTCATATGCAAAACAAATCTGCAAAGCTCAAAGATATTGGCGGAGCCGGGCGAAACTTTCCTGTGCTGGGCGGGCTGTATCTCGTCGGTGGGCTGGCGTTAGCAGGTGTGCCGCCGCTCAATGGATTCATCAGCAAATTGTCGATCATTCGTGGGGGTATTGACGCGCAAGGCTGGATTTTGCTCGGTTTGGCGGTCGCTGCTGGCTTGATTACCCTGCTGTATGTCGTCCGCACATGGCAGCATATTTTTCAGCAGAACCCTGTCGATCAACTATACCTGAAAGCGCAGGGTGATAGTTTGGTCGCTCCGTTGATGCTGCTTGGCTTGTGCGTGTTGTTTGGTTTGTTCGCGGTGCCTTTAGTGGAAGCTGCCACAATTGCCGTGACTCGTTTAAATGATCCCCAGAGTTATATCCGTGCGGTTCTAGGAGGCTGATATGTTGGCGACCGTTTTGCTGGCTTTCCCCTTAGCGGTGATTTGGATGGTAGTGACTTCGAGCCTGTCATTGGAGAGTTTTTTCGTCGGCAGCCTGTTGGGTATTGCGATTCAACTGCTGCTCCACAGCGAACGCCCAAGCGTGAATCTGCGCTGCCTGCCTGACCAGATTCTCGCATTCTTCATCTACACGGTGACGCTCGGACGCGATGTTGTGATTTCGAGCCTTGACGTAACTCGCCTTGTGCTAAACCCCAACATGCCGATCAATCCCGGCATTCTTGCCGTACCTACTCAGGACTTCAGCAAAAATGACATCATCGCTGCCTTCAGCGCACACGGAATCACGTTGACTCCTGGCGAACTCGTCATGGACTTTGCAGAGGGTCATACGATGTTCGTTCACTGCCTCGATGTGGAAGCATCCGCGCAGAACGCGCCCCCCGCACAGACCAAACGTCTGCTGCTGCTGCGCCGCATCATGGGAGTGACAGCAGCATGAGTGATGTGGTCTCCTTCGGGATTCATGCAGCCCTGTTGGTCTTGATCGTGCTGATGCTCCCGTGCGTTTATCGGCTCTGGGTTGGACCGAGCGCCGCTGATCGCTTACAGGTCATCGACACGATCACGACGCTGTTGATCGGGATCATCGTTGTACTGGCGGTCATTCGCGGTGATGTTATGTTTGTGGATATTGCGATTGCGCTTGCAGCGTTCGCCTTCATTGGCACGCTGGCACTTGCCCGTTTTATTTCGGAGAAAAGGACATTCTAATGGAAATCATTGGTCTCGTCGCGCTATGGATCGGCATTGGTTTTTGCGCCATTGGTATTCTTGGACTGGTTCGTCTGCCCGATATATACACACGACTTCATGCATCGGGTAAAGTATCAACAGTAGGGCTGTGCAGCCTGCTGCTCGGCGCGGCAATCTTGATGCCGTCCACCACGCTCAAAGTGATCGCGTTGGCGCTGTTTGCGCTGCTCACGCTGCCCGTCAGCACCCATGCGATTGCGCTGGCTGGCTATCGTTCCGGCATCCGTATGCGAGGATTCTCCCGCGATGATATGGCGATAGGATTTCGTGTGGTCGAGAGCATCGAAACAATTGAAATGAAAGAAGAAGCCTCTGCCGCATAAGTCAAATCTGCAAATCGCTCAGCGAGCGAACGCTTATTGCTGTAGCTGCCCGAAAAGGTCTTTCATCGCGGGGTAGGCGGCACGATATACAGCATATTTGGCTTGATAAAGCCCATACTGAACCAGATGAGGTGTGAGCGTCTGTTCGCTCGGCGTAAATCCTACAGGTCTGTAACTCGTAAATACGCCTCTGGCAACCTGTGCCGACAGCAGTGCCCCGCGTACACCAACATGATCCGCGTCTGTGCCAATCAGAATATCGAGACCAAGCACATCTGCGAATATCTGACACCACTTCAGCGAACGTGTTCCGCCACCCGTTAGCATAAGGTGGCTCGGTGGCTGCGGCATCAGCGCGTCAAGCGCATGACGATAGCCAAACGCCACCCCTTCCAGCACGGCACGTACCAGATCGGCGCGTTCGGTCGTGCTACCCATCCCGATGAAGGCTGCCCGCGCCAATGGGTCGCGGAACGGAGTGCGCTCCCCATTCAGGTATGGTAGATAAATCACCTTCGAAACAGGACGCGCGCACGCCTCGTCGATCAAAGTCTCAACCGATTCGGTGGCAAACAGGTCACGTATCCATTCCAAATTTCCAGCGGCGGTCAGCAGCGGCGCAATCTGAATAAAACGATTCGGCTGCGGATGCGCGAGCGTGAAGACACCATTTTCAGGCGATCCGGGCGTATCCGCCGTGAACGCAACCCACCCGCTCGTGCCAAGATAGCCATATGCCCGCCCGATTTCACCGCTGCCAGCCCCAATGGTCGCCGCACCCGCATCCCCCGCGCCATGATAAACCGGAATACCGATAGAAAGACCCAGTACAGCGGCGGCGCGCGCTGTCACCGTGCCAACCTGCGAGCCGCCCGCGACCAACTCAGGCAGCTTCCCTGCACTGGCACTGATTCCCATTGTTTCCAGCAGCGCTTCAGAAAGCCAGCGCCGTTCATGCAAATCCATCAACCCAGTGGTCGAGGCAGTGGTGGTATCTGTGCTCGGCTTACCAGTCAGGTGAAAAATGACAGCATCCGCTGCGCCGAACAAAATGCTGTACGCCTTTTCTATTGCGTCGGGACGATGCGTAGTCAGCCAGAGCAGTTTTGCCCACAAGCTATCCGCCCCTTGTTCATTGCCTGTCAACGCCTTCAATCGTTCTGCTCCTACGCGCGCCACGACCATCTCGGCTTCAGCAGACGCCCGCGTATCGCTGTACAAAATCACCGGATGCGTTGGCGTACCGTCGCCGTCAATCAAGATCGCATCCTGCATTTGTCCGGTCACAGCGACCGCACTTACGGGTGCCATTTTCGCGCCAAACGACTGACAAGCAGCAATGACCGCCTGCCACCAATCAGCAGCATTCTGTTCGTTCACGCCGCCATCGGCGCTGAACGTATCGTAGGGTTGAGTGGTGGTATCCAGCAGTTGCCCCGCCGCCGTGATCAGCGCAATTTTCGCGCCACTCGTCCCTATATCGATAATCAGCCACAAAGCGTCATTCATCATGATCGTTCATCTTTTCAACGAGTCGGTCTAGTGCCGTGTACGCTAGTGATTACGTCGGGAAATACTGCTTAACGTGACCGACGCGATAATGATCGCGCCCGTCAATATCCGCTGCACATAAGTATCAACGCCCAACTGCGTGAAGCCGTTTGCCAGTACACCAATCAACAGCACGCCGACCAGCGTCCCTAACACGTGCGGTTCGCCCTCCTGGCTCATCGTCATGCCAAGAAAGACCGCCGCGATCGCATTGAGCATCAGTCCATCGCCTAACGTTGGGTTTGCCGTCGCTAGTTGCCCGCTTAGCATTACCCCGGCTAGCGCCGCCCCAAAGCCGGTGATCACAAAAGCCAGCAGGCGCAGCAGGCGCACACGTACACCCGCCAATCGTGCGGCTTCCATACTCCCACCAATCGTGTACAACCGCCGCCCAAACACCGTATGTTCGAGCACAAACCAGACAATCACCAGCACAACCAAGGCGATGATTGTCAAATGAGGCAGCCGAATTACCTGATCGTTCACGGTCGCCAGCACAACCCCACCGTTGGCAAAATCAGTCAGCACGTCGGGGAACACCTGCCCGAAGATTGTGCGTCCACCGCTGATCGAGAATGCAAGCCCGCCGAAGATCGTGAGTGTGGCAAGGGTGGCGACGAATGGCGTAATGCCGATGTAAGCGACAAGTACGCCGTTGAGCAGCCCGCCGATCATGCCAACGACCAGCGCTGCACCAATCACCACGCTTAACGGCTGTTCAAGTTGCAGCAGAGTGCCGATTACAATGCCAGATAAACTAGCCATCGTACCGACACTCAAATCAAAATCACCGATGACCATTACGACCGTCATCACAAACGCGACGATGCCTAAGATGCTCACCTGCTGCGTGATATTCAACAGGTTACGGACACTCATAAACGTTTGTGGGCGCTGGCTGGCAAAGAACAGCACAATCAGCAAGAATCCAATCAGCGTGCCGTATGTGCGGAGAAAACGCGCCCATGCGAACTGTGGTTTAGCGGATAGCGTTTCTTGAGCCAACATGCTCCATGTTTCCGTAGCACAATGCTAACAATCGTTCCGAGGTCAGCCCATTCGATAAAACAGTTTCCATCACCTGCCCACCGCGTACAATCAAGATGCGATCGGTCATGCCGATTAATTCTGGCAAATCTGACGAGACGAGTAAAATTCCCGCTCCACGCGCACTGATCTCACGGATCAGGTGATACAAATCGACTTTCGCGCCGACATCAACTCCACGTGTCGGTTCATCCAACAATAGCAAGCGTGGCGGACGAACCAGTGCGCGCCCAAATACCACCTTCTGCTGGTTACCCCCGCTGAGTTCGCGCACGGTTTGTGCAGGTCCATGTGCTTTCAAGCGTACCATCGCGCCAGTATCGAGACTGGTACGATGTTCGCGCCGATGTGCGAGCAACCACCCTCCGATACTGACATGCCCAAGCTGCGGCAGGGTCAGATTGTCCGCCACGCTGCGCGATAGGACAAGTCCCTGGGATCGGCGTTCTTCTGGTACAAACGCGAACCCTTCTCGCCATGCCCTCGGCGGGGTAAGCCGGGTTAGTCGTTTGCCTGCCAACCACACCTCACCCGCCGTCAGTCGATCCAAACCCATCACGGCGCGCAGGAGTTCGGTACGCCCTGAACCATTCAAGCCCGCTACCCCCACAATCTCTCCGGCGTGGACTTGAAACGTCGCCCCTTTTACGACGCGCGTCTGCGCGCCGCACACATCGAGCAGCACATCTTCGAAAGGCAGCACGAGACGCGGCGGATAAATATGCTCAAGTTCACGACCAGTCATCCTGATGATCAGCGCTTGCGGTGTTATCTCACGAATCAGGCAGGTATCGATGATGCGTCCATCGCGCATCACGGTGACACGATCCGCGATGGTAAAAATCTCGTCCATGCGATGCGACACGTACAGTACCGCGCATCCCCGTCGGCGCAAGGCGTCGATCACACGAAATAATTGCGCGGTTTCTGCACCTGTAAGTGCCGCTGTGGGTTCGTCCATGACATACACGAGCGCCCCAGCACTATCGCGGCTCAGGTCATCCCCCACAAATGCGTGAGCGATGTTGATCAACATTTGGTCGCCGGGGCTGAGATGTCCCATCGTCCGGCGTGGATCGATATGGTCAATCCCCAACTGAGAGAGAACCTGTTCAGCCTGTTGATAAAGTTGTTTCCAACGCACCTGAAAACCAAAGCGCGTCGGGTAAGACTGACCGAGAAAAATATTTTCAGCGGCAGAAAGCTGACGCACAACGTGAAGTTCCTGATGGATGAAGCGCAGCCCGTGCGCAAAAGCACTTTGTGGGTTGGATAAAGTGACAGATTGCCCCTTAATCTCGATTTGAGCGCTGTCAGGCGAGGTTACGCCCGCGAGAATCTTGATCAGGGTCGATTTACCCGCGCCATTTTCACCCATCAGCGCGTGAACTTCGCCAGCGAGCAAATCCAGATCGGCATCGATCAGCGCGGGGATGCCGCTGTAACTTTTTGAGGCGCGGCGAATACGAAGAAGAACCGACGGAGTCATAAAATGATAAGTGCGAACGGGGTAAGGATTATCCCCTACCCCACTGGCATCCAATCGAGAATTTACGGCGCGGCGACGAAATCGGCGGCGTTCGCAGCGGTGACGAGCGTGGTGGGTGCATAGACCACACGCTGCGTCAGCGTTTCACCGTTCAGATAGCGTTCGATCTGTTCCGCCACCAAACTGCCAATGCCACTAAAATCCTGCGCGATGCTGGCTTCGAAACTGCCGCCCAGCGAAATCGAGTCGAGTGCTTGCGGGTTGGCATCAATTCCGGTGATGATAATGCCTTCACCTTCACGCCCTGCCGCTTCGATGGCTTGCAGTGCGCCCAGCGCTGGCTGATCCCATGCTGCCCACACCGCCGAAATGCTGCCCGGTTCGGGGTTCGCCGCCAGAATTGCGTCCATACGTGCGCGCGAATCTGCGATGCCACCGTCGGTCACATCCGGTTCAATGAATTCGATAATTTCAATATCCGGCGTATTTCCGAAAACGGCTTGCGCGACAACGCCGCGCTTCTGCACGGGCGGATAAGCATTGAAACCGAACATCACGACGCGCCCGGTGCCGTTCAAGCGGTCGATAATATAGGTCGCGGTGACTGCCGCCATTTCATAGCCGTTGCTCGTCACGTTGACCAGTACTTCTGGCGTGCTGCCCGCGTCCATGCCGAATACTGGAATGCCCGCCGCCGCCGCTTCGCTGAGTGCCGGGATTTGCGACGGGTCAACATTGATCACCATCGCGTCCACTTGCTGTGTGATCGCATCCTGCACGCGGCTGTTCAACGCAGCGACATCGCCCGCCGTATCAATTACATTGACTGTCCAGCCGCGTGATTCAGCAGCGGCTTGGAAGCCTTCGACCATAAACTGCGTTCCCGGCTGTGCCAAATAAGGGGTCAACACAGCGATTACGGGTGCATCCTGAGCCGCCGCTATTCCCAGACCGAACAGCGTGGCGCTTATGATCAGCACCAGCAGCAGCGTTACTTTTTTCAACATGCCTATTCTCCTCAAAAATCCATTGTATAAAGTGGGGCGGTGACCATTCTACCGTATCAGGCGGGATTGCGGCACATAGGCTTCATAAATGGGCGCAAACACCAATCCCTGCGTCTTCAGGCTTTGTACGCGGTACAAATAGGCTGCCCCTGTCATGATCTGCCACGCCACATCTGCGACGTTACGGTTGGCAGGTTCCTGTAAGAATGATCCTTTTACCCATGCGTTAAATGCACCCATCGAAGGACCACACCAGATTTGATAGTCAAGTTCTCGTCCCTGTTCGCCTGTATTTGACCAGCGCGACGACAAACCAAGATACCAGCGGAAGATCAACGCCATTTTACGCTTCGGATTGTTTTCTGCTCGCTGAATTTGTTCCGGGTCGCGTTCCGTAAAATACTGCACGGTTTCACGCCAGATATCCTCAATTGGACGCTTGAGAATCTGTTTTTCCAGTTTTTCTCGCTCGGCGATGGGGATCGCTTCAATCGAGTCATATTCTCGGTACAGTTCGTACAATCGCTGTGCGCGCATTGGAAACATAGTGCCGCGCTTAAGCAATTGAACTTTCACGCCCATTTCGAACATATCGGCGGCAGGTGCCATCATCACATCTGCCATGTCCGCTTCGCTCAGCAGTTTCTTGGTGTAAGGCGACGCGCCTGCTTCAAGACAGGACTGATTGATCGAGCCCGTCACCACATACGCCGCGCCCATCATGAATGCTGCCAACGCGGATGATGGCGTGCTGATCCCGCCCGCTGCACCGACCCGTACAGGCGTCGCAAATTGATGCTTCGCCTGAAGTTCGTTACGCAGACTCAGGATCGACGGCAGGATAACCACGAGTGGGCGGTTATCCGTGTGACCACCTGAGTCGGCTTCTACCGTCACATCATCCGCCATCGGCACGCGGCGCGCGATCTCCAGTTGTGTCTGGGTGATCAATCCGGCGTCGGCAAGCGGTTGCAGCAGACGATCAGGTGCGGGTTCCATAAACTTTTGGGCGACTTCGCCGCGAGAGACTTTGGCGATGATACGGTTTTTGATGACAATATTGCCCTGTGCATCAAGGCTCAAACCGGCAGCGCGATAGCGGACAACGTGGGGCGTGAGATCAAGAAAAGCCGACGCTTCGACGATCGTGATGCCATATTGCAGAAATAACTCGACAGCACGGCGTTCCATTGCTTCTTCGCTTGGGCTGTGAATCAGGTTGAACGCATAAGGCTCGCTGATAAGCGCGGCTTGAACCTGATGAATCGCCGCTTCCAGCCGCGTTCCCACCACGCCCGCTGCGCCGAAAGCACTCAATAATCCCGCATGTCCCATCGCAGTGACAAGTTCAACGGATGCAATAGCATTTGCCATCGCCCCTGTTGCATACGCCAACCGGACTCCGTACGCCTCACGGAAGCTCGCATCACCGAGCTGTTCGGGTCGCAGAGGGAGCGCTGTACCAAGCAGTCGCAAGGCACCCGTCGCTGTTTCGTCACCCTCGTTGGTGATTCCGACGCGCCCGTCATATTCGACAACATATACGGGTTTATCAAGGCGACTGAGACAGTTTTTGATCCCCGTTTGATCGAAAACCAGCGCCTGTGGATTGCCGTGCCAGCGCCTGTTATGGACATCAGCCAGACGCGCCTGTATGCCATTTTCAACTTGAGTGTTATACATGAGCTACTTTCTCAGCGATCTGGTGTGCTTGTAATTCGCACACCTACATTTTTGAATTCGTAAATTCGCAGCGTGTCTTTCCACAGACTGGCGTCCGCGTGGATCATCACATCATCGCCGATACGATCAACCTGGGTGATATGCACTTCGACAGCGACGTTGCTGCTGTCGCTGAGTACCTGTCCGCGATACTTCCAAATCATGGTGTGGTTCTCTACCAATCCAAAACGTGGTGCGCGCATCCCATTGGATAAACCAGCTTGCAGCGCGTACGCTTGCATCGCCTGCACGATAGTTTCCAAGCCAAGCGATCCGGGCATTACGGGGTCTTGGAAAAAATGACAGGCGAAATACCAGTCATTTGGGTCAACTTTGTTCGTTGCGTACGCATAGCCGAGTCCATGAGTGCCCCCGTGTACGTTGACGAGTACATCGTCCAGAAAGGCAAGCTGACGCGTCGGCAGCGAAAGCATCGAGTTGGTACGCGGTGCGGCAGTGCGATTGCCTGCTAACCGTACCAGCGGCGATGTCGGTTGTGCTTCATGCCATTTTGCGGGGGGGGCGCCGCGATCAAGCCCCGCCTGACTTGAAAGCGCCTGACTTGTGAAGTAACCAAACGTTGAGCTGCCGACATAAAACGAACTGCCATCTAGCTGCATGTCAAAGGTATACTTTTGCAGGATGATGCCCTGCAAAACCGTCGATGAGACCAGTTCGACACGATTGACGAGCGTCTTACCGCGCAAATCGACTTCACGTACAAGTTGACCTGTACCATCAAGATTGCGGAAGTAAAAATCCGTGTCGGGAAACGCCAGCGTGGGTCCCATAAAAGCCGATAGGAATCCGCACGGTTGCAACGCGATTTCCATGAGCATAGAGTACGGCGTGAACGGCGCACTGTTATCGCGGAAAAACCACATGTCCGGCGGCACATCATATTCTGCCACCATGCTGCTTCCGGTCTTTGTCACCAAACGCACCGCGTCCACCGCCACGATACGCGAAAGCAGCATCAGATCGGTATTAGGGATGCGAGGCGCACGCTTGTTGTCATAAATCGCATATTCTGAACCAAAACACGCCTTGATCGATCCTCTGGCAAACTGATCAATCGCGGCGGTATCAAAAATTGCGCGACTCTGCCGGGTGACTGGCGATGGTTGTTCGATGACGCGCGCGGCTGGCGCGGCGGCAGTTGGATATTCGGCTTGCGCCTTAATCAAAGCACCGATTTCAAGAAGTCCCTGTAAACGGCTTTGCAATTGCGCGCTGTGATCGTCTGCCACTGCCACACGCTGGGGCTGCACTATTTCCGGTTCGTATGCAGGAACAGGACGTTGTACTGGCTTCCGACCGATTCGCCGTCGATTGTCCTCATTGAGGATAACGTCCCGCACTGGCTCGCCGCCCAGTGCGATGGTACGCAGCAACTGCTTGTGTTCTACAACAGGCATAGTCTCATCGTAGAGAACGGAGAGATTGACAGGGACGCGATGACTCACCAGACGAGCCAACAACTTCAGCAGCGCCGTGTGATCATCGAGGCGCAGTTGATCAATCGCGACGGCGAGATGCTCCCGATGTTCCGAGCGCAGCGTGTCACTGATCCAGCGTGTACAGGTTGCTCCGGGACCCAGCTCGATGAACACGCGCGCACCATCTCGGTACGCATTATGAATCAGTCGAGGAAAATCCACTTGCTTGCACGATACCCGTGCAACACTGCGAGCGACCAGATCGCTATCCAGCCGAAGCGGTTCGTAATCCGCCGCTGAATAGAACGTGATGTTATCCTCAACAGGATGAACCGTCCAGTGATGCAGGCTAAAGAGCGCATCATATTCCGAGATCATCGCTTCGTTATGGATCACGGTTTCAAAGGGCGCACGCAGTGCTTCGCAACCCACCCGTGCAATAACGCGCTCACATGCTGTTGGATCACCCGCGATAACGACTTCGGCGGGCGTATTCACATGCGTCAGATAAACGCGCGTTTCGTGGACAAGTTGTTCCAGCACAACGTTTGCGGACGCGGATAGAACGAATGATGCCCAAAAATCATTCTCCTGATGTGCAGGCAGCCCCCAGGCTTCACGGACAGCCTCTTTACGCCCGTACAAGCGCGATTTGAACAACGGCGACTCACGCAGTGCAGCGCGGGCGGATTCGGCATCCCGCCACACTCTCAGCGCCCATAACATGCTGCTTTCGCCCAAACTATAGCCGAAAGTCAGGTTCGGTTTAACCTTAAAAACCTCACGCAGGACGCGGGTATACATCGTCGAAAACAGAATACCAGAACTCATCATGGTGTTCTGGTCATTCATCAGTCGAGCGCGTGCCACGCGTACCTGCGTACGATCAGGCGTAGATACATAACGCGGGTACAGCAAGGTTTCCCCAAGCTGATCCCCGATATCAGAACCCAGTGATGCCGCATAATCAAGCGCCGCTGGAAACAGATGCATCCAATCGCGCCCATGACCAGGATACGAATTGAACCCGCCCGGATAAACAAACGCGATGCCACCCGTTGAACCGACCGGATTTGCGCTGAACGCGCTGCCTGCGGGGGTTTGCCAGTCTCCACCGCGTTCGAACGTTTGAGGAATACCCGTGAGCGCTAGTTGAAGCTCACGACGCAGCATATCGGGGTTGCGGGCGAGTATGACAGCCGCGTAACGCCCGTTGCGAAACGTAGAGAACGCTCGTTGTGCGAGCACTGATAACGGTCGATCACTGTCAAGCTGTTTGAGGCGCTGAAGGAGCGTATCACGGTCATCGGCATCGACTGGAAACAGATACAGCCCCTTATGCTTTAGATAGGCGCTGCCTGTATCGGTGGACGGCGTATCCCCTTCGGTCATGACGATCTGCGCGCACGTCCCATCGTCTCCAAGACCGCTGATCACGGCGCACCGACGGACACCCTTCGGGCTAAACCAGGTCTGCGATTCTGGCGGCACATAGAACGCACTATCGATCCAGTTTTGAGGTTGTTTTGGTCGAGTCCAATGGGGTGTCGCCGGAATAAAACGCCGATCAAGGCAAAGCGCCGTCTTTATCAGGCTCGCTATCCCTGCTGCCGCGCCTGTGTGCCCGATATTGGCTTTCACACTCCCAAGCGCAGTATGGAGGGTATCGCCGTTTTTACGGTAGGCGTGGGTTAAGGCGACGATTTCTGCTTCATCTTGCGCGGCGATCCCGTTGGCGGATGCCTCGACATAGCCGACATCGTGGGTGGTTAACCCAGCGATGGTCAATGCATGATCGAGAGTCTGAACGATGCTGGCTGCATCGCTTCCGGGTCGCACCGCGACGCTTTCGATAGTCGCATAGACATGCTGTGCCTGTACACGATCCGTCCGCTTGACGACAACCGCCCCGGCGCCTTCGCCCGCTTGCCAACCGTTCGCGTGTTGGTCGAAACTCAACGTCAGCGCTCCGCTGTTAAGTGGGTGTTGTGCGCGACGAAGCGTAACATTTTCAACGCCAGCGGCGAGATCGACCGCGCCAATGACCACGGCATCAAGCGTGTCATCTGCCAACAAATGCTGTGCGACTTCAAGTGCTTTATAGACACCGTTTTCAGCGGAAGACAGCGTGAAGGCGGGTCCTGAGAAATTCCAGAACGCACTTACACGGCTGGAAATGATATTCCCGATGTAACTCGTGTATAGATTGACCTGTCCAGGCGGACTGAGCGCATCTTTGGCGATTTGCTCCAGCTCCGAAAGATCAGTATCGAGTTGTATTCCCTGACGCTCAAGACTTTGTTTGATCTGCCACGAGAGATCGAGGCGGCTGCGGTATTGATGCAGGCTTAGTTCTGTCTCTAAGACGACAATCACCGCGACGTTGCTGCCATTCAACAATTGAGCATCCTGCACAGCATTATCAGCGACCTTGAGCAAAAGCAGATGCTGTGGCGTCGGCTGATCGTCTTCGCGGGGTGGGAACTTAAAGCGTAGAAAATCGATTTCAAATGAGTCGATATACGCGGCTTGTGGCGCTTGATCGGTCAATCCCTTCCAGCGGTGGGGCGGAAGTGGGAGAAAGTGCTGCTTGGCGTCATATAAAGTTCGGGCGAACGCTTCCAATCCATCACAGTTGCCAAAATGTGCGTCCATGCCAACGATTGCCAAGCGCGAGGCTGGAGTCTGTGCGTTTGAATGCGTTTGAGATAAAACAGCGCTGGGCGATTGCAGGATCAAATGGGCGTTTACACCACCAAACCCAAACGCATTGATTCCAGCCGTTTTATGCGCGTCCAACCACGGCGTATTTTGACGAACGATCTGTGCTGCACCAAAGCGCCCTGAGGACAAGGGGTGTTCAACGTTGATCGTCGCCGGAATCTGATTGTGCTGCATACTCAAAATTACTTTGAGAATGCTTGCCAGCCCCGCTACGGTCAGAAGATGTCCAAGATTTGCCTTCACAGCGCCGATTCGGGGCAGCGTTGCGCTGCCGCTGAAGAACTCGTCCATCGAGTTCAACTCGGTCTTGTCGCCTAAAGGCGTGCCGCTGGCGTGACATTCGATATATTGGACGCTGCGCGGATCAACCCCTTCTGCGTACGCACGCTGAAAAGCGAGCGTTTGCCCACGTGAGTTTGGCGTGAGCGGGTGCTTGCCACGTCCATCATTGGACAACCCGATCCCACCAATAACCGCATGGATAGTGTCGCCATCGCGTACCGCATCGCTGCAGCGTTTCAACACAAGCATCCCCGCGCCTTCGCCAGAAATCAAACCTTCTGACTCGACATCGAGCGGGCGACTCGCGCCGCGATCTGGATAAGCGCCGAAGTGCGTGAAACCCATATTGATAAAAAGCGGGTCGGCGGCACTTACCGCGCCGGTCAGCATAAGATCAGCCTGACCGTTTCGCAGGTAGGCGCATCCCAGACTGATGGCGTAGAGCGATGAAGCACATGCCGCATCAATCGTAAAGGTATTTCCACCCAAACCCAACCGCTGAGCGACGCGCGTTGCCGGGGAAACTAAAGCCTCAGTCGAGGCGACCTCTAAAGAAGGCAGAAGACGGAAATCATCGACGCCGATCAGGTCAGCAATCGCGCGTTCCAGTACGGGCGTATAAATTGGGGCAATCAGTCCATGCGATTCTTGCGTTGGAAACGATAAGTTGCCCAGGATCAACCCACAGCGCGACAAAATATCCGGCTGATCCAAGTAGCCACTGTGCCGCAATCCCTCACGCGCGACATACAATGACCACCCGGTCGACTTTCCCAACGCCGCCAGTTCATCTTCCAGCCCTGCCTGGATGTATCCCCCGCGCAGTGAATACGTGGTATCACGATTGCGGCGCTGCGGATCGTAATAAGATGTTGGGTCAGCGCCAAACTGCATCGCGGTTGCGAATGAGGTCGTATTCACCCCATTGATTAGCTGATTCCAATATTCATCGGGGTTGGTCGCGCCAGGAAACAGGCACGAGAAACCAATGACGGCGATTTTTTCCTGATTTGACTGGTTACTCATTAAAGCGCTTCCACAAGCTGGTTTTTCAAGAAGAGGTCATTCAGACGCAGGCTCATGGTGACTTCCAGATCATCAATGCTGAGGTAAATATGTCCTTCTTCGTCATGCAGTGTAATACTGGCGCTGACGTTGGTTTGGCTGTGCGCACGAACCTTCATTGTCACGAAAAACGACTGTCCCATGACTCCATGACGATAGTGTTGACCCTGACCCGCGCGTAGGGGCAGACTGCCCATTTTATAGAAATGACGCGACCAAATACCGATGCTTTGCAGACCAATATCCGCCATGTAATAGTTGAAGGCTTGAATCGGAAACTGTCCCTGATAATCATCACTTACTTTAGGAATGATACAGCGCATGACGACACCGGCTTCGTTCAGTTCAAGGACTTGATCCACACCCTGAAAACTAACGCCATGAAACAGCGTTCCATCCTGATAGAACTGAGAGCCAGGGATTGCCTGCGTCAACGCTGGTATAGCACTCATTTGCAGGATGGGCACAGCAGGGATTTGGGCGCGCAGCACTATCTGTGCGCTGTAATGGAAACGTGGTTTGCCTTCGGGACTGTGGCTGCGCACCAGCGCGTCAATGACGATTTCGTACGCGCTTTTACTCACTTCTTTAAGCTCAAGTGTGTAGTCGTCTGCCAGCGTTTCATCAAAGATAATGCCTTTGAGCACGCGGTAATTGTCAAAGCTGAAGAAATGGTAGCCGCGATACAGCCCTTCACACGCGTTGGTCATCCACGACATGCCGGCAACCATTGGCAAGACTGCACGATTGTTGACGACATGATCCGCCAGAAAAGGACTTTCGGCAAGGCGTAAGATGCGTCGCAGCGCGTAGGTATTGAGATCGCCGGAGGGTGCAACAGGTTGCGGACGGATCGCACTGCCAATGACAATCTGCACAGGTGAGTCGCTCGGCGCGTTCAATTCGTCCACCAGTAACTGGGTGCCGACTTCGACGGGAATGACTTTGATATTCAGGTTGTCGAAGTATTCACGGAGCTGGGGGGTCACCATACCACCGTCCCAGGGTCCCCAATTGATCGAGATGACGCGACAATTTGGGTGAAGCTTTTTGAAGCGGTAGGCAGTTTTGTTCAAAACCTCGTTGGCGATCGCGTAATCGGCTTGTCCGATGTTGCCATAGAACCCCGCGACCGACGAGAACAAGATCAGATTGCGCAGCGCGTCAGCAGATATGGCGGCGAGTAAATTTTCCAGTCCCGTCACCTTTGCGGCGTAGACATTTTCAAAATCCGCCGGGGTCTTATTTTCGATGAGTTTGTCCGCCAGATTACCCGCACCGTGAAGAATACCCGTGATCGGTCCAAAACTCGCCACCGTCATCAGTTTTTCACGCAGCGCAACCGGGTCGGTGATATCGGCGTTTAGATACAACGCCTCGCCACTCACCTTTTGCACGGCATCGAGCGTCGCACGAATCTCGCGCTGAGCAATAATCGCGTTCGCCGTTTTCCCAATCTGAGCAGGGGTCACTTTTTCGCCGCGTGACTGTGCATCGGTAAGCGCGCGCCGTTTTAAGTCGCTCTCATCAACGATTCCCTGCGCCCAGACGGGGTCTTCCTGAAGCGGCGTTCGTCCTAATAGAATGAACTTGCACCGAAACTGACGTGCTAAAGCAATGACACAATGAGCGGTGATGCCTCTGGCACCGCCACTCACGAGAATCACAGTTGCAGGTGTGATCTTCTCCATACCTTTTAGATGACTCCGTTGAGGTGTGCGACCAGCGTTGTTCTGCCCTGTGTTCCATAGGCAACTTCGGTCAGCAGTCGATTAGGATCATGCATTTCGGCGAGCATGTAAGCTGCAACCTGTTCGCCACCAATGTTCGGGTGTATATCGACAGCGCGGCAGAACACACTATCCCATTCGAGACTCAGCGTCTTCACCAGTCCAAATAATCCGCCCGTATTCACGCCGTAATCCGCTTCGACCGACGTGCCAAGCGCACCGTCGAGCCGAGCCAGGGTGATGAAGCATGAACGCGGGGTTATACTTTTGCGCGTCAGATGCGATTTCAGATACTTCGCCATCAGGAACGCGAACTTCACCAGCGCTGTATCCGTCGCATCAAACAACAATGGTGTTCGAGCGGGACTGAGGTGAATGAACGCGCTGATTGTCCCGTAGCGGTTGGCAATCATGGTCAATGCATTTTGCAGACTATCTTCGTTCACAGCATCGAGTTTTACCTGCGCTGCACCGTTGAGTTGCAGATTCGCAGGAATCAGCGTGTACGGCAGGCTGAGGATGACAACCTGCCACCCTTCGGCTGTCAGCGCTTTGGCTAGCATGGTGGTTGCTGCGGTACCATCATCTGTCAGCAGACAAACGTCACCCGAAACCGCAAATTCCAGAAAATCAGGGGCGGTCAGGTGTCGCAGTTGAACGACACGGCGTTCGATACCATGCGTATTGAATGTCATTAAAGCCGGCAGCCCATCACTGGTCGAGGCGGAAATATTCTCTGCCATATCGACGGTCAGTGACCCTTCCGAGCTGCTGGCTACATCAAAAGGGGACGCTTGACGACTCGCCACCTCCATGTAATCGACGATTTGCTGGAGCGTGCGCAATTCGCCGAGTTCTTCGGGACTGAACTGAGGTAAATGCGGGAAGGAGTCACGCATCGCCCCTAAAATTTCGACGCGCTTGATCGAGTCGATACCAAGATCAGCTTCCATATCCATGCTCAGTTCGAGCATCTCGACAGGATAGCCCGTTTTCTCATCGATAATGCGCAGCAGCGCATCCGCGAGCAGTTTCAAAGTCGTACCGTTGCTCGTCGGCACAGGCGCAACTGGAGCAGCCACAACTGCGACAGGTGCAACTTGAGCGATTGGGGCAGAGGACGCCGGAGTCGGCGGTGAATGATTGACGGCGATAGGCTCAGGGGTGGCGGCAACGGCACTTGGGACCGCTTCACCGACCGACCGAGACTGCATGTAATCGACGATTTGCTGAAGCGTGCGCAGTTCGCCGAGTTCTTCGGGACTGAACTGAGGTAAGTGCGGGAAGGAGTCACGCATCGCCCCTAAAATTTCCACACGCTTGATCGAGTCGATACCGAGGTCAGCTTCCATATCCATGCTCAGTTCGAGCATCTCGACAGGATAGCCCGTTTTCTCATCGATAATGCGCAGCAGGGCGTCCGACAACAATTTCAAACTCGCATCATTCGCGCCGTTGCTCTTTGCGGCGGGCGCTGGTGGAATAGAAATCGCCACAGTCACAGGAGCAGGTGTAGGTACAGTGGGCTGCTGTACAATGATAGGTTGGACATCATGCGCTGCGCCATTTGATACACTCGGCGGCGCGATTATCGGTTGCGGCGGCGGTATTTGTACGATTGGTTCGGCAGGTCGGGCAGTCGGCGTGATAACAGGCGCAGACGGTTGAATCGTCGTGGACGATTCTTGTTGGCGCGGCTGTACGGGTCTGGGCGACGTACCATTCCCAGAAATCGGCGCATTTGCTTGTCCCGCAAATTGCTGACCGATCATCGTGAGCAGCGCTTGCGCTACTTCAGTTTGATGCTGCATATACTGTTCGTGCATATGCAGGGTTTCCGATTGATATTCATGGAAACGCAGCATATTTTGTGTCAGCGATTCGGCTGCACCAAGCGGCAGTGTCTGCGAGGCAAGGAGCGTTTGCTGCTGCTGCGTCAGCTCGAAGAAGATTCGGAAATACTCACTCTGGCTTTGCACGTACTGCTCATGAACACGCACGCTTTCGCGCTGGTGTTCACCGAATTGTGTGAAACTCTGTTCAAGCATCTGCACGATAGTGGACATGTCAACTTCTACTCGCGGTTCATCCGACGATATGGGGTGGTCTACGAACACCGAGGATACAGGGGGTGACGCTGAAACTTCTAACTGGGATGGCGTATGAATGACGAAAGTCGCCAGCGGTGATCGCGCATCCGCTTGAGGCGCCGTTTCGATGATCACGGTTGATGGTGTGCCAAGCGCTTCCTGGTAAGCAGCGCGCGTTTTGTCACTGACGTAATTAGCGCCATTCAATATGACGCTCAAGCCTTTCTTTTTAACTGGCAGTTCAATGGGCAGCGCGTAGGGGTCAAGATCGCCAAGCGCTACCCCCAACACCTGAAGCTGAACCACCGCTTCACGGAATTGACGATCACTGTCTTTCTGTCGGCTGCCATTGAGCGCGATCGCAACGTGCGGACGGTCGACCAGAATATCCTTGACAAGATTTGTCAGCACATTGCGCGGACCAAATTCGACGAAAACCGTGCCGCCAGCAGCATAGATATTCTCGATTTCATCACAAAACAAAACCGGATTCAGGATGTGATCTGCAAGAATCGATTGGATCGCTGTTGGATTGGTCGGGTACGCACTGCCGCTTGCGTTGCTGAAAACCGGGATGCTCGGTGTCTTAAACGCGGCGTTGTAAATCGCCTGTGCGAACGGCTTTTGAGCGTGTCCAACAAGTGGCGTATGAAAGGCAGCGGCTACAGAAAGCGGCACAACCTTGAAACCTGCTGCTGTCAGGGCTGTTTCAGCCGCCTTGACTGCATCTTTTGACCCCGCAACGACAACCTGTGTCCGTGAATTACGATTGGCAACCTGGATGCCGGGCAGCGTTTGAACTTTGCGCTCAATCGCTTCAACATCACCGGTTACAGCCATCATCGTGCCGACATCAAAATTGGCATCATCGGGCGGTGCCATCGCTGCGCCGCGTGCCTTGACCAGCACCGCATAATCTTCGTCACTCAACGCACCCGCAGCCCACAGCGCAGTTACCTCACCAAAACTGTGTCCGGCGGTGAAGTCGGCGCGAAAACCAGCGTTCCGAAGCACACGGAACATACCCGCGCTTACCGCGCCAATAGCGGGTTGCGCGTAATCAGTCTGTTGCAGGGCAACTTCTTGCGCCTGTTTTTCGTCAGCGCTGAATGCCGGACGCGGGAATACAACGTTCGACAACGTGGGTTTGCCATCATGTGTCATCAGGGTATCGATGTGCGCGAATGACTGACGGATTTCTGGGAAATTGAGCGCCAGTTCGCGCCCCATCTCCAGATATTGCGATCCTTGACCGGAGAATAACGCGACGACCCGTCCATTTACATTCATCCCACTGCGGCGGTAAAAGACGCCTTTCGGGTGCTGCCATGCATCAGCATCGGGCTTGTTGGTGAGCATCTCTTGTGCGACCGATAACAGCGTTACTGCTTCTGCCGCCGTCAATGCGATGAACCCAACGCGCGCCGCTGCCATCGGCACCGCCATCATGCGCGTTGCGTGCACCAGATTCAGGAAATAGCCCGCGTTATCTTCAGATTGCAAAGCATCCAGCGCCGTCGCCACTTGCTGACGAAGCTGATCAACACTGCCCGCGTTCAGAATGATCGCCTGTGGCGTAGTATGGACACGATAGGCTGTTTGGTGATCGCCCTGATATTCTTCGAGAACCACATGGAAATTGGTACCACCAAACCCAAACGAGCTTACCCCTGCGCGGCGTGGCGCCTCATCAACGGCGAGCACCCACGGGCGTGATTCCGTATTGATATAAAATGCCGAGTTTGGAATATCGAATTTAGGATTGGGTTCATCGACGTTCAACGTCGGCGGCAGCACTTTATGATGCAGCGCTAACGCCGTCTTGATCAGACCCGCAGCGCCTGCCGATGCTTTGGTGTGTCCGATTTGAGATTTGACACTGCCCAACGCAATATGCTGCCGTTCGGTATCATGCTGATTAAAGTAGCGGATGATTGTCGTGACTTCAGTGGTATCACCAGCGATAGTACCCGTGCCGTGCGCCTCGACCAGTCCAACCGTCGCGGGCGAGAAACCGGCATCTTCATAGGCACGTCGGAGTGCTTTTTCCTGACCTTCGCCACGCGGCGCGTAAATGCTCTTGAATCGACCATCACTCGATGAACCTAACCCTTTGATGACGGCATAAATGCGGTCGCCATCACGTTCGGCATCGTCGAGGCGCTTCAAGACCATCATGCCAATACCTTCGCCAACCATCATCCCATCCGAATTAGCATCGAACGGGCGTGGGTTTTCGCCTTTGGAAAACGCGGGGGTTTTGCTGAAACACATATACGTAAAAATCGAGTTGTCGGTATCTACCCCGCCCGTCAACATCATATCGGCGCGATTTTCCATCAACTCGCTCAAAGCCATTTTCAAAGCTGCCATCGTGCTGGCACACGCAGCATCAACCGTGCAATTCGTGCCGCCTAGGTCAAAGCGATTGGCAATGCGACCCGCGATGACGTTGCCGAGCATACCGGGGAAGCTGTTTTCTTCCCAACGCACATAAGCCAGCTTAAGCCGCTCGATGATCTTTTCGCGATCAGCGTCGCCAATACCATAGCTTTTGAACACTTCATCCCATACCGGGTACTGCAACCGAGACACGAGCGGGGTAATCAACTTTTGCCCGCTGCACACGCCGAGGATCACGCCAGTACGTTCGCGGATTTTGTCATCGCTCTGAATATAGCCGGCGTCAGTCAGCGCTTCTTTGGCGACCAACAAGGATAACATCTGCGAAACATCGGTCACTTCGAGAATATTGGGGGGTAATCCAAATTCCAATGGATCGAAATCGACATCCGGCATAAAACCACCACGTTTGCAATAGGTTTTATCGGGCACGGAAGGATCAGGATCGTAATAGTCCTCGATATCCCAATGAGTGACGGGAACATCAGTGATGCAGTTGACCTTGGCAACGATGTTGTTCCAGAATTCTCGCAGGTTATGGGCTTGTGGCATTATTGCGCCCATGCCAACGATCGCAATTGGGTTATTCCGCAGTTGTACGCTCAGACTTTGCATTGAATAAAACTTTCTCACCTAACTGACACTGTGACAGATACAGAAATTTAATCGCCATTAACGCGCTTGCGTTAACTTAGCGCTGATATACAGATGATGGCTTATGGAAGCACGAAAACAACATCAGACGATCGTGGGACGCGCGCTTGAATACCCGTAAAATGGCGGGTAGTGTGCTGATAAGCGCCTTCATCCGTTTATTGTCTATTTTCAGCTTTCCATCAGATAGTAAAAACGCCAAACTTACCTTTAAGTTACGGCACGGTCAATGTTTGGTGTGGTCTGAAGCAGTAATCCAAGCAGCTTCCAGAACGACTGCGCGCTAACCCGATCAAAAGTCGTGTCTTTCAGGCTGGGGGCGCAAGCATGAGGTTTTTGACACTACCCATCGAATGTGCGTAGGCTCATCGATAATGTCGGTGCTGATGTGACCAGTGCGGCGCGCATGTGAGGTGCGTGAGAAAAGCTAAGGATTGACCAATGCGTTCCGTCGGGTGACAGAAACGATTTGCCACCTGCTGGAACCGATGTGCTGTGACGGTCAAACTTCAGTCCTGTTCCCCGCGCTTTGAGATATGACTCTTTACGTGTCCACAAGTCGAAGAAAGCGAGCCGCTGTGTATCTGGCGATTGCGCTTCAAGCTGTATCACTTCATCTGCCGCGAAAAACAGACGGGCCACGGTCATAATTTCGACCTCGCGCCGTGTGTCCTCGATATCGATACCAACAGTATAATCCCACGTAAACGCGCACAGCATCTCATCATTTACATGGGCAAGATTGAATTGCAAACGACTGTCTACAAGGTAGGGCTTGCCGTGTTCATTATAATCAATCGTGATCGTTTCAGGCGGTTGTTCGATATATTGGCTAAGAAGTAAGCGAAGCTGACCCCGCGCGGCGATAAAGCGCTGGCGGTGTTGTACCAGGCGATAACGTTCCGCACGCGTTCGCTCCTCCAGCGAAAGCAGCGTCAGATAACGCTCAACCTGTTGCGATGGTTTATCCAGCCTCGCAGACCACACAGTAATACTTGTAGCACTTAATCTGTCCATCCACGGAATATTACCACTTTTGCAAAAGCAGCGAGTCATGCGATGCGGCAACACTCACGTCGTCAGACATAATTTCGATCCGTACTTTTTGGACTGGCTGCAAAACATGGCTTAAGTTACAGCGCGTTGATGATCATTTAATTAATCGTTGGCAGAGAGTCATGCTGGCGCAAAAAAAGTCAGGTGCGAACAGATGTACGATATTTTCCAGGCGCAATGCCGACCAATCGATAGAAGGCGGCGTAAAAGTGGCTGAGGGTTTGGAATCCAGACTCCAATGCGATATCTGCGACCGTCGCATCGGTCAAAATAAGCAGCTGTTGTGCGTGAGCAATACGTTGGCGCGTGAGATACTCGATCAAACTCATGCCAAAGGCTGCCTTAAAAATGTTCATGGCATAGTTTGGATGCAGTGCGACGACTGACGCGATCGCGCGCACGCTGAGCGGTTCCTGAAAGCGTTGGCTGATCCAGCGTGCCATATCGCGGGCACGTCTGTCGGTGGTCTCTGCCACAACAGGGTCGAACGGCAGGTGCGGCGCGAAATCCGCGCTGGACGCCGCACGAAAAAATAATGCGCGCATCTCCATCAAGGCGATTGTGCTTTCACCCCCTTTCAAATCCGCTTCCCACTGACGAAAAAAATCGAGGCTGTACAGGGGCAGCAGTCCGCGAAACAAGCTGCCCGATAAAAGCGTCTGCAAAAATGAACGCGGCAGCTCCCAATGCAGAAGATGATTCAAGGGAAGCGTTACCCAATACAGACGGGTGTTCGGCACATAGTGGATGACTTGATGAGGAATTGCGCCCCAGAATAACGCAATTTCACCGGATATGACCGTCGTTTGTTGCCCAGCCAGCATATACGTGATAGCGCCCGTTTCGAGCGCGTTCAATTCGATTTCATTATGACGATGGGGAGGATAGTACGTTTCGATGCTTCCCCCCCACACACGCAGACCAAAGGTATTGAGTTCGGAATCGCGCAGCAAATTCATAGGATTCAGGAAAAGTGTATCAGTATTCAAGATGATTGTTCGGTATCGCCAGTATACGCTTATATCACACGGATCGAAGATTACATTCAGCTGTTTATCGATGGTGGAGACCCTAATGTTGACGAAAATATATGATAATGTGCCCTATATCGCAGAACGCACGCAATATCACCTCACCGATGAGCAGGTAGAGTTTTTCGACATCAATGGATATTTAATCCTGCGTGATTGGATTCCCGCCGATATGCTCCAGCGGTTGCAAGAAGCTGGCAATATATGGATTAACGAAGGACGCGAACTCCAGAAAACTGTCGGAAGTGAGCGTGATACCGAAGATTTTGATTATGCTGACCGCCCTTCAGGTCGTGTGCTGTATCGCGTCAATTACCTGCATAACAAAGGGCAAAGCGCCTCGTTAGAACTCTTAGGCAGTCCACAAGTATTGGCGGTCGCCGAAAGTCTGTGCGGACGCAACTTCGTTCCGACGTATGAGTCGATGGTCTTCAAAGAGAAAAACGACGGCGCACCGATTATCTGGCATCAGGACGCGGTGCATCCAAGAAATTTTCGTATTTTTAATTATGATTTATATCTGGACGCCTCTACCGCTGATGGCGGCGCGCTGCGTGTGCTTGCCAAAACACAAGCACAAAAGCAGGATTTCTGTAAACTCGAAGCACAATATGGTTGGAATCCACCAGATGTCGTCGTCGTTGAAATGCAGCCAGGCGATGTGCTGCTGCATGACGTGATGGTGGCGCATGGATCACCAGAAGTTGAAGGCAAAGCGCGCCGCCGCACACTCTATTATGAATTTCGCGCGACCGAACAGATTGTGTCTGAGGGTCCGTGGGACGTAGAATGGGTCGAACGACGATTGCGTCTGATCCCGCTAGGCTTGGACGCGCATCAGACTGCTTTTCCTGCTGCCGAGCAGTTCGATTGGAAGGTCGATGCGTCATATCGTCCTGACTATAGTGACGATCGGGCGCAGGAACTCAAGATCGTCCATGTGGTACACACATCGGGTGCTTATTGCAGCGCGGGCGATGTCAAGGTGCCCGCAAAAACCTAGTTTACAAGTCAACTTCACGAGCGCGAAAACCGTGCTGGTGTTTAATGAGCATACCAGCACGATTACAGCATCAACGTGCCACCATTTACATCTAAAGTCGCACCTGTAATCCACGACGCTTCAGCGGAGCTTAAAAACACGATCGCATTGGCGATCTCTGCCGCCTCAGCCAATCGTTTCAGGGGTGCAGCTTCGATGACACTTCTCAAGGTGTCATCTGGCATCCCCGTCATCATACGGGTTTCAACCGCACCGGGCGCGACAGCGTTGACCAGTATCTTGTAAGGCGCGTAATGACGCGCGAACGATTTGGTCATCGCCAAAATACCCGCTTTGGTTGCGCCATATACAGTCGCATTAAAAACCCCGCCAATACGTCCGCCCGTCGAACTCAGGTTGATAATTCGCCCGCCGTGCGTTTTCATGGCGTTTCCTGCCGCGCGCGATAAGAAAAAGACCGATTTCAGATTGATATTGATTATTGTATCGAACATGGATTCGGTCATATCATCAATCGAGATGCGGGGACAAATTCCAGCGTTGTTGACCAGTATGTCCAGCGTACCGAAATGGCTGATGACATCAGCGACCAATGAATCAATGCTGGTTGGCTGTGCGACATCGCACTCAAAAACCCTGGCGTCACCGCCCTGCGAACGAACAGCATCAACGACCGACTGCGCCTCATCGCGATCAATATCGACGACTGCGACTTTTGCGCCTTCGCGCGCCATGCGCTCCGCGGTCGCCGCGCCGATGCCGCGTGCTGCGCCAGTGATGATCGCCACTCGATTCTCTAATAGCATGTCCGCCCTACCAATTTCACGAAATCCATCATGGGTTCACCCCGATCAAGTATCCCCGCGTTGTAATCGACGATTGCGCTGTCGCTTGATCAGTTGATCGAGCACGACCGCCATCACCGTGACTAACCCGGTGACAAACGTGCTCCATTTGGCATCAATGCCGAAGAAGATGATGCCACTGCTGATGACAGCGATAATCAAGACGCCAATGACAGCACCAATCACGGTTCCCCACCCCCCCGAAAGCGGCGTGCCACCAATGATCGCCGCAGCGACGACCGTGAGCGCGAAATCCTGCCCCGACGTAGGGTCGATCGCGCCACGAAAACCGACAAACAGTGAACCGGATAAGCCGGAGACCGCACCGATCATGATCAATGTTTGCAGCCGTACCCACGATACTGGAATACCTGCCAATCGAGCGGCTTCAGGGTTGCTGCCAATCGCCTGCACGCGATAACCAAAACGGGTGCGATGTAAGACAAAATGAAGCGCAATCGCCATGACCAGAAAGATCACCGCGACCATCGGGATCACGCCAAACAAACGCGTCGTGGCAAACGTGAAAAAGCTGCTTGCTGTCGCTTCGTCGGGCGGCACGACGGCACGTGACTGGTTGACGACGAGTGACAGCCCACGAAACATCGAAAACGTGCCTAACGTCACGATGATATTCGGAATTTTCAGCCCGACCGCCAGCACACCATTGAATAATCCAAGCAGCGCGCCAAATAACACGCCGCCGAGCGCCGCGATCCACGGATCGATTCCGTTGACCATCAAAATCGCCGCGATGACTGCCGAGAAATTGAATATCCACCCAACCGAGAGATCAATTTCGCGAATCGCCAGCAAAAAGACCATCGCCAGCGCAATCATGCCGTAAAAAGCAGTGTTCCCAAAAAGGCGCAGCAAATTGATCGGGTTGAGAAATTCCGGGTGGGCGATGCCAATGAATGCCACCATTACCACCAATACGCCGATCACCCCGATCTCATCCGGGAGACGCAGTTTACGACGTGTGGGTGCGAGTATAGGGACTTCTATCGAATTTCTCTCAACCGTCATAAATGGTTTCCTCTATTCACGCCACGGTTGCGTTATGGTGGTTTCTCCCCAACTGGGAATTGGCGCTTGTAACCCACCGTCAATCCACAGGAACTGTCCATTGACCCGTGCAGCGGCATCGCCCATCAATTTCAGCACCAGGTCAGCCGCTTTTTCAACATCATCGCCGCCCGTGTCTTCCACCCACTTCACCCACGATCGATAGCCATCCGCCTCTGACCCCATCGATTGAATTTTCTCGCGAATATCCGCCCACATCTCCGTTTTGACATCGCCAGGATGAATGACGTTTGCCGTCACGCCTGTGTTTTCAACTTCAGACGCCAGATGCCGCGTAAATTGATTGAGTGCGACTTTACTTGTGCCGTATGCGCTGTTGGTAGGTCCTGGTGGATGCAGTGCCGCCGCCGAGGTGACATTGACAACACGTCCCCAGCCGTGCGCGATCATACCCGTGACGAATGCTTGACATAACAGGCTTGGAGTGATCGCGTTGATCGCTATTGTCTCCAGGAATGCCGCCGCATCCATATCTTTGATTAAACTGATGGGTCCAAAAATTCCCGCCGCGTTGATCAAAATTGACGGCGTCCCTAAGCGCGATTCAATCTGTTCTTTAAGGGCTGCAATGGCTGCCGGGTCACTTTTGCTCAGGTCAGCGGGGAATATTTCTGCCCGACCGCCTTGTTCGCGTATCTCTGCCGCAGTTTCCTCAAGTCCAGAATGGCTGCGTGCAACAAGTGCAACAACCGCTCCGTGTGTACCCAGTCGGACGGCAATCCGACGCCCGACGCCCCGACTTGACCCGGTGACAACCGCGATCTTGCCCGATAGATGTTGTGCCGTCATCACGGCTTACCGGCGTTCGTTTCGAGGTGGAAGATTTCACGCACAGCGGTCGAATCAACCTTGCCTTCCGCGTTGAAATGCATGAGCGGATTCATAATCTCGCCCCATCGATCATGGACTCCCGAACTCCACAACTTCGTCCACGCTTCCTCATCATAAATTTCTGAGTACAAGACCAGCATCGGGTCGTTCTCAAAAATGGTGATTTGGGCGATGCCGCTCTTTTCGATTTCATCGACGAGTTCTTGCCAGATGTTATCGTGATGACGCTTATACTCTGCCAAACCACCTTCTTTGAGCCGCATAACAAAGGCAACACGCTTCATAATTGGTGATCTCCATATAAAAAAACACAAGACCGACGCCTTATATCCCCATGCCTGAAGGCAGGGGTCTTACGGCGCTTTTCTGATAAAAATGCATGTATCGGTATCAGCAACGTCGGTTTCAAGATTTTTCAAATAGCCATGCTCACGCTGGCGAGCCAGTAAACATCTCGCCTGTGTTAATCATGTGCAGCAGGTCATGTTCGTTGATCGCGCTGCCCGCCAATGTGCCGGCTAATCGACCGCGATACAGCACCAGAATACGATCACACAATCCGACCAGTTCAGGCAGTTCGGTCGAACTGAATAAGACAATTCGCCCTTCTGCGGACAATTTACGGATGATCAGGTAAATCTCTCGCTTCGCCCCGACATCGACACCGCGTGTTGGGTCATCAAGTAATACAACATTCGGCGCAATTTCCAGCCATTTGCCAATGACGACTTTTTGTTGATTACCGCCCGATAATTGGTTCGCGAGGCTGTACGGTGATCGCGCCTTGATGCGAAGATTGTCGATTTGTTTATCCGCGATCCCACGCATCTGATGATGGGACAGCCATGGCTGACGACCGGGCAGCGCACCGACGACGACATGCGCTAAATTATCGATCAGCGACTTTTCCAGCATCAATCCGTTGCGCCGACGATCGGCTGGGACGAGGCAAACGCCCCGTCGTGCGGCGTGCGTTGGGCTTGACGGCGCACCCTGTCCATCTGGAAACACAACCTCGCCCGCTTCGGCTTTTTCGATCCCGAATAAAACTCCGAGCAGCGTCGAAACTCCCGATCCTTCCAAACCCGCCAAACCGACAATTTCGCCAGCGCGCGCCTCAAAAGAAATAGAACGGAGATCAATTGAGTTCAATCCGTTGACAATCAAGCGTTTTTCAACTGGGGCATTTTCGACAGGCAGCGGCGGCGGGAAAAGCGCTTCTTGTCGCCCGCCGATCATCCCCTCAATGACTTCGGGGATCGTGATCTCGCCAATCGGCTTGCTCACGACTTCCATTCCGTTCCGTGTTACCGTAACGTGATCGGCAATGGCAAACACTTCTTCAAGCCGATGCGATACGTGTAAGATCGTTATTCCATGTTCTCGAAGCCCGCGCAGTACGGTGAACAGCCGCTGGGTCTCGCGTTCGTTCAAGGCTGAATTCGGCTCATCAAGGATGAGTAACTGCGGGTCTTCCAGCAATACGCGGCATAACTCGATCAATTGCTGCTCACCAATCGACAGCCGTCCAATCGGAGTATCAACATCGACACGCAGACCCAATTGATCGAGCATTGGACGACTGCGTTCAAGCATCAACTGCCGTGAGATCAATCCGTAACGGGTAGGTTCGCGGTTGACAAATAGATTCGCCAACACAGAGCGTTCTGGGAACAGACTCAGTTCTTGATAAACAATACCGATCCCACGTTCGCGCGCCGCATTCGGCGAGTCGAATGTGACCGATTGCCCATCAAACAGCACTGTTCCGCTGTCTTGTCGCACCACCCCGGCGAGGATTTTCATCAGGGTGGATTTACCAGCACCATTTTCACCGACGACAGCATGTATCGTGCCGCGTTGGACATCGAGCGACATGCCGTCAAGCGCTATAACACCGCCATAGCGCTTGACGAGCTTATTGACTGAGACAAGCGTGTTAGTCATCCGCCAGGAACCGTGATCTTTTAGATGGGATAATTGATGTGGCGTTACCCCATCCAAAAAGTGTCACTACGCGGCTTCATTTTCGATGGGTTCCAGCACACACGCCCACGTCGGGGTTTCGCCCGTCGCACATTGTGACCAGGGCGCATAGAACGTACGGTTCGCAGCCGGGTCAGCCGACAGTGCTAGCAGTTCGTCAAAGCTAATCAACGGCAGTCCATTACCGAGATCGACCGAATCGCCAGTGACAATCTGCGTCCCTGCATCGACGAAGCCAGTACCGAGCGGAACACCATTGCGAAGCGAGTCGACCAACATCAGAACGGGCATGTAACCTTGCACGAACGCGCTCTGACCGATGGTTACCGTCGCAAAACCATCCTGAATTTCTCGAAGATTATCTTCGGTCAAGTCATAACCACCTGCGATGAACGATGTACCGCTGTTGCGATTCAGTTGTCCAAGGCTGGCAATATCTGGCGCGCACAACCCGATCATAGCAGCGACATCGGGGTTAGCGGCGAGCTGTTGTTCCCAGCGCGAGTAATTTTCAACCGGGTCAACCGCGACATCGAACGGACCTAATACCGTCAGACCGGGGGCTGCTGCAAGCGATTCTTGTACACCGCGCGAACGATTTTCAAGCACAGGGAAGCCGGGGAAGCAGTTGCCAATGATTACTTTACCGGTCGCCGACGCGCCGCCAAGCCGATCCAATACCATCTGACCTAAAATGCGTCCGCTTTCACTGGAGCGCTCACCGACATAGGGCGCATTCACCGCCGTGCTGAGCAGATTAAACTGCACGACCGGAATACCGCTGTCGATAATCTCGTTTAAGCCATTTGCCATCGATTCACCGGGGACGGACGCTGCAATACCATCAGCACCCGCCGCGACGAAGTTCTGTACGGCGGTCAACTGTGCATCAGCGTCACCACCTGCCGGACCGCCAACGACCAGTTCAACGCCGAGGTCATCCGCGGCTGCCTGCGCACCTTCGATAATCTGTTGGATAAACGGGTTGCCGACCACGTGCACGACAAACCCGATCGTCAGTTCTTCCTCTTGTGCAAACGATGCTGGAACGACCAGCCCGACCAACAACGCGACCAGCATGAAAGCAACGAGACAATTTCGCTTAATACCCATTATTAACCTCCAAAGAAATGCAAATTTCAAAAGTTGCGTTAAATCTAGAGCGCCATATATAATGCAGGACGTTACGTATAGTATGCACAACCCGCCGATGAATGTCAAAAAAAGCACTTTTACGGGTGAGGAAATTAATGCCTGAGCTACGTTATCTGGACACCGCACAAATAGAATTTGAGCAAGACGCACGCTTCCCCGATGTTGGCATCAAATTGATCGAATCGCGCACGTCACATCCAACGACGAGTATTGTGATCGCTCGTGTTGCGGTCGGCGGGAGCATTCCGGTTCATACCCATCTGATCGAAACCGAAACCGCGTACGTGCTCAGCGGCGAAGGCAAGCTGATTACGGATACGGCGGAATATCACTTTTTACCCGGCATTACCGTCACGATTCCCGCCGGATTAAGCCATCGTGTCATCAATACAGGCGAGTCTCCGTTAGAATTCTTCGCCGTGCACAGTCCGCCAACGCGCTAACCCAAGAGGCAAACGATCATGAAACAAAAAGCACGCATCGCCATCATTGGCACGGGCTGGTGGTCGACTACGGCTCATATTCCGTGTCTTCAGCAAAACCCGGATGCTGAACTCGTAGCGCTCGTGGATACACGCCCTGAGTCGATGATGAGTGCCGCCGCGACCTATAAATTAGCTGTTCCGCATTACACATCGCATCAGGCATTGTTAGACAACGAAACGTTGGACGGCGTCATCGTCGCGACCAATCACAGTACGCATTATCAAATCGCGAAAGATTGTTTATCACGCGGTCTGCATGTCATGTTGGAAAAGCCGATGGTGCTTAAAGCCCGTGACGCTTACGATCTGCGCGAAACAGCCCAGGCACAAGGCGTTGAATTGATCATCGGCTACACCTGGAATTACACGGTCAATATGCGCCGCGCCCGCGACATTATCCAATCGGGCGAACTCGGCGCGATTGAATATGTATCGTCGTTATTCAACTCGATGGTGATCGAATATTATCGCGGCGATCAGGAAAAATATCGCGACCATTTCAAGTTCCCTGTCATGGGTCCTGGCAGCGTGTACAGCGACCCAAAACTATCAGGCGGTGGGCAGGGTCATTTGCAAATGACCCACTCTGCCGGGGCGTTGTTCTTCGTCACTGGATTACAAGCCGATCGGGTGTCTTCATTTATGAATAAACTCGATCTGGCGGTCGATGTCGCGGATGCTGTCTCAGTTCGATTCAAACCTCAGGGTCGCACTGCGCCGATTGGCGTGTTAGGAAGCACAGGTAATCTTGGCATAGGCGACGGCGGCATCAATGAACTACAGGTGTGTTGTGAGCGCGGTCGCCTGATACTGGAATTGATGTCGGGTACACTTTATGTCCGCAAACATGACGCCACCGAAACCCATTTTGAGCAAACGCCAGCGGCAGAGCGCTTTCCTAGTTTCGCGCCCGGAAACAATCTCGTCGATGTGATTTTAGGCAAAGGCGTGAACGACTCACCAGCAGAAATTGGTGTGCGCGTGGTTGAGCTGCTCGATGCGGCATACCGTTCGGCGAGCGAAGACGGCAAGCCATTCAGCGTGGCAGACCTTTAAGCGGTGCGTTGGCAACCCCAAGCATCTTTTATTTATCCACCCAACATCTTTTGCAGATAATAATCACGATACAGGACAACGTTGATGAAAATAACACGCATCGAAATCATTCCCTTACAGCGCAAGCTCGAACAAGTTTTTGAGGGAGGAACCTATCGCATCGCCAACCGCAATACGATCGTCACGCGCGTCTATACCGATGAAGGCATCATCGGTGAAACATTCGGCGGTGACGAAGATGGCGCGCAGGACAAAGTTGTGCGCTGCGTCCGCGATTACTTTGCGCCTCAGTTAATTGGCGAAGACCCGCTCAATGTCGAACGCTTGTGGGACAAAATGTGGAAAACGCGCATTGACCTTGGCAATCGTGGTTTGCATGTCCTCGACTTGAATAATCAAGGCATGTTTACACAAGCGATTGCAGCGGTCGATAATGCGCTTTGGGATTTGATTGGCAAGATTCACGGCGTCACGGTCGCAAAACTGCTTGGTGGCTACCGCGAAAAAGTGCCGGTGATCGCGATTGGTGGCTACTATCAGGCGAAAAAAGGGCAGGATCAACTTATCGATGAGATGCTGTATTACCAATCGCTGGGAATGGCTGGCGTCAAATTTAAGGTCGGTCGTGTCAGCGTCAAAGAAGACATCGAACGGGTTGCACGCGTCCGCGAAAAAATCGGTGATGAGTTCATCATCGTATGCGACTCGAATCAAGGCTGGAATCCACGCGATGCGATCGAATTCTGCCGTCTGGCGGAACCCTTGAAACTCGGTTGGATCGAAGAGCCAGTGCGCTGGCACGACCAGTCAGAAGGACTGCGCATGGTGCGCGAACAATCGACGATTCCCGTCAATGCCGGACAAGGCGAAATAACGGCGTTTGGATGCCGCGATCTGGTGATGAATCGCTGTGTCGATATTCTCAATGTCGATGTGACGATTGCCGGAGGCGTAACCGAATGGCGGCGAATCGCTGCTATGGCGGGCATGTTTCATGTGCAAATGGCGCATCATGAAGAGCCACAACTCGCCCTTCACCTGCTCGCGGGGGTTCCCAATACATTGTATGTAGAGATTTTCCCCAACTATGATCGCGACCCGATGTGGGTCGATCTGCCGCTTGAGAGTCCCCGTATCGCCGACGGCTATATGTACGTGCCTGAAGGACCCGGCTTTGGTATTCCGCTCAATCAGGAGATCATCGAGAAGTATCGCATCAGCTAATGCACAACCAAGCTGCGGTGGCGCGTGCGGCAACGCCGCGCCTCTTATCGTCTCAGCAGCGCTTCACGCACTAAATCAGGGATTTCATAAAGCTTGTTGGCGACAATAATGCCGGAATCGCGCATTACAGCGATTTTCGCAGCGGGGCTGCCCTGTGTGCCCTGCACAATTGCACCCGCATGTCCAAAACGAACGCCTTGCATCCGATCCGCGAAACGCCCAGCAACAAAAGCAATAATCGGAAGACGTGGCTTATGTTTTTTTACCGCCGCCGCCAAACGCTCTTCCATAATGCCGCCCGGTTCCGAAAACATAACGATGGCGTGGGTATCGGGGTCGGCTTCGTATACAGGCAGCAGATCAAGAATCGTCGAACCGACGATGGGGTCGCCACCAATGCTCACACATGTGCTTTGTCCGATGCCCGCTTGAGTCAATAAATTGGCAACTTCGGTCATCATGCCGCCGCTGCGCGAGACCACGCCGACATTTCCCGGCGAATATGCCCGACGCACAGCATGTGCCGAGCCGCCTGCCATACCGACGCGGGTTTGCCCAGGTGAAATCACCCCCAGCGTATTCGGTCCGACGACACGCGCTTGAGCACGTGCGGCGGTTTCAAGCATGGTCACGACATCTCTACGCGGCATACGCTCCGTCACAACCACCAGAAGTTTGACGCCGTTGGCAAGCGCTTCACAAGCCGCGTCCAGCGCGAACTGCGGGGGAACCGAGATCACGGATGCATCCACTGGGTGCGCACTCACCGCCGCCTGTACCGTATCGTATACTGGCACACCATGAATCGTAATACCCCCCTTGCCCGGTGTCACACCCGCGACAATCTGCGCACCATACGCAATCGATTCGGCGGTAAACGTTGCCGCCTCACGCCCAGTGATCCCCTGCACTAAAATGCGCGTCATTGCATCTGCCAGGATCGTCATACAATGCTTTCTATGACTTGTTCGATGGTCATCTCGCGCCCAAAATAGCGCACACCATAATGATCGAGCAGTTTATAGCCTTCATCTTCCCATGAACCTGGGATTCGAAACGCCGAGATTACGGTACTGGGATCACGTCCCAATTCAAGAATTCCCTTGATTACACCACGCGCGACCAGATCAACCCGTGTATTGCTTACCACGTTCATGATCACGACTAACCGATCGACCTGTGGCTGCTCCAGAATTAATTTCGTCAGTTCTTTGATCTTCCACACGCTGGGATTGCCGCCGATCTCGCAATAATTGGCGGGTTTAAGCCCCGCATCGAGAACAGCATCCATCGTCGTTAGGCTGGCGCCGCCGCCGCCAATGAGCAAACCGATATTGCCATCAAACGGGATCAATCGCCCCGCTACACCGCGATGATCCGCCTGATCAATTTCTACAGCGCGGTTTTCAAACGCGGTTCGGTTATTGGCAAGCGCGGCACTGAACGGTGACGATTCGATCAACGATTTTTGACGATACAGCGCATCATTATCGAGTTCAAAATGCACATCTGCCACCCACCAGCGTTCGTGATCATCCAGCACAACCGGGTTACATTCAAGTAACAGCGCATCAAGGTCAATGAAGGCGTCGCCGACCTGCTTGATCAAACTGCTGAGTTGTTGAAATGCGCGCCCGCGAATGCCCAGTGACGCGGCGGCTTCGCGCGCGACATAAGCGGGCAGTCCATCATATGCAGTGGAAAAATGAATCCGACCGACAGTGCCGACCGACTCAATTTCGATACCGCCTTGGGCTGATGTAAGCAGCAGCGCGGAACGGGCTGCTGCATCGTATGTCGCCCCGATAAAAAGTTCGGTGATAATCGTGAGTTTCTGTTCGATCAACACACGTTCGACGATAAAGCCGCGTAAGTTCATGCCCAGTAAGATGCTTGCCGCTGCTGCTGCTTCATCGGGCGAATTGGCAAATCGGATACCTCCGGCTTTCATGCGTCCGCCAACGGGGACTTGTGCCTTTACGACGACATTCCCGCCGATATGCATGGCGGCACGCCGCGCCTCTTCCGGCGAATCGGCGATCAATCCGTGCGGAATGGGTAATCCGCGCGCTTTGAGAAGATTTTTGGCTTCATATTCAACAATGATCATGATTAAAATTCGAGGCGCATATGGCGCTGCAAGTGACAATCCAGATTGATCGCCAGCGGAATGCCGGCGATGTGCGTTGCGTAATATTCGACACGTACATCGGCAGCAGTGTTGACTCCACCCCACCCCTGCGGTCCGATCCCGGTCGCATTGACGAGGTCGAGAAGTTCATGTTCGAGTGCTGCATAGCGCATATCGGGATGGCGTTCGCCTATATCTCGCATCAAGGCTTTTTTGGCAAGCAGAGTCGCCATTTCAAGCGTGCCGCCGATGCCCACGCCAACAATGACGGGAGGACACGCGTTGGGTCCCGCAGCTTCTACGCAGCGCAGCACCTCGCGCTTGACACCTTCAACGCCTTCGGCAGGAGTCAATACGCGCGCCCAGCTCATATTTTCTGCACCGAATCCCTTCGCCGCGACGATCAGCGATAGACGATCACCCGCGACTATATGAAAATGAACGACAGGCGGCGTATTATCCTGCGTATTCTTGCGCTCAAAAAGCGGCTCTGCCACGATTGAGTTGCGTAGAAAACCGTCTTTGTACCCCAAACGTACGCCGCGCGCGATCGCCTCATTAATGTCGCCGCCGATCAAATGAACATCCTGCCCACATTCGACAAATACGATCACCATGCCTGTATCCTGACACATTGGCATTCGACGTGCCGAAGCAATGTGCCGATTTTCCACAATATCTTCCATCGCCCGCTTACCAGACGGGGAAGGTTCATTCATCAAAATGTGCTCTAGTTGAATCATGACGGGTTGCGGCGTTTGGGTATTGATAGTTTGCACCGCAGCGCGGATGGACTCCGTAATTAAATTGACATCAATTGTTCTCATGGCAACCGCCGATACTCGGCTTTCCCCTGTTCATATACGTCTGCGCCGTGCGCATCGTTGGCGACCATCAGCGGAAACGCTTCTATTTCCAGACAGCGGATCGCTTCGGTTCCCAAGTCTTCATAGGCGATCAAATCAACGCGCTTGATCCGGTCTGCGATCAGTGCTGCCGCACCGCCCACGGCAACCAGATAGACCGCGCCGTACTCGACCATCGCCTGACGAACAGGCGCGCTGCGTGTTCCTTTACCGATCATGCCTTTGAGACCCCGCGCGAGCAGTGGGATCGTGTAATCATCCACCCGCCCTGCGGTCGTAGGTCCCGCCGAGCCGATGATATCGCCGGGTTTCGTCGGCGACGGACCAACGTAGTAAATCATTTGACCAACAAGGTCGAACGGCAGCGTGCCGCCCGCGTTCAGGGTTTCGACCAATCGTTTGTGTGCAGCATCGCGCGCCGTATACACGCGCCCGCTCAGCAGCACCCGTTCGCCAACATGCAGCGAACGCACGACTTCATCGGTAAGGGGTGTTGTGAGATGTTTGGCTTCGTTCATCGTGGATTATCCGCCGTCGAAACCAGAATTTCACCGCTATACAGTTTGTGAATATGGATTGCGTTAACGGGCGCAATTTTCAAACAGAGTTCACAGAGTGTACATTCGTCTTCTTCATCGGGTCGCACGACCAGTTTATCGGCTTCGATCGCGTAAATATCGACCGGACACACATCGACCAGTTGATGAATCAATGCCGGTGACAAATCCGCGTTTTCAATATCAATACGGATAAAAATGCCCATCCTGATTATTTCCGCTTCAAATTATATTTTTCGACCGTCGCTTCGATCACTTCAATACCCAATCCAGGACCGTCTGGTACGACGATATAGCCATCCACAGGATGAAAAGGTTGGGTGACAAGTTCATGCTGCATCGGGTTTTCAAACGGCTTCATTTCAAAGATTGTCGCATTTGTCGAAGCGAAAGCGACGTGCAAACTGGCGGCGGTGATGATGGCGCTGCTCCAACAGTGCGGATCCATCCCCACGTTGTAGCGCGCTGCTAACTGGGTGATCTGATGCATCCCTGTCACACCTTCCGTGCGACCCGGATCGACCAGAATGACATCGCACACGTCCGCTTGCAGCAAGCGCAAATAATCGGCTCGATTCCAAAACCGTTCGCCAAAACCGATCATTATTTCGGGTACCGCGTGGCGCAAATGGGTGTAACCGATCAGATTATCGGGTTGAAAAACGTCTTCGAGCCATGTCAGATTGTACTCGACGAATGCCGTCGCCATCTTAATCGCGTGCGGCACTGTCCAATGCATCTTCGCGCCAATATCGATGATCAATCCGGCGTCCGCGCCTATCGCCGCGCGCACTGTTTTCACGAACTCGATGTCGCGTGTCGCGTTTGTACCCAGATTGGCGTGACCTTTTTTGCCAAAGCCGACCTTGACGATTTTGTAACCGTTCTGGATGTGTACAGCCAGTTCCGCAGCCATGTCGCCAATATCGGACGATTTTGGGTGCGTACTGGCACATACAGGTAATCTTTCCTGTTGTTTGCCACCGAGCAGTTGATACAACGGCACGCCCAGAATCTTTCCTTTTAAATCCCACAATGCCATATCCAACGCACTGATAGCGAAGGCGGCAATTCCGCCCGCATCGCCATACCACCACACCTGCCCACGCAGCATATTCCACAACACTTCATTTTCAAGCGGGTTTTTTCCAATAAGCATGTCGGTCAAGCCGTTGTCCAGCATTGCGGCGGTCGCATACGTCGCCTCTTTGAACTGGCTGATACACTCACCCCACCCGATTGTGCCATCGCTAGCTTCAATTCGCGCAAGCGTTATGTAGCGCCAGGCGTTATCATCATTGGGTTCTTGATAACCAAGTGGATAAATATCAATTTTTTTGATAGTGATAGCCATGTCATAAACTTCCTGTAAGTTTTTTTGCTGTAGATTATGCGAAGATAGCGACCTGGCGATTACTTGTCAAATGCGTTCAATAGTGCCTTGCTATTCATTATTGGAGTATATAAGTATTATGGCGGTTGATGTTGTCATGCCTAATCTCGGCTTCGACACGCAGTCGGGGCGGTTGATAGAGTGGCTGAAACAGCCTGGTGACTCGGTGGCAAAAGGCGAGAGTCTTGCGGTAGTCGAGTCCGACAAAGCGAATGTCGAGCTGGAGAGCATTGCCGCAGGGGTTGTCTTGGAGCTGCTCTTCCCTGCCGATACCGAAGTAAACGTTGGTGCGGTCATCGCCCGTATTGGCGAAACTGCCGAACTCGCTCCGACAAGCGTTCGCGGCAGGAAAACCCCCTCTGAAATTTCTCCGGTAGCGCGCCGTCTGGCAGAGGAACACCACATCGATCTCAGCGATGTTACCGGGTCTGGATTGGGCGGCAGAATCATGCGTGGTGACATCGAAGCGCGGATCATAACCGTCACGGGTTCGCCGGATAATATTTTGGCGCTGCCGAAAGTCCGCAAAGCCGCACGTGATGCGGGCATTACCCTGGCTCAGGTTGGTGCAACGGGTTCTCGTGGCACCATTACGATGGCTGACCTCGTGCAGTACCAGTCGGCTTTGTCGGCAGCGGCGAGTCCTGACGAGATCGAATCCGTCCCATATCAACCCGCAAGCCGCGAGGGAGCGCGCGAAATCATCCTCAGCCGTGCGCGTACGGTGATCGGCGAGCGGCTCGGCAAGAGCAAACGCGATGCACCGCACTTTTATGTGTCGGGCGAATTCAGCGTTGAGGCGGCAATACAAGCATTGCCCGCCGGAACACGTATGAACGATCTGATTCAATACGTGAGCATACGCGCGCTGCTGGACGTACCAGAACTCAATGCGACTTACGAACATGATCGGTTGTACGTCTATGATCACGTAAATCTGGGAATCGCGGTGGCGCTCGACGATGGATTGATCACGCCTGTGCTGCACCACGCCGAGCATTACTCACTTCAGGGAATCGCGAGTGAAGCGCGTGCGTTAATCGAGCGGGCACGCGGAAAACGACTCAAATTGGATGATTTGCAGGGTGGCACGTTTACGATCAGCAATTTAGGGATGGTCAAGCAGGTCGAGCGTTTTACTGCGGTCATCAATCCGCCACAAGTTGCAATTTTGGCAGTCGGCACAGTGAAGCAGCGCCCGGTCGTCATCAATGGTGGTTTGCACATCCAACATACCGTTTATCTGACCCTTAGCGGCGATCACCGCGCCGTCGATGGGATGCACCTCGCTCGTTACATGGCAGCATTTCAAGAAGCACTCGATAAATTTCACAAATAGAGGATGTCTTATGGCAGAAGTAACGCAGGTGATGCCGTTGGCGATGGAAACACGCCAGCATGTGCTCAAACAGATGATGGAAATTCGGGCGGCGGAAGAACGCATTCAGGGATTGTTTCTGGAAAACCTGATTCGCGGCACCACCCATTTATGTATCGGTCAGGAAGCGTGCAGCGCGGGCGTTGCCGCGATATTGGAACCAGGCGATACCGTCACCTGCACCTATCGCGGACACGGTCATGCCATCGCGATGGGCATGTCGCTAAAAGCGATGATCGCCGAAATGATGGGCAAAGCAAGCGGCGCGTGCAAGGGAAAAGGCGGCAGTATGCACATGACTGACGCTTCGTTAGGTTTACTGGGCGCGAACGCGATTGTCGGCGCGCAGCTTCCAATCGCCGTCGGTGCGGCGCTCACAGCGCAAGTCAAAAAGACACGCAGCATCGCCGTCACCTTTTTTGGCGAAGGGGCATCGAATATCGGCGCGTTTCACGAGGCGCTAAATCTCGCCGCCGTGTGGAAACTACCCGTATTATTCATTTGTGAAAACAATCGCTACGGCGAATACAGCCCGATGCACACGACGACCCCGGTTGCCAACATCGCTGACCGCGCCGCCAGCTATGGAATGCCCGGCATTATCGTAGACGGACAGGACGTAGAGACCGTATATCACGAAGTCCGCGCCGCCGCCGACCGTGCCCGGAATGGCGAAGGTCCGGTCTTGATCGAATTGAAAACCTATCGGTTTCGCGGTCACTCGCGCACCGATCAAGCGCCGTATCGTCCCGAAGGTGAGCTTGAAGAATGGCTCAAACGCGATCCAATCGTCATTTTGAAGGCGCGGATGATCGCTGACGGACAGATCGACGAAACCGAATACGAAGAACTACGCGGTGCAATCGAACGCAACATCCATGATGTTGTTGAATGGGCAAAAGCGGAGCCGTTTCCCGCGCTCGAAACGCTCTATCAGGATATCTATTACGAAGGGTAAAGTCGGATATGCCAAAAATGACTTATCGTGAGGCGGCAACGAAGGCGCTCGTTGACGCGATGCGGGCGGACGAAAATGTGGTGCTGTTTGGCGAGGATGTCGGTATCGCTGGCGGTGTGTTTAAGGTCACGCCCGGCTTGTACGAGGAATTCGGGGGTTCACGCGTGCGTGATACGCCGATTTCCGAGCAGGCTTTCATTGGTGCGGCGCTCGGCGCTGCAATTACCGGGCTGCGTCCAATCGCGGAATTGATGTTTGCCGACTTCATCCCCGTCGCAATGGATCAGATCGTCAACCAGATTGCCAAATATCGCTATATGAGCGGCGGACAGTTCGTTGTCCCGCTGACGATTCGTGCTGCGCAAGGCGCAGGCGCTGGGTTTGGAACACAGCATTCGCAATGCGCCGAATCGTGGTTGATGAATATCCCCGGACTGAGAATCGTCGTCCCCGGCACGGTCGCTGATATGTATGGACTGTTGAGAAGCGCGATTGAAGAAAATAACCCGGTCATCGTGCTGGAACATAAAGTTCTGTACAACTTTGCCGAAGACGTGCCCGATCAATTAACACATGTTCCCATCGGCAAGGCGATTGTGCGCCGCGTAGGGAAAGATGTCACCGTGGTAGCGACACAGTTGGTCATGCAGCGCTCGCTCGAAGCAGCCGAAATACTTGCTCAGGAAGGTATCGATGTCGAAGTGATCGACCTGCGCACAATGGCACCGCTTGACGAGGGGACGATTTTGACCTCACTGGCGAAAACACACCGCCTGATTGTGGTCGAAGAAGCGCCGCACGCGGGCGGCTGGGGCGGCGATATTGTTTCAATGGCTGCCGACAAAGGGATTTATTGGCTGGATGCGCCTGTGAAGCGCGTCAACATGGGCGGTGCACTCGTCGCTTATAGCCCACCCTTAGAAGACGAAGTCGTGCCAAATGTCAAACGCATTTCACAGGCAATACGGGACCTCATGAGCGAGTAAAAACAGGAGTGAGTATGATGCACCTTACCGCAAGCGCTTATTCTTTTGAAGTTCTGCCGCTCGAAGCCTGTTTATCCATTGTTAAGCACATGGGCTTTACGAGCGTTGATCTTTCGGGTTTTCACGCGCGAGGGCGTGCCAGCATTGAGCCCGAAGCGATAACGGCTGATCCACAGCGGCACGCCGACCACATGAAGGCATTGCTGGAGCATTATGAGCTTCACTGTGGCGATTTCTTTCCACAGTTTGGCACGTCGCCAGATCAACACTCGCTCAATGACCCGAATCCGGCGATCCGCGAGAAAAATCAAGCGCTGATTCGCGGCTGCGCCGAGTTCTGCAAACTGCTCGGCATTCCCGGCATGACGATTTTGCCCGGCGTTGATCATCTCAGTCGCAAACATGAAGAAAATCTTGAGGTTTCCGGTGCAGAGCTCCAGCGTGCGGCCGAAATCGCTGGCGAGTATGGGGTAGAAATTCGCTTTGAACCGCATATGGGTTCAGTTGCGCCCACGCCGGAACTTGCGATTCGATTGGTGCAGGAATTCGCCCCCGACGCAAAGATTACGCTCGACTGCTCTCATTTCATATTGCAATATATTTCAATGGATCGCATTTACGCCTGCATTCCATACACCGGACATGTCCACATCCGCCCGGCGCGCGAGGGAAAATTACAAACCCGTTATGTCGAAAATACTATTCCCTGGACGACCGTTATTGATCATTTGAAGCACGTGAATTATCAAGGCGCACTCTCGATTGAATATGTGTGCGCGTCGTGGTTCGACTTGGATCAATGCGACACGCTTTACGAAACCTGGGTGACGAAAGAGGCACTCCAGTCTTTTGTCAGATAGCCTGCGCGGGCAGTGAGATGATTAATCTGAAGTCGGATAACCGCTTCCGCTCGCATCCGCGATCCCGCGTTCTTTCGCGATCTTCTGTGCGTATTCATCACGGCGAAAAGTCGCGATTGGGTCGGGGTCGCGCCCGATTTCGACGCGCATCTGCGCCAGCAGCGGACGCACATCGGTTTCGAAAGCGTCCATCAACACTTCGTAGCCGCCGAGAATATCACCGTTCATCTGGCGTTCGCGCAGTGCCCGACGGTTGACAAGCAGCGCTTTTGCATACGCAGTCTGGCAGTTGACGATGCTCAGGATCATACCTTCCAGCTTGGATTCGATGTTGAAACTCTGGTCGATCATATAGGCAACGTCATCTGCCGCCGCGCCTGCGGACACCAGCTCGTGAAAGATTTCAAATAGTTCTTGCGGGTTGTTCGTGCCAACGATCAGGTCATCATCGGCGTATTTACGTGCATTGAAGTGAAACCCGCCGAGCCGCCCTTCGTCGAGCAGGAAAGCGACAATATGAGCGATATTGGTTCCAGGCGCGTGATGCCCTGTATCGACCAAGACCTGGGCTTGTTTGCCCAGCTTGAGCGCTGTCGCATATGCCATTCCCCAATCCGCCAGGTCAGTATGATAGAAAGCGGGCTCAAAGAATTTGTATTCGATCAGCATTCGCGTTCTGGCTGGAAGGTGTTTGTATGTCTCTGCAAGCGCGTGCTCCATCAACTGCTTACGTTTGCGAATATCGTCTTGTCCAACGTAATTCGTGCCATCTGCAAACCACAAACTGAGCAGTGTACTGCCCGTTTTTTCCATAATGTCGCAGCATTCGATCAAGTGCGTTAACGCTTCTTCACGAATGCCGTTATCGGGGTTGGTAATGCTGCCAAGCTTGTACTTCTCCGCTTGAAACACATTTGGGTTGACTGCCCCAATGCTGACGCCAACCGACGCAGCGTAGTCACGCAGCGCCGTATAATCATCCGTTTTATCCCATGGAATATGAATAGCAACAGTCGGCGCTACCCCAGTCAACTTATGAACGTAGCCCGCATCAGCCAGTTTTTCGTGTATATTTCGCGCCGCGCCTACAGTCGGGAATACTTTGAAACGTGTTCCGCCGTTGCTGTATCCCCACGAAGGGGTTTCGATATGCTGCCGTTTAAGTTGTGCTTTTACGTCCTCGACATCGATATCCCGTTTTGTTAATTGGTCGGCAAGGGATTCGTAATGAGCAGTGTGATTCATACTTGACTTTGTCCCTTTTTAGACAACACTTATACAATGAAACTTCAATTAGCTTTCTTTTGCTTTCATTCTTTGTCAGTGTAGGCGTTTTGAACGGTCGTGTCAAATGGTGTTCGAGCCGTTATTTGTCGAAGAACGAAAACGCGCAATCTTAGATGATCTCCGCAAAAATGGGCGGGTTTCGGTCAAAACCCTGAGCGATGCGATGGGCGTCAGTACCGTTACCATTCGTCAGGATTTACGCGCGTTGGGAGAAGAAGGACTGCTGGAACGCACGTATGGTGGCGCGGTCAACCGTGTCGTCGAAACCAGTATGCCCGAACAGTCGTTTCATGTGCGGCAGAAGCGCCACCGAGACGCGAAAACAGCGATTGCCGCCGCCGCCGCCGATCTCGTACAAGAAGGCTTCAGCGTAGGAATGGACGCGAGTACAACCGCATATGCGCTCGTGCCGTATCTCAAGAAGTTCAATAAACTGACCATTCTCACCAACAGCCTCGTGATCGCACAAAGCTTTCTCGATAGTCCTCAAATTCAAGTCATGCTGCCTGGCGGTCGGCTAAGACGCGATTCGATCTCAATTGTTGGACGACCAGAAGGTCTGCCCGATCTCAACCTGAACGTGTGTTTTATGAGCGGGCGCGGCGTTACATTGACCGAAGGCGTCAGCGATGTTGACCCGGACGAGGTCATGATGAAACAGGCAATGATCGCTCGCAGTGTTTCCACGGTTATTCTGCTCGACGCCAGTAAATGGGGACAAGTCGCACCCTTTACGGTCATTAAAGTACAACAACTTGAACGTCTCATTACGTCTGCTGATGTTTCTGTCTTGATGCTGGAACAGTTTCGCAGCGCTGGTATTCATATTCAGATTACCAATGTGATTGATTCGTAGACTCGTCACGAATTGTTGACAAGTTCGTTTGAACTGATATACACTGTTTGAGAATGAAAGCAAATGAAAACATGTCGCGCTATGTTGGCTGTTATAAGTGCGATTTAATAGATTTTTTGTAACCGCTCAGGTATCCCTCATGCCCCCGACCCCTTCTCCTACAAACGAGAAGGGGAGAAACGCAGTTGAAAGTCCCTCTCCCCATTGTGGAAGAGGAATTTAGGGCGATGGCTGAGCAGTTACGACTTTTTGCCTTAATCAAAAGGTTTTAATTGATGCCTCAAAATCTATGGAATCCGGCTGAGGCGGCAAATCTGCCTGACCTTGACGGCTTGGTCTATCGCAGTAATCTGCTCGGACGTGATCGCAGTGTTGTAAATGTCTACGGTGGCAACACCAGCACTAAACTTATGCTGACTGACCACATGGGACGCAGTACGCGCGTGCTGGCAGTCAAAGCGTCCGGCTCTGATATTCTGAATATCACACAGGGCGGGTTTGCACTGCTGCGGATGGATGACATTGACCCGCTGTTTCAGCGCGAGTCGATGTCCGACGAAGCGATGGTCGCGTATCTTGAACGCACCGTCTTTGAACCGGGTCGTCCACGCCAAAGTATCGAAACGCTGCTTCACGCCTTCGTCCCAGCAACACATGTCGATCACACCCACCCAGATGCAATCATCAGCCTTGCCTGCGCGCCGGATGCGGAGGCTGCCGCGCGCCGTGTCTATGGTGAGCGCATGGCATATGTCCCTTATATTCGTCCCGGTTTCACGCTCAGCCAGTGGATCGGCGGCAAAGTGCGTGATAATCCCGGCATCGAATGTGTGGTCATGGGCAAGCATGGCTTGGTGACATGGGCAGACGACAGCAAAACGTCATACGATAATACGATCCGCCTCATTCAAGAAGCCGAAGACTTTCTAGCGGATCAAAAGCGTGGAAAGCGTGTTTTTGGCGATCTGACCGTGCAAGCGGCGAGCGACGCCGAGCGTGAAAACATCCTCGCGCAAGTGCTGCCCGTCATTCGTGGCGCGGTCGGTAAGCGCCGCAGCGCGATCCTTCAGCACGACAGCAGCGCGGATGTACTCGATTATGTCGGCAGCAGCCGCACAGGTGAAATCAGCCAACAAGGCGCTGCCTGCCCCGACCATCTCGTCCACGTCAAGCGGCAGCCGCTGTTTGTAGACTGGGCGCTCGCCGAAGGCGTCGAAACGCTGATCGAAAAACTTAAGTCAGGTATTGCCGACTATGAAACGCGCTATATCGAGTATTTCGAGGCGAACAAAGAAACAGGCGACGAACTGCGCGACGCTGCGCCCCGTGTCATTCTTATTCCCGGCATTGGCATGGTCACAACGGGTAAAGACATTACCAATGCCGATGTTAGCCGCCAACTGTATCACCGCGCAATTGCGGTTATCGGTGCCAGCGAAGCGATCGGTGGCTTCAACAGCCTGACTGCCAAAGAAGCCTATAACATCGAATATTGGCCGCTCGAATTGTACAAACTCAAACTTGCGCCACCAGATAAGGATTTCGCGGGTAAAGTCGCGCTGATTACGGGCGGCGCCAGTGGCATTGGGCGAGCAACAGCCTTCCGATTGGTGCAGGATGGCGCGCACGTTGTCATCGCGGATATTAACGTATCGGGCGGCGAACAGACCGTTGATGAGCTGCAAAAGAAATTTGGCAAGGGACGCGCGGTGTTCGTGCAATGCGATGTCACAAAAGAAGCAGCCGTCCAGAATGCGTTACGTCAGGCGGTTCTGAGTTATGGCGGCATCGATATTCTGGTTAACAATGCGGGCATCGCGGGCGGGGCGCCCATTGAAGAAACAACGCTGCAAGCATTTCAGCTTCAACTTGATGTATTGGTAACAGGTTACTTCCTGTTTGCCCGTGAAGCCTTCAAGGTGATGAAAACACAGGCAGTCGGCGGGAGCATGGTCTTCGTTGGCAGCAAGAACAGTCTGATGGCGGGTAAAGGTGCATCTGCCTACAGCACCGCAAAAGCTGCCGAAATTCACATGGCGCGCTGCCTTGCCGAAGAAGGCGGCGCACATGGCATTCGTGTCAATTCCGTGCTGCCAGATGCGGTCATCCGCGACAGCAACATTTGGGGCAGCGAATGGAAAGAAGCCCGCGCGAAACAATACGGCATAAAGGTGGAAGAACTCAACGACTTTTACAAGAAACGCAACACGCTGCAGGTCGAAATTCTACCCGAAGACCAGGCAGAAGCGATCGCGTTTCTTGCCAGCCAACGCAGCGCCAAAACGACGGGCGCAATCCTGACGGTTGACGGCGGCGTGCCTGGCGCATACGTGCGATGAGCCGCCCATGAAGCGCAAAAACGTCATCACCGTCGATCTGGGCGCCGAGTCCGGGCGTGTTATTACCGTTGGATTCGATGGAAACGCCTTCCATATGGATGAAGTCCACCGCTTTGCAAACGTTCCCGTATCTGTGCGGGGAACGCTTCACTGGGATGTGCTGCGCGTGTGGCAGGATATTCGTACAGGAATCGATAGGGCGCACGCCGATGCTGCTGGCATCGGACTTGATACATGGGGTGTGGATTTCGCGCTTCTCGACCGTAATGGACAGCTCCTTGGCAATCCTGTGCACTATCGGGACAAGCGGACTGAAGGCATGATGGAATGGGTCTTTGACCGTGTACCGCGCCGAACGCTTTTCGAGCGCACGGGCATTCAGTTCATGCAAATCAACGGCATTTATCAGCTTGCCAGCATGATCCGCGATCACAGTCCGCTGCTCGACATCGCGGCGACTTTTCTAACCATTTCCGATTTGTTCAATTACTGGCTGAGCGGCTATCGCGGATGCGAATTTACGCAAGCGACAACGCTGCAAATGGTCAACCCACGCAGCCGCGATTGGGATTGGGCAACGCTGGATACGTTGGGTGTTCCCCGTCACTTAATGCCACCTGTGACTGCGCCCGGCACCAAAATCGGCGAAGATCGCGGCGTGCCAGTACTGCTTTCCGCGTGCCACGATACAGGCAGCGCTGTCGTTGGCGTGCCCACGACAACCCCCGATTATGTTTATATCAGCAGCGGCACTTGGAGTTTGATCGGCATGGAGATTTCCGCGCCGCTCATCAACGATGCATCGTATGAAGCGAATGTGACGAATGAAGGCGGTGTCGGTGGTACATTTCGACTGCTCAAGAACGTACAGGGCTTATGGCTGGCGCAGCAATCACGGCAGACATGGCGTGATCAAGGAATAGACCTCGACTATGAAGCGCTGGCACATTTAGCCGCTGAAGCCGCACCTTTCCGCTCATTGATCGACCCGGACGAACACCGTTTTCTCGCGCCGGGAGATATGCCCTCGCGGATACAGGCATTCTGCCACGAGACAGACCAGCGCATTCCCGAAACACCCGCGCAGATTATGCGGACGATTTACGAAAGCCTGGCGCTCAAATATCGCTTCACAATTGACAAATTGATCGCACTGACCGGGCGCACGGTTGAAAGGGTTCATATCGTCGGCGGCGGCTCGCGTAATGCGCTGTTATCACAAATGACGGCGGATGTGTGTAATCGTGTCGTCATCACGGGACCTATCGAAGCCACAGCGCTCGGTAACGCCATCGTGCAGTTTATGGCGTTGGGACAATTCAGCAGCATTGCCGAAGCGCGCGAAGTGCTCAGCAAAGGCAGTGGGATGGGATATTACGAGCCTAAAAACACGCGCGCATGGGAAGAAGCCTACGGTCGATTCAAGAAGCTCATCATATCCAATTAGTACGTCAAAAAGATCGACACGCCACAAAAACTTTTCTGTAGCACTACCAAAACATAGAGTGGTTTATGACATCAATTTTAGAATTACGGCACATTGGCAAAGTATTTCCCGGCGTTCGCGCACTCGACGATATCAACATTGAAATTCGTGCGGGAGAGGTACACGCACTGCTCGGTGAAAATGGGGCGGGGAAATCGACACTTATCAAAATCATGACCGGGATTTATCAACCGGATTCGGGTGAAATTCTGCTCGCCGGAAATCCCATACAGATCGGGAATGCGGCGCAAGCACAAGCGCATGGCATCGCCGCTATCTACCAGGAACCGCTCGTGTTTCCTGATCTAAGCGTGGCGGAAAATATCTTTATTGGTCATCAATCGAGCGGCGCGATTGTAAATTGGCGGCGTATGTACCGCGAAGCGGCGGCGATTTTCGATCAACTCGGTGTTTCACTTGACCCACGCAGTCAGGCACGCGGGCTGACGCTCGCCGCGCAGCAGACCGTTGAAATTGCGAAAGCATTGTCGCTCGATGCGCGTGTCTTGATCATGGATGAACCGACTGCATCGCTATCAGCGCATGAAGTCGCCGAACTTTTCAAGCTCACCCGTATCTTACGAGAACGCGGCGTCGCGATCTTGTTTATCAGCCATCGTCTGGAGGAAATCTTTGAGATCGCTGACCGCGTGACCGTCTTTCGCGATGGCAAGCATATTTCCAGCCGCCCCATTGCCGAAGTCCATCACGAGCAGCTCATTCGTGACATGGTCGGAAGCAATCTGGATGAGTTCTTTGTCAAAGAAGTACGGCAAAAAAGCGACCTGTCTATTTCGGTGCGTGAGTTGAGCAAAAAAGGGGTTTTTTCGAATATTTCTTTCGATATTTTTAAGGGCGAAGTGCTCGGTTTTGCGGGGCTGGTCGGGTCGGGCAGAACCGATGTTGGTTTGGCGCTGTTCGGTATTGAGCCAGCAGATTCTGGCATCATCATCTGGCAAGGCGAATCTCAAAAAATCAAGACGCCAGAACAAGCGCTCAAAATGGGCATCGCTTATGTGACCGAAGATCGACGTCAGCTCGGACTCACCCTGCCGATGTCGGTTGCGGCGAATATCACTTTAGCGACCTTGAAGAATTATTTGAATGGACTTGGACTTATTCGGTCACGCGAGGAAACAAAGACTGCCACCATGTATCGCGAGCGGCTTTCTATACGCACGCCGTCAATTTGGACGGAGACTGGAAAGCTATCGGGTGGCAACCAGCAGAAAGTGATGTTAAGCAAATGGCTGAATACGCACCCCCAACTATTGATTTTGGATGAGCCGACACGTGGGATTGATGTCGGGGCAAAAGCCGAAGTCCACCGGATCATCAACGATCTGGCGAGTCGAGGCTTGGCAATTCTGCTCATTTCGTCCGATATGCCCGAAGTCCTGGCGATGAGCGATCGCATTCTTGTCATGCGTGAAGGGCGGCAGATGGGTATTTTCAATCGTCAGGATGTCGATCAAGAAACGATCCTGAAAGCGGCAATGGGTCAAGCCCCGGTAAGGAACCCAGCATGATCAGACTTAGCAGATTGCTCCGCCCAGAACAGATACGCGAGCTCAGCCTCGTGATCATTATTTTGCTGGTGATCCTGTTCTTTAGTTCAAATATCGAAAATTATGTCAGTGGACGCACCTTTACACGCATTTCGACGAGCATCGCCATCATCACTGTGGTTGCCGTTGGGCAAGCACTCGTCATTCTGACCCGTAATATCGATCTGTCGGTCGGTTCGATTGTTGGCTTTGCCGCCTATTTCGCGGGTCAGCAAGTCTCTGCCAATCAGGATTTATCGCCGCTGGTGGTCGTGGGCATCGCAGTCGGTTTTGGAGCACTGCTCGGCGGCATTAACGGTTTTATTGTCAGTTATGGGCGCGTTCCGGCGATCATTGTTACCTTAGGAATGCTGGCGATCTATCGGGGCGTGCTGGTGGATTATGCACAGGCAAAGACCATTACCACAGAAATGATGCCGACGTGGTTGATTGACCTGCCTCGGCAGAACATCATCAGCATTGGTGATGTCGATGTTCGGGTGATGGTTGGGTTAGCGCTGGGCGTCATGATCATCTTTCAACTCTGTCTATCATCGCTGCCATTTGGTCGCCGCCTGTATGCAATTGGATCAAACCCTGATGCAGCACGCATTGCCGGGTTGCCAGCACGCCGCATTGTGCTGACTGCCTATATCTTATGTGGAGCGCTGTCGGGGCTGGCAGGGTTCATGTTTCTGGTGCGGTTTGGCACGATCACGATTGCGGCGGGTCAAGGACTCGAACTGGCAGCGATTGGCGCCGTCGTGGTAGGCGGAGTCAATATTTTCGGCGGGTCGGGCACCATGTTCGGCGTACTTTTGGGTGCAGTGCTCATCGGCACACTGGAACAAAGCCTGCTGCGAACGCCACAGGTCAGCGAATTCGTACGCGATGCGCTGCTTGGGTTATTTATCCTACTCGCCGTCGCCAGCGATTCCGTAATTTTGAATCAGCTTCGTAATCTTTGGGCGCGTTGGGGTCGAGAGCGTGCGCTTTCCGCCATGCTGCCGACCGAAAAGGAAACCACCCATGCAAGTTAACCTTAAATGGGAAGTACTCAAACGCTGGGAGACACTTCTCGCCGCGGTACTGTTCATCGTGGTGGTGTTCAATATTACTCAGTCACCCATATTTTTGCGTGCAGATAACCTCACGAACCTGTTTAGTCTCCATATTGAAAAAATCATCATCGTCCTGGCTATGGCACTTATCATCATCAATGGCGAAATTGATTTATCGGTCGCGTCGGTTATGGGGTTGAGTGCGTGTTTGATCGCTAACCTTTACGAACAAGGTATTTCGATAGAGATCGCCATGTTGTGCGCGTTAGGTGCGGGCATATTGTGCGGCATCGTCAGTGGTTTCTTTGTGGCGTATGTCGGTTTACCCTCGCTGGCAGTGACATTAGCCGGGTTGATTGGATATCGCGGCTTGGCAAAAATGCTGATTGAAGACCGCTCCATCGGCAACTTCCCCGAATGGTTTAATCGTCTGGGTCAGCAGCCGCTGGTCGGGTCGCTCCCCTTGTCGCTGATTATCTTTTTCGTACTGTTCATCGTTGTTGCCGTTGCACTGCATTACGCTGCCTTTGGGCGCTACGTGTTTGTCATCGGCAACAACCGCGAATCGGCACGATACTCCGGCGTCCGTGTGCGGCAAGTAAAAATGACTCTGTTCATTATTTCCGGTCTTGTCGCTAGCCTGGCAGGCATTCTTATCGCCGCACGTTTGGGTGCGGTACGCGCGAGTACAGCCGAGGGTTTCGAATTGGACATTATTACGATTGTCCTGCTCGGTGGTGTCAGCGTTTTCGGCGGTAAAGGCACGCTGGTCGGCGTCGCACTGTCCATTCTGGTTGTCCTGTGCTTGCGTAACGGCATGAACCTGCTCAGCATCACGGGCAACACGCAAAGCACTGTTATCGGCATTCTGCTGATATTATCCGTTCTTATCCCCAATCTGGCGCAAGATTTTCAAAGCATCTGGAAGCGCCGCCGTTTAAACTTACGCGAATGAAAGGAGAGCGTACAACCCATCAAAAGTAGCCACAATACGCCTTTAGCCAGCCTTAGTTTTCACCTATCAGGAGCAATAAAATGAAGAAAAGTATTATTGGTTTGCTCGTCTTAACGATGCTGATGTCGATCAGCATGGTACAGGCGCAGGAAGCTGCTGTGGCGACGCCAGGGCAGGAAGTGAACGTCATTCTGCTGCCGAAGTTCCTGGGCATCGCCGTATTTGACGAAGCCAATCAGGGTGCAGAAGAAGCCCACGCCGAACTAGAGAATCCCGGCACGCTGGAATTCATCGGACCGACGGCGGAAAACAGCGCTGCCGGACAGGTCGAAATTGTCACCACTGCCGCCTCGCGCGACGATGTGGACGCCATCATGATTTCCAATAACGCTGGTGATCAGCTTGTCCCCGCGCTGGAAGCAGCTCAGACAGCCGGACAAACCGTCGTCACCTGGGATTCCCCCATCCCGTCGGGGACAGGCGAAGACCTGTTTATCGCACAGGTTGACTTTGACGAAACCGGACGCGTGATGGCAGACATGGCACGCTCGATCCTCGGTGAAGCTGGCGGTCAGTTTGCCGTGCTCTCCGCCTCGCCCGATGCCGCCAACCAGAATGCATGGATCGCCTCACTCCAGGCAGTCCTGGAAGAAGACGCCTATGCCAATCTTGAACTGATCGACATCGTTTATGGCAATGACGAGACCGAAGAAAGCTACAATCAAGCGTTGGCGTTGGTTGATCAATATCCCGATATGGACTTGATCATGTCGCCGACGACCGTTGGCATTACCGCCGCCTCCAAAGCCATGCAGGACGAAGACTTGTGCGAGACCGTCAAGGTCAGCGGTTTGGGCTTACCCGCCGAAATGGTCGATTTCACCCTCAACGGCTGCGCGCCAGAATTTGCGCTGTGGAGCTTTGTCGATCTCGGCTATCTGACCTATTACACCACCTACATGCTCGCGACAGGCGCTATGACCGCTGAAGCAGGCGTGACTTTTGAAGCCGGACGCATGGGCAGCTACACCATCGAGCAAGACCCCACCCGTGAAAACGGTTTGCGCATCGTCATGGGACCCTTCAGCGTTTATAACGCCGATAACGTCCAACCCTAGTTGATGTAGTCACTCACCTTACGCGCACCCCTCGTTTTCAGCCCCCACCCCCTGCCCTCAGGGAGAAGGACTTAGGATGAAGGCAATCTGCGTAAGGTGAGTTACTAACGGAGCGCTGATGACTACTCATCGTTGAGTCCAAATTCTGCGTTGATTTCGGCGCGTCGCGCTGTCACCTGCGCTTGCCATGCACGCTGTTCATCTGTCCACCACAAACTCATATACGCGATCATGTGATCAACTTCTTCCTCTGTCACCGCACCCGCAAAACCAGGCATCGGGTAGTGTTGCAGTGGATTTTGAAGACCGTTCAGAATTACTTGCCGCAGCAATTGGCTAGGATGCTGCCATGTATGCCCCGTCGCATCTTGTGCCGGCACAATGTGAAGTCCTAACTGCTCTGTCTGTTCGATAGTCGATGCAAGTTGTCCTTGCCCGTCATAACCATGACAGTGTGCGCACCGCAAGTTGTAAACAGTCTCTCCCGCTTGTAAATCCGAATCGGCAGCGATCATTGCCATACGTTCAGGAGAATCAGTCGGGCGAACCGCGACAATCGACGGTTCATTGTTCGTCTGGCAGCCCGCAGCAATCACGACGATGAACAGATATACGATCAGAGTATAGCAGTCCGGCGCGGGAAAACCTTGCGCTTTAGTGCTTGGATGAAAGCGCACGTTGTCCTTGTGTTGATCGCTCATTTGGACTACACTTTTTCTCAATACGGTTGGACGAAAGACTACACAAGCCTATCATGGGATGGTAGAAAAAACAGTCCAATGCGGTTCTTTAACAACGGAATGTACGGCGTTGAGATGGGAAGTCCGTCTCGTAAAATATTCAACGTCTCCAAGAGAAAACCGGACGTGAGAGTCTTTAAAATCTCAATCCGTTGGGGCGTCAACGGACTATCAGAGCGGTCGTCAGACATCCTTCGGGGTGCAGCCGTGTTGACGGTAGCAGCTCCCGGCTTTAGTCGGGGGAGTATGTCACGGCTGAAAACGAGGACGGTTGCTGCCGAAGCAAGGTCAATGATCGGCGTTTTTGTAGATGCAACATGATAGTGAGCACGATAGATCGCGCTCACTATCATGTCGGAAAATGCACGGACACAACGTTATTGGGGTTCGATTGCGGTGATCAAATATTCGACAAGCTGTGAAAGCTGCTCGTCAGTGAGTATCGGGTAGCCGCCGCGTACCGGATGCGGATATTCGACGCTCGGATCGACGAACGCAAATTGACCGATCAGGAATGTCATCAGTGCTTCACGGTCTGCCAGTAGTGCGCTATCTTGAATGCCTTCACCATACGGCGGATTGCCATTCCCATCTAAACCATGACAACCTGCACATGACCAGTTGTACGCGCTCTCGGCGCTGAAAGGCTGTGCCGTTGCCGGAGGCTGAGTAGGTGCAGTGGTTGTTATCTGGGCTGTGGGGACGGTCGTTGGATCGACCTGCGCAGCCGTCATTGGCATTGCAGTCGGTTGCGCGCCCACCATTGGCATCGCCATGCTTGACTCGGTGCGTAGATACGCGATGACTGCGTTCAATTCTGCATCGGTCAGCGATGAATTACCACCGCGCGCGGGCATCGGAATGCCCGACGTATTCAGAGGATGGCTTGAATCACGCCCGACGATGATGAATTGCAGCAGCGCTTCGTCTGTCATCTCATGTATAAACGGGCTGTCGAGCAGGTTTTTACCCAACCCCGGAATTCCGCGTGCATCGTAGCCATGACACGTCGAACAGGCGGTTTGAAAAATACTTTGCCCTTGTGTGATCATGCCACTGTCATATGCAGCCGCTTGCGCGACGGCGACAACCAACGGTTGCGTTGCATCCGCGGCGGCTTGCACTGTCGGCGGTAGTTCGGTGAGTGCAGCCACGACGAGTGTCGGTTCGGGCGCGGTCACCTGGACGAATGATCCTGCTGATGTATTGCCCAGCAGCAGCATAAGTACCAAGCCAAAAGTGCCAATCAAGATCAGGGCAGGCAAAAAAGACGGTAGTTCCTGATCATTGTTTTCTTGATTCATCGATTCAATCTCCCGGTGAACACTATTCCTACAATTATCAGATTCAGCGTCATCGCTACCCAGTGAGCATTGTCATCAAAAGACATGACAATCATTCCTTCTCGTGCCGGTCAATTCTGACTACGATGAAAATAAGCTACATCAACTAAAAACGAATGGGGTTCAGATGCGTCGGCGCGATTTTTTGAAGTTCTTAGGAATTGGTGTAAGTGCGGCAGGTACAGCGGGATTGGTTAAATCCACCCACGCGCAGGAAATGCCGGGTATGGATGTCCCGATCGCTCCAATGGCTCAGGAAATCGATTGGGTGGCGATGAACGAGCATCACCGTGCCGGAGTGAACACGTTCCTTGCCAATATTGGTCAAGACACCCTGTTTTGGAACAACGACCTTCAGCCAACGCTTGTCGATGGCGTCAAGGTCTTTGATATTCGCTGTCAGGAAGTCATGTGGGAAACACAAGTCGGATCAGTTTTCGCGGCGTTGACCTACAACGGACGTGTACCGGGTCCCACGATCCGCGTCGATGAAGGCGATCAGATGCGCTTCGTAGTCACCAACGAAACGACACAGCCAACGTCAATCCACTGGCATGGTTTACTTGTGCCAAACAACATGGATGGCGTTCCGTTTATTACGCAAGAACCGATCATGCCGGGTGAAGTTTTTAACTATGAATTCACCGCGCGCAATGCTGGCACCCACATCTATCATTCGCACATTAACGCAGTCGAACAAGTGACCAAAGGTATGTTTGGTGGCTTCATCGTCAACCCGCGCGATACCAGCCGCGAACCCGTCGTTCAAGGTGACTACACGATGGTGCTGAACGATTCGACGCTTGGCTTTACAATCAACGGAAAATCGTTCCCGTACACACAGCCGATCGTCGCTAATCTGGGCGATAAAATTCGCGTTCGCTATATGAACGAAGGCTTGATGATCCATCCGATGCACTTGCATGGCATTCCGCAGCTCGTGTTTGCAAAGGATGGTTATTATCTGCCGACGCCCTATATGTGTGACACGCTGAATATTGCACCAGGCGAACGTTACGACGTACTCGTCGATTGCACCGAACCGGGCGCATGGGCGTTTCACTGTCATATTCTCAATCATGCCGAAGGGCGCGATGGCATGTTTGGCATGGTCACAGTACTGGTCGTGAATGTCTAGTTCGTTCATCGAAGAAGACGAACTTTTTTTACAGGCGGCGTGTCTTCGGGTACGCCGCCTGTATCGTTATACCTTGTCTTAATCACTAATACTTTGAGGATGCTGCGATTCGATCAATACCAGTGCTTGCGCGATTCGGGTTGCCCAACCCCGGATCATCTCCCAATCGCGGAAATCACCTGTTGGCGACTTCACCATCTTCATGACCGACCGCTCAAGGAAGTTCAAGTCGCTGGGGTCTAAGTGACCATGAAACACGGTGATATCGCGCGGCTTGATATAAGCAGCTTCTGCCTTGAGCGCTTCTGGAAAAGTCCACCCCTTCATCATGGCAACCGGATCACCTTCGCCAATTGGACCGCTGGAGAATAGCCATACAGGAAGTTGTCCCAACTGCTGCTTGTGTTCCTTCAAAAACCGCACTGCGGAGGGCTGCCATTGCCCCACATAAACTGCACTGCCCAAAACCACCGCCCCGTAAGGGGTGATATCGCTGACAAACTCAACCGACTGAACCTCTACCTCGAACGTTGGCGTCTCACGAAGTACATCACCGATAGCGCTGGCAATTTCAGCGGTCGATTCGTGCTTGGTCGCGTATGCGACGAGAACTTTAGTCATCATCATTTCCTTTTCAATGATTCAGACGAACTATCCCGATCGCAGCATAGCACCTGAGCCAGACAACAATGAGTGACGATTGTCATAAACGAGCTGATCCGTTTGTCACTACGAAATTTCTGGGTGAATGTTCAATCGGCAGTTTCGACGTTACGAATCAGCTTGCATAGTGGGCGGCATGATTTCGTCGATATTATGCTTGACAGCATAAGCCGCCGCCTCTGCCCGGTTAGAAGCGCCGATTTTCGCCAGCACGCTGCTCACATAGTTGCGTACCGTCCCTTCGCCCAGATACAGCTTGACCGCGATCTGTCGATTGGTTAAACCGTGTGCGACGAGTGCAAGCACAGCCAGTTCTTGCGACGTGAGTTCGCTAAACGCCGCCGCGCGCTGTGTTTGATCCATTTTTCGCATTTCTGTAAAAACAGTCGCCGTCAGTGACGGATCAAGAATGTTCTCACCACGACTGACCCGTTCGACAGCTTTCATTAAATCGTTGTCACCAATACGTTTCAGAACGTAGCCCGATGCACCCGCACGGATAGCCGCGAAGAGCAGTTCATCTTCTGCATATGTGGTAAGCATCACGACACGGCAGCCTTCTACGGTCGATATAATCTGTCGACAAGCCTCGATACCAGAGATTCCCGGCATTCGAATATCCATGACCGCCACATCGGGGTGATATTCCTGTGCTTTCAGAACCGCTTCATCTCCGGTTGCAGCTTCTGCCACGATATGAAAATCCTGATTATGTTCCAACAGAACGCGTAATCCAGCCCGAACCACGGAATGATCGTCCGCAATTAATATCCGTACAGGGTTCGACATAGCATTTTCCGTTCGTCAGCTAGAACCATCATCGATAGAATAATGATCCAAGTTTAGTCAATGAGCACAAACATGACGAGTAATAAAGTTCCTCAAAAAGACATGACAGTTATCCTGGCGACGTTAAAGGAAATCGCCGAATCGGTCATTCACGCTGCCGAAGCTGGCACCCTTCAGCAGGTATTACAACAGATTGCTCACGTCGCCCAACAACTTGTTCATGCGCGTTATGCTGCCTTGGGTATTCCCAGCGAACACGGCACGATGAAGTATTTTGAAGTCGTTGGACTCACCAAGAGCGAAATCCGTCAGATCGCTCACCCACCCATCGGGCGCGGCTTACTGGGGGTGATTATGCGCGAACGGGAAATATTACGCCTCGAACACATCAGCGATGACCCGCGAAGTGGTGGCTTTCCGCTCAATCATCCCGCCATGGATCGCTTCTTAGGCGTGCCGGTACAAGCGGGTCTGGAACTATTTGGAATGCTGTATCTGACCGATCGAATCGATGAGCTTCCGTTTACGGTCGAAGACCAATGGCTGGTAGAGTCGCTGGCAGGCTATGCCGCGCTGGCAATCGCTGGGGCTCGATTAAGCGCACAGCAAAGTCGCCTGACCCTGCTGGAAGAACGCGAACGGGTAGGGATGGAACTTCACGATGGCATCATTCAGTCGCTGTACGCGATTGGAATGCAGATTCAATTACTCCGCTTATCACAGCCGTCGCTTGCTGATGAGCTGGCGAAAACAACACAAGGCTTAGATGTGGTTATTGAAGACATCCGCAGCTATATCCTCAATCTTAAAGTCGCCAATTACGAACAACAAACGATCAAACGTGGTCTATTGGATGCGCTCGCAAGGGTGCATATCCCTGATACGCTCAACGTCCAAGTCCACACGCCAGAACAATATCCGCCATTCGCACCGCCAATAGTCGAGGCGGTTTGTCAAATTGCCTACGAAGCGTTCAGTAATATTGTTCGCCATGCTCATGCGACAGAAGCGGTGATTGAAGTCACCCAAGACACGGAGTGGTTTCAAATGATCATTCGCGATAACGGGCTTGGTTTTTCACCTGATAATACGCCCGAACATGAAGGACTGGGCTTGCGCAATATGATGCAGCGCGCCCGCATTTATGGCGGTGATATTCAGATCGAGAGCGAACCCGATCATGGAACGCAATTAACACTCAGATTACCCTTTGAAACTTTAGCTCACTAACTGTCATAACACACATACCGTTTCGTCAAATCCTTCTAACAAGTGACATTCATCACGTCGATATAAACACCAACAATGATGTAACGTGGAGTATGCTATCCACACTGGCATGTGAAGGTCGGCTAATCGCCGTATCATGAATATCGCTCAAATAATGACGTCTCGTCCGGTAGTTGTTTATCCAGATGAGTCCATCCAGAAAGCCTTGCATATTATGTCGCAGGCTGCCTGTCACCATCTGCCTGTTATCAGCACAGAAAAACATCTGATCGGTATTCTCAGCATTGTCGATTGTAGGCGGACGCTGAGTGAACGACTCCAAGAAACCTACCAACCCAAAAACACAGTTTTTGCGAACAGCATTTTAGTATCCAGCGCGATGACCCCTGCGCCCATCACTGTTGAACCAGATACGCCGATAGTTGAAGCAGCACGGCTGATGCTCGAACATTCGATTGGCTGCTTACCTGTGATGCGTGGCGAAACCCTCATCGGAATTGTCACTCGATCCGATCTGCTGATAGCGTTCATCGCGTTGGTACAAAAACCTGTACGATCGACTGAAGTATGACATTTGTCTGTGTCATCAGTGATTAACAACACTTCAGCCAAACCACAATCTGGATGACACTTGGGGGAGTTGGTTTGACACAACAAGGGGTTATTCAGATGAGTGAAATCAAAACAAGTTCAGGAACCATTATTCAAGACCCGCCGCTCGCGCGCTTTTTGTTCAGTGATACACGCATGGCGGTCGTCTGGTTGGTCGTTCGCGTACTCGTTGGCTGGTCATGGCTCGAAGCTGGGCTGCATAAAGTCACCGACGCGGGATGGATGCAAACAGGGGAAGCGCTGCGTGGCTACTGGGAACGCGCCGTGTCGATGCCGGAAGCAGGTCGTCCGCCCATCAGTTATGATTGGTACCGCAGTTTCATTCAAGGAATGCTCGATGCTGGTTCGTATACCTGGTTCGCCAAGCTGATTGCAATTGGCGAAGTAATGATCGGTATTGCCCTCATTATCGGGGCGTTTGTCGGCATCGCCGCCGTGTTTGGCGCCATTATGAACTGGAATTTCATTATGGCAGGCAGCGCGAGCACCAACGGTGTTCTCGGTATCGCCGCAGTTTTCCTCATCCTCGCCTGGAAAATCGCCGGTTATTATGGCGCAGACCGCTACCTGCTTCGCTGGTTAGGTACACCGTGGAATCGTCCGCAAACCGATGTCGAGCCGCCGATGAAAGCAAGTCGTTCCGCGTAAACCAATCGACTTCGTCACTGAAAAATTATTTTTTCGAGAGCATCTCTAACTGGGATGCTCTTTTGATTCTTCGACACATGCTCATAGTCGTACAGGGTTGAGAATATGATGAGCGACCAAATCAGTGTAATCACGCGTCGATAGCGGATTATCGCCTTCAATATCCGCCGTATGCGCCCCCGATTCCAACACGACGCGCACCGCATCCTCGATCGATTGTGCCGCTTCGATGCGCCCCCAATGATGTCGGAGCAGCATCGCCACGCTTAAGATTGTCGCCGTTGGGTTGGCGATCCCTTTTCCCGCGATATCGGGCGCACATCCGTGTACGGGTTCGGCAATCGCTACTCCATTGCCGATATTGAGCGAAGGCGCCAAGCCTAATCCTCCACCCCACGCAGCCGCCATATCGCTCAGAATATCGCCATACATGTTCAACGTCAAAATCACGTCGAAGCGCAGTGGCTCTTTGACCATCCAATACGCCGCCGTATCGACCAGCATCTCGTCGGTTTCTACATCTGGATAATTCAACGCGACTTCCATCGCTACACGCCGAAACAAGCCGTCGGTTTGCACCATCACGCTGGCTTTGTGCACAATCGTGATTCGCTCGCGTCCACTCCGCGCCGCCAATTCGTACGCCTTAAGCGCAACGCGCTCGCTGGCAGCCGCCGTTACGCGCTTTTCACCCACACTTACACGACCATCATCCTGCGTGTATTCGCGCTGCACGTACACATCTTCAGTATTTTCGCGCACGACGATTAAATCGATGCCCTCACGTGCGGTTGGCACGGGCAAATAACGCGTCGGGCGCACGCTGGCATACGTTTGTAATGCTTGACGCAGACGCACGATCGGCACAAAATAGCCATCGACCGGGAACGACGGTGACGCTGCCGCCCCAAACAAAACTGCGCCGCACGAACGCGCAAGTTCTAAAGTCGATTCTGGCAGCGACGTACCCACCTGCTTAAACGTATCCCAACCCGCTTCGGCAGGGTGGGTTACAACATCGGGCGCGACCAATCTTAGAATTTCAACAGCAGCCGGGACGACTTCGTGTCCGATCCCGTCAGCTTCTATCACACATAAATCAAGCATTGGTTCCCCCTTAACCCCCACGCGCACTTTTTTGGTAAAAGGCGTCTATTCTGTAACAAAGGGGATTCAAAAAGTGGTCGCGCGCGGTGAGCAGTCAGCGAAAGAACCGGTGTGCTTGATAGGCTGTGATCGTTCAATTGTATCAATGAACGATCGTGTATTACACTGTCTATACTGTCATTTTGCACGATTGTGAACGCAAACCGATAAGTTTGCAAACACAAATAGGTTCCGCTTACAAATCGACGCCTTCTGGCACATCATCCAGCCCAAAGCTGTCGTGCATAAATACCTGCTGCGAGTCGATCAATGGCGCATTTTCTTCGGGTTGCACGGGCGAATAGCGATCATCAGCGTGCATTTCCCATGTGTTCGTATTGTCTTGCAACTGCGTTTCGATGATGCGCATCACTTGATGCTGCAAGCGTACATCGATCACCGGGAACACGACTTCAACACGGTTATACAGGTTACGGCGCATCAAATCGGCGCTTCCTAAATAAATCCGGCGTTCCGAAGGTGCGTTTTGAAAATAAAATACGCGCGAATGTTCGAGATAGCGCCCGACAATGCTGCGCACGCGGATATTTTCGCTGATACCAGGCAAACCAGGACGCAAACAGCAAATACCGCGCACGATCAGATCGACTTGTACGCCTGCTTGCGACGCCTCATACAATTTACGGATCGTTTCATCTTCTTCGAGCTGATTCATTTTGAAGATCAAACGCGCAGGTTTTCCCGCCCGTGCCGCTTCAATCTCGTTATCGATCAGCGCGATCAATTCCTTGAGCAAAAACTCTGGCGCGACCAACAACCGTTGATACGTCGTACCCGGCGCATACCCTGTCAAACGGTTGAAGAGGCGGGTAGCGTCATCCGCGATCTCTGGGTGGCAGGTGAACACCCCAAGATCGGTATACAAGCGCGCCGTCGAGCTGTTGTAATTCCCCGTACCAAGATGAACATAACGGCGCACACCGTCCGCTTCTTTTCGCACTACCAACGCGATCTTGGCGTGCGTCTTGACGGGCAGTTCTTCAACGCCGAACGTGACATGTACGCCTTTGTTTTCCAACATGCGCGCCCATTCCAGGTTATTCTCCTCATCAAAACGGGCTTTGAGTTCAACCAGCACCGCGACCTGTTTGTCATTTTCGCGCGCTTGCAGCAGCGCCTGTACGATCGGCGAATTACGCCCAACGCGGTACAATGTCGCTTTGATGGCGAGTACATCCGGGTCGTGTGCGGCATCATAAAAGAAACGTTCGACGGGCACGAACGAATCATACGGATGATGCACCAGCACATCACGCTGACGGATCGCATCGAAGATATTATCGCCTTCGCGGAATCCATCGACGATCCGCGCCGCGTAGCCCGCTTGTTTCAGATCAGGGCGATCCACGCTCATCAGTTCCATCAGACTGCTGCCGCCTAATGCCCCATTGATGCGATACACGTCGCGCTCACGGTCGATTTCCAGGCGGCTGAGCAGCGTATTGAGAATGACAGGGTCGATTTCGCGCGGCACGCTCAAACGCACGACCTTGCCGAACTGCCGCGCGTGCAGCGATTCCTCGATGAAGTCATCCATTTTCATCGTTTCGCCGTTAAAGTCATCCTGTTCGTGTTCAAAATCGATGTCGGCGTTGCGCGTCAGCCGAAACGGTGAGTGTTGATTGACCTGCATTCCTGGAAACAATAAATCGAGATTTGCCCCCATCACATCTTCGATCCATACAAAGGTCGAACGGGCAATCTCTTTATCGTATGCGCCTGCGCCATACTTGCGCATCACGGTCTCCAGATTGATTAACCGATCGATACCGTTGGTATCCGGCACTTTGATGCGGACAAATTCGTCGGCGTCTTCTGGTTTATGGTCACGTTTTAGGCTGACGGCGAGATTCAGGCTCAAATTGGAAATAAACGGAAACGGACGCGCATGATCGACGGCAAGCGGCGTCAGCACTGGAAATACTTCTTTTTCAAAAAACGCACGCAGCGCGGTTCGCCAGTTTTCTGGCAGTTCACCGTTCGATACGACGTACAAACCTTCTTCATGCAACCGCGCCATCAATCTGGTAAGCAGTTCGCGCTGATGCTCCATCATGGTCTCGACACGCTCACGTAGTTCCTGCATCAAGAGCGTATATGGGATGCCGTCCGGTCGCGTCGTCACTGCGTTGATAGCAAGCTTGGCGTGAATCGACGCCACGCGCACCATGAAAAATTCATCCAGGTTGCTGCTGACAATCGCAAGAAACTTGACGCGATCGAGCAAAGGCAGCGATTCATCTTCGGCTTCCGCCAATACGCGATTATTGAAATCCAGCCAACTGAGCTCGCGGTTGATATAATTTTCGGGAGATAGCGTAATTGCAGGAGTCGCCATAAGGGATAACTTTTTGGGCTATAGGCTAAAGGATTCCCAACATCTTATAGCGAAGCGACATAGAAAGTAAAGACATCAAACAAAACTTAACGACGCTAGAGTCGAATGTTAACGGGAGAAATGGCGATGACGGCGTTTACCGAAAACTGGGGCGTTTATGGTCACGAATGGGCAGTGAGCGCCTTGAAGGATGCGATCCGACACGGACGTTCGCGCCATGCGTATTTGATTGTCGGCGTCGAAGGCGTTGGCAAAGAGGCGTTGGCACGCGGCTTTGCGATGGCATTGCAGTGTCAGCAAGAGAACATCGAAGATCGTCCATGCGGACAATGTTCGGCGTGTACACGTAGCTTGTCAGGTAATTTTTCGGATATCATCTACGCCAATGCAGACAATGGCAATCTGAAAATCGAAGAGATTCGCCGCGTCGCCGCGCAAATTTCGCTCAAGCCATTCGAGGGGCGTTACCGCGTCGCTATTTTTCGTGATTTTGATACCGCACTTGGTCGCGCGCAGGATGCACTGCTCAAGACGCTCGAAGAACCCGCTGTCACAGGCGTTTTGATCGTGCTGGCGCGCACCATCGAACCTGTTTTGCCGACCATCACCAGCCGCAGTCAGGTGCTGCGTTTGCGCCTGATCTCACAGACGACGATTCGCCATGCGCTGATTGAACGTGGTGCGGACGAAAAATCGGCGGCGCTCTTGGCGGCATTAAGCGGTGGACGCGTCGGTTGGGCGATCAACGCGTACCACGACCCAACTGCACTCGACGCCCGCAATGGTGCGCTCGATTTACTCGAAAGCTTACTCACACAAAATCGCAGCGTTCGTTTCAGCGCTGCCGACGATCTTTCTAAAGACCGCGACGCACTGCGAACGCTGCTTGAATTGTGGCTTTCGTATTGGCGCGACCTGATGTTGATCAGCGAGAACGCGACCACCCCGCTCACGCATATCGACCGCACTATCACAATGCGTCAGTTGGCGGACGTGCTTACCCCTGAAACCACGTTGTCTGGGCTGCGAGCGACGACCAATTTACTTGATACACTGGAAACCAACGCGGGTGTGCGTCTGGCGCTCGAAGTCATGTTCTTGGATTATCCGACACTCGAATTGACCCCTTAAAACCGTAAAATAATTTTGCTTTTGCCCTTTAGCTAAAACCTGAACTTCGTCACCGATTTCGGGAATGCTTTCTCCCACCACGCGAAGCCTTTTCCCGGTGTGAACTTGAACAACGGATTCTGCTTCATGTCGTCGACGGTCGGCACTTCGTCAGGGTATTTCACCTTCGACTGTGCAACCATCGTTTCCAACAGTGTCAAACTGTCGGATAAATCGACCAGAATAGCGCGCCCTTCCAGGATCACCGTCTCCGCGCCACTTTCGAGGTGTACTTTATGACGAAACCAGACCATAACGCGCCGCACGTTGTTGTATCAATAACCACGCATCATCCGGTGCATTTATACTGCCTAGGCTATAGGTGCCGTCGTCGCTTATACCATGAAAATCGGAGCCGCCAGTCTCGATCAAATCAAACCGTTTCGCCAAGCCCCGCAAATCGAGCCGATGATTTTCCGTGTTCGCAGGGTGATACACTTCGACTCCATCCAACCCCGCGCCGATAAGCCGCTCCACCATGCCAACATGATCCTTAAGCTTGCCGGGGTGAGCCAGTACCGCCACCCCACCTGCCCGGTGGATGAGTTCAATCGCGGCTTCGGGCGATAAGCGCTCACGCGCGACATAGGCGGGCGCGTCATTGTTCAAAAACCGCGCAAATGCATCACGCATATCGAAGGCATACCCTGCTTCGATCAGTGCGCGCGCAATATGTGGACGCCCAATCGCCCCCGGACGGCTGCCAGTGGCGGCGAGTGCTTGTACACGTTCCCATGATATAGGCGTACCGAACGTCGCTAATTTTTCGACAATTTTGCGCCCACGTTCAGCCCGATCAATACGAAACTGCCTCAAAGTCACTTGCAGCGACGCATTTTGGCGGTCGAAGGAGTAACCGAGCATATGCACATCGCCGCTTTCATCTTCGGCGCTCAGTTCGATGCCTGTCATGATATGAGGCATCAATCCATCCGCTGCCCCTTCACTATGTGCCGCTTGCATGGCTTCATCAATGCCATCGGTTGTGTCATGGTCGGTGATCGCGATGATATTCATCCGTTTACGCGCTATTTCAACCACCTGGGTCGGCGTTAGTTGCCCATCTGATGCGGTGGTATGGATATGTAAATCGGAACGATTGTGAGTCATGGAATATCACCACGAGATAATACCAACAAAAAAGATAGGCATCTGCCTATCTTGAGATTGTAACGTATTCGTTTGTCGATGAAAGCAGTTTAGGCAGGCAGGGTGGGGCGTGGCTCAACAACAAAACGCACTGCCGTCCGTTCTTGCCCTTCGATATCCACTTCAGTAAAGAATGGCGCGCAAACAATATCGATTTCGTCGCCCGTCAAATAGCCACGTGCAATCGCCAACGCCTTAACCGCTTGGTTGACTGCACCCGCGCCAATTGCTTGAACTTCGGCATACCGGTGTTCGCGCATCACTGCTGCAATTGCGCCTGCAACCGCCGTTGATCTTGATTTCGCGGAAACTTTGATCACGTCGGCACGCTTCTCAGATGTCTTAATCAAGGGGTCGGTTGGAAAAGAATCTAGCGCACCTTCTGGGTCGTGGTGATCGGTCATGACCGTAATTCCTCTTGTGTTCGATGTGGGCAAGGGTCGCTGAGATCCCTGTTCGGTTGAATTATACATACGTTCCCCCCTGTGTCTATGTAATGATTTCCGAAATGAAGGTGAAAAATGTAAAGTTACCAGAATTGATCAACACATATCCCAATGTTAAAAAGTTCCAGATTTCACAAATGCCGTTCGATATCCCAATGTTAAATCGAAGGCAATTTTGGTTTATCCCAAGTTATCACTCAGAATGTGCTGATCTTAAGCCTAAATTTTGCATGACGTGTAGGTCATATTTCCCAAATCAGAATGGTCTTTTGGTAAGATTTTCCCAAACCTTAAAAAGTTGAAAATTTTAAGGTTCGTGGGGGTAAAAATGGTTGTTTATCACACAAAAATCGTTATACTGATGAGTACGCTGTAAAAATAGAACACCGCGTTTGCAAAACGGCTGGCAGTAACACCGCACAGCCCAATGACACAAACGATTATCTTACAACTTGTATCCGATTTTTCAGGGGAGCGTGACTCCTGACGTATTTATATTCCTTAGTGCCGGATGAAACGGATAAATTCCGCTCATAAAGCCGACCTGATTGCATAGAAAGAACTGCCGTGAATTCGCAAGACATCTGGAAAAGCGCGTACCACCAACTTCAATTGCAGCTCGATCGCCCCACGTTCGATACGTGGCTGCGCGATGCCGTGCTGCTGCACAGCAAAAACGACCATACATTCGTGGTCGGTGTGCGTAATAGCTATGCGCGCGATATGCTCCAGCATCGGCTGTATCGTGAAATTCGCCGCGTCTTAATGGATGTTTGCGGATACTCGGTCGAATTGGAATTTGAAGTCTATACCGCCCCGAAAGTGGATGGCGACGACAGCGACGATATGCCGTTATTCAAGCTGTTGGCACAGCAAGAGACGCCGACCAGTGCGCCTGTGCCGCTTCACCAGCAAATCGCCCGCCCGCAGCGCGCCGATTTACCCGAATGTGAACTCAACCCGCGCTATACGTTTGATCGCTTGATTATCGGCGGCGAAAATGAGATGGCGTATTCGGCGGCGATGGCAGTCACCGAACGCCCGGCATCGGCGTACAACCCCTTTTTTATTTATGGTGATGTCGGTTTAGGTAAGACTCATTTGCTGCAAGCCATTGCTCATGCGTGCATCGCGCGCAATTTGCGGACGATCTATATTCCGTCGGAAGTGTTCACCAACGACCTGATCGACTCGATCCGCCAGCGTTCAACGGCGATGTTCCGCGATAAATACCGCTCGGTCGATGTGTTGCTCATCGACGATGTGCAGTTCATCGCGGGTAAAGACAGTACTCAGGAAGAATTCTTCCACACCTTCAATGCGCTGTATCAGTTCGGCAAACAAATTGTCATCGCATCCGACCGTCACCCGCGTGAACTCGCAACACTCGAAGCGCGGTTGCGTTCACGTTTTGAAGGCGGCTTGGTCATGGATATTCAGCCGCCAGCGCTCGAAACGCGTATCGCCATCCTCAAAGGCTGGTCACGCGAACGCGGCGTTACGCTCGACGCCAAAGTCTATGAAATCGTCGCCGAGCGTGCGAATATGAATGTGCGCGAACTCGAAGGCGTATTCAATCAAATGATGGCGACCGCGCAGCTATCGCGTACGCCGCTACGACCCGAAGCAGCACAAGAGATGCTAGAGAATTACCGCCGCCCGCGTCATCACATTACGCTTCATCGCGTCGTTGATGTCGTCGCAGACCAGCATAATTTGACTGCCGGTGATCTGATGGGACCGCGTCGTGATGGTCACATCAATAATGCGCGCCAAATCGCCATGTATTTGGCGCGCGAAATGACAGGCGCATCGCTTACACAAATTGGTGGTACGTTTGGACGCAAACACACGACGGTATTACATGGCTGCCACAAAGTCACAGAAGACCTGCAAACCGACTTAATCACACGCGCGGTGATCGAAGAAATTCGCGGACGTTTGCTCAACGGTGAATAAGTCAACCTAAAAGGTCATTTATGCTCGATGTCGTGATCATCGGCGCAGGCGCGGCGGGCATAGCCGCTGCCGATCACTTACGCAAAGCGGGGGCGTCGTCGCTGATTTTAGAGGCGCGCGACCGCATCGGCGGTCATGTGCAGACTGACATATCTATCACGCCTTGCACGCCGCTTCGACCAGATCGCGGCGAGGTTGAATATACAGCTCGGACAGCGCGTTATGCGTATCATTCATTATGCCGATCACGTTGAAGTGCAGACTGATCAAACAACTTTTTTCTGCACGGCGCTGTATTCTCACACTGCCGATTGCGGTACTGCCAACCAATTACCTTACATTCGACCCTCCCTTAAGCGAGTGTAAGCGAACCGCCACTCATGCCCTCAGAATGCAACCCGCCAGCAAACTCATCTATCGACTCAGCCAGCCCGTTTGGACTCATACGTGGGTATATGGTGCAAACCGCGACTCATCGATCCGATGGTGGACACCTGGTTATGCCCGCACGAACGCCGACGCGGTGATGATGGGGTATGTGACAGCGGACGGCGCGCGCGGTCGATCAAGCCATAACAGATGCTTACGACATTGCTTCTCTGATAGCCGTCAGTGAACGTGTGTCGTGGGCTTCAGACGAATACGCAGGCGACGGTTATGCCAAGCGTGCCACCGGGTGAAGCGTGGGCGCGCGTGGTGTTGGCTCAAGCCGAAGGCGCGTTGTGCTTTGCTGGAGAAGCCACCGCCCACGACACCAACCCGCAAACCGTGCACGGCGCTATCGAATCAGGGTGGCGCGCGGCACGCGAAATCGTCGTATCATTGCAAAAGTAGTCGGCGCGAAACGCATTTGCACCTCAACGAGGTTTTACGAAAGGATATTCATATGGCTGCCCCGTTTATGGGTAACGAACTGCTGCACGGAGAACATGTCTATCTCGCTATGCCGACGCGCGATGACATCGCCACATTTGCGGGGTGGACGCACGACATCGAATACTCGCGCTATCTGCGGCGCGGCATGATTTACCCGGATAGTGTGGAAGGTTATTTGCAATGGTTCGGGGAGATGGCGAAAAGCGAGCGCGAAATCCCTTATAGTATTAAGACATTCGATGGCGACCGTTTAGTCGGGTTGTTGGTCATCAAAGATATTATGTGGGCTTCACGCCACTGTTCATTTTTCATTGGCATTGGCAGCGCGACCGATCGCGGCAAAGGTTACGGCACGGATGCGGTGCGTGCGATGCTCAAATATATTTTCCTCGAAATGAACCTGAACGCCGTTCGACTGGAAGTCATGAGCTATAATCCCGGCGGCGTACGTGCTTACGAAAAAGTCGGGTTTCGCCTTGATGGTACGCTGCGCGCCTGTGTCTACCGCGATGGCATTTACTATGATGTTCACGCGATGAGTTTGCTGCGGTCTGAATGGGAAGCCAAATATGGCTATCCCCCCGTTCGCTATGCGGGGTAAAAAAGCAACGATTCAACGCAAAGACGCAAGACAAACATCATCTTGATTGAGTTGTGCATCTTTTTCTGGCATCTTTGCGTTAAGGCTTTTCCGTGTTCGTTTTTTCTTTAATCCACGTCTCCAGGTGGGACATCATGGCGCGGATGGCGATGCCACGATGACTGAGGTGGTTTTTCTCGTTCATCGGCAGCGCACTAAAGGCGACCGCATAGCCTTGTGGGATGAACACGAAATCATAGCCGAACCCGACTTGCCCACCTTCGGTCGGCTCATGCGCGATTCGTCCCTCGACCACCCCGACCGTCGTGACAGGCGGGTGTGTATCGGCGGGAAACACGAGCGCGATCACACACGTAAAGCGCGCAGTACGCTGCTCGTCTGGCACCCCTTCCAATTCGCCGAGTAGTTTCATATAACGATCGCGGTCGCCACCCCCCGCATAGCGAGCCGAATACACACCGGGGCGTCCGTCAAGCGCATCGACCGATAAGCCACTGTCATCTGCGAGCGTTGGTAGTCCGCTCAAGTCAGCATAGCGACGCGCTTTATGGAGCGCATTTTCGATATACGTGTCGAACGGTTCTTCGATATCGACGCTTTCCAAGCCCGCGTCTTTCAGGCTAAGCAAGCGCACGGATAGCGGCGCGAGCAGTAATCCATATTCGCGCAGTTTGCCGGGGTTTGAAGTGCCGATTAGAAGCTGCATCATACGATCCTTCAGTTATGACACGAAAGCGAGCGCAGGAATCACTCGCCATAGTAAAAACAGATTGAGCGGGATCAATACCAATATGGGTAACTGCGCCCACCAGCGAAACCCACTGCTTTTATCAAAGCCGACCAACAAGCGCCCCCATCCATCCAAGCCAAGTGATACCGCCAGCGCAAGCGGGATCAAGCCCGCATACAAGTAGCGCCCTTGGAGCTGCCAGAATTCCGCGTTGTAATAGATATACTGCGTGACCGCCGCAATGAAAAGCAATATTAACATTCCCCATACGGCACGGCGGTCATCCACCGCAGCGTGTGTAGTCGAATTCGTGGCGGGGCGCGGCGCAGGAATCAAACTGACAATCCAGCCAAGCATAACGATACCGATCAAGATCAAGATCACGGCGACCATCCAGCCCGTGAGCGGTAGTTCCATCCAGCCAAACTGTCCCCAAAAACTGATAAATGTCGTTTCAAGCGCACGTCGGAAATAGTTTCCTATTCCAATTTGCGCGATCAGGTCGGCTGTCCGGGCTTGATCTGCCACAACAGCATTATGTGCGCCCAGCCCGAACACATCTGGAAAACCATACACACTGATATTGCGCGTTACCCACACCGAAGCGATTAGCAAGACAGGGACAAAAAACACGAGAATATCCCGAACCAAGCGTCCGGTCGGGTATGGTTGAGAATCATGGCGGCGGGCAAACCACCAGCGCAGCACAAAACCTGCCGGAATCACACCGACAAGCAGGAGTGTGTTCACTTTTGTGACCAGCCCTAAGCCCACGATCACGCCGATAAGCCACACGGGGATGCGTCCATAGCGCAAGTACAATACTGCGGTCAGCATCGCGGCGGCGATCACGACTTCTGCCAGCGAATCGTTGTTGATTGAACTCAAAATAGCGATATGCTGGGGGATAAAAGCGACAAACGCTGCCGCTCCTAGCGCGACAGGAATACGTTTAGGATAGAGCGCTTTACCGACGCCGTATGTCAGCACAATTGCCACGCCGCCTAACAGGGTTGAGAACAACCGCAGTGCGGTGATATTGCCATCTGTGAGGCGGAAAATCACCGACGCCAGCAAATAGTAAAGTGGCGGTTGATGGTCTTCATATTCGAGCATATCCAATTGACCAAGCATCTCTGGCGCAAAATGCGACGACGTAAGCCGCGCAAGATAGGCTGAATCCCAGTCGCCCGGTTCAATAATCGGGCAGCAGCCATCCGCCACAATCTGGGCGATATAGTTGTAATGCGCGGGTTCATCCGGCGCTTGCCACGCGGGAGTGCGCACATTGTACGCGACCGCCAGGATCAGATATCCTATCAGGATGAGGAGCAAGCCTGTGCGTTCCAAGCCAAGTCGTTTCACTGCAAGCCCCCTTATTTATTTGCGCAATCGATTAATAGCGCAATCGAACCGTCTGCGCAACGAACGGATCGCCTACGCTCGTTTCATATGCAACATATGACACAAGCGTACGTATAATGGACACAGCTTTTATAGCAGTCCGGCGCGGCACAACCTTGCGCTTTAGCGCTTGGATGAAAGCGCACGTTGCCCTTGTGTTGATCGCTCACACTGGATGTTCAGGGGAAAAGGAACGCCATTATGTCATTTATGCCCGACCCAATGCAAAACGCTTATCGCTTGATCCGCGATGGACGCCACGTCGATGCCCAACAACTTTTGCTGCCGATTGTCCGCGACGATCCTTCGAATGCCGATGCGTGGTGGCTGTTAGCGAATGCGCTTCAAAATGGATCGAAGGCAGAATACGCGCTTCAGCAGGTGTTATCGCTGCGACCGGATGACGAACGCGCGCGAAAAATGCTCGAACGACTGCGTGTAAACGACGGCAGTGTCGGCTCGTCTCCGTTTCCAAATGCAGCATCGCCTGTACAATCGATGCCCACCGCTGACGATTTTTCGCGCGATTTAGGCAGTTTGGGAAAAGCGAGCCGTAAGCCGCATCCACTCGAAATACCGCCTGTCGCTGGCAGCGCGTCGTCAAGCGACGACTTCAGCGTGTTCGAAAAACCACCTCGGTCTGCTAACGATCCATTTGCAGGCGTCAAATTGAAAAACGACTCGTCTACATTCACACCAACTTACGTGCCGCCGCGCCGCCCTGCCAGTGGTAATCCGTGTGTGATTTTTCTGGCGATTATCGGCGCCATTACCCTGTTTGGCTGTGCGGTTTGCAGCGTGCTTACGCTGACGAGCGCGGGTACCGTCAGCGAAATTGTACAAGGACTGAGCGGTACGTTCGAAGCCGACCCGCAGTTTCGCCAATTTCTGGAAAGCGGCGATTCCAGTGTCGATCAAGCGTGGGTCAATTCGCGACTGCCCACGGGTTTAGATGCGGGTGGCGAACTCATTTATGGCGACTCGCGCAATGCCGATCTGACTACTGACGACGAATATTACACATTTATGGGCAATGCGGGCGATTCTGTGATCATCACGCTCGATGATGTGTCGATTAGCGGCGGTTTTGACCCGCTTTTGAAGTTGTACAACCCGGAAGATCGGCAGATAGCACAAGATGATGATGGCGGTGACGATTTGAACGCGCGCATCACCTATACACTGACCGCAACGGGCAAATATACGATCGTTGTAAGCCGATTTTCTGGCGAAGACGGCGGCAACTATGTGTTGGCGCTGCGGCTTGAAGGCGCGCCCCGCAATGATGCGTGATGGGTAGAATCATGCAACGGAAATGCTTAGCAGAGAGCATGGCACAACCATGCCCTCTGCTATACGTGGTTTTTGCGGGCATGACACAGCCGTAATCTCTACAGCACTGTTATTCGTAGCAACGCCTATTACGGATACAGCTTATTTCTTAGGTTTCGGGTTCGCGCGGAACCATGCCAACGTTGCGCCAATCGCGTCGGTGTAGGGCGTCGGTTTCATACCGAATGTGCGTTGAAACTTGCTGCTATCCAGGATGAATGGTTTATCGAATTCGTATGCCATTTCGATGGTTTCGCGCGCAACGGGGACGAACAAACCCGCCATTCGCATCATAAGCATCGATATGTTGCTGACTTTCGGTGTCGTACCAGCGGCTTCAAACATCATCGTGAGCAATGCTCGCTGCGTGATTGCCTCAGGCGTGGGCACGTGCCATGCTTGACCGAACGCTTCATCGTGCTCGCCCAAAATCACCAACGCTTTGCCAAAATCCACCGTGTATGTAAACGTGTGCGGCACATCAAGATGAAACAGACCGCTCGCGGTTTTGCCTGCCAATGCCGGGTAAAAGCCTTGATCACCCATCCCCATGTAACCGGGTCCGAAAAAGTCCGCACCGCGCCCCATAACAACGCGGATATCGCCTTTGGCGTGAGCATTCATTAAAGCTTCGGTCATTTGCGCGCGCACAACGCCCTTTTTTGCGACGGGACGATAGGGTAAGTCTTCAGTAATCGGTGCGCCTTTCGGGTCACCGTACATATACAGATTTTCGACCACAATCAATTTTGCGCCCGTCGCCATCGCCGCCTGCACAATGCTCTGTTGCAGCGGCGGAAATTTCTCCGCCCATTCTTCGTATTCGGGCTGCGCGGCTTGATAGATATGCGTTGCTCCTTCGGCGGCAGCGCGGGCGCTGGCATGGTCGAATACGTCGGCGGCGCAAAACTCAACGCCAGTGGGCGACCCCGTCGCTAAACCGGGCTTGCCAGAGCGATTAACCATGCGGATGCGTTTACCGCGTGCGATCAGTTCGTACATGATCGCCGCGCCCATTGCACCTGTGCCAAACACGACGTGCATTTCGTTGTGAGTACTGGTGTTAGTGGTCATGATGCATTATCTCCCTTGAGATGTGTGTAAATGAACGAACATTGAAAATGGGTGACTACTGTGAAGCGAGATAAGCGACGAGCGCGTCGATTTGCTTGTCGGTGAGGAGGTTCCCGAATTCGGGCATGACTCCGGCGGCACACAGCCCTTCCGGGCAGTTTTCCACGATGACGGCGTTCGGATTGGCGATAGACTCCTGTAAATACTCGACACTTTCACGCGCGCCGATCCCTGTTAAGTCAGGACCTTCATCCCCGACCGAGCCTGCAATTTGCAGTGTGTGGCAGCTTGTGCAAACACGCGTTTGAAACAGAATTTCGCCATGCGCGATTTGATCGTTCGTGTCGATATTCATGACCGTTTCGCGAATGTTGGCGATCAACGTGCGGCGAAACAGAAAATAACCGCCGACCGCAACACCGATCACCAACAACATGATCAAGGCGAGTTGAATAAACCGACGACGTGAAACGTCCATCGTGCTGACCTCCTAATGAGACCGGGATCAAGATGCGTCGAATAAACATGATGCGCGGTAAGGCATCACAGGCGAAAAAATTGATGCTTATGAAAGGGGTTAAGCGGTAATACCGCCCCGATTAATTACATCCGCGAAAAAATAAGCGAATGTGTGTCCGGTAATGTGCTTCGACATCGCCAACCGCAGGCTTTAGGTGACCGTGCATTTCTAGCGTGACAATGCCGTGGATCAAACCCCATCCTGCCGCCCCCGCCGCGATGATTGTGCCCGGCGCATTAAATTGCGCAGCGATAGCATCAACATGTGTTTTCACAGTCGGCGGAATGGGCAGATCATCCCGATACGGCAGGTGATATGCGCCAGCTTCATACGCTTCGACAAAGATTTTGATCAGCGTCAGATATGAATTAATCGCGGCGGGAACCGTTATTTCAGCAGGTGCGACATAACCGGGTATCGGGTTGCCGTAGATCAACTGAAAATCCATTGGACGTTCCAGCGCGAATTGACGGTAGGCAAGACACGCGCTGACTAAGCGCCCTTCATAATCGTCTTGCGGATAATGTGCCGTGTCGGCAGCGGCAAGGCAGTGCGCCATACCGTCAAATGCATCTACGATCAGCGCTGTGATGAGACCATCCAATGTCGAAAAGTAGCGATATAACGCCGGTGCAGTCACATCGATTTCGCGCGCAATCGCGCGCAGCGATAATCCCGCCGTACCGAATTGCGTCATTTGCTGACGAGCGATATGTTTGATTCGGGCTTGCATCGCTTCAAATTCGGTAATATCACGGGTACGCGCCATAGGGACTCCTTTCGTGGGTGAATAACATTTACACTGTTTACTATACAGCGTTTATCTTATCTGTCAAGCACCCAGTTTTGTTGGGATTTTGTCAGCAACAAGGCTATTTTTTTTCGTGCGCCGCCCTAATCGCGTTTCGACCAGGATGCCACCGACAGCCGCTCCGCCCAGTACAATAATGAGTAGCGGACTTGAAACTGGGTCAGTCTGTAAGACGGTTGCTTGAGGATCGGGTACTGTAGTGGATAATCCCAATGACGCCTCACGCACGGTGATGACCACACCGTCAGGAACACCCAAGTCATTATGCTGTTCGTTGCCGATAAACGCGCATCATCTAAGCGCCGTTCGCCTATCAGTAACTCACCCTTACGCAAGCCCCTCGTTTTCAGCCCTCACCGCCTGCCCCCTCCCTCAGGACAAGGTGTGAAAAACCTTCACGGTAGGGAAAATCCTTCTCCCTGAGGGAGAAGGACTTAGGATGAGGGTAATCTGCGTAAGGTGAGTTACAATGCAAAACAGCACAATGATCAGTTTCGGGCAGGCAAGATTGCGCTACAAAACAGGTTGGTTCAAGAGTTCAATGTCGATTTTTGTCTAACCGATGGTGCTATCGATTGGCAAAAACTGGTCAGGTTCAACAGCCAAAATCGACAGTAGGGACATTTATCAGAAAAGCGCCGTAAAACCCATGCCTTCAGGCATGGGGATATAAGGCGTCGGGCTTGTGTTTTTTCTGCTGAAATAGCGTATAATAAGGGGCGGTTGATGTGCGCGGTACGAGACGTAAAAATCCGACCTCGATCATAATCCCGTAATATCGCAATACCGTAGTTAACGTCAAACACGGCGGGGCATCGCTGTGCTACCGGAGCGACGATAAGACGAAGGTTCGCCTTCGCAGTCGCGCTGAGGGTAGAAGCCCCCGCCTTTAGGCGTGGGGAGTATGTCACGGAATTTCTAAGCAGCATTGGCATCAGCCAGCCTGTCATTCAGTTCATGCTCATCAATGCGATATTAGGCATGAGTATTTATCTCACGCTGTATACGGGTATGTTTTCGCTGGCAAACGCGGGATTTATGGCGCTTGGCGCATTTACGGGCGTGATTTTGACTCAGCGATTGGGTTTGCCTATCGGTCTCGGCGTGATTGGCGGGATGATTTTGCCCGGTATCATCGCGCTGCCAATCGGGCTGCCTGTGCTGCGTCTGCGCGATATTTATCTCGCCATCGCCACGATTGGATTTGGCGAGGTCGTGCGCATTTTAATCCTGAACTTCGATAGCATTGTCGGCGGCATCGTTGGGGAACGCGTCGAGATCACAGGGGGTGCATTGGGCATCAAGCAAATCCCCAAACTGACCGAGACCTGGCATTTGATCGTCTTTTTAGTGTTGATAAGCTTTTTCGTGATCCGGCTGCATCGGTCGCGTTTTGGGCGGGCGATGGCGGCGATTCGTCAGGACGAAAAAGTCGCGGCGAATATGGGTATCGATACGGTGTATATCAAAAGTGTCGTGTTCATTATGAGCGCCATGATTGCGGGTGGTGCGGGCGCGCTGAGCGGACATTTGACGCGCATCATCAGCCCATCAGATTTCGGATTCGATCAGGCTGTACAAATTCTCGCGTTCGCTGTTTTGGGCGGCACATCGACATGGTTGGGTCCGATCATCGGCGGCGTTGTGCTGACAGGCTTGCCAGAAGTGCTGCGCTTCGCCGATCAGTTTCGCGGCGTGATCAACGGGTTGGTGCTGATGTTGATGATCGTGTATGTGCCGGGTGGTTTGGTCAACCCGGCGGGCTGGCGGCGGGTGATCAGAAGATTGCGCGGTCGTACACGAACGGAAGGACAGTCTATGTAATGGACCAAAACAGCACTGGTGAAATTATGCTTCAGCTCAATTACTTTATGCGCTTATTGCAGCGTAAATCTTTCATTTTAGAAAATATATATCCGTGTAAACCTCGCACCCAACCTCATGCTTGAACTCACAAACATCTCGCGCAATTTCGGTGGTCTGCACGCGCTGACCACTGTCAACATGATCGTCCCGCCCAACAAGATTATCGGCTTGATTGGACCCAACGGCGCGGGCAAGACCACGCTCATCAACAATATCAGCGGACTGGATCACCCGACAAGCGGACATATCACGTTCGAAGGGCGCGATCTATCGCGGCTGCCCCCCCACCGCATCACAGCACTGGGTATTGCACGAACTTACCAGAATATCCGCTTGTTCGGGGATATGACCGCGCTCGATAATTTACTGATCGGACAACATGCGCGCGGTAAGGCGACGATTCTCGAAGCGTTGACATTTATGCCCCGCTACCGACGTGAAGAAAACAAACTTGTGGAACATGCGCTGGCGCTGCTGGACGATTTTGGCTTGGCAAGTGTTGCTCGAACGCGCGCGGGTACGCTCGCATATGGCGATCAGCGGCGGTTGGAAATGGCGCGTGCCTTGGCGACCCAACCCAAAATGCTGCTGCTCGATGAGCCAACAGCAGGTATGAATGCGGTCGAGACACACGCACTTGGTGAACAAATATTGCGCATGAAAGCGCTTGGTTTGAGCGTGCTGGTGATCGAACACGACATGTTGCTCATCCAGCAAGTATGCGAAGAAATTTATGTGTTGAATTTTGGGCAAATAATCGCGCACGGAACGCACGATGTCATCAAACACGATCCTCATGTGATCGAAGCGTATTTAGGCGAGGATTCGTGACATGGCGCTGCTCGAAGTCCACGATTTACATACGAGTTACGGGGCAATCAAGGCGCTAAACGGGGTCTCGTTCACGGTCGATCACGGGCAAGTAATCAGCTTGATTGGCGCGAACGGGGCGGGCAAAAGCACGACATTGAACACTGTCAGCGGCGTCCTTAAGCCAACCCGCGGACGGGTGATCTTCGATGGCGTGGATATTACCGGTTGGCGCGCAGATCGGGTGACGGCGCGCGGCCTGATCCAAGTCCCTGAAGGACGGCAAATTATCGCGCCGATGTCAGTGTACGAAAATCTGATGATTGGCGCGCACTTGCGCCATGATAGTGAGATTGCCCACGATCTGGACGATATTTTCGCGCGTTTTCCGCGTTTGGCAGAACGCCGCGCCCAGAAAGCCGGCTCGTTAAGCGGTGGTGAACAACAAATGCTCGCGGTCGGGCGAGCGCTGATGATGCGTCCGCGCTTGCTCATGCTCGACGAACCCAGCATGGGGCTGGCGCCGATTTTAGTCAACGAGATTTTCAAGATTATCGAGGCAATCAAGGCGCAGAATATCCCAATTCTATTGGTCGAACAGAATGCACGCAAAGCGCTTGGCATCGCCGATGTCGCGTATGTGCTGGAACGCGGCGCGGTGGCACAATCGGGCAGTGCGGCGGCGATGCGCGCCGATGATGCGATTATTTCAGCGTATCTGGGCTGATATCAAACGCGTTCAGCCATGCTGGAGCGTTAAGCCGATGAAACAGGCTCGCCATGTCTTCGGCAGTGTAATCCGTTTCGTGGTTAAGCCACCACACGATCAAGCCCATGAGCGAAGATGCCATGTGTTCGACCAGAACGTCAATCGGCACGACAAAATTCGTCACACCAGCGGTTTCGGCGACGAAAATCATATCATCGCGAATGTGTCCGGCGAGATAGTCTTTGACGCGTGCGTTGAGCGAAGCAGCAGCATTTGAACGCTGCATAATGCGGTACATATCGCGCATGGCAGCGGCTTGTTGAAAGGCGATCAAACTGGGCGGCACACCGTCCGGCAGCAGGTCTTGCAGTTGAATGCGCTTATGGGCGGCTATCAATTCGTCATAAATAGCTTCCAGGCAGCTTATCAGCAAATCGTCTTTGTCGCTGAAATTGAGATAGAACGTCGCGCGACTGAGATCGGCACGATCTGCGATTTGCTGAATAGTGATGTCATCGTAGCTGCCTTCATCGATGAGCGAGAGCAGCGCTTCAGAGAACATTTTTTTGGTACGTGCCCGACGGCGATCAGGTCGGGTGCTGTTCGATTTTCTCATTTTTATAGCCACATGTACATTTATAAACAGTATTCAATATTCGTCTATTGACAGACTTTAAAACCAGTATAGGCTAATTCTATACACGATGTACAGAATTTCCAATGAGGACTTTCATGACGACCAAGCCTGTACCGTTTCATAAAGGAACGCCCATTTTTGGCGCGTTGCCCGAATTACGCAACGACCAACTCGGTTTCTTGCGCAAGATGCATGATCACTATGGTGATATCGTCGAAATGTCGATGTTCACCCAAAGGGCTACATTATTGTCTCACCCCGATTACATACAGTCCGCGTTGGTTGAACACGCCGATAAGATACAAAAAAGTCCACTCGATCATGCGGTTTTCGAACAGTGGATGGGGTCGAGTTTATTAATCAGCGAGGGTGCCTTTCACAAACGTCAGCGCAAACTTATGCAGCCTGCATTTCATCATAAACGCATCGAAGCCTATGGCGAGGTGACGACTGATTTTACAGCCCGTATGATGGCACAATGGCACGACGGTATGACAGTGGATATCCACGACGCTATGACCAAACTGACGTTGTTCGTGGTGAGCAAGGTGTTGTATGACGCCGACGTGAGCGAACACGCCGACGGCATTGGCACCGCGATCCATACGCTCGATCACCAGGGTGAAGAAGCCTATAAGCGCGGCTTCGCTTTTCCGTTGTGGCTGCCGTTGAAAAGTACAAAGTCGATAAAAGACGCGTTGAAAACGGTAAACGCGGTCATGATGCCCATCATCGAAACACGGCGTAAGCAACCTGAAGATCGCGGCGATTTGCTGAGTATGTTGTTGGCGGCGCAAGACGAAGAAGACGGGTCAGGGATGACCGACGATCAAGTGCGCGACGAAGCAGTGACCTTATTCATTGCCGGACACGAAACCACATCGAATGCGCTGGCGTGGGCATGGTATTTGGTCAGTCAGAATGCCGACGTTGAACGAAAACTGCACGCAGAACTCGACACGGTCTTAGGTGGACGCACGCCGACCGTCAAGGATTTGAGTGAATTGAAATATACAGAGATGGTGATCAAAGAGGCAATGCGTTTATATCCGCCTGCTTGGATTTTGAACGGACGTGCGCTCCAAGACGACATCGAAATCGATGGTTACGTCCTGCGTAAAGGTATGGTGTTGTTTATCTCACCGTATGTCGCCCACCGCGATGCCCGCTATTTTGATAATCCTGATCAGTTTATGCCAGAAAGATGGGAAAACGACTTTGAAAAGCGCATCCCGCGTTACGCATATTTCCCATTTGGCGGTGGCGCACGCATATGCATCGGCAACAGTTTCGCGATGATGGAAGCGCGGTTAGTCTTAGCACAAGTCGCCAGTCAATACCGCGTGGTGGTTGAACCGACCACAATCGTGACGCCCGAACCGTTGATCACGCTGCGCCCGAAAGGTGGAATTCAGGTGCGATTGAAGAAAAGGGGTTTGACCACACAAGGTACAGCGAACGCCATGTTAGAGATGGTCTCACAATAACTTAATAGCTCACCTTACGCAGATTGCCCTTATCCTAAATCCTTCTCCCTGAGGGAGAAGGATTTCCGCTACCGCGAAGGTTTTTCATCCCTCAGCCCTCAGGGCGAGGGGCAGGGGTAAGGGCTGAAAACGAGGGGCTTGCGTAAGGTGAGTTATAAGTGGCGTGCGCGCTAAAGGTCATCGATCATGTTTACAGTCGAAATTGATACACAAGTTCCGATTTTTCGCGTTCAATTAGCGGGCAATATCCTGGTCGCTGAATTCGATACGATAAGCGATAAGGTACTGAGTTGGCTCAGAACGGGCGCAGGGAGTCGCGAAAGTGTGCTAATTATCGACCTAACGCGCGCAGCGAGTTTGCCGCATTATATGCAGCAATTACGCACGGTGCAGGGGTATGCAGACTGCACCGATCTCAAGTGGATTTTGGTAGTCACCAACGACAAATTGCATCATTTGTTGATGACGATAGCGCTCAACATAGCGCGTCCGCATGTTGAGTTTTTCGGTACAGAAGACCAAGCGTATAGTTTTGTGAAACGTAGTTTACGGGCGTAAATCAATCGGGCGGAATCAGTTCCGCCCCGACAACTTGAGGATTTACTCGACCAGTTTGAGTTTGATGCCGACCCATACGCCTACAAACACCGCCGCGCCGAAGACCCACCCAGAAACCGCGAACGCGGAAATACCCAAAAGCAGCGCCCACCGTACAGCCGAGCGCGGTCATCGCGCCCCACCCCATCAAGACACCGCCGTCCTTGATCATCCGCGATGCCGCCCCACTGTGCGCCGATGATGACGAGAAAAACATCACACCCAGCGACCGCATTTTCGATGACAGTCAAAAAATCTTGTCCAGGCTTGATCGACTCGATGTCGGCGAAAATATCTTTCGCGTCGAAGTGCTGGACGAGATGGTCGTAGATGCGCCCGACATGCCCTTCGGTATCGATACGACGATAATTGATAAAAATCCGGCTCATGTCAATCCTTATTCGTCTGGTGTCAACATAGCGCGGACAGCATCAACGATGTCGGGGTTCAAAGGAAGTTCTTCCTGCCACAGCACTGGCACATACAACTTCAAATCTGGCAGCAAAGGCGTTGAGTAGAATTTATCAGCACTTAAGGGTTGCGGCATATAAACACCCGAAGCATTCAGACGATAGAACCGCGCATCTGTACGTAACACATCGAACATCCAGTATTCGGGGACGCCGCCTGTTTGATATTCGAGAAATTTGTCGGAGGTATCACGCTCAAAACTTTCTTCAGATACGATCTCGATCACGATATCAGCCGGTCCGTCCATAAAGGTTTTTTCCAGACGGTTGAGGTTACTGTTCAAGACGACAAACAAATCGGGTTCGCGCCGGCGCGCAGGGAACTCTGGTAGTTTCATCACGAAGGGCTGCACAACTAATTTGCCGATCTTACGAAAGGCGAGATAGGTATCCAAAAGCGCGAGTAAGTATTTGAACAAATCAACATGCTCAATGCGACTCGGTGACATTTCGATCACGTACCCTTCCACGTATTCGTAAAAGCCACCTGCATAGGTCTCCATGTATTCTTCAATCGTCATGTCTTTGGCGACAATGTGACCGCGTGGAATGTACGGGATATCTGGCGCAAACGTCGTCATATGGATTTGCCTTTTCGAGCAAAGTTGCGACCATCATTTTGGGTGGGCGGAATAAATGCTGACTCTAGATGGTTTCTATTCTACGGTGTTTTTTTTGGCGTTGGTAATCGATATTCACTCACTCTGTGTCAACATAGCGCGAACGGCATTTGCGGTCGCAATCGGTCCGGGCAGCGTGTCTTGCCACAAAGTCGGCACATGCAGTTTAAGGGTCGGCAAGCTCACGGTCTGATAAACGCCATTGGCATCGATTGATTGCGGCACATAAATGCCATCGGCGTTGGGGCGATAAAAACGTGCATCCTGCCGCAGTTGGTCGAGCAGCCAATATTCTCCAACGCCACCGTCCTGATAGTCGAGAAACTTTTCACTGGTATCGCGCGCGAAACTCTCTTTCGACACAATTTCGATCACGCTGTCGGCAGGATCATCCATGAAGGTTTTTTCCAGACGGTGTGGATTATTTTTCAAGACCATAAACAAATCAGGTTCGCGGCGGCGATTAGGAAATGCAGGCGTTTTCATCACAAACGGCTGCGAGATCACACGACCAATTGGGCGCGGTTCAAAAAATGCACCGAACAGATAAAGCAAATACTGGAACAAATCGACATGTCCGATGCTGCTGGGTGACATATAGACCACATATCCTTCCACATACTCGCAGTGAAATTGTGCGTATTTTTCCATGTAGTCGTCGATGCTGACATCTTTGGCGATAATGCGACCAAGCGGAATAAACGGCACATTGATTTCGATCGCGTCAAGTGTCGCATCGTCTAAGACGGTCGCAAGCATTTCCGGCTGATGAAGCGGCATGAGATACGTCTCCATTTAGTGGGCGGAGCAAGCCCCGCCCCTATAACATTTCTTTTTATTCTACGATGTTTTTTCGGGGTCGGTGATTTCGTCCATGAGCGCATAAAACTCGTTGAAGTCCAACTGCTGCTTAGCATCACTCAACGCAACAGGTGGGTTCGGGTGAACTTCGACCATCAAACCGTCTGCGCCGCTCGCTTTCGCCACGCGCGCCAACGGTTTAGCGATATCGCGCCGCCCCGCGCTGTGACTGATATCGACGACGACAGGCAGATGACTTTCCAATTTCAGCACGGCGACGCCGCCAATATCGAGCGTATTGCGCGTCCATTTCTCAAACGTGCGAATGCCGCGTTCGATCAAAATCACGTTAGGGTTGCCACTGCTGACAATATACTCGGCGGAATATAAAAATTCTTCCAGCGTCGCCGCCAATCCACGCTTGAGGATGACCGGGCGGTCAATTTTGCCAAGTGCTTTAAGCAAAAAGCTGTTTTGCATATTGCGCGCGCCGACCCAAAAAATATCCGCGTAATCGAGAAACATCGAAATTTGACTTTGATCCATGATTTCGCTGGTGATGAACATGCCATATTTATCCGCCACCTGGCGCGCGATTTTCAAGCCTGCCTCACCGAGTCCTTGAAATTCATACGGTGATGTACGCGGCTTATACGCCATGCCACGCATGATCTTGACTCCGCGACTTGCCAGCGCCGCCGCCGCTTCGTCCATCTGTTCATAACTTTCGACGGCACATGGTCCAGCGATCAGTTGAAAACCGCCGTCGCCAATCTTTGTCTTACCATCGGGCAGTGTGATCACCGTGCGCTGATCGACCGATTTACGATGAACGAGAATTTTGGCGCGTCCTGCCTGTTCGGTCATCGCCAACGACGCGCGAAAAATCTCACGGAACAGCGCTTTGATCGTCTCGTTACTGAACGGACCCTTGTTCGCCATTTCGAGCGCTGTCAGCATTTGCGCTTCGCGCTGTGGATCATAAAAATCCTGGTTCATCGTTTGGTGCAGCTTATCGATTTCCTGCACGATACGCGCGCGCTGTGTGAGCAAATCAAGCATTTGGAGGTTAATCCGGTCGATATCCGCGCGCAGTTCGCTGCGACGGTCTTGGATGTGGTCAGTCATGACGAGTCCCTTAAAGTGATGTATGATGTTCGCTTACAAATTATAACGGAACACGTGATGAACTTCTCGTGCCATACGTGGGCATTTCACAATCTGACTATGACCGAAGCGCTCGGCACGATTGCGCGGCTCGGTTTTCGCTGTGCCGATATTGGCACGGGTGCGGGATTCAACGTCAGCCGTGCCGCCGCCCAGCCCGCGCGCGCTGCTGCTGACCTACGCGACGAACTGGCAGTCTATGATCTTGAGCTGGCAGATTTTTATTTGATGCTGCCGCGCATATCACTTGAAAATGCCGAACAGCGCGATAAAGACCTTGAAGTGTTTAAGGCGTTGATGCCATTCATGGCGGCGCTAAAGCCGCCGGGTGTCACTATCTCGCCGGGTGTAATCCAAACCGACGACGGTGCATTTGCGCGCACAGTGGACGCTTTGACCCAAATGGTCGCGGCGGCACAAACGGTCGGCGTTATAGTGAGCATCGAACCACACATGGAATCGATGGCATCAACGCCTACCGCTGCACTGAGCGTGCTCGATGCTGTGCCAGGTTTGAAAATCACGCTCGATTGGGCGAACATGGTTTGTCAAAACGTCGCCCATGACGAGATTTTACGGTTACTGCCCTATACACGGCATGTTCAAATACGCCAGGCAGCGCGCAATCAGTTACAAACGGTGTTCGACAAAGGCAAAATCGATATTATGCGCGTGGTGCGTGACTTGACCGAGTACGACTATAAAGGCGTGGTTTGCGTCGAAATGATGAATATTCTTGGGCGGCACGGCACACAAAAAGTAGATACACTGCGTGAAAGCGTGCGTTTACGTGATGCACTGCGCGATGCGCGAAATGCCGTTGTCAAGAAAGCCTAACCACCAAAATCAACTCACCTCGATAAAATTAATCGGGCGTGATGGCTTCGCTTTTTTGCGCGTTACATCACAGCACCCCTGCAACCTGCCAAACTGGTATGAGGTGACATGACTTCGAGACGGAACTTGATCATCATCGTGGTACTGGTATTCGCTGTAGTTATTGGCGGCATCATTCTGCTGACTGCCACGACCAACCCAGAAAATTTTCCGCCGTATGCGAGCGCGCTGGCATTCATACGCGCGGCGGGCGCGAACCAGGACGATACCGCTGTCGCCTATCTCACCGAGCCAATGCGTGCGTGGGTCGCCGCCAATTGCCCACAAGGTGTATCCGCGTGCGTATCCGCGTACATCCCACCGGAGTGGGGTACGTTTAGAAATGTGATCTTCCGCCGCGCTGAACCACGCGAAAGCACCTATGATGTCGATGTCATCTCGACTTATGAACGCGATCTTGGTTATGGCGGCGTGTGCATTTATTTGCGCGTCGTTCAGGTGGGTCAAGCCTGGCTTATCGATGGATGGGCGGGCTGGGTTTCATGTGGTGATGATGGTTCACGCTTGATGGCAAACAATCTTGCCGCGCCCAACCGTGTAATACCAAATGACTTTACCTCACCGACGATTGACTCCGAGTCAACATCACCCGTGATAACAGAAACACCGACTGCCAACGCCAATTTTGTAGCGACCGAAACGCCGCTTCCAACCGACACACCGCTCACACCCACGCCCGTGCCAACACTCAATGCCGCATCGATTGAGTCAGCCGTCGATTTTATCGAAGCAGTGGGCGCCCAGGATAATCTCGGCGCACAGCGCTTGATGGATCCGTATTTTCGGATTTGGATTGCCGATAACTGTACGCAGGGCGCTATCGCGACCTGTTTAAATTTCTTACTCCCCGATGAATGGGGCGCGCTCGTCAGCGCTGTCTTTCAACGCGCGACCTTGATCAACGATGAGTGGTTTATCGAGATGATCACGCAGTTTGAGCAAGGCATTAATGCTGGCGGCATTTGTATGTATGTGCGCATGACAAATTTCGAAGGAACATGGCTGGTGGCAGGATGGGGTGGATGGCTGCGCTGCAACGATCCGTTGGCGCAAAATATGACGACGAATCCTGATGTGCCAAACCGCGCGCCTTGAAAAACCTAACAGGGACTGGCTGAGCCATGCCCTTACACTTGGACTTGTATTGTTATTGACAGGCTGCATCCCCGCTCAAACACCTGCGATCTTAGAATCAACGCGTGGTGCGGGCGTCACGATTGCCGATGACGTGGTGATGACGCGTACATTTCGCGTGCGCGTGCCCTCAGGTTGGCGTACGATCCTGAGCGCAGCGGATCAACGCCCAAGTATCACGACCGCCGCGCCAGAAAATTGTGCGGTGATCATCATCACATCGACGGCACAAATGACGCCCGCGTTAGCGGCAAACTGCGGGGCGGCGCAGTTCGTTTCGCGCGCTGTTTTGTTATCAAGCGGCAGCATCCGCGTAATTGGCGTATCCAGCCGCGGCGGATGGGAAGATTTTGTCCCAGTTTTTGAGCAAGTCACAGCGTCGATACAAGCACCATGACACAGACTCCGTCCGTTCGTTTCCCAATACGTGCGTTCATTATGGTGCTGATGGTCGCGGTGATCACACGCGTATTCATCGTGGCGTCGAACAGCGTCTCTTTTCACAGCGATGAAGCGGTCGTCAGCTTGATGGCGCGTCATATTTTGCAAGGCGCACGCCCGACCTTTTTCTACGGACAGGCATACATGGGGTCGCTCGATGCGTGGCTGAATGCGCTTGGTTTCGCCGTGTTTGGCGAGTCGGTCGGCTCAATTCGGATCATACAAAGCGCGTTGTATCTGGGCACGGTGGCATCGGGTATGGCGCTGGCATGGCGCTTGACGACGCGGCGTAGTGCGTTGATAACCACAGGCTTGATGTTGGCGATCCCATCGGTACTGCTGACGACCTACACGACGGCGACGCTCGGCGGTTACGGCGAAACGCTGCTGCTCGGCAACATACTCATGCTGCTGGGGTTGACGGTCGTTGATGTAAAACGGCGCGCAGGCATAAACTGGTTTGCGCTCGGTTTGGTCGCCGGAATCGGCTGGTGGACGAACGCCCTTATTGCAGTTTATGCGCTGCCTGTAGCGATAATGATCGTCGTGTCGTGGGTAAAGCGCGCAAACGGCGCTGTAGGGGCGACTCAGTGGATCGCCCACATTCGGCAAACGACGGCACATGTTCTGATTGCCGTCGGCGGATTTGTGATCGGTGCAGCACCCTGGTGGATATTCGCGCTGCAAAACGAGTTCGCGCCATTGGCATTTTTGACGGGCGGCGGTGAAAACAGCGGTTTCGCTGGAACCGACATCTTTACGCTGCCGTTTGACCAGCGTGTGATCGGTTATGTGCTGATCGGTTTACCAACCTTGATCGGGCTGCGTTTTCCGTGGTCACCCGCATATTTTATCCCCGTCATCGGCGTACCGTTGTTTGTAGGGGTGATTTTCGGTGTCGTGCAAGGCGTTCGGCGTGCCCGTTGGGACGGTCGATGGTTATTTGGCTCATTCCTGGTCACGTTCAGCGTCGTTTTTCTCGCCTCGCGCTTCAGCTTCGACCCGACCGGTCGTTATTTCTTGCCGTTGGCAGTTCCCGTCGCGGTCTTGTTCGGCGCGTTAATCAGCACTTTAACGGAACATCGGCGATGGATTGGCATCGTAGTGATCAGTCTGTTGGTCGGGTATCAAGCAGCCGGTTTGATCACAACGGCAACGACTCAGCCAGGTTTTACGACGCAGTTCAATCTCGATACGCATATCGCTAACACCGATGACGCGGCATTGATCGCGTTTCTGGATGACCATGCGCTTTACAACGGCTATACTCAGTACTGGATCGCGTTCCGGCTGGCATTCCTGAGCGGCGAACGAATGCAGTACAGCGCAACCTTACCCTATCTGCCGAGCTTGAAATACACGCCGCTCGATGAAAGGTATCCGCCGTATCGAGCCGCAGCCGACGGTACAGATCGGATCGCGTTGATCATTGCGGAGACAACACCGAACCTCGCGCCAATCCGCGCAGGGCTGGAAGGGATGTTAGCAGCGCGCGCGATCACCTATACAGTCTCGCAAATCGGTGTTTATCGTGTGTATTATGATTTCACCCCGACAAGTCCGCGTCCACCGTTCGAGTTGTAGAAGCAAAACACAAAGGCACGAAGCCACAAAGAAAAACGTTCAATCCAAGTAACCTTTGTCGCGCAAAATCGAGTCGATGCGTTCGCGGTGTCTTTCTTCCCATGTTGCTAATGAGTCGGCGGCGTCTTTGGCAGCGCGGATTTGCGCGCTTTTCAGCACTGATTCTGCCTGATCGGCAGGAATGACGACGATCCCCTCTTCATCCGCGACGACGACATCACCGAGCGATACGAGTACGCCACCACAGGTCACGGGCTGACCCAGTGGATGCACGATATTTTTCTCGCCGGGGATGGGCATGACGCCGCGCGCGAATACCGGAAATCGATTTTGGCGCAGCTCGGCAAGATCGCGGATCACGCCATCGATGACGAACGCGGCGATCCCGCGCTTTTGGGCGACGGCGCACACGTTGCCACCCGCCACAGCATAATCGAGATCGCCCGCTTGTACTACAATGACCGAGGCGGGTGGAGCGCGGTAGATCGCTGCGTGCAGCATCAAATTATCGCCGGGGGCGCAGCGTACCGGGTACGCCAGACCAACGACGCGCGGCATCCCCGACCAGAGCGGATGGATACCAAAGTCCATGATCCTGTCGCGTGTCAACACGCCGGCGAGTGTTGTCGGTGAGAGTGCTTGAAACGCAGAGTGTGTTGTCATGATTATCCTCGATAGAAGCGCGCTAAAAAGCAAAAACATAACGCAAAGCCACAAAGAAAAGCACGTCTAAGGAATGTGGGGCAACTACAGGCGCGAACGCTATAATGATCGCAGCCCAGTTAAAGATCAAACTCATGAGAGAAACCTATGTTTGAAAATTTCCCCAAAACTTACACCGAATTAGTCGATCAACCGTGGGCGGCATACGAGCCGCATTACGCCGCGCTCGATGCGGTCAATTTGACCACCGCCACTATCAGCGAATGGCTGGCGGCATGGACGCGCCTGAACGATATGGTGGGCGAGATCAATGCGCGGCTCAATTTGGCGATGGCGCGCAATACGACCGATACTGATGCTGAAGCGCGCTTCAACCGTTATATCACCGAGATCATGCCCAACGCGCGCCGCTACGCCAACGTGCTCAAACAAAAATTGCTGGCGAGCCACATCGAGCCGGGTGGCTTTGCGATTCCGCTTCGGAATATGCGCGCTGAAGCTGAGATTTTCAGCGAAGCCAATCTGCCTTTGATGGTCGAAGAGGAAAAATTACGTACCGCGTACGAAAAGACCACCGGCACGCAAACATTTTTGTGGGAAGGCGTCGAGACGACGATTCCGGGCTTGATGAAACTGCTGCAAAACCCCGATCGTTCGCAGCGCGAAGGTGCTTGGCGAGCAGCACATGACCGTCAACTTGCAGACCGCGATGTGCTCAACGCATTATGGACGCAGATGATGCCGATGCGACAGCAAATGGCGCGCAACGCTGGCTTCTCAAATACGCTCGATTATTACTGGAAAATGCGCTTACGTTTCGACTACACCCCGCAAGACAGTCGTCTGTTTCATGACTCGATTGAGCAAGTCGTAGTCCCAGCCGTGAAAGTACTACGCGAACGTCAGCGCCGCCGCCTGAATATCGATACGGTGCGCCCGTGGGATTTACAGGTCGATCCATTCACTGATGAACCGCTGCGCCCGTTTACGACTGAAGCCGATTTTGTCGCAAGCACACAGCGCATTTTCGATCAACTTGACCCGACACTCGCACACTATTTTACGCTGATGCGTCAGGACAACATGCTCGATTTGATGAGCCGCAACGCCAAACGTCCAGGCGGATTTTGCATGAGCCTTGCCGCCAGCCAGCGCCCGTTCATCTTTATGAACGCGGTCGGCGTCAATGACAATGTCCGCACATTGATCCACGAAGCGGGTCATGCTTTTCATGCGTTCGAGAAATTCGCGCTGCCGTATGCGCAGCAGCGTGCCGTGACGGCGGAGTTCAACGAGGTCGCCAGTATGGCGATGGAGCTGCTCACGTTTCCCTATTGGGAAAAAGAACGCGGTGGATATTACGAGACTGGCGCGGCAGCACGCGCCAAAATCGACCATTTGGAAAAAATCATCAATTTCTTCCCGTACATGGCGGTCGTCGATGGATTTCAGCATTGGGCGTATACGCACGAGACTGCTGCAACAGACCCGGCGCAATGTGACGCGGCGTGGGATGCACTCTGGACTCGCTTTATGGGCAGCGAAGATTGGTCAGGTTTGGACGACGCCCGCGTGACGGGGTGGCATCGCAAACTGCACATCTTTACGTATCCGTTCTATTATGTCGAATACGGCATGGCGCAAATCGGCGCGATCCAGATTTACGCCAACATGCTCAACAACCCACAAGCGGCGCTCACCGCGTATAAACACGCGCTGTCACTCGGTGGCACACGCGGATTGCCCGATTTATACACAGCGGCGGGCGCGCGCTTCGATTTTTCTACCGAAACAGTCGGTGCGGCGGTTGAATTACTGATGAAGCAGATAGACGAATTAGAAGCGCAGGTGTAAGGTTCGTCGCGGTGTAAGGGCGGGAGTCAGACCACCCGCCCGCGCTATTATTTTTACGCGGGCGGGTCTGTGCCACGCCTCTACGACTCTCGTTTCGCGGCGGTGTTTGTTTGTAGAGTCAATTCGTTGGGTCGCCCTATATGATTACCCCGCCCATGATTCGTCGATCGATTCGTACTGAATGGTCGTGGTTTCTTCAACAAGCGCGCCGCTGCCCGCATCGAAGTCGCTGTACGCGATCTCGCTGATCCACGCTGATTTGACGGTCCAACGACGGGTTTCGACGCCATCATCGAGCGCGACCAACGCAAGCGTGTGCTTGGGGCGCACAATATCCTCTTTCACCTTAATCGTCTCTTGAATCCACTGGTTGAATGGCAGCGTCGGGTCACGCTGCACCATACGGCTGATCTTGAACGGTGGACGGTCGAACTTGATTTGTGTTGGCTTGACATCGAGACGAAAAGGGATGAAACCGCCAATTTTGAAGATGCCGCTCACGCGCACACCTTCTAATTCGATGGCGAACTCATTGGCGGATAAACTATCCACTACCCCTGTACGGCGTGTCGTCAGTGCTTGATCGGTCATAGTCGTTTCCTTCACATGGTGGATTGCAGGTTTACATTTGTATATCCTACACGCGAAAATGAGCGCGCGCCGCGTTTCTCAAGTAAAATTCAGGTATCGTGCCATGATGAAATCGGTCGTATGAATGATTAAATTAATCCTGTCGTTGTTTACCTTGATGCTGCTCACAGCGTGCGCGCCCGCACGCCAGGCACAGGTGACAATCCCGACGCTGGCACGTCTGCCTTCGGAATATCAGCTCGAAGACGCCGAGCGCACTGCTCGCGAGTTTCTCGAAAAGTGGGGTGCACTCGATTACGAGGGTATGTATGCGCTGCTTAGTTTTAGCAGCCAGGAAGCCAACCCGCGTGATGCTTTTATCGCCTTTTACCAGGACGCAGCCCGCGAAATGACGCTCGGCGCGCTTGATACGCAGCCCGTCACCATCATTCGCGATCCGCAGCAGGATGAGATCGCGCTTTTCACCTATGATGTCATGTTCGATACACGCTTGATCGGCACCTTCAGCGATGTCAACCGCAACCTGCGTCTGGTCGTCGATGAACGCGCTCAGGCGTGGCGTGTCGCATGGTCGCCCGCCGATTTGTTCGCGGCAATGGACGACGGCGGAAGGCTGCGCTTTGACCCAGTCGTACCGAACCGCGCCAACATTTACGACGCGGACGGCGCAATTTTGGCAGATCAAAACGCGCGTGTGGTTATCGTCAGTGTGGTACCACAGCAGATTCCAGCGCTGGATGAGTGTCTGTCGGCGCTGGCGACCGCGTTAGATCGCCCGCTGGTGGATATCGAGGAAATCATCACATCACGCCCGTCCGATTGGTTGGTCGAGGTTGGCACGATGGAAGCCGCTGCCTATACCGCTGGCGTTGAGGTCATGGAATCGGCGTGCGATGCGAGTTTCAACGACCGTCCGGCGCGCCGCTATGAAAATGGACCACTCGCGCCGCACATTATCGGTTATGTCGGCTACCCCGCCGAAACCGAAATCGATGATTTACAGGCGGCAGGCTTTTCGCAGGCGACGATTATTGGTCGCGCAGGCATCGAATCATCCTGGGATAGTACACTGCGCGGTGTCCCTGGCGGACGACTCGTCATCGTGGATGCGAACGGGCAGATCGTACGCGAGATCGCTCGTGCCAGCGCGCGACCCGGTCAAAGTGTGTGGCTGACCTTCGATATTGATTTTCAATCGATAGTACAGCGCATCGTCGCGGATGCGTATCGCGATGCAGCGGGCGGATGGGCGGAAACTTCCAACGGTGCGTCGGCAGTCGTCATGGATGTGAACACGGGCGCGATCCTGGCGATGGTTAGCTACCCAACCTTCGACATCAACGCTTATACAGTATACCCAACTATCGGACGCACCGAAGCGCAGCGCTTGATCGTACGCTATCAAGAAGATCCGCGCCGCCCCGAACTCAACCGCGTCACACAAGCGGCGTATCCGCTCGGCTCGGTGATGAAAACCGTAAGCGCGGCGGCGGCGGCGAACAGCGGCGTGTATGCACTCGATGAGCGCTATACCTGTTCCGGCATCTGGAATCGTGATATCACCCGCTATGACTGGTTCGCACCTGGTCATGGCTTAATGACGTTGGCAAGCTCACTCACCAATTCATGCAACCCATATTATTATGAAGTCGGCTATCAACTCAGCCTCGTTGACCCGTATATTTTACCGAATACAGCGCGCGACGCGGGATTTGGTGGCGCGACAGGGATGCCCGATTTACCCGAAAATCCGGGCTTGATTGGCGACCCCGAATGGCTGCTTACGACATACGGACAAAACTGGACATACAGCGAAGAAGTCAACATGTCAATTGGGCAGGGTTATGTACAGGTGACGCCGCTGCAAGTCGTGCGCTGGTTCAGCGCCATTGCTAACGGTGGGTCACTGCCACGCCCGTATCTGGTTTCGCAAGTCGGGTTGCTGGGCGACCCGATGCGCACCGCTTATGACCCGATTATGACGCCGCTCAATATCCGCGATGACGTGATGGATACGATCCGCGATGGACTGTGTGGCGTCACTATCATCAGCAGCCTTGGCACTGGCACAGCCGAGTTTGTCTTTGACGGCTCACCGTTACAAACCATCGGTGTGTGCGGCAAAACCGGCACAGCGCAAGACGAACCGCGCAATTCTCATGCGTGGTTCGCTGCCTATGCGCCACGTGCCAACCCAGAAATTGCCGTCGTCGTCATGGTCGAAAATTCCGGGCAAGGCTCGGAAGTTGCCGCACCGATTGCGCGCGATATTTTAGAAGCGTATTACGGCATGGAATAAAAACCATAATGGCGTGAAAGCAGTATGAAAAGTAACATGGAGCATTGATGAACGTCTTTTACCTGCACGGCTTCACATCATCGCCGCGTTCCAAAAAAGGGACATGGATCAAGACAAAGTTCGCCGAGTACAATATCGATCTGCATCTGCCCGACCTGAACGTGCCGACGTTCGAGCATCTACGCATGACGGCGATGCTGGAAACCGTGCAGCGCGAGATCGCCGCGTGTCCTCCCGGCGACGTGGTTCTAATTGGATCGAGTTTGGGCGGCACCGTCGCGGTCAATTTCGCAGATCACGCGCATTTCGGGGCGACGCCAGAAGGTCAGCGTATTAGTCATGTGATTTTGCTCGCGCCGGCGTTTGATATTCAACAGAATTGGACACGCCGAATCGGGGAAGACGGGATCGCAGCATGGCGTGACCGCGGCTGGATCAACGTGTATAACTACGCCATCGCCGCAGAAGCACCCGTCGATTACGGCTTTTTAGAAGATGTCACACGCTATCAGCCGTATCAGGCGCGTATCGATGTGCCGATTCTGGATTATCACGGCACGCACGATGACACTGTGCCGCACACGCAAAGCGAACAATTCGCATCCGGTCGCGCCAACGTCGATTTGCGACTGATCGACAGCGATCACGAGCTTCTGGATCAAACCAATGTGATGTGGGCTGGAATAACAGGGTTTTTGCAGGTATGAGCTTTTATACGAACATGCACCTTTGACTTTTACCGATACCGCGACTAGAATGCGCATCTTATGATCACCGAAAACGTTGTTGGTTGTCTGCTCAAACTGGGCTCTGCGCGGCAGAGCCTCCGAATCGTGTCAGGACCGAGAGGTAGCAGCACTAAGGACAACCTCTGGGTGCCGCAGACTCCCCGGTTTGGGCAGAGAGCCAACAACGTTTTGATCCCCTATGCCACAAAAATATGATTGGCTGCCCGATTCTGCACCCATAGCCTCTGCTACACAGCCGCGTCCGCCGCAGTTGCGTCCCGCGCGTTGGCTGATGCCGATGATTGTCATTCTGGCGATCAGCACAGTGGCATTGTTTGGGCTGTTACTGATGGTACTTTCCGCCAATGCAGATGCCAGCACCGTTACGATCATCATCGATGGTGATGCGTTTCCTGCGCGTGCGCGTGGCAGTACCGTTGCCGATGTATTGGCGTCGCTCAACATTGACTCCGAAAGCGGCGACCTTATACAACCGCCTCCGATTACCGCAATTCAACCCGATATGATCATTCGCATTGACCGCGCACGAAGCGTCATGCTCAGTGTGGATGGCGATGTGCGCTTGTTATGGACGCCACTCACCAATCCGGCTGAATTATTAGCCAGCGAAGGTATCCTGGTCGGTGATAGCGATGTCATCGTCATCGACGGCACGCCTGCCACGCTCAACGATCTCGCATCGTGGCCCATCCCGGTCGCAGCAGTAGCGGTTCGGCATATGCTGCCGATTTATGTTGAAATTGAAGGTGAAGAAGTGCCGCGCCAGATTATGACCACACACGAAACTGTCGGCGATGCCCTGTATGATGCAGGGATTACGCTGTATCTATCGGATAGCATATCAGTCGATCTGAACACGCTGGTTCAGCGCGATATGACCATTCGCGTTACGCGCGCGCGCCCGGTCAGTATTGTCGTCGATGGCGAAACAGTGCGCGCGCGTGCGCAAGGCAGTACGGTCGCGAATGCATTGGCGGATGCTGGTGTTGCGCTCAACGGTTTGGATTACGCGATCCCAGATGTGACGACGCGCTTGTTGGCGGGCATGTCGATTCGCGTGATTCGCGTGCGTGAAGAAATCGAAACGCTGGACACGACGCTCTCGTATGAGTCGCTCATTCAGGCTGATCCGGCGCTGGAAATCGATCAACAGCGCCTGATACAAGCTGGACGCGAAGGCTTACAACGCACGCGCACGCGCATCCGTTACGAAAATGGTTTCGCTATCGAACGTGAAACCGAGTTATCCGAAATCATCATTGAACCGATGGACGAAATTGTTGGGTATGGCACAAACGTCGTCATTCGCACTGTCGATACGCCTGAAGGCGCACTCGCTTACTGGCGCGTGCTGCGCATGTACGCGACGAGTTATCATCCGGCAGCATTGGGCGGCGACAATGTAACCGCGACGGGTGCGACGCTTCAACGCGGTGTTGTTGGCGCTAACCCGACACTGCTGCCCTATCGCACGCAGATTTACGTACCGGGTTATGGCACAGGATCAATTGAGGACACAGGCGGTGCCCGCAGCAGCCCATACTGGGTCGATCTCGGTTACAGCGACGCCGATTGGGTCTCGTGGTCACGCTATGTCGATGTGTATTTACTCGCGCCGCCGCCCGCCGACATCGATTATTTGCTGCCCAATTGGACAGCGATGCGCGGCAGACCCGACAACTAAACCTATCCCCTGGTTGATCAAGCCATCGACGGATGCGCGCTGGAGCAAGTGACGCTCCCATGCCTAAAGGCAGGGGCTTCTGAACGACGCTTGCGCTTACCGTCGCCTTACGGCGTTGGCAGAGGCGCTACGTTATCGTTCACGGATGCGTCCCATCCGTTTTGCATTAAAGCAC
>Ga0163155_10000059_pt1 | contig 109023 bp, 108 predicted proteins | sample OliLakLV19SP4G1_FD_148611 | JGI IMG/M metagenome (GOLD analysis project Ga0163155, IMG submission 148611) | Freshwater microbial mat bacterial communities from Lake Vanda, McMurdo Dry Valleys, Antarctica - Oligotrophic Lake LV.19.SP4.G1 | ecosystem: Environmental > Aquatic > Freshwater > Lake... | reverse complement strand
GGCGAAAACTATTTCGCATGGAAAGAGTTTTTCCAAAAAATCGGCTCTAACCCCATTCTCAAAGACAAAACGCTTTCATGCAATTGGGGGGAACTTTGGGCATTCACCTCTTCCGCCGTAGGCGGAAAGGGTTTTGAAAAAATTGACAGCGCGATTTTGGCTCCCGAAAAATCGCTCCGCATTTCTAATTTCGCAAACGTTTCGTATGGTGGACCCGAGGGGGATCGAACCCCTTACCTCGTGCATGCCATGCACGCGCTCTACCAAGTGAGCTACGGGCCCTTGTGTGTAAGCATCGTACCAATTGCTAGGATTTCGTACAACAAATCGGTGGAGAAATAATCGATGCGACAGACGCCCTTATATTCTGGGTTCCGAGTTAGTTGACCCTTACTCCGCGAATCAATTCGAGCTTTGTAGAATTGTTTTGGAGATATTTTGGTTAATTGAGACCAGAATTTCTCGAGCTTCTTTATCTCTTGACCTTCGCGAGCTTGAAGGGTACATCTGAACTTTTTCTCATCAAGAAGGTAGGCTTCTCGCAACAATCTCAAGAAGAGAGTTATGATTTCTGGATCAGAATTTCCGAAGGTTGGACCACCGCGGTCTCCTTTTGACCCTTCCCCAAGATAGAGTGCTCCAAGAATCAGTTTGCGAGTATCCATATCGTTGAAGCGTTTTGCAAGATACGCCATCTTACTTACCGCTAGCTCCTTACGTTTAATCTTCTTATTTCTATTGCTTTGGGCAGACTTCACGCGCGCTTTTGCCAATAAACCTGCAATTCGTTTTGCTAGCCTTTTCTCAGCACTTGCAGAGAGTCTTAGTCCTTTATTCCAGAAATAGACCGTCCCTTTAGGTGCTCCAAGTTTATTGGCTATTTCAGCATAAGAAAATCCGCGGCGTCTTAGTGCTTGTGCTTTATGCTTCAGTTCCTGACGATTGTTCATGCATATATTATACAATAGAACGTTCCCGATATGTGGCACGTTCTTGTGGATATATAGCGGATATCTAAACGAGAAAATGGAAACGCCCGCGTTGTGGCGTCGCCGAGTACTGCGGCATCCTACAAAAATATAGTCGCCGATTACGGCTCGTTATTTTGTGGACCCAGGGAAAATCGGACTCCCGCCTCGGCAATGCGAATGCCGCGTAATACCACTTTACTATGGGCCCGAGTGAGAAGTGTCGCGAAAGCTTGCTTTCATGACCTTCGAGCGAGGGCACACGACCGCACGGGAGCGGGGCCCAAATGAGACTAAAAGCGAAAGCTTGCTTTCATGTTTCGCGAACGCCGGGCCCACGACCGCACGGGAGCGGGGCCCGCTGTTGCCGTCCCGAATACTAACGGTTTTCTTCTCCGTATTCAACCCGGTTGTGAGCTTTGGCGATGCCCCGCACTGAAACTTGGCGTTGTAGCTTATGCGCCGATGTATGGCGTGTAATCAAACCCACGCAAAGATAATTCTGTTTATGATATGAGGTATGTCCAATTTCGCTACGAGGCGTAACGCCAAGTTCTAGTGACGGGGCGATGCTCGCGAGGCGAGCGTGTTGAAATTATGAAACAGTATTCTCAAGAAAGTTCCACTCACAAAATAATATTTGCACCTGAAACACCTCGCCAAAGTCTACCATCGAATGAGTGAGAGAAAAGGACGGTTCCGGACTTTTCCGAGCGAATGATGATGGAAAGACGATAGTCTTACAACGGGGTCAACCAAGAAGACGCTTCTTGAGTTCGGCCATCTTTGCGGGATCGAGTTTCGCCCGAAGCACCCGTTCGGTGAAACCTTCTCCCCGCACCTCCCCTTTCACTGCGAGCTCGATGAGTTCGTCAAAGGTAACCGGGTGCGGTTGTATCTTCTCACCGGCGTCGGGGTTCAGGCGTGATGTTTGTTTGCAATCACGCCCCACAAACACGTAAATCATCCAGTCGAGCTTCAGGAACGGTTTTACTTCGTAGAAGGTCTCAAGCGAACCTGGCGTCCACCCTGTTTCTTCCTGGAGTTCCCTTCTGGCCGCTTCTTCAGGTGTTTCACCCTCTTCGATACGACCAGAAGGAGCCGTCAGTATCGGCTCGCGGTCAGGTTGTGAGTCTTCCACGAGAAGTATTCTGCCGTCCGGAAGTATGGGAAAAACCACGATGGTATCGGGGCGCGTGATTCGTTCAAAAATTGCCGTCGAGCCGTCGTAAAGTTTCTGCTCCCACTGATACACATCAAATATCTTGCCTTCAAAAACGCGCTTTGCATTTTCAGGAATGTTTCCTTTCCGATAACCGCGGTCCTTCTTCATATGTTCCTAGCGAATGGTATCAAACTTTGAACTGCCTTTGACAGGAATCGTAATTGCTTGTCGTAATGCTGTGCCCTCGGTAGGAATCGAACCTACATCGCCTCCTTCGGAGGGAGGCATCCTATCCATTGAACGACGGGGGCAGATGAAAGAACTTTCAGATTACTCGGGCCGCCGGGAGGGCTACCCGTGATGAACTGGCTTGTCGGGCCGCCGGGCTTGCATCGTATCGCGATGCAAGGGCCGGAGCGTGATGGCGCGAGCGACCTAAATCTCTTGAGCGAAGCGATTAGAGATTAGAAGTACTCTTGTGGTGGCGGGGCCGCGCAAATTTTCACCAGAAAATTATGTGCGGCTCAAACCCGGTCTACATCTTGCTTCGCAAGCCTGGAAATCAGTCCCCACCAGTGTCGGGCTGCCGGGAATCGAACCCGGTCTACATGCACCCCATGCATGCGTACTACCGGTATACTACAGCCCGACACTGGCGGTGACCACATTTTCAATGTTCTGATTTCCGTTTGAGCAAATCCTTTTGCTCAAACCCCCATGCATGCGTACTACCGGTATACTACGGCCCGAGCCGAGGGAGAGAATAGCATGCTCGCATGTATTCTTCCCGAAGCGATGGGCCGAAAGCTTTTGCTTACGGCCCGTTTACATACATGAAGTTCTTAGTCGAGGTCGCACAAATTTTCACCAAAAAATTATGTGTGACTCGACCCGGTCTTTACCGTCTTCGGCGCCGCGAATGTTCCCCGAACATCCGATGAACACTTTGGTCGGGGCGCCGGGAATCGAACCCGGTCTTTACGCACCCGAAGCGCACGTACTACCGGTATACTACGCCCCGACCAAAGTGTTCATCCAAAATCGCACGCACAATCTGTTAAAGAACTACGCTCCGACTAAGAACTCCATGCCGCACTACGCGGGTGGACCCAGGGAGAATCGGACTCCCGCCTCGGCAATGCGAATGCCGCGTAATACCACTTTACTATGGGCCCGAGTGAGAAGGGTCGCGAAAGCTTGCTTTCATGACCTTCGAGCGAGGGCACAACAAGCCCTGCTTATGGGTTCCAATTGCGAGCAGAGTGTTCAAGCCTACTTGAACACTCTCGAGTAACGCCGGGCCTACGACCGCGTGGGAGCGGGGCCCAAACGAACGGAATCGCGAAAGTTTTTCTTTCATGACCCGCGAGTATCGGACACGTAAGCTCTGCTTATGTGTCCGAACGAAACGAGGATAACACGGATTACGCCTAACTGACGAGTCTGTTTCGCTGCTGGACTTGAGGCAGTTGTGAGCGGCACAGGACCTCGAACCTGTTCCTTCACCTACATCCTGTCGTGAAGCTAGACAAGGAGCGCTGGTGAGGCGGGATTATCGGTCTTCTTTAATTTACTTATTCTGCCAAACAATACCGTCTTTTTGATGATGAACAGCCCATGAAAACCACATGGCGGTATAACCGGGGATTATTTCACCTTCGCCATTTTTTACTTCTATTTCTCCAGCGACAATCTTGGCGGTAATTTTTTTATCACCTACTGATACGGTAGCCGTCTCTGACTCCGAAAGAGCGTTCCGCTTAAATGCAACGGAGTGGTCATCAACATTTACAATATACATAATTTCTTTTGCAGGAAGCCTGGTGTCGTTGATTGAGATCGGGAAATAAATCTGGTCATTAGTATCGTAGTCACCATACGGACTAACATCGTAGCTACGGCTGTATCCTGTTTCTTTGCTTAATACTGCCATACGGGGATATTTTAGAGATGCTTGTTTGAAACTCATAACCTGTGACGGATAGACAGAGAGTTTTTCCCCTGTCCTGTCGCCGACGACTGCCTCACCGATTATTTGAGACCATAAACTTTCTGTCGTTTTATCGTACATTAAAAGATTCGACTCGTAGAGTTTTCCACTTACTCCAAATTTTTCCGGTGTGCCGTCAATCGTCGCATTAAAAACAATCGCTGAGCCACACAAAGGACAGAAAGTTACAACAAGCGGGGTTTTCTCAATAGTATCGTTTACTATTTCATGCCACACAATAATGTTATATGGATAAAAGCGAGTTGTTTTTCCGGCCGTGATCACAATGCCATCCGCATCATCTTTAAGCCATTTCTCGGCTTCCTTCGCGCTTATAAACTTTGGATCTGTAATCGCAGGAATACCATCTTTACCCGGGCCTCCATCAAGCACCTTATCAAGCGAGATTGAGGCGATTGCGGTATTTGTCTTCAACCCGCCTGATCGAAAAGCTGATTCACGAACTCCGTCCGCAGAATTGATGGTGATAGAATTATTTTCTTGTTTGCTTCCCGAACTCGTAAAAACAACAACTAAAACTATCAGGATCAAACCGATTATTAAAAAGATTGTTGTTGTATTACTCATTTTCATGAATGGCATATTTTATTATTTCAAGATTGCAACTCTTGTTTTTCTTGCACCACGCTTCGCATTTCTTGGCAGTTTTCTCATCGTGATATTTCATCTTGCATGTACTGCAAGTAAATACGATGTGTTGTTTTTGGTTAATTGTTTTTGTCATCAAATTTAATTGATTAATTCCAGCATATTGGCTTCGCTAATGTCGCCGGGGATTAAGCGGACTACATTACCCTCCTTATCAATCAAGACATGAACATTAGTATAGCGCACTCCGTACGCTCGTGTAACACTTCCGGTTGTATCAAGGGCAATAGGAAATGTAATTTTCCAATCGGTGATAGTCTTTTGTACCAAAGATGGATTTTCCTGCATATTAATACCAATCACTTCTATCTGGTCTTTGTATTTTTCATAGAAAGCGTTTAGATGCGGCATACTCCGCTTACAGTTTGGACACCAGGTTGTCCAGAAGTCGAGCACAACTGGCTTTCGTCCTCTATACTCGGCCAGCGTAATGGTTCCACCACCAAGTTTGTTGAGCGAAAAATCGGGGGCAATTTGTTTATCAGAGGTGACGCTTTCGGCATAAGACACTGTGTTGATATTTCCATTATCTTTGTCTCGCGTTGCGTATACAGAAACACCAATAAGAATGAGGACAATAACAACAGTGCCAATAATTTTTGATGAGCTTTTACCATAGGAATTGTTTTGCATATTGTTTGTTTAATTATTAATTTACAAATAGTCTATTAACCGATCGTACTGAAGAAACTCGAGTGCCCGGTAACTCCACGAAACAAATATCAACATATTCCCCGTGAGCACCATCGTACCAAGAATGACCAGAAAGATTCCTCCGACTATAGAAACAGCGTTGAGATATTTTGATATTTTTTCTAAATATCTTTCTGCTCTGCTTATGCTGAACGCAATGAGAAGAAAAGGCACAGCAAGTCCGAGCGAGAATGTTGCTAAAAGAAGAGCCCCTTCAAATGCGGTCGCTCCAGTGCTCGCGAGAAGAAGAATAGACCCCAATATCGGGCCAACGCAGGGAGTCCACCCAAGAGAGAAGGCACTGCCAAAAAGAAAAGAGCCCGCCAGATTCCCTCGTTTAAAAATACTCGGCGCTTTTAGACGTTGCTCCTGATTGAGTAAAGGAATTTTTAATATCCCTATCATGAACAATCCGAAGATAATGATAGAAACACCTGCGATACGCGAAATCCATACTTGATATGGAGCAAATGCTTGACCGATGAGTCCGGCGATAGTTCCAAGGACAATGAAGACAAGGCTAAACCCGACAACGAACGCGACCCCATTCCAAAAAATCTTGCCTTTGTTTCTCTCACGCTCTTCCATAGTTCCTGCGCCGCTAATGAATGCCAAATATCCCGGCACTAAAGGCAATGTACATGGCGCAAGAAAGGTGAGTAACCCGGCAAAAAATGACGGAATAATGAGTCCGATCATGCTATTACTTAATCTCCAAAAGTTTTTGGAGTTCTGGTTCGTCGAAGCCTGTTACGATTTTCCCGTCAATATCAATCACCGGAACTCCCATCTGCCCTGATTTTTGTATTGCTTCCGGTCCAGCGGTCGGGTCGGTTGCAACATCTCTGTCGGTAAACTGTACATTATTTTTCTTAAAGAAGTCCTTTGCCATGTGGCAGAAATGGCAAGTTGGTGATGAGTAAATGGTTACTGTGTGCATATATTTTATTTGATTATATTAATCTGAAATTGAGTAATTCTTTATTTGCATCCGCAATCGCAGGTTCCATCGCTTTTATGTTCGTGCCCGCAGGACTCACATTTTATTGCTTCTGGTTTGCGCTCTGCTCCACAGCATGTTCCTGCCTCTCACTTCGCTTTTGAACCGCAACTTGCACATACATAAGTTTTTTGCTGATCGTTTTGATTGTTCATATTGTTATTGTTTGATTATTTAATGGTTGTAATTTTTCGACCTTTTGTGTATGTGATTCGCGCCGGTGGTGCGTTCCATTTTTGGTAATTTTTATTGAATAAACTTATAACCAACTTGATAACAGGGTCATCCTTTCTAAGCATATAACAAACCATCTGCCCCATTTTTTCCTTACGAATAATTCCCGTCATTTCAAGAATTCGAAAATGTTGCGAGGCTGCTGGCACAGTGATTTGGAGTATGCTCGCCACATCGGTAACGCAAAGATCGTGATAGTTCATGAGAAGCTTAAATATGCGAAACCGATTGGTGTCTCCGAGTGCGCATAAAATTATTGAGAGGCCGTCATCCTCATCTTTGAATCCGTTCTGAATCTTTTTTATTTCTCCTGGATTAAGCATATTATTAATATAATACTTGCGCAAGTACTTAAATAGTATAGCAAAGCTAAGATTGGTGTCAACTGTACTTGTGTTTAACCCACGCTCCGCCAAAAAATCCAAAACCGAATCCGCCCCGTATTCCTTACAAGAACTGTCCACTCATTGGGTCTTTTGTTTCGCTTCGCGAAGTCATCCCCCTTTTCTTTTACACCCATATATGGGTGTAACTTCATATCTCTATTTTTCCATCCACGAATGGTGAAGGTGCGGTATTCCGCAGGATGCGACTCCCCATCCTCAACGACCGCCATGACTCCGCGTGGCGAGTCGCCACGCGTGTGTGCGGTACAGGGCTTGGCCACAACTCTCGGCTGACCGTCGTCATCCTCGGTCGGGGCCCCGCCTCGCGGTCGCGCAAAACGCGCGACATCGCTCCGGCTTTCGAGCCCTCACGCAAGCAAAGCGGTTTGTTTGCTCAGGGGTGCCCAATGCTGAAGTTTTGTGCACCCTGGAGGGCTCGAAACATACCGTTTCAGTACACCTTTGCGGTTTTCTCTTCGCCTCCGGCGAATCAAAAATATCGCAAAGGTCTTCTCGCCCTTCACGGACACGCGCAGGCGTGTCCTAGGGTCTACCGCTTTGCGGTGCACCCTGGAGGGCTCGAACCTCCGACCTCACCCGTGTGAAGGGTGCGCTCTAGCCAACTGAGCTAAGGGTGCAATACGCCTGATACAATCTACGGATCAGGAGTGAGCTTAATATATCCGTTTTGAATTATTTTTTCAATGTAATCTTTACGTTTCAACCTTTTGATTTTATGCTCGACTGAGCGTGCATCTTTTAAAGTTTTATATTGCTGCGATAAAACTATGGACTCTACGCCGAGTCGTTTTGTTGAATGTGTATGGCCCTGGACATGTTGTGTAAAACGTTTTTCCAAATTAACGGTGCTACCGACATAGTATTTATTTTCTTTTGTTCTTAAAATATAGACCCAGGCCATAGAAGCTTACTGCCAAAGCCGACGCTCCGGTCGGCTCCCCGACAGTATACTCGTCGGGGCTGAGCTAAGGGTGCTTGAGGTTCTTATACTACACCGGACAACTTTGTGCGAAAATGCTCAACGCTTGCCTCATGCAGGATGCCGTTCGTGGCAAGGGCTGTCGTGGTATCGAGCCCTATCGGTTTCCCGTCGAGATCGGTCATCTTCCCTCCTGCTTCATTGATGATGACCGCCGCCGGAGCGACATCCCAGACCTTGAGTCCCGCTTCCGCGACGATGTCTATCTTTCCTTGAGCAAGAAGATTGTAACTCCACAGGTCTCCGAAGCCTCTGCAGGCATGGGTTCCTGAGACAAGAGATACGAGTCCGGGCAGACGGCCATTCGTATTGAACCGACTTAATCCGCCGTGGCCCACATAGGCGCGGCTCATGTCGCTGGTAGCTGAGACATGGATTCGCGTGCCGTTCATGAACGCTCCGCTCCCCTTCTCGGCGTACACGAGTTCCTTCATAACTGGCGCGTTCGAGACGCCCACAATGAATTCACCGTCACGCATGAGCGCAATCAGTGTCCCGAAGAACGGAAGCTTTCTCACAAAATTCTTCGTACCGTCGATGGGATCGATAATCCACACATACCCTGATTCGGTGCCCGTGAGCCCGGTTTCTTCGCCTATGAACGAGTGGTCAGGGAACGCGGCCCCGATGACCTCTTTGATGATGGCTTCCGCCCCGGTATCAGCCTCGGTAACCGGCGTCTGATCGCTCTTGTATTTCACATCCACTCCCTTGTCAAAATACCGGAGGATGACATCCTCGGCTTCTTTAGCTGCATCGATTGCGGTTTGGAGAAATTCGCTCATCCCGTTAGAGACAGGTCGCGCTCGTATGCACCGCTTCTTGCCAAAAAAACTCTGTAATATTTCGACCTTGAAACATAAAAACAGTGTACCTTACGCGACCGCAGTCTCTAACGGGACTCATACGCTACATCCTGACCATTATTTTCTGTTCAGCTTTTTCCGCTTCGTTCGGAAGGACGCTATCGGGATGGGCCCTGAATCCAAGCGCTTCCGCAAGTCCGATAGATGCCGCGTTGTCGGCGTGAATGCCGGCCCAGAGAACTGCTTCTGGTCTGCAGGCGAGATAGATACCCATCGTGAAGCGCGCAAAGCCCTTCATGAGCCCCTTTCCACGGAACGGAACATAGGAACGGTACGCGACGGTGTGCCATTCCTTGCCGGGCGGCAATGCAGGCGCACCTTCGAACATTTCGGGGCCAAACCACGCGAGCGCGGCAAGCTTCCCCGGCCTCGCCCGTAGGCCGGACACGGCTGAGGGCTCATGGACGAGCGCAAACGGAATCCTATTCTTCGCATACCACACTTCGTACGACCCTTCGCCGAAGCGTTTACGGTCGGAAGTCTGTGACTGGATATCTGAGTCCCCCTCATCGAGCGAGTGTGCCTTAAGTTCCACTACCTGTGCCGTACTGAGTCCCGCGACCAAGAGAAACCGCTCACCATCTTTATCGGCGTCGGCTATTGGAACCGACACATAAAGCGGTATGGGAAGTTTGAGCGAATCTGCTTCTGGACGCTTACGAATATCTATGCTCATAACACATTATCTGCTAGGCCATCTCCAGTTCCGTACTTCCGGCGTATCTTCGCCGTACACGACAACATGCTTACGATGCTCGGCAAGCTTGTCTTCCATGAGTTTCAATACGTCCTCTTCCTTTGGTCCCTTCTTTGAAAGAGATTTAATTATGTGCTGAACGATGTGATAACGGTCGATGGAATTCAAGACCGTCATGTCAAACGGCGTGGTCGTTGTGCCTTCTTCCATGTACCCGTACACATGCATATTGTCATGATTGGGACGGCTGTACGCAAGACGATGGATAAGAGACGAATATCCGTGAAAGATAAAGGTAATCGGCTTGTCTTTGGTAAAGAATGCTTCAAATTCCTGATCTTGGAGGCCGTGAGGATGATTTTTACTCGGTCGAAGGGTCATCAGGTCTACGACATTAACAACGCGAAGCTTCAGGTCTGGCAAGTGTTCTCTAATGATGGACGCCGCTACGAGCGCCTCCAGGGTAGGGACATCTCCGGCACAGGCGAGGACGGCATCCGGCTCGCCCCCTCCGTCAGTACTCGCCCATTCCAAAGTGCCTATCCCTTTCGCACAGTGGCGGATTGCTTCATCGATGGAAAACCACTGCGGCATCGGATGCTTGCCGGCGACAACTACATTGATTTTGTGTTTGCTCTTGAGGCACCCATCCATAACGGTCAGCAAACAATTTGCGTCCGGCGGCAGATAGGTCCGGATGATATCGGCCTTCTTTACATACACATGGTCGATGAATCCCGGGTCTTGATGAGTAAAGCCATTATGGCCCTGCCTCCATACATGTGAGGTGATGAGGTAATTCAAGGACGCAATCTCCTTTCTCCACGGAAGGCGCGCAGTCACCGTGAGCCATTTGGAATGCTGATTAAACATCGAGCTCACGATGTGAATGAAAGCTTCATAGCTGTTAAACAATCCGTGGCGACCAGTCAAGAGGTACCCCTCCAGCCATCCCTGGCACTGGTGCTCACTCAACATCTCCATCACTCGCCCCGATGACGAGGTGAATTCATCCTCAGTCGCCTCTTCGGTCATCATCTGGCGATTGGTAACTTCAAAAACGGCTCCTAAGCCGTTCGAAAGGGTCTCATCCGGCCCGAAAATGCGAAAATTTCTCTCTTTTTCATTTGCTTTGATGATGTCGCGGAGGAACCGAGCCAGTACCCTCGTCGCTCCTTCCCGTTCCTCCCCTCGCTCAGTGAGCTGTAACGCATATTCCTTGAAGTCGGGCATGTGAAGGTCGTGTAGCAACAAGCCGCCGTTCGCGTGCGGATTCGATCCCATGCGTCGCTTCCCGGTTGGCGCAAGCTCTGCGAGTTCGGATTTCAGCTTCCCCGAGCTGTCGAAAAGTTCCTCCGGTTTGTAACTCTTCAGCCACACGGTGAATTGCTCAAAATGTTCTTTGTTTGTCTTGAGGTCGGCATAGATGACCTGATGCGAACGGAATGTGCCCTCGTTAGGTTTACCATCGATCTCCTTCGGTCCGGTCCATCCTTTTGGCGTGATGAGGATGATCATCGGCCAGCGCGGTCGTGTGGTCACATTTCCTTTGCGCGCATCTGCTTGTATATGTTGTATTTCAGCCACAACCTCATCCAACTTCTTTGCCATGGCCTGATGCATCGTGTGCGGGTCCTCTCCTTCGATGATGTGCGGTATCCATCCGTATCCGCGGAACAGCTGTTCCAATTCTTCCCTTGAGATGCGCGCGAAAATCGTCGGATTCGATATTTTATATCCGTTCAAGTGGAGGATGGGGAGAACCGCACCATCGGTCTTGGGGTTCAAGAATTTGTTCGAATGCCATGCCGTCGCCAAGGGGCCAGTTTCCGCTTCTCCGTCTCCGACGACGCATGCAGTAATCAAGTCCGGGTTATCGAATACGGCTCCGAACGCGTGACTGAGCGAGTAGCCCAATTCACCTCCCTCGTGGATGGATCCGGGGCATTCCGGAGAGACATGGCTCGGGATGCCGCCAGGAAACGAAAATTGCGTAAACATCTTTTTCATCCCCTCCTCGTCTTGACTGATGTTCGGATAGACTTCGCTGTAGCTTCCTTCAAGATAGGTGTTCGCAACGAGCGCGGGACCGCCGTGTCCGGGACCCGATATATAGATCATATCGAGATCGTACTTCTTAATGACCCTATTCAGATGCACATAAATGAAGTTCTGACCTGGGGAGGTTCCCCAATGACCCAAGAGCATGGGCTTTATGTCGTCTTGAGAAAGCGGACGCCTGAGGAGAGGATTGTCATACAGATAAATCTGCCCGACGGAGAGATAATTAGTCGCACGCCAGTAGGCATCTATCTTTGCCACTACATCTTCGGGTAGATATTTGTCTGTATGCATGCTTTGGCGAGGCCAGGAGGGCGAACTGCTTACGATGGGGCCCCTCCTGCGGCGTATTCGCGTTTACCGGCCTCCGATGCGACGATAGTTACGATACGGACTATATCATCAACCCGTACTCCGCGAGATAAGTCACTGATGGGTTTTCTCATCCCTTGCAGGATCGGGCCCAGTGCCTGCGTTTCAGGCAGGAGAGACACCACGAGCTTATACGCGATATTTGCCGCGTCGAGCGATGGGAAAATCAGCACATTCGCCCTGCCATCTATCAGGTTTCCCGGAGCTTTCCGTTCTGAAATGGACTTGACGAGTGCTACATCCGCTTGAATCTCTCCATCGACGATGAGTCCGGGCCGCCGCGCGCGCACCAATTCGAGTGCTTCTCGGACAATGGTAACCGATTGACCGCTACCACCGGAACCTTTCGTGCTGTACGAAAGAAGCGCGACCCGAGGTTCGTCTCCGACGATACGGACCCTAGCATCTGCTGCCGCGATGGCAATGTCCGCGAGCTGTTCGGACGTCGGTTGCGGCACGACGGCGCAATCAGAAAAAGTCAGAACCTCTTCGGTTCCTCCGCCGCGAAAAGCCGGAACGACCACATAAAATGAGCTCGAGACCGTCTGTATTCCTTCGGCCTTTCCAACGAGCCAGAGACCTGCTCGGAGGACATCTGCCGTTGTTCGCGCCGCGCCAGCGACCAATCCATCGCCATCTCCAAGGCGCAGAAGGTACATGCCGTACATGAGCGGGTCCTGTGCCAGGTGGCGCGCCTTCTCAGGAGTCAATTCATCCTTCGTGCCGATTTTCGATGCTCGCAACTCCAACAATAATTGCTCGAGTGCATCAGTTCCCTTTTCATTCATCTCAATACAGGCTAGCCCGAGTGCTCTCACTCTATTGACGTCTTCAGGACTGCAGACAAAAAGAGGCGAAACGATTTTTTCCTTCGTAAGAATCCCTGCGGCCTCAAGCACCCGCTCATCCTGAGTTTCCGGAAGCAGTATCGTCCGCAGATATCCGTCGGTAGCGCGAGCGCGAAGGTCGTCAAGAAACATATTCATAACCGATGAACTGAGAACAGTATACCCTCCCGCGACACTCGCAGTTACTGTAATGACGCCCCCGAGTTATCTCGAAAGTTCCAGCTTCTTCAAGAAAGCTTCACTATCTCTTCCCACGGAACGCCGGGTCGGCCGAAGTGACCGTAGGCCGCCGTCTGCCGGAATATCGGCCTGCGCAGGTTCAGGCGTTCGATGATAGCTTTCGGCCTGAAGTCAAAATTCTTCTTCACGAGCTCGGCGAGGCTTTCCTCTTTCTCGTTGATAGCCTCGACCATGAGCGGTTCAGCGCGGCCGATTGCGTACGCGACCGAGACGAGACACTTTTTCGCGAAGCCGTTTGCAACGAGATTTTTGGCCACGAAGCGGCACATATAAGCCGCTGAACGGTCGACTTTCGAGGGGTCCTTGCCAGAGAAGGCTCCTCCCCCGTTTGGAGCAAGTCCACAATAGGTATCAACCATGATTTTCCTGCCCGTGAGTCCCGTGTCGGCATCGAAACCGCCTATGGCGAAGACGCCGGTCGGGTTCGTAAACACAGCCACATTTGAAAGGTCGCCGATGACCGGGCCGAAGAGATCGCGGATGAGCTCCTCACGGAGTTCTTTCTGGTCCTTTCCGGTTTTGTGCTGAGTCGACACCAAGACTGCTGATATGCGTCCGTTTTCGACGGTTATCTGGGCTTTGCCGTCAGGCATGAGCCAGGAGTGCTTGCCGCTTTTCCGGAGGTCTTCAAGCCCTCGCGTCAGCTTATGGACCTTGACGATGGCGTCGGGGAGGAAGGAGTCATTCTCGTCGGTCGCAAAGCCATACATGATGCCTTGGTCGCCTGCTCCTTGCTCTAAGTCAACGCCCTTGCCCTCGTCTACTCCCTGCGCGATGTCAGGCGACTGCTGCGCAACGCGAGTGATGACTTCAAGTTCGGCGTCATAGCCAATATCCTTGTACACTTGGCGCCCTATCTTCTCGTAATCGACTTTCGCCTTTGTGGTAACCTCGCCACCGATAACGAGAAGGTTATGACCGCCGAAAGTCTCAACAGCCACACGGCTTCCTGGATCTTCGGTGAGGCAGGCATCAAGGACAGCATCTGATATCTGATCGCATACCTTGTCGGGGTGCCCGGAGGTGACGCTTTCGACCGTGAATGTTTTTGCGATGTGGTACATAAGATTTAAAAAACGCTTTCTTCGAGGAAAGCGTTATTGTAAACATTATCTTTCCCCAAAGGGCTGGATTGAGCACTTACTTCGGTTTCCCGAAGAGTTGCTGGACGGATCGCGAAGCCAGATCTTTCCCCGTCACTCTTGATACTCACTATTTAGTTGCCTCTCAAAAGTACCATACCTCCGCACCCATGCAAGAGGTTACCGTGCGTTTCTGAGGAAATGTTCGTGAAAGGCGCTTGTTGTAAGCTCCGGATGGAAAGCAGAGGCAAGATAATAAGCGCCGCCTCGCTTTTCCTCGCACGCGAGAATCTCGTCCCCCTTTCGTGCAAGTACCGCGACCCTGCGGCCTATGCTCGTGATACGCGGAGCCCTGATGAAAACCGCGTGCATCCGTCCAAACGCCGTGTCGATGTCTTCTTCAAAAGAAGAAGCCTGGCGGCCGTAGGCGTTCCGGTCGACGCCGATATCCATGACCGCAAGGGTCTTCTGGCCTTCCGCTTTTTGTTCAACGCGCTTCGCAAGAAGTATGGCTCCAGCGCAGGTGCCGAACAGGTTTTTGATGCGCTTTATCGGCTCGAACATCTGCTCGCGTTCGCAAAGTTTCCAAATGGTCGTGCTCTCGCCTCCCGGAATCACCAGAGCGTCAAGGCCCTCCAAGTTTTTCTTGGTCCGGACAAGGGTAATTTTGATATCCTTCTTAAGTTTTCGTGCGCCATCCTCAAGTGCCTGCACATGCTCCAGGACATCTCCCTGAAACGCGAGTACCCCTACTGAAACAGCATGCATAAGATAAGAGATAAGAACGGACTGGTATGATATATCATACCACTTCTAATTAAGCTCCGCGATCTGCCATGCGGGTCTCAAGCTTGGAAATCTCCTGCCCGGGCATCGCCTCCCCCAATCCTTCACTCGCTTTGGCAAGCGCTTTCGCGTCATTGAAATGCGCGACCGCGTCCACTATGGCGCGAGCGCGCTTTTTCGGGTCGGAACTCTTGAAGATGCCGGAGCCCACGAATACCCCATCGACGCCGAGTTGCATGCAGAGGGCCGCGTCGGCCGGGGTCGCGATGCCCCCTGCAGCAAAATTAACTACCGGAAGGCGTCCAAGTTTTGCGGTTTCCTTGAGCAATTCAAACGGTACTCGGTAAGAAAGTGCGATTTTCTTGAGTTTCTTGATATTGCCCGTTTTGAGAAGGGTCTGCGCTTCAAGAATTCCCTCGCGCATCGCGCGAATATGCCGCACGGCCTCGACGATATTGCCCGAACCGGCCTCTCCTTTGGTCCGAACCATCGCAGCACCCTCAGCAATCCTCCGCAGGGCCTCTCCGAGGTCTCGCGCACCGCATACGAACGGAACCGTAAAAGGCTTCTTTTCGATGTGGTGTTCTTCGTCTGCGGGGGTCAAAACCTCGCTCTCATCGATGAAATCAACCTCCAAAGCCTCCAAAATCTGTGCCTCGACGAAATGGCCTATCCTGCACTTCGCCATGACCGGAATGGTGACCGCTTTTTGTATCTCCTTCACTTTTGAAACATCCGACATGCGCGCGACGCCTCCTGCGGCGCGGATGTCGGCGGGAACGCGCTCCAGAGCCATGACGGCGACAGCGCCTGCGTCTTCAGCTATCTTCGCCTGCTCAGCCGTGACGACATCCATGATGACTCCGCCCTTCAACATCTTCGCAAGGCCTGATTTAACCGTGGACGTTCCCTTCAAGCTCTTGCTGTTTGATGTTTTTTTCATGGAAAGTGGACATTCAGTCTAACATTTTTGAACCAGTTTACGAATGAGTGTTTCAGACTGGCGCTTATTTTAGATGGTACTTCGGGTTTACAGTCCCAAAATGTACGGCATTCCCATCAATGAGCCGAGACTCCTGTCCTTTCTCGTAACGTTCTTTAAAATCTTCAAGATGTGGTCTGAAATCAAAGGTCGTTCTCTGAAAAACAGGCAGAAAAATGAAAATGGGGATAGTCATGATTTTTTAGGTCGCCCAGCACTACGTTGTGTCGATTCAAGGTGATACTTCTGCACGATTTATGAGAGGGATAGCATAACATTATCTAATCGTGACTGTCCCCATTATTCTGCATTATCCTCAGACTAAACTGATTTTGCTATCGTTACAATAAGCAGTATTCCTAAGCTATTGAGTAAAAAAGAAATAGCAAGAAACTGCCAATTTTTTAGCTTAGATATACTCATAAGGCCTACACCGATCTCATCAGGAAAAGGCGATGCGATGATCAGTGCGCCAAGAACCGGCGCGAGCCAAGCGAAGTATGGAGTGCTAATAAGCCGTGAAAGATTAGACCCACCCAACTTCATAAAAATCGGCTTTAATTCAGCAAACACATTGTCTTTGAGAAATCTAAAAATCAGATAATCACCAATCACTGCGCCAAGCCCTGCGGTCAATGCAATCAGAAGCGGATTATATACTTGAGCGAGCTTGAACAAAACTACACTCGCAGGTGCAACCGTAAAAGTAGAAACAAAGAAAATGCCTGAAATGAAAGACCCAATGTAACCGAATTTTGAAATGCTGGTTATTATCTGTTGCCCAAAATCTGTGCTGGAGAAATAGAAAAGTGCCACCACACTAAGAACTAGGAAAAAGGTATTTTTATATTTCCAAGATTTGTATGTGTTTAGAAAATAATCCATATAATTTATTTTATCCTATCTTTCAAGTATTGCGTGTATTCCCTAATCATATATTTACTGCATTAAGCGGTTTGTTTTTAAACAAATGTTTTGCGCCTTCGATCAGGACAATATTAAAGATACCTATAAGTAGAACTCCAAGCACCCAATTGAAAGGCAACGAGACCGTGCCCAATAGTGTCTGCAATATCGGAATATAAATGGCAGCGGCCATAAGAACGAATCCGATAAGGATGCCTCCCGTTAGATACCGATTCGAGAACAGAGAATACGAGAAAATGCTTCTGTCCAGACTCCGCACCGAAAGGGCTACAAGCAAGGTGTAGGTACCGAATGCGGCGAATGTGAATGTCTGAACGAGATCAGTATCGTAGCCAAGGCGTAAAAGAAGGAAATAAATAACGAAGAGCAATGCGCTTGTCGAAATACCGATAACCAGAATAAGGAATTTCATAAGAGGGTCAAACAGTTCCATTTTTCCTTTTCGTGGCCTATGCGAGAGAGCATCTGCATCTTTCTCAAAGGCAAAAGCGATGGCGGGAAAACTGTCCGTGAAAAAGTTTACCCATAAAATCTGGAGTGCATTAAGCGGTAAAGGTAAACCAGTAATAAGTGCCCCCCCAATAAGGATTAGACCGTCCGCAACATTTGAAAGAAGGTATACAAGCACTTTGCGGATATTGCTAAGAATCTGCCTGCCTTCTTCGATCGCCGCGACAATCGTCTCAAAGTTATCGTCAAGAAGCACGAGGTCTGCAACGCTTTGTGCTACTTCCGTTCCTGATCCCATAGCGATGCCTATATCTGCCTGTTTGATACTTGGAGCATCATTCACCCCGTCGCCCGTCATGGCGACGATTTCTCCCGATTCTTGAAATAGTTTGACAATACGAAGCTTATCAAAAGGTGTGACACGGGAAATGACCGAAAGATGTGGCAGACGTTCTCGCAGTGCTTCCACGGATAATGACGCGAGCTCAGACGCATCAAGGACTGACTGGTCATTAATACTCATTCCAATTTCTTCTGCCACCGCTACGGCAGTACCTCGGTGATCTCCGGTCATGATGACTGTTTTGATACCGGCACGCCTCACACGATCAATGGTATTTTTGATGCCAGGCCGGATCGGATCTCGGAATGTAATAAGCCCGCCAAACGATAAATGTGCAAGGGGTAAATCTTTTGAGAATGAAAAGTTTTCTGTGTGAGCCACCTCTTTAGTAGCAAGACCGAGTACGCGCTCTCCGGAAGAAGCGAGGGAGTTTATTTTACTCAAAAGTTCTTCCTTTTCTTTTTCACTTAGTGAGGAGTGCTGAAGCAAAATATCCGGCGCACCAAAAAATATAATAATGTGTTTGTCTGCTTCTCTGATCAAGGAAGCAGAAAATTTTTGCACTGCGTTGAAAGGCATCGTCTGCAACACGTGCTTTTTGTCTGTAATGTGGGCGAGAGGCATTCCGCGCAGTGCCGCGGATCGGACGAGGCTTGTTTCCATTATTCTTCCGTTCATACGCCAGAGAGTTGGATCGTCTTCAGGATTCTCAATCAGCACATTGGCATTGATAAGGGATCGAGCAAGCAACTTTTCTTCATTCAGCCCGAAAGGAATAATCTTGGAAAGAACCATTTTTGCCATCGTTAGAGTGCCGGTTTTGTCAGTAAGAATAATGGTGGTACTTCCGAGTGCCTCCGCCGCCACGAGTTTACGAACGACACCTTTACGCTTGGCCATTCTTTCGACACCGATAGCAAGAATAACTGTCATTGAGATTGGAAGTCCTTCAGGAATTGCAGAAACTGCAATAGCAACAGCGGTAAGAAACATTTCAAGTCCAGGCTCTCCCGCAAATATACCGACAGTAAATACAGCGAGAGTTAGAATGCCGAGTAAGATACTCAAAGAAACACTGAATCGAATAATAGCTTTTTGAAGTGGAGTTTTTTCGTTTTCTGATTCGGCTATCAATGTGGCAATTTTCCCAAACTCAGTGCTTGCGCTGGTGCGACAGACTATAGCCGCCGAGACCCCCTGGGTAACCAAAGTACCAGCAAAGATCATCGAGTCTTGATCCGCAAGTGCCGAAGATTCAGGTGATATCTCCGCTGATTTGCCGACCGGCAGTGATTCTCCCGTCAAAACAGCCTCATCAACCTGAAAATCGTTCACGAATATAATACGGGCATCAGCCGGAACCCGATCGCCCTGAGCAAGACGGATAATGTCACCCGGTACGATCTCCTCGGCGTCGATCTCTCGTTCCCTTCCTTCGCGGATAACTCTCGTTCTCTGCTTAAGGTAAGTCTTGAGTTCGGAGAGTGCTTTTTCGGCTTTATTCTCTTGATAAAAACCCAGCATCGAATTCACGATAACGGCAATGAAAATAAATACTGCATCTTTGTAATGCGAAATACTGAGAGTAACAATGCCAGCCAGAATGAGGACAAGAATAAGAGGACTTTTGAGCTGATTAAAGAAAATTTTCAGCCACACCGTTTTTTGGGAAGTCTTGAGCGCATTTCTGCCAAAAGTTATAAGACGTTCTTTTGCCAATTGCACCGACAAGCCGTTTTTTATATCCGTCTCAAAAAGACGCGCGGTATCTTCCGGTGACAAGTGCCAAAACTTTTTTTCTTGCAGATTACTAATCATATGTTTAAGGTTCATAACTCTGATCATGAGGATCAAAGATAGACTGCTCTACTTGTTCATTGTTTAGAAAACGAGATATACGCATACCGCCCCCATTGCACCCAAGATTATATCAAAGCATCGGATTGCATGGTTCGGGCCCAATACGCCGAATACCCTTCGGGGTATATCCCATCAGTCCGTGCCAGCAGAATGAGTACTCGGTTTCCCCAGGGTGTTTGCCGTGGTTACTTCGTAGGAACTCATCGATTGAAGCTTGGAGAAATGGGAACAGTCACCATTTTATCATTTTTTTGTGGCCACAACTCTCACCTCGCCGTCGCTCGGCTCGGTCGCGAAGCCTCTCGGCACGAATCGCTATTCGCCCGGCTCGCGGTTTTTGCCTTTGCTCCACAAAACAAAAACACCGCTACGCCTTCCAAACATAGTCTTTTGAACTTGTGGCGCCGTAAAGACTTTGTCTTTACGGCATCCTACAAAACATAGTCGCTTCGCTCCTTGTTTTTGTGGACCAGCGGGGGATCGAACCCCGGACCTCCTCATTGCAAATGAGGCATTCTACCACTGAACTACTGGCCCGAACGAGAGGCACGCACTGTTTTAGTGAAGGCCCCTGCCGAGCAATATAACATTATAAGGCCAAAAACAAATGTATTTAAGCGAAGGCGTCTAGAGCTTGGAACAGGGCCTTAAAATCCGCATCAGTATGGGCCGGGAAGTTGGAGATGCGGATGTGGCTCTCCTTCTGCTTTCCATACCCAGAACCGACCACAATCCCCTCTCCCTTCAACATCCGGATGAGTGGAGCTGAGCCACCCGCCACTTCAAACGCGGCGGTCGTCCGGGAGCGGAGCGACTCGTCCAGAATGGACGAAGTGAACTGTGGCCGCTTCTTTTCGAAATACCCATAAAGCGCATCGGCGCGTGCGTCGGTCATTTCGCGTATCTTTGCGATGCCGACTTTTTGCATGTCTTCGGCAACCTTTCCCAGAAGGTAGAGGCCGAGGACATTCGGCGTCTCCGGGGTCTGGTTCTTTAGGGCATATTTTTCAAGTTCATCGAACGAGTGGTACCAAGATACGCTCGTCCCGCCTTCTTTGAGCGTCTTCGCCCTCTGGAGCGCGCGCGGACTCACGATAAGGACGCTCAGCCCAGCGGGGAGCCCGAATCCCTTCTGAACCGAGAAGAACGCAAGGTCAACGGATGCATAGTCGAGGTGGACATAGGGCGCAGAAGATACGATGTCGACAGCGATGAGCTTTTCCGGATATCGTTTGCGAGCTTCGTGTATGAGCTCGACGGGAACCATGATTCCTGTCGAGGTTTCGTTCTGCGTATAAACGATGAGTTCTGCCTCTTCCGGAACCGGTGCCATAAGCCCCTCGCGAGTCTCAGCAACAGATTTCAAAGCGTTTTTCTTCAACGCAGTAGCGGTCGTATGGAACTTTTCTGAAAACGAACCGTTCACATAGTGAAAACTCGAACGATTGACGCAATTCTGTACGATGCGCTCCATCGCCTCGGTGCCGCTTGAAAGGAAAAAAATGTGGTAATCCGCGGGAATGGCGAGAAGGGTTTTCAGTCCTTCCGTCGTACGCCTGTACATCGATTGGAACGCCTCGCCACGGTGCGACATCGAAAGAACATCCTCCGCAAGCGCGGTCCTGATATGTTCTGGCACGCCGGGATACAGCTTGGATTGCCCTTGCGTGAAGAAGATGGGATTCATGTCAGTAGAGCGCGCGAAATCGTATCGTTTCGGATACCGATTTCAGCGCGTCGAGCACCTCTTTCTGGTAATCCGCCATAACATCGGTGATGACATACCCGACATCATCGTTAGTCCCGAGGTACTGGCCGACGATGTTCATGGAGTGCTTGGCGAGGATGTTGTTCACTTTCGCGAGAACGCCGGGAACATTCGCGTGGATGTGGAGGAAGCGGTGCGCATCAGTGAGCTTGGGCAGATTGATGTTGGGGAGGTTGACGGAAAGCGCGGTCGAACCTTCATCCATGAAATCGGTGAGGCGTTCTGCCACGAACCGCCCTATGTTTTCCTGAGCTTCCTCGGTCGAACCCCCGATGTGGGGCGTGAGTATCACATTCGGGAGCCCTTGGAGGGCAGAAGCGAAGGCTTCCCCCTGTCTGGCAGGTTCTTTCGGGAATACATCAACGGCGGCACCGCTCACACGGCCTGAGCGTATGGCTTCGGCCAAGGCGTCTATATCCACAAGCCCTCCGCGAGAAAGATTCAAAAATATCGACCCCTTCTTCATCCGAGCAAATTGCTTCGGACCCATCATGCTTTTGTTCGACGCGCGCCCATCAGAATGGAGGGTGACTATGTCAGCTATCTCGAGCAGTTCCTCCAGCGTGTCGCATTGCCTTGCATTTCCGAGAGCAAGTTTCTTAGCGGTATCGTAAAAATAGACATCCATCCCGAGACTTTCGGCAAGCACGGAAAGCTGGGAACCGATGTTGCCATAACCGACGATGCCGAGCTTCTTCTTCCGTATCTCATGCGAGCCCTCGGCAGACTTGTTCCAAAGCCCTGCATGGAGGTCTCGACTTTTATCAAAAATCCCCCGGTTCAACATGATGATGAGGCCGATGACGAGCTCAACCACGGAGCGCGTGTTGCTGTAGGGGGCATTGAAGACGGCGATGCCTTTCCGTGCGGCCGCATGAAGGTCTATCTGGTTCGTCCCTATGCAGAACGCTCCCACGGCGATTAGGTGCTTCGCCTCACTAAGCACGCGCTCCGAAACCTCGGTTCCTGACCGGATGCCCAGTATCGACACATCTTCCATGCGCTTCACGAGCTCATCTTCGGCAAGCGCGCCTTTCACCTCCTCGACGGGGTACCCCTGCTCTTTCAAATAGGCGGCGGCCGCGGGATGCACATTCTCGAGGATAAGGACTTTGAGCTTTTCTTTCGGATATGAAAGCTTGGTTTTCATGCGGGTGGTATCCCTAAAAGATAGATGAGCTCTTCCATGTTGGCAACGCGGTAATCCGCCTTTTCGACGATGCCCGCCCGAGCTACATTCTCGGTAAACGCAATAAACGCATCAGCCCTGCCTTCCTTCCGTATCTCATAGTCCGTGTACCCATCGCCTATGATGAAGGTCGTTCCCGAAAGGCCAAGCGAGGCAAGGGCGGCTACTTTGCCCTTATCGCCCATGAGCGGGTTCGCGAGATCAGCACCCGTTACTCTGCCCGCCTCGTCGAACACGAAAGAATTGGCGATGACGCGTTCCGGAAGAAAGCCGATCCATTCCGCGATGGGTGTGATGTACTCCCGAAATCCACTTGAAAGCAGATACATCTCTTCCTGGTGCTCTTCGAAAAAGGAACGATTCCGGGCGACCGAAGGAGCAATGGAGTGCCGAAGAAGTTCAATGAGTTCGTCAATGTTCTCTTGCGTTGCAGAAAAAAGCATCATCCGGCGCGAAAGGGATTCAGAAAACGGTAGCTTTCCCTCCATACCGAGCGCCGTAATCCGGCGTATCTCGGCCTGCCTAGCGTCCTTGTCTGGCTGGTCGCGAAGCGCAATCAAGGCGAGTTCGTCGAGAGACTCCACCGCGACAAGCGTGCTATCAAAATCGAATATGAGATTCTTCCGCTCCCCTTTCAGCTCTGGAGCCAGCTTCATGTATGAAACGCTAGGTGTATCACGCTGCCCTTTTCAGAGACGATCGACCTTCGCGGCGACGATAAAATCATTCTCCGAAAGTCCTCCGATGGCGTGAGTGGAAAGCGTTACGAGGAGATTCTTATATGCGAAAAGATTCAAATCCGGATGATGTCCTTCTTCCTCGGCAATCGCTCCTACTTTGTTCGCGAAAGCGAGGGCCTCTTTGAAATCTTTGAATGTAAAGCTTCGCGAGATGGAAAAATTTCCATCGGCATGCCACTCTGGCGTCTCCTTGATGTAGCGAGACACCTCCTCATCGGTCAATGGCGGAATACCGCCCTCGCAGGCAACGCAGCGCTTGTCTGAAAGGTGGAGATTCATGTGCGCCCGCGGAGAGCAAGTTCGGTGATGTGCTTCAAGAAATCATCGATCGCGATGCCGACGGCATTGAGCGACTTCGGCAAGAGCGATTCGTTCGTCATCCCGACTCCTGCCGCGTTGTTCGTCTCGAGGAAATACACGCCTTTCGGAGTCACCACGAAATCTGAGCGCGAATAGTGCCTCAAGCCCAGCGCTTCATGGGCTATCCGCGCGAAGCGCTGGAGCTCTTCGGTCTCTTCGCGGGTGAAGTTGCCCGGAACGCGTTCCGTGCTCTCTCCGCTGTATTTAGCCCCATAATCGAATATCGTGTGCGTCGGCGGCGGCACTATCTCGACCGGAAGGAGTGCATAGAACTTTTGACCCCGGAGACCCTCAACCACTCCTGCCGTCGCTTCTTTCCCTTTGATATATTCCTCGACAAGCGCTTTCGGCGAGTGCTTGAAAGCCTCTTTGAGAGATTCCCAGAATTGCTCAAAAGTCTTCACTAAGGACACACCAACCGACGAACCGGAGGATGAAGGCTTTACGATGATGGGAGGAGCAAACATCCGATACGCCTCTAGCGCTTCTCGCTCAAGCTCAAGCATGTCCGCCGAAAGAACCTTATGGCGCGGCATTCGGACGCCATGCTTCGCGAGCTCGTCCTTGGTCAGGACCTTGTTGAAGGCGAGCGCAGACGAATAAGCGCCCGAGCCAGTATACGGAACGCCGAGGCGGTCTAAGGTTCTCTGGAGCTTCCCTTCCTCTCCGTATTCGCCATGAAGAACATTCCAAGCGACATCGACGCCGGAAAGCGCGCGCTCTGGCGTTGCAGGAACCCCACGCACATGCCACTCGCCCTTTTTATCGATGAAGACATCGACGACCTTGTAGCCGAGACGCTGAAGACCTTCAATGACATTGGCGCCAGAGCGAAGAGACACTTCGTGCTCCCCGCCCGTTCCTCCGCGTAAGACCGCAACTGTCACCATGTCTCTAGAACTCTCCCGACCTTGGAGTGACGCGGACGATGGCGGTGGTGGAGACGGTGGTGCCGGCAAGGTTCTTGCAGGAGAGGGTGAAGGTCACCTGGGAGGTCAGGGGTTTCCCGGTGGTCGTTACGGAGCCAGAGGTGCCGCCGAGGGTTCCGGAGTCGAAGGTGTAGTCGGTGCCGTTCGTGCCGGTAATCCTGCAGGTGCCCGACTGGACATTGATTGCAGACCACGAGAGGGTGGCGGTGGAGCCGTATTGGACCAGAGACGCGTTGGCAGAAAGGGAGAGCGAGAGCCGGGCGTTGCTCGATTCGTCATTGTCCGTTAAGGAAGTGCACCCCACATCCCCCGTACCATCGGCTTTGTAGTCGGTCTTGCCGTTTCCGTCGTTGTCGATTCCGTCTGAACATTGCGTGTTCCGCTCATCGTTGTCGGAAGGATCGTATGAAGCCGTGTTCGAGGGATTCGCATCCGTGTGGCACCCGGGGTCGAGCGTGTCCGCTTTCGCATCGCCGTCATTGTCCGCAGTGTCTGAACACTGCGCTACCGCAGTAATGATGACCCCGCCATCGCCTGCTCCTGCTCCGCCATCGCAGTTTGGAGATGAACACGAGAGTCCGTTGCAGACAGTTGAAACAGAAGAACCGCCGGAGGTTACAGCGAGAGATGCTGTCTTTGTGCCTATCGTTGAATATATTTTCTGAATAGAAGCAGTAATTCCGGAAAGGCCATCCGTCCCCGTCCATGAGTATGTGCAACTATTCACCACTCCCGTGCACGCATAAATGTCAGTGTTTATAAAACATCCATTGACTGTTTGTATCTTACATGAAGCGGTGCATGTCTTACCCTCTGGGTTTGCAGGACAATTTTGCATGCCTGAAAGCGGTAGGTTTGGATTTGTCACAAAACCGACCCCACTACTGCCTACCCCGGAGCATGCTAAGTCAATAGTATCGCTACTGCTATAACTCCATGTACCGACGGTAGTACAGCCAGATACTGTTGATCCCCAGGTAATAGTTTGCCCGACAGTGCCTGTCGTGGGCGATGGCTGGCAAGATACGGTGAGTGCCGATGATGAAACTGTCACTGTCGCGCTTGCGCTTGCCGAGTTCCCTGCAGAGCCACTCGACGTGTTCAGCCATGCAAAGAAATTATGGTTGGTGTTGCTGAGATCTGTCCGGTACGAATCCTTTTGGACGAGCGTTGCTCCTGTATATGCCTTGAAGAAATAGTAGGTGTTCACCGGGTGTCCAGTGGAATCCACCACTTCTCGTACTTCAACATTGCAACAACCTCCAACAGGTGTGTTTTCGTCGCACCACGGTTCACTGTTGTATCCGGAGCCGAAATGGACTCCATCTTGAATGTCGTTGCCCCGAGCGACCTGCGTCCCACCTGAACATTGCATGGCACCCTGAAAGACGCTCGCGGTTGCGCTTGTGACGCCGTTCGTACACGTCACCGTGTATGGAGTGGTGACTGTTGGGCTCACTGTCAGCGACCCCGACGTGGCACCTCCGGTTGGAAAGTTGGTGCCGGCACAGCTGGTGGCCCCCTGTGATGCCCAGGTGAGGAGTGACTGCTCGCCTGAAATAATTGATGTGGGGTTGGCAACGAGTGAGGCAGTAAGCACAGTGGCGGGACACACCCTGCCTGAACTGTAGCTTGTGGTACTTGGATTTGGCCCCGTTCCTCCACTAGTTGTTTCATTTTTAGTCTCACTACCGGTTGGATTGATTAGCCCAATACACAAAGTTCTGTAGGGGTCATGTTCGCCCGGTACATACTCTACACTCCTATTCCAATGTGAATATACAGTCCCAGTAAGAAACTGACTGCAATCCATAGGAGCTGATAGTCCTTCAAACGCCAACGGAACGCTGGTGCCACCTGTGTACCACATGTTAGAGCGATACTCCGGTGTGCAGCTGTTGTGAGAAGACGCATCAGAGAAGCTCAGTGGGGCTACCAAGGCAATTGCGAGCAAAAGTGTAAGAGTGTATCGCATACTATTTTTGGATAACGCGCACAAATCCTTCAAAATGCGCAACCTGTTTGGTGGTTCCTAGTTTCAAATCAACAACTGTAATATCGGTACTCGTATCGACACGCACGGTACCCACAACGAGTGCATCCCCTGTATCTGAAAATGCTAGCGAAGTAACATTAATAGTGGTGTCTAAGAATACTGGCAGGTATACTCCTCGCTCATTGCGAGTAAAGACTTGGAGCGACCTGTCGGCAGGACTTCTCCACGCAATTTTTGCACCACCACCCCACACCGCAAGCGGTGTAAGTGCTGATGGTGGCACTGGTGACGCAATAAGTAGTCTAGAGGCAGCATCTGGGCCTCTCAATACAACTCCGGCAGGGTCGAGCATAATCACAGATCCATCCCCGACGGCAAATTCTTTATTTGGCGACACAAAGGCTGCCCCATCTGCCGCCGACCATTTTGTCTGCACTCCAGTATCCAAAGAAAGGTCTACAATAGTGCGTCCTCCCTCTTGGGTGAACACAATAAGAGTCGTACTGCCGAAAAGTGTTACGTTCGGTTGCGGTACGAGATACCAGTAGAGCGACAGCGCGAAGGCAGCAATAATAATTAAAAAAACAAGTGGCTTCAAAAAAGATGGCCTATCCGGGGTCGGAACTGGTACATCAAGGGTCGTGGGAGTTTGAGAATTTTCTGGAGGCACTACATCCAGTATAGCTTTGAATTATTCGCTCCCTGACATATCCACAGACGCTAAACTGGTTCCTTCAAACGGGGTGCGGGCGCCCTTTCTGATGTATTTACAAAATAATGGGCCGGGAGTATTATAACTTCATGTCTACAACTCCTAGGTGGTGGTATCGAGGGATCGACGGGAAAAGGTGTTTTTTGGGGCCCTTTTCAAAAAGCCGCAAGAGACTTGATGCGAAAATGGGGATGGAAAAAATTTCCTCGTTGAAAACAGGTATTTACATCCGCTGACGTAGGGCCCTCCGATGCCTCCCTATCGCGAAACGATGCGCCTCACTGTTCGCGAGGAGTATCGATGATTCATGAGCGTGAACGACGGCCGAAGAACCGAGAATCTCGCGGGGCCGGTGGTGCTCGTCTTTGACGACTGATACCGCTTCAGCTTGCATTCCCGCTTCTTTAAGAACCTTTTTCGCTCGTGCAAGATGGGCGCGCCCACCGTCGATAACGACGAGCTTTGGGTACGGCCATTCGGGGTGCCGAGCTCGTCGGCGGATTATTTCTTCAAGCGCCGCGAAGTCATCCTCCTTTTCTTTTACACCCATATATGGGTGCAACTTCATATCTCTATTTTTCCATCCACGAATGGTGAAGATGCGGTATTCCGCTGGGCGCGCTTCCCCATCCTCAACGACCGCCATGACTCCGCGTGGCGAGTCGCCGCGCGTGTGGGCGGTGTCATATGCTTCGACGCGAAAGCTCGTGCTCTCAGGTCTTTTCAGGTCTTCCTTTATGAGGGTTACATCGCGGATGTGTTGGAGCGCGAAGAGTTGGCGTTTGAGCGTATCCGCTTCTTCGAATCGTTCGTCGCGCGCGGCGCGCTTCATCTCGCGTTCGAGAGCGGTGAGCAAAGATTTCTTCTTGGCGGAAAAAAGGAGCACGAGGAAACGGACGGTCTTCTTATATATCACCTCATCAAGCAGAGGATACTTCCCTATCGACTGATTGAAACGGAGTGTCTTTTCTTGAGATTTTGACAGCTTTCCAGTGACAGAAAACCTTGCATCAAAAAACGGAAATATCCTACCGACGATGCGAAGCGCTTCTTTCAGGGCTCCACCACGCGGGAATGGCCCGAAGCGGTGCGCGATTCCTCCCGGCGCCATCGTACTCTCCAGAGCCCGTTCGCGGACAACAAGGAAGCGTGGAAATTTTTCGCGCGTCACGATGAGCCAGTTCCAGCTCTTGTCATCCTTGAGGTCCGTGTTACCGGGCGGCCGAAGTTCGTGGATCCGCTTCGCCTCGAGGATGAGAGCATCCAATACCGAATCGCATTCCTCCCATTCGATGCGGACAGCGTCCGAAACCACCTTTGCAATCAACGGACTCCGAACTTCGGCGATGTCGGAAGCGAAATAACTCTTTACGCGGTCACGAAGCGATGTTGCTTTGCCAACATACAAAACCTCGCCCCCCATACCCACAAACCGATACACGCCGGGATTATCAGGAAGTACTTTAAAGTCGATGTCCGTCTTTTGCATGCATCTAGTATATCAAAATCACCCACAATCTTTCTTATCTTTACACCCATATATGGGTGTACTGTGTTAGAGTGATTATATGAAAGTGCACCCGAAAAAGCTGACCAAAGAACAGACCATCGAAACTTTAGATACGCTCTATACCGCGGCCGGATCATTGAAGGGGCGCGACGCCATGAAACTCTTCCTTCGCGACCTCCTGACCATGAGTGAACGCATCATGCTCGGCCGGCGCCTTATCATTGCGCGCAAAATCATCGCTGGAGAGAGGTATGACGATATCCAAGCAAATATGCGTGTAGGCGTTACGACGATCGCGAAGGTCCACCGCTGGCTGGATGACCAAATGCCAGGATACGAACAGGCACTTAAAGGGATGGAGCAAGAATTCAAGAACCGCCGCATCCGGCATGAGTCGCGAATGATATTCACAAACCTCAAGCGCAAATACCCTTTGCACTTCCTCCTCTTTCCCTATCCGAAAGGCTACGGCCCGAAAAGAAAATCCTCTAAAAAATAATCTCTAGAAACGCACCCATATATGGGTGTAGAAATTCTCACTGCTTTAAGCACGCAAACGCATACTATGTGACACCCAAGCTACCAGAAAGTTTCCGGAATTGAATATCTGATCTTTTCGCGGTCGAACTATAGCAAAGAACGCCCAATCTCAAGCTATGTGCCGGAACGAGGATGTACAAGTTCTGTACTCTCGCTATAGATTGACTATATATTCTATATATGGTATAATGTACGCAATGTCATTCAATATCTTTTCTGGCACTCGCCGCTTTTTTGCGGACGCCGGCAGAACAAAGCCTGAGGTCCGCGGGCCCGTGGGCACCAAAGCACTCGAAGCATGCGTCGCCGCGTTTGCGGAGATGTTCTTCGTCTATGTGCGGTCGCCCAGTGATCCAAAGCTGCGCAAGCCCGCTAAGGAGTGCGCACGGGGGCTTCGCGCTATACAGCCGGCCATCTTTGATGGGTTGCTCGCGGCATTCCGTGACTACGGGAATACCAGCAGGTCAAGAAGACTCATGGTCCATTGGAACGACAATTCCGCCGACGCAAACGGTTATACATCAGCTCGTCTCCGGACATTTTCCGACCGCGACCTGACCGACTACGCGCGTGCGGCGGCTTCATTTCTGTGGACCATCCACCAGAAGAACATTCATGCGCGAACGGCGCTCGCGCGCCTTCTCGCTGCCGATGGCGCCTCTCTCAACCTGCGCCGAGACTCTGAGAACGGCATCGCTCAAGTAAAAACTGCAGGAACAGCGAGTGCGCGTATTCCAGGGTATTTCTTATGCCGAGATGCCGAAAATTTTCTGGCGGTCGCGGAACGCAAAGGAGAATATGTGACCGTAAACGAGCATCTTATGGTGAAATTCGTCGGGTATGTGACGGCGCTCTGCACGAAATCGTTCCGAACATCAACGGAGCAAGTGTTCGTCGAGGGAGTCTTCTATTCGCCGGACAAAGAAACCGAGAAATACTTGAAAAAAGAATTCAGAAAAAAAGGTATTTTCAAGGCCAACCTCGACCTCCCGAACGCCACCTGGCATGTGATACGCGCCTACGATGAAGACAACCTAAGCTCCCGATTCCAGAAAATCGGGCTTCTACGCGGCTAAAAAATAATCTCTAGAAACGCACCCATATATGGGTGAACATATTTTCTTTACAGGTAACAACCCCCTCCAGACCTTCAGGGATTTTTTGGAATTCGATATCTTGTTTCTGCACAAAAAACTACAACAAAAAGCACAAACCTCGGCAGCAGGATTAGTTGCGCGGGTTTTTAAGTTCGCATTTGCGTGTTGAAGGATTTCAGTGAAGACCCCGCCCGCACTGACCGAGCATGGGTGTGCACGACGCTCCCTCAGGAGCGCCCTTGCCGGCGCTCGTCCTAGCTTCCCCTCTATCTAGTGGCATTGTTGAAAATGTTACTTGTAAACCTAAAATAAATTATACCCCCTCAGGGAGCGGACAGATTGATACTGTGGATTAAACTCTTAGACAACTTTCTTCAAATACTCCCCCGTATAGCTCCCCTTCGTCCGTGCCACCTCCTCCGGAGTGCCGCGAGCAACGATATTTCCACCCCCCACCCCGCCATCGGGGCCGAGGTCGATTACATAGTCGGCGGACTTCACGAGATCGAGGTTGTGCTCGATGACCACGACCGTATTTCCCTTGATGACAAGCGACTGAAGTATCTCGATGAGCTTCCGGACATCGTCATAGTGCAGTCCTATCGTCGGTTCATCCAATATATAGATAGTCTTCTCCGTGTGGCGCCGGTGGAGTTCTGACGATATCTTTACGCGCTGGGCCTCTCCGCCCGAAAGAGTTGTCGCGGACTGGCCGAGTTCGAGGTATCTGAGCCCGACATCCGCCAAAGTCTGAAGTCGGTCCGCTATCGCCGGAACGTCACCAAAGAATTGAAGAGCTTCCTCGATGGTCATCGTAAGGACATCGTGGATGTTTTTCTTCTTGAACTCTATCTCGAGCGTTTCCTTCATGAAGCGCTTGCCGTCGCACACATCGCAGGTGACATAGACGGTCGGAAGGAAGTGCATTTCGACCGCGATGGTGCCGTTCCCCTGACACGATTCGCACCGCCCACCCTTCACATTGAAAGAGAACCGCGAAGCCTTCCACCCGCGAGCTCGTGCTTCATTAGAGGCCGCAAAGAGATCACGGATGTGCGTGAACGCGCCGGTGTAGGTAGCAGGATTCGAGCGCGGCGTCCTGCCTATCGGTGACTGGTCGATGAGGACGGCACGAGAAAGATATTCGGTCCCTGAAAAACTCGTGCAGTTATAGATTTTGTTCGTGCGATAGTTCCGCTCCAGCTTCGCGCGAAGGTTCTTGAAGAGGATTTCATAGACGAAAGAAGACTTCCCCGAACCGGAAACACCCGTCACCGCCACGAACTTTGCCAAAGGAACATCTACATCCATCTTTTTGATGTTAAAGATATCGCCCCCGCGGACCTTCAGAGCTCCGCGGTTTTCAGTGCGGCGTTCGGCAGGAACCGACACCGAATGCTCGCCCCGGAGATACGATAAAGTCAGCGACCCGCTGTCGTTGTGCTTCGCGGCCATGAGCTTGTCGAGCCAGCCGGCGACGACGATCTCACCCCCGTGGATGCCCGCACCCGGGCCGATGTCCACCATGAAGTCGGAGGAAAATATCGTCTCCTCATCATGTTCGACTATGATGATGGTGTTTCCGAGGTCGCGCAGCGCCGTCAGCGTCTGGATGAGGCGCGCGTTATCCTTCTGATGAAGACCTATGGTGGGTTCATCAAGGACATAGAGGGCACCCACCAAGCCCGAGCCGAGCTGCGAGGCCAAACGGATGCGTTGTGCCTCTCCGCCCGAAAGCGTGTTCGCAGTCCGGTCCAGCGTAAGGTAGCCGATGCCGACATCAATCATGAACTGAAGGCGGTTCAGAATCTCTTTCACGACGGCGTTCGAAATCTCCTGGTGCTTCTTGGACAATGTCAGGCTCAGGATGAAATCCTGAGCCTCGATGATGGAGAGCGCGGTCAGATCGACGATGTTTAGTCCAAGTTTTTTCTTCCCGTCACTACCAAGGAAAACCCGGAGCGCCTCTTTGCGCAATCGTTTTCCCTTGCAGGCCGGGCATTCGTCCATGTTAAAGAAACCGACAGTCCCCAAGCCGTGGCACTCGGAGCATGCGCCGTAAGGAGAGTTGAACGAGAAGAGGCGCGGTTCGACCTCAGGGAATGACGAGCCGTCTATGGGGCAGATGAATTTTGCCGAGAGAAGGCGTGCCTCTCCGGACGGGCTTACTATCTTCAAAAGGCCATTCGACTCCTTGAGAGCTAATTCGACCGCTTCCGACAGACGCTCACGCGCATCCTGTTTTGATTTTGCGAACTCGCTTACGAAAATCTCATCGACGATGACATCGATGTCATGGCGCTTCTGTTTATTGAGTTCGATGCGCTCGCGGAGGCGATATTCCTTCTTGTCGATGACGACGCGCTCAAAACCTTTTCCGAGGAAATCATAGAGCATTTGATAGTACTCGCCCTTGCGCCCGACAACGACGGGCGAGAGGATGCTGATTTTCTGGTCGCTGTAGGCAACGCCCATCACTTTTTTCTCGTTCTTCTTAAGGTCGCCCTCCTCGATGGTCCGGAGGATGAGTTTCAATATTTCTTCCTTCGAAAGCTTCTCTATGGCGACATCGTCGTTCAAACAGTACGGCTGGCCCACGCGCGCGTAGAGGATGCGGAGATAGTCATATATCTCAGTGATGGTCGCAACGGTGGAGCGTGGGTTATTCGAGCGGCTTTTTTGATCTATCGCTATCGCCGGCGAGAGGCCGGTTATCTCTTCGACATCCGGCTTCTGCATCTGATTTAGAAACTGCCGTGCGTATGCGGACAGGGATTCCACATACCGACGCTGACCTTCGGCGAAGATGGTATCGAACGCGAGTGAAGACTTCCCCGAGCCGGAAAGGCCGGTAAACACAACTATCTTGTTCCTTGGGATTTCCAAGGAGATATTCTTCAGATTATGCGTTTTTGCACCCCGGATGACTATCTTATCCGTGCCGATGTCGGCATGATGCTCTGTATTTTCAGTTTTTTTCTTGGGTGACATATGCAAATCGCCGCGCAGAGCGCGGTACCCTAATACTAGCACCGGCTAGTCCTTCTCCAAAGATATCGCTCGTGGGCGACCCCGACGAGCAGGCTTCTTCTGGTTCGGAAGCTTCTCCTCGAGCTTGTGTATCTCATCCCTGATTAATGCGGCGGTTTCGAAATCGAGGAGCTTGACCGCCTCTTCCATCGCCTCGCGGCGCTCTTTGATGAGCGCTTTCACGCGCTTGGGATCGACAGTGCCGTCTAAGGAAGCAACATCGACCGCCATAATCATGGCGACGGCCCGCTCACGCTCGGATTGCAATGTCTCCGTGATGTCTCTGATGGACTTAGAAATGGTCTTCGGCGTGATGCCGTGCTTCTTGTTATACGCAAGCTGTTTCGTCCGGCGCCTACTCGTTTCCCCTATCGCTCTCTCCATGGAGCCCGTCATTTCGTCCGCATAGAGGATGACGCGGCCTTTCACATTGCGGGCCGCGCGGCCCATGGTCTGGATGAGTGAGGTTTCGGAGCGGAGGAATCCCTCCTTGTCGGCGTCCAGGATTCCGACCAGCTCGACTTCGGGCAGATCCAAGCCCTCGCGGAGGAGGTTGACGCCCACCAGGCAATCGAACTCGCCCTTCCGGAAGCTCGTGAGAATCATGATGCGGTCGATGGTCTTCACATCCGAGTGCAGGTACTGCGCCTTCACTCCACTGCCTTTAAGGAATTCTGCCAGGTCCTCGGCCATCTTCTTCGTAAGGGTCGTCGTCAAAACCCGGCCCCCTCCCTTCACCACCTCTTCAGTCTCGCGGATAAAATCTTGTACTTGTCCTCGATATTCTTTTACACCCATATATGGGTGTACTCCACCGGTTACTGGACGAAGAATAATTTCTGGATCGATGAGGCCGGTCGGGCGGATTATCTGTTCAACGATCTGCGTCGATTTTTTCAGTTCATACTCGGCCGGTGTCGCTGATGTGTAGATAATCTGCCCTACCCGCTTGTTGAACTCGTCGAATTGCAAAGGCCGGTTGTCTTTCGCAGATGGCAAGCGGAAGCCGTATTCTACTAAGGTCTGCTTGCGCGACTGATCGCCTGCGTACATACCGCCTATCTGCGGAACGGCGACATGCGATTCGTCGATGACCGTGAGAAAATCAGGTGAACCATCATCCTTGCGGGGAAAATAATCGATGAGCGTATACGGGGGTTCGCCCGCAGTGCGCCCGTCGAAGTGGCGCGAGTAATTCTCGATGCCGTTGCAGTAGCCGATTTCCCGCATGAGGGCGAGGTCGTACTTCGTGCGGCGCTTCAGCCGTTCGGCTTCCAGAAGCTTGCCATTCTCGTTCAGCTCCTTAAGCCGTGCTTCCAACTCTCGTTCGATGTCGGCGATAGCCCTTTCGCGTTCACCCTCGGGCGTCACATAGTGTTTTGCGGGAAAAATGAAGAAATCTTTTGGCGTATCGATGATGGCCCGCGAAACGCCGTCTATTTTTGAGATTCTGCCGATTTTCCCTGCCTGCGCAGGCGGGCCTTCTGACGGTTCGATGCGGTAGATGATGGCCTCGTTCACGGGCATCACCTCAACTACAGGGCCCACCGCACGGAACGTGCCTGGCGTGAGGTCGGCATTCGTCCGCTCGAATTGGAGCGATATGAGAAAACGCATGAATTCGGCGCGCTCGAACCGGTCGCCTACCGAAACCTTGCGGTGAACCTTTTCATATTCCTCCGGAGAGCCGAGGCCATAGATGCAGGAAACGGATGCAACGATGATGACATCGTTCCTCGTCAGAAGCGCTTGCGTCGAGGCGTGCCGCAGGCGGTCTATTTCCGCGTTGATTTGCGCTTCCTTTTCTATATAGGTGTCCGAGTGCGGAACATACGCCTCGGGCTGGTAGTAGTCATAGTAGGAAACGAAGTAGTGAACGGCGTTTTGGGGGAAAAACTCCCGATACTCCTGCGTGAGCTGGGCCGCCAAGGTCTTGTTGTGCGCGATGACCAGGGTCGGTTTCTGGGTGCGCTCGATGACATTCGCGATGGTGAAAGTCTTTCCAGAACCCGTGACTCCCAAGAGTGTTTGATGCAGGTCACCCCGCTCGACGCCCTTCACGAGCGCCTCTATCGCCGCGGGCTGGTCGCCTGCGGGCTGGTATTCCGACCTGAGGACGAAACGGCTCATTCCAGGACTATGTTTCGGATGAAATCAGTGGTTTCCCGAGGGCCGCCGACCTGTTTCGTATCGATGACGCCGACCACCGCCTCATCGTTCCCGCCGGGAAACAGGGCATCACCCACATAGATGCAATCTTCCCGTTTCCATCCGTTCTTCTCGATATATCGCGCGACATTGTGTCCCTTCGTCATGCCTTTCCTGAAATAATCGAGCGTGGTCGTCCCCGCTATCTTCACTTCGACCGTATCGGAAACAAGCGGATGTTCCCTGAGGAGCGCGATGCGGCGCGAGAAATCCGAGTCGAATTTCTCCTTTATTCCGATATCTTCATGGAAGCCGAGCATGCTGTATGAGATCTGGCAGCCGCGGTCTTCAATGAGGTCTTTCTCGTCTTTCACGGCCCAGGTCCGGGGTATCGAAGCGATATGCACCATAATTTCGGATTTTTCCTTTTCGGTAAGTTCATCGCGCCAGAGATCTGCTTCGCCGGGAATCATATACGCGTGGTTTCCGTTCTGTGCGAGATAGACCGCGGGAAATTGATCGGCCTGCTCATCGAGCCGTGATTTCTGCGCCCCGGAAACGATGACAATATCCCGTCCTGACCCTCGGAGCGTCGCCAAGGTTTCTTTCATGGCAGAGGTGATCTTCGTGCGGGAACGCGTCAAAGTCCCGTCGAGGTCGAAGAAGACATGCCGATAGGATGCGGGTGTTTTCATATCTCTCAAAGTTTTACACTCCTAGGTGATTTTCCCGATAATCATTATTTTCTGCCAGATTTTACGGCCTAGGTCGGTCGTAAGGGTTTCAAGGTCGTTGACCGCTTCGATGACGACGCTGTCGGTCAAGCTTTCGGCGTAGAGGGCAGCGAGCTTGCCGATGTGCGCGAGCATCTCGGAACAGTAATTGAGATAACGCGCGAGTTCGAATTCGCTCATCGCGTACTCGGGAGATACCGGCGTACGGGACTGCGGATTCAGAATGACATTCGGATCCTTGGTGAGCTGGTGCATGTCAACCACATGGGCCAATGATCGGAGCTCATGAAGATATTTGAGGATAAGCCCGCGTTTGTGGCGCCTTTCTAACCCGATGATGAACCATATCGCGGCCCCGAAGATGATGATGAGATTCAGACTTGCTTCAAGGCTTAGGGCGATGCTTATGATATCGAGGTCAATGCCTCCGTGGATAGAGACGATGGGAACGAGAAACAAGACAAAGAGGAGAACGAGAAAAAGAGCGACTACGAGCACGGACACGATAAGCAGCCGGAGGGCGGGTATGGGGCGCCGAGTCGCTTCCGCACGCCGTTCGGTTTTCCGGGCGACGATAACGAGCGCGGCACATAGCTTTGAAAGATTAGACTCCGGGAAACGGGCTTGTATGCGTGCGACCAGTTGGTCAAGCGTCGCGACTATTCTGGGGGCTTCAAGGCGAATGTTAATGGCTTCTTCATTCATGTTGTCTAGGGGAGATATTTTTTCTTATCGAGCTTTTCCGGAAGATAGCTCTTTGTATCATATTTCTCGTATCCCTTCCCATATCCCAGGTCCTTCATGAGTTTCGTCACCGCGTTTCGTACGCTTAACGGGATAGGGAGGTTTCCGAACTCGGCAACATCTGCTTTCGCTGACTGGAGGGCATCGTAGGCTGAGCGGTCTTTCTTCGCAAGCGAAAGGAACGCGACCCCGTGCGCGAGGTTGATAGCCGCCTCCGGCATCCCGACCGATTCGACCGCATGGAATACCGCATTCGCGACCACAAGCGCCGTCGGCTGGGCGAGGCCGATGTCCTCGGACGCAAAGACCACCATGCGGCGCGCGATGAAGACCGGATCTTCCCCGCCCTCGAGCATCCGCGCCAGGTAGTACATAGCCGCGTCGGGCTGGGACGCGCGCATGCTCTTTATGAAAGCGGAGATGGTGTCGTAATGCTCCTCGCCTTTCTTGTCGTAACGAAGGCGTCCGGACTGCAGTGACTCCACGAGCGTCTCTACGGTGACCTTCCCATAGAGCTGTTCTGCGTTCTCGACGATGGTGATGGCTTGGCGTGCGTCCCCGTTCGCATAGGCAGCAACCCAATCGATTGCATCTTGATCGAGGGTCACCCCCGTCCTTGTGATGATCTTGCCGATATCCGATTCCGGAAATGCCGAGAGTACGAACACCCGACAGCGCGAAAGAAGCGCAGGGATGACCTCGAAACTGGGGTTTTCCGTCGTCGCCCCCACGAGGGTTATCTCTCCATTTTCTGCGAACGGGAGGAGGAAATCCTGTTGGGCCTTGTTGAAGCGGTGTATCTCATCGAGAAAAAGGACTTTCGGGTTCCCGCCCGTGTCGGTGCTGGCGATCTTTCGGATGTCGTCCTTGCCGGCTGCGACCGCGGAGAGTTCAAAAAACGCGGCATGGAGCGAATCTGCATAGATGCGCGCTAGGGTTGTCTTTCCTACGCCGGGCGGTCCCCAGAGAATGAAGGAGAAAAGATGTTTTTCTTCTATTGCCTGGCGGAGTGGCTTCCCTAGCCCCACGAGATGAATTTGCCCAACGAACTCGTCGAGGCGGGTCGGACGGATGCGGACAGCAAGGGGCTCCATCCCACCAGTGTAATTCAAAGGTCAACTTTTCCAACAAGTCTAATAAACGCCCATGGCTGAGCAACCTAGACATCACCAAAACACGAAAGGTCCGAAATGAAAAGATTTGATATTCGAATGCGTGCATTCATCTGAACCCCGCCTGAGCATCGGCTGCTTTTCTCCTTCGATCCCAACCGCGATAAAGCGAATAAACTGTATACACCATCCAAATGTCAACTTGTCCCATATATGGGACAATCTATAATCACCAACCTTTCGGCCTGTATCCTTTCGGCCATGGAAAAAGAAGAAAGTGGAGCGGGTACTTACGCTTTAAGTTCGCAAACATCGCGCGCGATTCATGACGAATCCGGCGGTTCTTGAATTCTTGCTCCATTCCCTTTAGGGCCTGCTCATATCCCGGCATCTGATCAAGAAGCCAACGACGAACGTTCGCAACAGTGGTCTTTCCCACTCGCAAGCTAGTTTGAATGCGGTCATACCCCTCCCCGGCAAGTATCCGCCGAGCGATAATAAGTCGCCGCCCGAGCATAATCCTCTCGCTCTCGGTCAACAGATCGCGCAGAAAGAGCTTCATTGCGGCGCGGCCCTTTAGAGACCCTGCCGCTGTATAGAGAGTGTCGAGCGTTTCGATAATCTGCTCCTTGGTGAGGTTTTTTGAGCGTACTTTCACGTTATTCATCGTATCATCCCTGTCTCATATATGGGACAGGGATGGAGTAAGTTTAAATCAGATAGAGGAAGGATATTTTTGAAAGAATTCATTGCGGAAGGCCTCGAAGCGACCTTCAAGAATGGAGAGGCGCATGTCCTTCATCAGTTTCGTCATGAAGTAAATATTGTGGAGCGAAGCCAGATTGCCGCCGAGCATCTCATTAGCCCTGAAGAGGTGTGAGAGGTAGGCCTTCGTAAAATGCTCTGACACATACCCGCCGGTTTCGGGGTCTAAGGGCGAAAAGTCACGGATATATTGCTCGCGCCCGAGGTCAATCTTGCCGCGAGCGGTGTAGATGGTGCCCGTGCGGCCAAGACGGGTCGGCAGGACGCAATCGAACATGTCGATGCCTTTTGAGACGCCCTCAAAGATGTCTTCCGGCTCGCCGATGCCGAGCAAGTGCCGCGGCTTCTCGCTCGGGAGCGGAGCAATCGCGGCCTCCAATGCACCGCCCAGGTCCGCCTTACTGAAGGAGCCGCCGATGCCGAATCCGTCAAAGTCCATCGCCCCTATCGCCTTTCCGCTCTCCCTGCGCAAATCCGGGTACCGCCCTCCCTGCACGATGCCGAAGATTGCCTGTCGTTTGTGCGCGTCCAGATTCTGGCGATGCGTCTTTAAACTCCGCGTGGCCCACGCATGCGTGCGATCCATCGCTTCCTTCTGGTACTCCTTATCAGCAGTCGGCGATGTGCATTCATCAAAAGCAAAAAAGATATCCGCTCCCAATGCATGTTGGATCTCAACGGAGCGCTCCGGCGTGAATCGGTGGAGTGAGCCGTCGAGGTGTGAGGTGAAGGTCACTCCCTCTTCATCGACGATGGCCAACTTGCCATGCTGGGTTGCAATATCTTGATCAAAGATCATTGGAGAAGACGATGCTACGGGCACCTCCGGCTTCATGAACTTTGAAATCCCTTTCTGAAACCCCTCGCCTAATGAGAACACCTGGAATCCCCCAGAATCGGTTATTAAAGGCCCATTCCACCCCATGAATGTATGCAGCCCTCCGGCGACCTTGACTACCTCCTCGCCGGGCTGGAGAAAGAGGTGGTATGTATTCGAGAGCACCACCTCGACGCCCGCAACCTCCTTCAGATCTCGTGGCGAGACGCCCTTGACTGTGCCCTTTGTTCCAACAACGGTGAATGCCGGAGTTAGAAACGACCCGTGCGGCGTCTGGATCGAGCCCGCGCGACCGCTACCCGCGCCGCGTTTTTCGACCGTGAAGCGGATTGCGCTCATCCCGTTAGAAATAGGACGCGGACGCCGATGCCGCCGCGCCTATCCCGATGAACCTGGTAATACAAGCCATTCGCATGATCATTGCTATAGTAACGCGTCCGCGATTTCTAAACGGGACTCATCCCGTTAGAAATAGGACGCGACTAACGCGCCTGTTGTACGATTAGCGTACGCATAATGTGACCGCGGTTTCTAACGGGACTCATCCTGTTGTGAAGTTTGGCGTCATGCCCATCGCGGTTTTTATCAGATGAGGTGGGCATTATCGCTTTCAAATTTTTACATTACGAATCGGCAAACAAAGGCATAAACCGCAACGCCAAACTCTACAAACGGGACTCATCCGTACGGGTCCTATTGCGAAATGGCAGCCCCAGAGGAACCTGCGCCGATGGAAATGAGCTCGACATCGAAGATAAGCGTTGAGTTCGCGGGAATCTTGCCGTTTGCAGTTCCGCCGTACCCCAAAGACGGTGGGATGACAAGGAGTCTGCGCCCGCCCGCTTTCATGCCCGCGATACCGCGTTCCCATCCTTGTATAACCTGGCCTGCGCCGATTGTGAACGAGAACGGCGTTCCCCGATCGCGTGATGAGTCAAACATCGTGCCGTCAGGAAGCACTCCGGTGTAATGGACGGTGACTGTATCACCCTTTTTTGCCGGGTCGCCCGCTCCGGAAGCGACATCTTCGGTCCGGAGGTCTGCTACCGTGCCGGTGTCGCGGAGTTCTTTGACTATCGGATTGGCGGCAGTAGCGTCCGTTGGTGCAGCCGCTTTCGGCATGAAGCTTCCGAGCCCGAAGAACGCGAGTACGATGATGACAGCTATGACGACGATGACGAGAAGTATGGCGATATTCATGCTTTTACGATTCATGAAATTTTTTGATGCGGATAGTTAGCTAAGGGATATAGGATATCACGAAATGGGTACCTCCCCGTCCGTCCGGCGGACGGACGGGCCGTCTTTCGTATCTTCGATGGTGAACCCCTTCCGGAGAACCTCATCCCGAATGAGGTCAGCGTCCTGCCAGTGCTTGGTTTTACGGGCTTTCTCGCGGGCCTCGACGGCGACGCGGATGTCCTCGGGAAGATCCGTGTATGAAACAACCGCAATCTTCCCTGCCAGCGCTGATGTGGATGAGGCAAAACCGAATCCGAGCACCCGGTCGTAGTCTTCTAGGGTCGCCCTCCGATCAGCCGGGGACACCTTCTCGTCTTTGAGAAGCCCCCACATGATCGCGATGGCCTCTGCCGTGTTGAGATCATCGTCGATAACCGTTTCGAATCGATGCCGATACGACGCATTGACCGCGCCGGGCCCGGCGCCGCCCTTTTCCGTTGCAAGGTCAAGATACACCCGCATCGCTTTTTGGAGAGTCGCTTTTGCCGCTGACACCGCTTCCCAGGTGAAATTCATCGTCTGCCGGTAATGTCCGGTCAAGATGAGATAACGGTACGCGGCGGGCGAAATGCCTCGCTCCTCAAGCTGGTGGAGCCGGATGGCGTTCCCCTCGGACTTGCCGATACGCTTGCCTTCCACAGTGATGAACGCGCCGTGAAGCCAGTAGCGCGCAAGCGGCTTCCCTGTCGCGGCCTCTGCCTGCGCGATTTCGTTGTTGTGGTGTATTGCGATGTGGTCGATGCCTCCGGTGTGGATGTCGAAGCTTTTTCCGAGATACTTCGTGCTCATGGCGGTGCACTCGATGTGCCAGCCCGGAAAGCCCTTGCCCCATGGCGAATCCCAGCCCATGGATGGGTCGGATTTCCAGAGCGTAAAGTCTCGTGGATCATGTTTTTCCGCTGAAACGCCTATCCGTGAATGTTCTCTGGACGCGCTCCCGCCAAGAACGCCGTATTTTGGATACTTACCGACATCGAAATAGACTCCGTCTGAGATGCGATATGCGTATCCCTTGTCGAGAAGCGTCTGGATGTACGCAATCTGCTCGGGAATATGTTCCGACGCGCGCGGGAAAGCAAAAGGGGTTTCGACATTAAGTTTCTTTAAATCTTCGAAAAATGCCTGAGCATATCGTTCTCCGACCTCTTTCATGTTTTCAAGCGTGAAGGCCTTCCCTTCGCGCTTTAGTGCCAAAGTCATCTTGTCTTCACCGTCGTCAGCATCCTGGACCAGATGACCGAAGTCGGTGATATTCATCACCTGCTTCACGGAATATCCGCGGTATTCAAGAGTGCGCCGCAGGATGTCCGCAAAGATATAGGAGCGAAGGTTTCCGATGTGCGCGTAGTCGTACACCGTCGGCCCACAGGTGTACATCTTCACATTCCTGCCGAAGAGCGGAACGAATTCTTCCTTCTTCTTACCGAGCGTGTTGTAGAGGACGATGGCGGGCCGGTCTTCTTTATCTTTCTTGCCGAAAAACTGCATCATTCCCGTCAGTATGCCATAAAAGATAAAAACTTCGCCATCGCAAAACGATTTACATCACAGAAAAAATATGCCCGATTATTGAACGCTAATTACGGTATGGCGAGAGGACCGTGAGAGCTGTGATAAGTTTTCCACCAGCCTGTCGCAAACCAGTCATCATGTTTATAACAATATGTTTGTTGAACTCCAGCTCTTTCACGGGTCTCACCATGTCGCGGTTTTTCTCCCGTAATCGCGGCTGAGAGGGTCCTTTCTGGGTGACGAAAAACCATACGCAAAGCGCGTACTCTACCACGCCCTCTTTCACCTTAAAAGCGAGCGGCTGTTTTGCGGAACATTCGCAGGCAGGATTGCACGGTCCGCCGAAGGCGGAATCCTGCCGAGTGACGAACAAAGACTGTCGCTGGACAGTCTTTGTGGTTCTGCAAAACACGTCGCGAGCGACCCCCTACCAGTTCAGCGCGCCGCCGGTTTTGTATTCAATAACGCGTGTCTCGAAAAAATTCTTCTTCTTGGAAAGGTCAATGGCCTCGCTCATCCAGGGGAACGGATTCGTGACATTGAACTGGGCCGGCAGACCCACGCGCTCAAGGCGCCTGTCGGAGATAAACTCGATGTACTGGCGGAATCCGTCGGCGTTCAGCCCGAAGATGCCCGTCGGAAAGACCGCCTGGGCATAAGTGTATTCCAAGACCGCAGCCTTGCGTACAAGACTGACGATGCGGTCCTGAAAGTCCTTGGTCCACAGCTCGGGATTTTCTTCCTTGAGGGCGTTGATGATTTCGATGCCGAAATTCAGGTGCATCGACTCGTCGCGCATGATGTATTGAATCTGTTCAGCGGAACCCGTGAGTTTGTGCTGGCGCTGGAATCCGAGAACGACCGCGAAGCTAGAATAGAAGAATATTCCTTCCAAGATAAGTGAAAACACGCACCAGTTCTCGAGGAACTTCTGATCCGCTTCGAATGTGCCCGTTTTGAAGTTGCTATCAAAGACGCCTTCGTTGAAACCAAGAATGAATTCCTGCTTGTCGAAGATGGAATCCACCTCGCGATACATGTTGAAAATCTTCGCCTCGTTCATTCCCAGAGACTCGACGATGTATTGATACGAGTGCGTGTGGATGGCCTCTTCATACGCTTGGCGCAAGAGATACATGCGTACCTCCGGCGAGGTGACATGCTTGTAGAAACCAATCACGATGTTGTTCGCGGCGATGGAGTCAGCTGTCGTAAAGAATCCGAGGACGGTTTCGAACGCGCTTCGCTCATCCGCGGTGAGTGCGGTCGGCGATTTCCACTGTTCGATGTCCAGCTGCATCGATATCTCGGTCGGAAGCCAATGATTCGCGTTCGCGTTGTTGTAGTACTCCCACGCGAACTTATGCTTGATGGGATAGAGCTGTATAACATCGGCCTCGACGCCGTTGATGATGCGACGCTGATTTACATCGACTGGTTTCCCGTGTTTTTGGATGGACATATTTAAGTGTGATGCGAATAAGAATTACTCATGCGAATGACACGAATCAATCTTATTCTCGTTTATTCGCATCATTCGTGCAAACTGATCTTGATTTGTATTTATTCGCATCATGTATATCACTCGCACGACTCGCAAGTCACTTCGGGCCTCTTGTGGAGGACGAAAGTCCGCGCCGGTGCTGTAACGACGGCAGCGGCGAAAGCGACATCTCCCATCTTCGAGAACTCAGCAAGCTTGGCGGGGGGTGCGATAGCGGCGCCCACTCCCCCAAAGGCATCTTGAGAATCGAGAGGAACGGCAGCCGCAATCGGAAGTGCGGCACTCACGCGCTCCATGCTGGGTTGCTGATGGACGGATGACTCCGGAACGGACATCGCCACCTGCGGAGAATCAGAGTTGTCTCGCTTATGTGTCGAACCGAATTGCTTGGTCGAGACGGTTGACTTCTCTACCTGTGTCGCGGCGAGCGAGCGGAGGTAGTAGGTGGTCTTCAAGCCCATGGCCCAGGCATACATGTATACCTCTGAAAGCTCGCGCCCTGAGGTGCCTCGGAAGAAGATGTTCAGGGACTGCGCCTGGTCGATCCACTTTCCGCGGTATCCCGCGGCCTTGATAATCCAGCGCATGTCTATTTCGAAGCTCTCCTTGTACTTCGCTTTGAGAGCCTCCGGGATGCCGGCTATCTTCCCTAGGGAACCATCTTGGTACTTGAGTTCGTTCAGCATCGCGTCGTTCCAGAGTCTGAGCTTTTTCAGATCCTCGATAAGGTACGGGTTTACGACCGTGAAATCGCCGCTGATGTTGGCCTCGACATAGATGTTCTTGTAGATAGGCTCAACCGATGGCACAGCGCCGACGATGGTCGACGTCGAAGCCGTAGGCGCAACCGCCATGCAGTTCGAATTTCTCATCCCCCAGCGTTTGATGTTCTCGCGCACAGGCTTCCAATCAAGGCGCGTCTCGCGAGAGACCTCTATCGCTTCGCCTCGTTCCGCTTCGAGAAGCGCAATAGTGTCGACGGGCAGAAGGCTGCGGTCCCACTTCGAACCCTTAAAGGTTTCATAACTTCCTCGCTCGCGCGCGAGTTCCGATGACGCAAGAATCGCGTGGTATGAGATGATTTCCATCGATTCATCCGCGAACGCAACGCATCGCTCAGACGCGAAATCGATATCGAGCTGGTACAGGGCATCCTGAAAGCCTCCAAGTCCGAGTCCAACCGGCCTATGGCGCATGTTGGCGTTCCGCGCCTCTAAGGTCGGATAGAAATTCACATCGATGACATTATCGAGCATTCGCATGCCAACCGTCACCGTCTCTCTCGCTTTTTCCTTATCAAACACGCCGTCAGTAACATGAACCGCAAGGTTCACCCAGCCGAGATTACAAACAGCGGTCTCATCTTTCGAAGTATTCAGCGTGATTTCCGTGCAAAGGTTTGAATTGTGAATAACACCGACATGGTCTTGAGGGGAACGCACATTCGACGAGTCTTTCCAGGTCATCCACGGATGTCCGGTCTCGAAGAGCATCGAGAGCATCTTCCTCCAGAGGTCGGCCGCCTTAATCCTACGGAAAAGCCTTATCTTTCCTTGATCGGCCAATTTTTCGTAGTGCGCGTAGATCTGCTCGAACTTCTTGCCGTATGTGTGATGAAGTTCGGGAACCTCGTCCGGAGAAAAGAGCGTCCACTGTCCGTCTTCTTTAATCCGCTTCATGAAAAGATCGGGAATCCAATTCGCGGTATTGATGTCATGCGTGCGTCTGCGCTCGTCACCGGTGTTCTTCCGGAGCTCGAGGAAGTCTTCGACATCGTAGTGCCATGACTCGAGATAGACCGCGGTCGCACCTCGCCGGCGGCCGCTCCGGTTGATGGCAACCGTCACATCGTTGGCTATCTTCAAGAACGGTATGACCCCTTGGGAGGTGATGCCAGCCTTCTTAATAACCGCTCCCGTGGCGCGGATATTGGACCAATCGGTGCCGATGCCTCCCGCCCACTTCGAGAGCTGAGCGTTGTCTCCGTACACCTTAAATATGTGGTCCAGGTCATCCTCGACGGTATTCAGGTAGCAGGAGGAGAGCTGGGGAACCGTGAATCCGGAGTGGAAAAGGGTTGGGGTCGAAGGCACGAAGCGCAAGGTTGATATCATCTCGTAGAAGCGGATGGCCCAGGCCTCTCGGTTCTCCTTCTCGTTTAAGGCAACGCCCATCGCGACGCGCATCCAGAAAAACTGCGGGACTTCGAAGGGAATCTTGTTGACGCGATCCGTGATGAAATAACGATCTGCCAAGGTCGCCACGCCCATGTATTTCAGCAAACGGTCGCGCTCCGGTCGGAGAGCGGTCGCGAGTTTCGGAAGATCATATGAAAGGAGGCGCTCGTCCAAAAGTTTCGCGTCGACCGCGCGCTTCACATTCTCGACGAACGCGGCTCGATAACGCGTATCGGAATCAAGAGACGCAACGGATGTCGCATCGCTCTTGAACACATCGTTGTACAGCGACTGAAGCTGGAGCTGCGCCGCGAGCGAGTCATATCCCGGATCGCGTTCAATCATAGAACGCGCGACCATGATGAGCGTGCGCTCGATCTCTTTCGTGGAGATACCGTCATACACTTCCCGCTGCACCTGCTGGACGACCGCCGCGATATCGACTGATGCGCGATGCTCGGCAAGAACTGCAGATTCAATCGTGCGCGTCACTCGATCAATCGAGAATATCTCTCGCTCGCCTGCCCGGTTCACGATGAGAAGCCCGCGTTCCTCGATCTGCTTCACCACCGCTTCCTGTTTCTCTTCACGAATCTTCGCGTGCTCGTACCGATAGATGATGTACGACTTCGCTACATTGAAGAACTCGCGCTCCATGAGCGCCCGCTCGACGAGATCCTGAACCTCCTCGACGGAAGGAATCGCGGCGGTCCCCGCATAGCGAAGCGAAATAGCGCTTCCAACCAAATCTCCTATCGCGTGCGCATCCTCTTCATGCGGATCATTGAGGACATCGACGAACGCTCCTTCGACCGCAGAAATTATCTTCTCTTTGTTGAAATCGGCTATCGTGCCGTTCCTTTTCTTTATTTTTTGGAGGGTTGTCATGGTCGATGAAGGGATTCGCCTTTCAGCGGGTGATAATAAATGATTAATTCTGTCTCTGGCGGTCGAGAAAGGGTGAGCTCGCTCGACTGTCATTAGTGGGGGTGCAACTTTCGTGCGGACAGTGTCTGGATTTCAGGGGTATTGGCCATTCTACCCCTCATAATTTTTTTTACTAATCAAAAGTCGAGAAAGTCTGCGTGGATAAAATAATAAAATACATATATTTCCATTTGTCAAACAGGACTCGCGACCCTGCCATTCATGGGTAGCAGTTAAGCCGTCCTGAAGTGAACCAGAGCGCGTCCGCGGGAGAAGAACCCGTGTTGACTAAAGAAAGTTCCAAGCCATATCGGCCTGGAATTTTTAAAATCGTCGTAGGAGGCCCGCAGAGTTACTTTTCCTGTCTTCCCCCACTAAATGTTTTCCATTTCCTTGGAGTACGCTCCGGCATCGGCCGCGACGGCGAGCGACAAGCGGTTTATGAGAGCGGCCTGTGCCTCGGGTACATTGTCCGAAGAACCCAACCATGCTTGGAGCGAAGGGCCTTGAAGGGCGCGAGAAAAGGAAAATGTGATAGGCCACGGTAGAGGCTCCATTTTCGCCATCGCATCCAGATTCGCAGTCGCTTCAACGGATGATTGGCCTCCTGAAAGGAAAACGACGCCTGCAAGACGGTCAGGGACCGCAGCGCGGAGAGCGCGGACGGTGCGCTCGGCGACTTCCCTAGGTTCTGCCCGAAGCGGATTGTCTTTACCTGTCACCGCCATCGAGGTTTTGAGTATGACGCCCTTCATGTCGACCTCGCGTGATTCAAGCGCATCGAAGACAACAGAGAGCACTTCGACGATGGCGTCCTCTGCCTGTGCCGCGGTGTGCAGGCCATCCATAAGTACTTCAGGTTCAATGATAGGAACAAAACCTTTCTCGTGGCAGGTTGCTGCGTACGCCGCGAGCCGCGACGCGTTCTCGCGCGTGCTCGCGTCGCCGGGCTTGTCCGTGACATTCGCGACAGCTCTCCACTTCGCAAAGACCGCACCCATCGATTTATATTCTTGCAGACGATTCGCGAGGCCCTCAAGGCCCTTGGTTACCTTGCCTCCTTGATTGTTCGTATCTTCAGCGAGACCTTGGTCAACTTTTATCCCGACGAGGACGCCTTTTGCGGAAAGAAGTTCATGAAACATGGTTCCGTCTGATGCGACTTGGCGTATCGTCTCGTCATAAAGGATGACACCGGAAAGAAACTTTTCGATGCCGGGTGCGGTGAAGAGCAGTTCACGATACGCGCGCCGTGACTCTTCGTTCGCCGGAATGCCAAGCGCTTCGAATCGCTTATCGCAAGTCGCACTGCTCTCGTCTGCGGCCAGGATTCCTTTTCCTTGTCGCACAAGCGCTTTGGCTGTTTCGTGAAGTGTCATTGTATGAAATCCGAATGGATAAGATTCGCACACTATAGCAACTCCCTATAAAAACAAAAAACCCTTCCTCTGAAGGGCCTCCCGGATTCTGGTATGCCCGTATGGGCATACCGTTTGATGTTGGCTGATTACAGCTTGCAGGTGCGGCGGTGGGCCGACCATTGGACTGGGTCAATATCCGCACGGGCAAGTGTAATTATAAGTAGCCTCTGTGGTCATAGGTGGCCTTGCGTGAGCCGCGAGGCGGCCCTTTGCAAATGCAGGTACACTATCAGACATAAAGCCATCTTTTGTGCTTATAAATCGACCAGCCACAGAGTGGCTTAACGACAGGGGTTCAGGAGGGTCGAAGTAACGATCCTTCGAAGCACAATGCCGTTCCGGGTACTATATGCCACTTCTCAAAGAAATCAAGAGGCGGGGCTGGTTATCCACTACCCCTAGAGGTACAGGTTCCTCCCCGGCTCGGTCGGGATGAATGTGGCTTCAAACCCCCACCGAATTACTTTCGTGATTTCTTCCTCGGTCAATGCGCCACTCTGCCGGACAAGCTCGAGCTCTTTGCTGAGATTGGTCTTCAGCATGGACGGATTATCGGTGTTGATGCAGAATTTTACGCTATTATCGAAGAGGGTTCTGAGGATTTCCTTTAGATGAGGCATATCTTTGATAAAACCGAGACTCATGTTCGAAGTCGGGGCAAGGCAGAGGGTGAGCCCCCTCTCCCGCAGGGTTTGCATGACTGAGGGCGAGGTGTAAGCACGAAAGCCGTGATTCACTCGGTCCAAAGGCAGAACCGAGAGTACATGCTCCATCTCTTCCACGGTGCCGTCTTCGCCTGTGTGGACGGTGGTCTTCAAACCCGCATCGCGGGCGGCTCGGTAGAGATCAGCGTAATCGTCATAACGGAAACCGTCTGCCGAAGGCCCCGCGATATCGATGCCGACGACGCCGCGCGCGCGGTACTTGATCGCTTTGCGCACGATGATTGCATTCATTTCGTGAGAAAGACGACGGTCGAGGATGAAGATGAGTCCCACACGCACCGTAGGGAATTCCGCAAGCGCGCGTTCCATGCCGCGCAAAGCGGCGAGGATTATCTGATCGAGGTCGCGTTCGCCTTCGCGGTTCCGGAACATCGGATTGAACGACGGCTCCATGAGCGTGATATTGTTCGCGCGATACGCGCCGGACACGACTTCATACACCGCGCGCTCCATCGCAACCGGAGACGACTGAATGAGTTCGGTCCATTTGAAAAGAGCGTGGTAATCCTCCCAGGTGACTTTTTCTTTCTCCATCGTCACCAGACGATAGAACTCCCAGTAATCTTTCGAAGGCAGGCGTATCCCCTGTTCGTGCGCGATGGACCAGAGAACATGAGGATCAACTGACTGACCGAGATGAAAATGAAGTTCGGCGAGTTCAGGGCGTTTTGAGTGTAGAGTCATGACTACAGGATACCTCATCGCTCAGACATCACTTGCGTATTCATCCCATGCTTTCACTTTGAGAAAGCCGTTTTTGTACACAGAGAACGCATTCACGAACGCTTCAGCGAGCTGGCGGTTGGTGATAAGTGGGATGTTGAAGTCGATGGCCCTGCGTCGGATGGCGTACCCATCGGTCGTTTCGCGGACAATCTTCCCCTCGCGTGCGATACGCCTGCCGGTGATGTTCAGGATGAGACCGATGTGACCGTCTTCGATGAGCGTGATGACATTCGGTTCTCCTCCTTCGCTAACCTTATGAACCGCCGTCGCCGCGATACCGTTCTCATTGAGGAAGCTCGCGGTGTTCTTGGTCGCATACACGCGGAAGCCGAGACCATGAAGGGCGCGGACGGAGGGCAGGAGTTTGGTCTTGTTTTCCTCGCCCCCGAGCGAGACCAGTATGTTCTTCGAGGGAAGCCGGAAGCCGGCCGACAGCATGGATTTGAGGAGTGCTTCGTCGTAAGAATCGCCAAACGAAGCCACTTCTCCAGTCGAAGCCATCTCGACCGAAAGGAGGGGGTCGGCGTCTTTGATACGACCGTACGAAAATTGAGGGGATTTGACCGCGACCATGTCGAGGTCGAGGGTGCGGTACTTCCCTTTCACTTTCTTGCCGAGCATCGCCTCCGTCGCAATCTTGATGAAATTATATCCGGTCACTTTCGACACGAACGGGAAGCTTCGAGACGCGCGTAAGTTGAGCTCTATCACTTGGAGATGATTGTCTTTGGCGAGGAATTGGATATTGAACGGGCCGGTTATTTTGAGTTCTTTCGCGATGGCCTTCGTAACCTCGCGCGCGCGGCGGATGGTTTCCAAATAGGTGCGCTGTGGCGGCAAGACCACCGTCGCGTCGCCCGAATGCGTTCCCGCATTCTCGACATGTTCAGTGATGGCGTAGACGACCAAATCTCCCTTCGCGGCAACACCGTCGATTTCTATCTCGCGCGCATTCTCTATGAACTTTGAGATGACAATCGGATGCTCCGGAGATACCGTGACGGCGCGTTCGAGATATTTCGCCAATGATACAGGGTCGGTCGCGACACTCATCGCCGAACCGGAGAGGATGTACGAGGGACGGATGAGAACCGGGTATCCGAACTTCTCTGCGGTGCGCGCGGCGGCGACGGCGGTCGTGAGTTCCGCCCACGGCGGTTGATCGATGCCGAGACGGTCAAGAAGTTGAGAGAACGAATGCCGATTTTCCGCGCGATCGATATTGACCGGCGAGGTTCCGAGGATGGGAACGCGGTTCTGGTGAAGTGTGAGAGCAAGATTGTTCGGTATCTGTCCGCCGGTCGAGACCACAACACCTGAAGGTTTTTCGAAACGGATGATGTCAAGAACGCGCTCGAACGAGAGCTCTTCGAAGTACAAGCGATCTGACATGTCGTAATCGGTCGAAACAGTTTCGGGATTGCAGTTAATCATTACCGTCTCGCGCTTCTCATCTCTCAAGGTCGAGAGCACCTGTACGCTTGACCAATCAAACTCGACCGATGAACCGATGGAATACGGGCCGCTCCCGAGGACGATGACATTCTTCTTTCCCGGTGCGATATCGTGCTCGTCGCCGTGATAGGTCATGTAGAGGTAATTCGTCTGCGCGGGAAACTCTCCAGCAAGGGTGTCGATGCGCTTCACCGAAGGGAGGATACCGCTCCGGATGCGGAGCTCCCGCACGAACATCTCCTCTTTCCCTACAAGAAATCCGATCTGCTTGTCCGAATATCCGAGGCGCTTCGCTTCGTGGATGAGCGCTGGCGCCAGCCGGGAACGCTTCAGCTTCTTCTCCATCTGGATGATGTTTCGCATCTTGGAAAGAAACCAGAGATCGATGCCTGAGAGGGCGTGTATTTTCTCAATCGTAACCCCACGCCTCAGAGCCTCGGCAATAGCAAAAGCGCGATCGGTGGTCGGTTCTTTTATCTCTTTGAGATAATCGGCAATCTTGAATTTCCCGTTCTTGTTCGCGGCAAACCCATCAGCGCCGATTGAGAGCATCCGGATAGCCTTCTGGAGAACCTCCTCGAACGAACGGCCGATAGCCATGACCTCACCCACCGACTTCATCTCGGTGCCGATATTCTTCGAAGCGTGTTCAAATTTTGCAATGTCCCAGCGCGGTATTTTCATCACGAGATAATCGAGAGCCGGTTCGAAGCATGCGGTCGTCGTCTTCGTAACAGCATTCTTGAGCGCAGGGAGCGAGTAGCCCAGCGCCAACTTCGCGGCGACCGCTGCCAAGGGGTATCCTGTCGCCTTTGATGCGAGAGCCGAAGAGCGAGAAAGACGCGCGTTCACTTCGATGACACGGTATTCACTGGTCTTCGGATTCAGCGCATATTGAATGTTGCACTCGCCGATGATGCCGAGATGCCGAATGGTCTTCAGGGCGATCTCGCGGAGGCGATGGTATTCCTCGTTCGAAAGGGTCTGCGACGGGGCGACGACGATGGATTCACCCGTGTGGATGCCCATCGGGTCGATATTTTCCATGTTGCAAACCGTGATGCAGTTATCATCCTTGTCGCGCACGACTTCGTACTCGATTTCCTTCCATCCACGGAGATACTCCTCAATCAATACCTGCGCCTTCGTGCCCGAATCCGCGCGCGCGCGGAAAGTCGGTTTCACTTTTTCAGAAAGCTCCGCGGGCGAACGCACCATGCCAGAACCTTCACCCCCCAAAGCGAATCCGACGCGCACCATGACGGGATATCCGATGTCCTTCGCCGCGGCCAATGCTTCCTTCTCATTCAAGGTCGCACGGCTTTTCGCCGTCATGACGCCGATCTCTGACAATCGCTTCACGAAAAGATTACGATCTTCCGTGTCGCGGATGGTGGAGACGGGCGTGCCGAGGACGGCGACCTTGTATTTCTTAAGAACGCCCGCGGCATCGAGCGAAAGCCCGAGATTGAGGGCCGTCTGTCCGCCGAATCCGAGAAGAATGCCGTCAGGGCGTTCCTTGCGGATGATGGAGGTCGCGAATTCCTTTGTGAGCGGAAGGAAATATACCCTGTCCGCAAGGCCGCGGTCTGTTTGGACGGTAGCGATGTTGGGGTTCATGAGAACGACCACGATGCCTTCCTCTTTCAGGGCTTTTATGGCTTGAGAGCCGGAGTAGTCGAACTCTCCGGCCTGTCCGATCTTGAGGCCGCCCGAGCCGAGTATGAGGACTTTTTTTGGTTTCTTCATCCGGTTGTAGAGTTTCGGCTTACTCTGCGAGTGAGTCTGAGCCGTTGTGACCGATATGCTTGTTTTAGAGGTTGATTTCATGATTGATTTTCGCGCGTGAGCGCAAGCCGAAACTTCACAACGGGGTTCATTTTCATGCGCGGTGTGCTTTGACTGACGCGAGGAACTCATCAAAAACCCATGCGGTATCGGTGGGGCCAGGAGAGGCTTCGGGATGGAACTGAACCGCTATCCATGGGTTCTTCTCGTGGCGTATGCCTTCTACCGAACCGTCATTCGCATTCGTGAACCAGACCTTCCAATCTTTCGGCAAGGTTGCCGCATCGACAGCGAATCCGTGATTCTGCGAGGTGATGTAACAGCGGCCGGATTTTCCAAAGGCTCCACCTATCGTGTCTACTGTTGGCTGGTTGTGAGAGCGGTGTCCGTACTTGAGCTTGTAGGTCGAGGCGCCAGCGGCAAGCGCCATGAGCTGGATACCGAGGCAGATGCCCAGGATGGGTTTTCCTTTTTCATAGGCCTTTTTCAGATTCGCAATGGTTTCCGCACACATGACGGGGTCTCCGGGGCCGTTTGAAAGGACGATGCCGTCTGCGCGCTCGCGGTTGAAATCATAATCCCACGGCACCCGGAGGACGGAAGCGCCCCGCGACACGAGCGAGCGCACGATGTTCTCTTTCGCGCCGCAATCAACGAGGATGATGCGCGGGTGTCCTTTGCCACCTGCCTGAGCAGGCAGGTATGTTTTTTTCGAAGTGATACTCACGCGCGCGACAAGATTCTCTTCATTCGGGTCCTTGAGCTTCGGTGTCCGCCCGCCTTCAGCGAGAGCGCCGAGCATGACTCCTTTCTCGCGCAAGATTTTTGTTATCGCTCTCGTATCAACACCCGTTATTGCAGGCACCCTCTCACGCTTGAGCCACGCACCAAGTGATTCTTTCGCTGCATGGTGTGAATATTCTTCGCTGTAGTTCGCAACCACCAATCCCGAGGCATGTATTTTCGTCGACTCGAAGAAACGGCGTCCGGGGACGCCATAATTCCCTATCAAAGGATAGGTAAGGACGAGAATTTGTCCTGTGTACGATGGGTCGGACAAGCTCTCGACATAGCCCACCATGCCGGTGTTGAACACCACTTCTCCTGAAACTGAAACGGGGGCTCCGAAGCTCTCACCTTGGAAGGTCTTTCCGTTTTCGAGGATGAGTTTCATACCGTGTAAGGCAACCTTCCTACCATCACTCGTTCGGAAAAACGAGAGCATCGCTCTCGTTTTTCGCTCTCTCCCTCGGTAGTAAAAAAATACACCCAGGGAAGGGTGTTTTTGTGGCCTCGAAAGGTCGGCGCCATTTGGATGCATTATACGGGCGCCCTGCTCTGAGTCAACCCCGTTGTGAATTTTGGCGATAGGCCCCTTGGCCCGTTCCGCCAAAGGCGGAACTTCGCCAAAATCTACAACAGGGTCAACCCCGTTGTGAATTTTGGCGATAGGCCCCTTGGCCCGTTCCGCCAAAGGCGGAACTTCGCCAAAATCTACAACAGGGTCAACCCCGGTGTGGATTGCCGTCTCGGATGCTTGATTTATAGGTATCCGGCTTGTGCGCTTCAAGGAAAACGAACAGCATACCAACTTCCTGAAGCCCCTCGGAAAGGGCCTGCTGGTCATACCCCAGAAAAGCGAGGTCGGGCGAGTGCTCCTTTAATGTATGCCAGCTTCCCTCTTCCTCATCGGCAAGAACGACGCGCGCGTTCGGCAGGAATGCCCGAACTTGCTTCATACGTTCATTCTCGTTCATCTTAGGCGCCTTTCCTTTTCTTCTACGCGTGTGCGAATCGCGACCGACGACGACGATGAGCTTCTCGCATCGCGAGGCGGCATCCGTGAGGAAATGTTTATGCCCTTCGTGAAGGCCGTCGAAAACCCCAAAAGCGATGCCTTTATGCACGCGTCTGGGATCGGTTTTTTTCATTCGAGCGCTTCTCGTGCTTCCCGCACCAACGCTTTCAAAGCTTCATGCGTGATTCCGTTCGAAGCAATAAAATGATTTTCTTCAAAGGTCCACGGCCCCCCATCAAAATCAGTGATGGTCCCGCCGGCTTCGAGGATTAAAAGAACTCCGGCGGCGTAATCCCACTTCTGGAGTCCGAGGGATGCGAACGCTTCGGTCCCCCCGCGCGCGAGATACGCGAGCTCAAGCGCGGTCGCGCCGAGATAGCGCTTCGATTTGAAGATGCCTTCGGTTTTCGAGAAAAACGCATCGAGTTCTTTCTTTGCGTGTTTTCCAGGTCCGAAGCTCACTATCCCGTGGCTCGCGTCTTCTTTCGAAACGGTGACTTTTTTCCCATTGTATGTCGTCCCCGTGCCTTTCGCTGCGGCGTACAAAGAATCGGTGACCGGATTGTACACGACACTCGCCACAGGGAGCCCGTCTTTGACCGCGGCGATAGAGACCGCAAACAGAGGGATGCCGTTCACGAAGTTGGTCGTTCCATCCAAAGGATCGATGATCCATCTGAACTCTGCGTCCGGCTTCGTGTCGCTTCCCTCTTCGCCGAGAAATCCGTGATCAGGGTACGCTGCCATCAGCGTTTCGACGATGATTTTTTCGGACTCCTTGTCGGCCTTGGTGACGAAGCTCTTGTCATCCTTCTCCTCACGCTCCAATCCCGTGAGCTCAAAATACCGGGAGAGCACTTCTCCACCTTTCCGGGCGGCCACTATGGCAGCGTCGAGCATGAGAATCAGATTATCATAGACGGTCCCTCCTGTTCTTATCAAAATGAGCTGCCCAGAGCTTCTTCAGGAATGGTATTGATTGTACTGAAAGAAAATATCCCACGGCGGGGATAAGGGCATTCCGTACCGGATTCTGGTTTCCGATGACTATGAGAACCACGAGCGCCACAAAATAGGTGATGGCAACGATCGAAGCGACACGGAACCAGCTCATCTCCCATGCCTTGTCTGACTCGACGCGAGTGTTCCGCTCCTGTATCGATCGGAGTTCGCCTTCCAATCTCGAAACCCTATCTTCTAAAGGCTCCTCCATATCAGTTCTGAACTGGATTATACGCCCCTGAGGTGAGAAGTCGCGCGCCGTGGGCCGTTACAACAAGATCATCTTCTATCCTCACCCCTCCCTCTCCTGGCAGGTAGATGCCCGGTTCATCGGTCAGAACCGTCCCTGCGCGTATGGGGATTTCCCGGTAGTCATAAGGGTCATGGACCTCCAGACCGAGTGAGTGACCGAGCCCATGTAGGAAATACTCTCCGTACCCCTGCTCCTTTATATATGCGCGCGCAACGGCATCGTACTCTTTCCAGGTCATGCCAGGCCGGAGAGCTCGGGCGGAGCGCCGGTTTGCCTCGAGGACAATGCGGTATATCTCGACAAATTTTGTCGATGGTTTTTTCCCCCGCACGAAGAGCGTGCGCGTCATGTCACTCACATATCCGCCAGGAAAAATTCCGCCGAAGTCGACGATGACCGGCTCGCCCGCCCGAAGGCGGCGGTTTCCGGTCGCATGGTGCGGTATTGCCGAGTTCGGTCCTGATGCGACAATGGTTTCGAAGCTCGGCGCCAAGGCACCTCGCTCCTTCAATGCGGACTCAATAAGGTTGGCAACTTCACGCTCGCGCATGCCAGCGTGCACGCGATGCACGATATCGTTGAACGCACGCGAGGTCGAACGACAGCCGCTCGCAATGAGCCGTATCTCATCGGCGTCTTTGACGCCGCGGAGGCGCTCCACGATGCCGCGAATCGGAACGAATCTCTGTCGAAAGCGCTTCTGCCACGACGATGCGATGAGAACCCCGATGCGCTCCCCTTCGAACCCTACGCGAGCCCGCGCCGGTATGCGGAGCGCTTCGAACACCGCGTGGATGTGCGCAACTAGGCGTCCCTCTTTCGAGGGAGACGGCACCGGCACGATGCGTACCGCTTTCGCTTCTCTCTTCGCTCGTGCGATATACCGCCCATCGACCGCAAGCGTCGCGCCCTGCGGCGTCACGGCGAGGAGGCCGGTCGTACCCGAGAATCCACTGAGGTAAAAGACATTCTTGCTGTCTGATTCATGCGTCGCCACAAGAAGAACCGCAAGACCGGCTTTCCGGATTTCTGCTGAAAGAGCTCGAATGCGCTTCGCGTGATTCATAACATTATTGCCGCTTCATGAACACAAAAAGAACCGCCCACGCACCGAGCATGAGTGCGCCGCCCGCAAGGAGGAAGGATGACGAGGTTGGGTCGGTGAAAATGATGGGGATGATAGGAAACACCATCCCGAATCCTATCGTATCTATGAGCAGGGTCGCAAAAAGGACCGGAAGGACGGCCTTTGCTCGATGCACTCCAGGGTGAGCGTGTAACACGTCGCTATTCATACCGTAGTGCTTCGATAGGGTCCTGACGCGCGGCCTTTCGCGCTGGGTAGATGCCGAAGAGGAGTCCGACGCCTGCCGAAACCCCGACGCCGAGGATAAGTCCGATGAACGGAAAACTGAAACCCCACGCGACACCGAGTGCTTGTCCGATAGCAATCGATGCGAGGTAGGAAAGCACGAGGCCGAGGATGATGCCAATCAGGCCTCCAAGGCCAGTCAATATCACGGCTTCAAGGAGAAACTGTCTCAAGATATCTCCGTCCGTCGCACCGACTGCCTTCCGGAGACCAATCTCGCGGGTGCGCTCCGTGACCGAGACCAGCATGATGTTCATGACGCCAATGCCGCCGACGACCAAGGATATCGCGACAACGGACGCGAGAAATGCGGTCAAGGTCGAAAGAATGGTGGAGACCTGCGCCAAAACTCCCTCCGCGGTCACGACATAGAAATCGTCCTTCGAGGGATCCGTGATGCCATGCATCTCCCGCAGGGTCGCTTTGATATCTTCGGCCATCCGCGGGACCGCATCGGCGCTCGACGCCTTGGCCATGATTTCGGTGTAATAATCGGTGCCGAGAAGATAGGTCTGTGCGGTCGTGTACGGGAGGAGTACAACCTCATCGACGTTGAAGAACGAAAGCTGGCCTTTCTGCGGGAGTACGGCGACGACGCGGAAATTATGTCCCTTGATCTTGATGTTCTTTCCGAGGGCGTTTGCCTCTCCGAAAAGCTGATGTTTCACCTTGTTCCCGATGACCGCGACCGATGCTTTGTTCCTGATGTCCCCTTCGGTGAAGTATTCCCCTTCGGCGGGGTAGATGTCGAACATACTTGCCATGAATTCGGCAGACCACCCAAAGATGGTGGGCCGATAGGTTTCGCCGCCATATGAAACTGATGCCGCGACGATGATGGCGGGCGCGCTATCCGCGAGATCGGGAACATTCGTCTTTTGCTTCAAGGCCGCGTAATCACGCTCTTTCAGTGAATCTGAAAAAAGCGACTGCGGCAGGTCGGAGGGACCCTTTGGTTCTTTACCGGGCCGGATGACAACCAGATTCGCACCGAAGCCGCCGAGCTGAGAGAGGATAAGTTGCTGTGCGCCGGCTCCCAAAGAAAAGATAAGGATGATGGACGTGATGCCAATGACGATGCCCAGGATGGTGAGGCCGGAGCGGGATTTGTTTGCGTACAGGGCGGAGGTCGCAGTCTTGGCGAGGCGGATGAGTTTCATATCATTTCTTGAGCACGGTCTTCCGATGCCGCTCGCTGACCGCTGTGTCGCTTTCGAGCGCGCCGTCGAAAAGCCGGATGATGCGCTCCGCGTATTCGGCCGTATAGGTCTCGTGCGTCACGAGGATGACGGTATGTCCTTGGTCTTGGAGATCGTCAATCAGTTCCAATACCTGCGTTCCTGATTTCGAATCGAGATTCCCGGTCGGCTCATCAGCAAATATGACATCGGGCTCGTTGACAAGGGCTCGCGCAATGGCCACCCTCTGGCGTTCGCCACCGGAGAGTTTCGCCGGGGGATAGTCCAGGCGGTGCGACAGGCCAACTGAATCGAGGGCGGCCTTTGCGCGGTCATCCCACTCCCCTTCAGGAATACCCGAATACAAGAGCGGCAGTTTTACATTCTCAAGCACGCTAGTCCGCGGCAGGAGGTTGAACGCCTGAAAAACGAAACCGAACCTTCGATTCCGTATCCGAGCGTTTTCTTCAGGAGAGTAGTCGCTCACCGGGCGTCCGTCGAAGAAATATTCTCCCTCGGTCGCCCGGTCGAGAAATCCCAGTATGTGAAGCAATGTCGACTTCCCGGAGCCGCTCGGCCCCATGATAGAGACGAACTCCCCTTTCTTGATAGTAAACGATACGCCGCGGAGAACTGTGGACGAAGTGCCGTCGAGGCTGTAGGTTTTCCCGAGGTTTCTGACTTCGATGAGGCTTGTTCCTAAACCCATATCACTTCTCCGAAAAGATAATGACCTTCTCTCCTGTGAGGACGCCCGACACTATTTCCACGCGCCCGTCCGAACCCGAAAGTCCCGTTGTCACCTCACGAACCTCGACCGTGCCATCGGCATTCAATATTTTGACCGTTTTTTTCCCATCCTGATAAGCGACCGTGCGCGACGGGACCGCGATCACATTGGAGCGCAAAGCGGTCTTGATATCGACATTCGCCGTCATGCCGGAACGCGCCGGTTTCGGCTCGTCACTGAACGCAAGCGTGACCTTGTATGTTGAAACGCCCTCGATGACGGTCTCTGCGGGGTCTATGGAGGCCACTTCCGCTCCGAAGATTGTGTCTTCACCGTACGCATCCAGCGTTACTGACGCAAGATCGCCTATCGATATTTTCGCGATATCAGCCTCAGGAACGAATGTTTCTATCTCAAAGCCCGAGGACGACATCAATGTCACGAGGGAAATGGTTCCGACCGTCTGTCCGACCACTTGTCCCACTTTCGCCTCCTGACGGGTAACGACACCGGAAAAGGGTGCCGAAAGTACCGTCTTCGCAAGCAAAGCTTTGTCGGCGGCGACCTTAGCGGTTGCAACACCCACGGTCGCGCGCTGCACCGCGATATCTTGAGGGTCCGTGCCAGCCTTCTCGAGAGCAAGCGACAGCTCTGCGGTCGTGAGCGCCGCCGTATCGATGGAAACGGATGAGATGGCATTCGCAATCGAGGTGCGTCCGGCGGCGATATCGACAGCGTACGAATCGAGAGTCGTCTGAGGAACGGAGCCGTTCGGGATGGCACGGTTCAGTGCTGCAGCAGCTGATGCGAGGAGCGTCGAAACCTGCTGGAGGACTGTCTGCGCTTCGGCTGTCGCGACCGAGAGATTGCTTGCGGTCGTAAGGAGGGAGGCATGTGCGCTCCACGCTTTGAGCGGCGCCTCTATCGTGGCCCGTCCCGATTCAAGCGCGGTCTTCACTGATGAGTCAGCAGTCGAGAACGAGAGTTGCGGGTTCGCGCCGTGAGGGTTTGAAATGAATTGGTCGAGTTCGACCTGTATTGAAGCATCAGCTGAGGCATACGCGCTCTGGAGTTCCACGATAAGCGCTTGCCGACTGCTCGCGACTTTCGCTTCGGTAATGGCTATCTCTTCAGGCCGCGTGCCACGCACGAGCTCATCCAGCTTCGCTTCCGCCGCTTTCAGCGAAGCGAGCGCTTGCTCAAGATTCGCTGCGACATCCCTGTTCTCAAGCGTGACCAGGGTTTGTCCGCGAACCACCGTGTTGCCCACTCGTGCCGAGACCGACGCGATGCGTCCGCCGGCCGCGAACGAAAGGTCGGCCGATGTGATTGCTTTCACCTTGCCGGTCACGCTCACTTCTTGCGCAAGCTCGGTCGGTTCGACGGTGACGGTCTGATAGGGCGATGCCGGGGTTCCTCGAAGCATGCTCCACGCCACAAGGCCTCCGACGACGAGTACAAGGAATACGGTAAATGGGTTCTTTGCGAGCGAATGTAAAAAAGACGGTGCTTTCGACGTCATCGTCGTATTGTACATCAAGCTAGGGTTAATTTAGAGATCGCGGAACGGGTAGCCATTCATATAATCAGCCTTTCCTACCGGCACGCCGGCTTTCCGGACCAGCCCGTATGCCGTTACTACATGGAAAAGAAAATTCGGCACGGCATACTCGCGCGCGTAGTCGAAGCCAGTCATATACTTACCCTTGAAGTACGGAAGAACCACCTTCCTTTCCGCTGCATCAGAAAATGCAGATTCCGGAATCGATTCAACAAATCCGACCGTCCAATCAATGCGAGCCAGGAGTTCGTCGATGGTTTTCTCTGAGTCTTCCTTCTTCGGAACCTCCATGCCGGCGAGGCGTGCGGTCGCACCCTTCGCGTTTTCGCAAGCAATCTGCACCTGGCGCGACAATGGATACATGTCCGGCGCAAGAGCGCTTCCGAGAAGCTCTGTTTCGTTCGTGCCTTTCTCCTTCGCACATGCTTGAGCTTTTACGAGCACGCTCCGGAGGCCCCCAAGGTGCTTCACGAAGACCGGAACGGTGAATGCATAAATATCGTTCACAGGCATATGCAGGTGCCATTTAGGACTTGTAATATTTAAAGCCTACCATCGATACTGGAAAAACAAGCCCGCAACGACGGGCACTGCGATGTTGTCGAGTCCGAACGCGAGAAATGCTTCGACAAGCATGAGAGCGAGAACGGCGACTACGGGGCACGCAAAAAAACAACGGCTGTCAAACCTCAATGCACAAGCTCCATGAACCAAAAAATATTACGATATATCGGCATCAAGGGTGCGCGGCCGGTGAAGCCAGGTCCGCGGTGTTGAACAAAACACCGAATGCCCTGCACCAGACTAGGGCGTACCGATATTCATCGAGATTGGTTCCCACCGGAATCTCATAATTTACATTCCCTTCAGTCGCCTTCAATCTTCCGAGGTTCACAAAATCCTTGGCGTTCTTGTCTTTTGAGAGATACACATACAGATCCGGACCGTTCAGTGTGGAAAAGTCTTCGTACCGGAGATAGTGTATGCCCTCCGACTGTACGATGCGTGCGGTCCCTGATGCCGGGTGGCTGGCCGTGCCCACGACCTCGGCTCTCAACTGAATAGTTTCTATCGTCTCGGACTCTTTGGCATCAGCTGGTCCTACCGGCAGAGCGTCATCGACTCGCGTGTGCATAAAAATTGGAGAAATCCCGTAATACGCAACGCCGGAAACAATGAGAATACCTAAAATGATGAAAAATTTTTTCATGGGGTCGTAGTTATCCGAATGTGAAGGCGTGCACACGGACGCCCTTCCCCTCTATATGCAACTTCAGGACATGCTCTCCGGGTGCCAAATTCTTCACGAGTTTATACAGCCGGCTTTCCGGACCAGCCTGTATGCCGTTACTACATGGAAAAGAAAATTCGGCACGGCATACTCACGCGCGTAGTCGTCTTTCGACTCAAAAATCTTCAGGCGGCCGATCGTCCGGTTAATGGCGTGGTACGCATACTCTCCAAGGTCAACGCGAGCGAGGCGTAGCATGCGTAGAGTATAACATTAATCGTGACTGTCCTTATTTCTTCCTGCTAGATTAAACTGATAAACTCACCATATCCTTCCTTAATCATATTTTCTTTTGGTACAAAGCGGAGTGCTACTGAATTCATACAATAACGCAGTCCGGCAGGTTTCGGACCGTCATCAAACACATGACCCAAATGCGAGTCTCCGTATTTTGAACGAATTTCTGTTCTCGAGAAACCCAACAAAGAATCCTCTTTTTCTATAATATTTTCTCTAACCAAAGGCTTAGTAAACGAAGGCCACCCTGTCTCTGAATCATACTTATCTTTTGACGAGAATAATGGTTCTCCAGAAACTATATCCACATATATACCCTGCTCTTTGTTATTAAGATACTCATTATTATACGGGGTTTCAGTACCTTCTTTTTGCGTTACAGAATATTGCAACGGTGTCAAAATTTTCTTTAATTCTCCGTCAGATGGTTTTGCAAAAGTTTTCCATGACCCAGTCTTACTAGTAGTATCGTTTTCTCCAAATTTCTCCCATGTCTCCTTGAAGAAGGTATCCCTGCCGGAAGCTTTGCGGTATATGGCGTAGCTGATGGAATTTTTCTCCGAATAATCCTGATGATACTCCTCTGCAGGAAAGAATTTTTTTGCGAGTTCAATTTTTGTTACAATTGGTTTCAAAAGCACCTTAGTCTGATCAAGCTTTGAAATTACACTTAGTGCACTGCTCTTTTCTGTTTCGGTTGAATAATATATTGCTGAAGTATATTGATACCCACGATCATAAAACGAGCCGCCTTCATCCGTCGGATCAATATGCTTTAGAAAATATTCAGACAAGTCGTCATATGAAATAATAGTGGGGTCATAAAAAACTTTTACTGTTTCCCTGTGCCTTGTTTTACCAGATGTTACATCTTCATAGCTTACATTTTCTTCTTCCCCGCCCATATAACCGGAAATGACCTCGGTGACTCCGCCCAATTTTTCAAGCGCTGATTCAACAGACCAAAAGCATCCTCCGGCAAAATACGCCACAGACAGTCCTGCTGTTTCGTTTTGAATAGGTGCGGGAGCATCCTTTTCTTTGTTTAAGATTTGAAATGAATACAGACCAACTGCCACAATAGATAGCAGAGCTACAACGAGGATGTTTTTATACACAATAATTTTAACCAAAGGTAAACGCAAAAACTTTAACTCCGGATTTTTTAACTTTGATTTCGAGGGTATGCTCCTTATAATCTGTTCCTGCGACTATGGTATAGAGCTTTTCACTTTTTATGAGTATGGTATTGACTAATTTTCCGTCTACAAAAACCTCAACTTCCGATCCCTGTTCTGAACTCGCGACCATATAAACATCTTTTGCTTTATATTGCATGGAGATAATACTGCCTTCACTGCTTTCGGCATATTCGGGAGTGATTGACCAAGTACCACCAAGATAAAGTTGATCTGGCTTCAAATCAGCAGGAATTGTAAGAGTTTGTCCGCCTGTAATTCCCTGTATGCCATTTTCAAAATCAGTGTTTCTAGCCGAGCCGAAGTAAAGCTCATGGCTCCGTACCTGCCCGGAATCAGTAACAATTCCACCCACAGGACCCGAGCTCGTGATAGGCATTTTTGTTTCAACGCCAAGACGTGTATTCCTCTCGAGGAGTGCTTTTTGTATAGCTTTTTCAGTTTCTTCGTATCCCCCTTCTCCAATGTGGTCATAAACAATGTAGCCGTCGATATCAATCAGATATTTTCTCGGCCAATAACGGTTGCCGTATGCATTCCATGTTGAGAAATCATTATCAAGAACTACGGGATATTTGATACCGTATTGTTTTACCGCATCCTCTACATTTTTCTGTACTTTTTCAAATGCGAATTCGGGCGTATGAAGACCGATAATCACCAGCCCTTGGTCTTCATATTTTTTGTGCCACTCATTTAAGTGCGGAATAGTGCGTATGCAATTGATACAGCTGTACGTCCAGATATCGAGGAGTGCGACTTTCTTGCCTTTGAACTCCGAGACAGTGATCGGCTTGCCCTCTGTGTTGATAAATCCATCTGGAGAACTTATTTCATTTGCAAGAGGAAATTTTGCTATTTTTTCTTCAATACTAAGGAGTTTTGGCCCGCGAGAACTAGGTGCAAGGATACTTTCCTGTTTTTCGTCATTGGCGTCATGTATGGTGCCTACTGAACGAGCATCTTCCGATGCTATCTCTTTTGTAGAATTAACATAGAAAATACCTCCTACCAAAAACACAGAGAGCACAATAATGCCGAGGATTATTTCTAATTTCATACAATTACTTACGTGGCTCAAGAAGCTTCAGCTCGATTTTGGTAACGTCAAAGAATCCTGCATCAAGAATTAGAATTTGAAGTTTTTTGTCATAACCGGTAATAATAGTAATAGCGACCAAGATAAATATGACCCCCATAATTCTCTTGAACCACCCACGCGGGTCTGCCGCAATACCAAGTCCCACCATAATGCGCTGACCGACAAGGGAAACGAATAGAAGAGCGATACATAGGCCAAGCGCGTATACAAGAAGGTACACTACGCCCAATACGGGTGTTGCAGGCAACACTGTCGCAAGAATAACAAAGTATGTGGGACTGCATGCCGAGAAGATTGGCCCCAGAGACGCGCCCACAATGACATCGCCCCACGCACTATCTTTCTTATAACCTTTAGCAAGAACTTCATTTGATTTACGACTGATAACTCCAGTAAATGAGAGCTTCTCCCAAAGTCCTGGGAAAAGTGTGACGAGACCGAAAACCAATATAATCCCTCCTGAAAACCATTTCCAGAAATCTTCCGGGATGTCTATAAGCAGCGTAGTAGCCTTAAGGAGTAGCGTAAAGAGGACTATGGAAAGCCCTAAAGACGCTGTTATAACAAACACCCTTCTCTTGCTCACCGTGCCGTCGGAAAGAGATCTGCCCACAATAACGGGCAAAAGAGGCAAGATGCATGGCGCAAGTATGGTTAATACTCCCGCAACAAACGAGATAATGAGCAGAGTCATGTTCCTTTATTTAACTTCTGCAACAAATGCGGCGAGCGTTTGACTGCCCATCCATTTCTTGATGAGGTTGCCGTCTTTGTCGACTTGCACCAAGGTGTGCTGGTAGGTAACGCCATATTTTTTCTTGAGATCCGTAGAGTTGTCGTAGTCAACCTTAAGAATGGTGAGATTTGAAGGAATGCTTGCAAGGTTCGCATTTATATTAGCCTCAAGAGCGCGGCAGGTTGGGCACCATGCTGCGGAAAAGTTGAGGACAACATTGCCCTTTGCGGAAGCAAGAGCGATTTTTTCGGGACTATATGCCTCGTATGAGCCAGATTTCACCATCATTGCTCCTTCTGGTGGCTTTTCCATCGCCGCTCCTTCTGGCTTTACCATCATTGCGGACGCGGAGATATTGCCGCACGCTACATATATCTTCGCTTCAGCGCCAGACTTATGAACGTTAATCCCGAGCGGCAACTCCTTAGTAAGCGTTGAAAACGAAACATCAAGTACTGTTTCCGATTTTCCGTTGACCACATTGCTAAGCGGATATTTCACCGCACCAACGGCAGGACAAGCGCCCACATGGATGTGTGCTGGCTGTGGAACACCTGCGGTACCGGCAGGGATATTAATAACCACTTTCGTCTTGCCATCCATATCCGTAAGAGTTGCTTTGCCAGTCTGTCCGGAGTTGTTCTGGGATTTAAGTTCTACGATAATACTCTCTGGTTTGATCATCGTCCCGTCGGGCTTCACCATTGTCCCATCGGGCTTTATCATTGTGCCGTCTGGCTTAATCATGGTGCCATCAGTTTTAACCATGGTTCCGTCAGGCTTGACCATGGTTCCGTCTGCTTTCACTATCGTACCGTCTTCTAATGTTTTTTCAGTTTGTGCAGTTGTTTGTGGTTCTTTTTTAGTAGCAAAATAACCGACTCCCCCAATTACCACAGCGAGAAAAAGTACCACGATAATTGTTTTATTCATGATTGTATTTTTAGTGATATAACCCTCGTAGTATACAAAAAGAATATGGCAATGTAAAGCATGCTTTACATTGCCATGTGGAGAACTACTCCGTCATGACCCGCGAAGTGAGCCGGACGATAATCATCGCGGCAAGCGCACCGAGGATCCACGGGTCGGCCTGATGTCCTGAAAGTACCGATACGATGATGCCCAGCGTAAGCGCGGTGACACCAGCGAGATATCCCATCCGTGCGGCGCGGGCGCGGAGTGCTTCTTCGCGCTCATCCCGAGCGTGCTCGCGGAACATCAGGCCTACAAAAATCGAAGAGACCACGGCAAGGAGCGCGAGCGCCATGTATTCGATACCGCTCGGCATGAAAAGCATGAACGGATTCGCAAAGGCCAGGAGAACGAGGAGGAACAGGACGCCAATGAGCGATGCAGTCATACAATCAGGATACCTCGAATAAATCCTCGACTCTGCACTTGAAAGTTTTTGCAAGTTTTAGCGCGAGCGCCACGGAAGGAGTGTAATTGCCTTTCTCGACGGCGATGATGGTCTGGCGTGTGACACCGACTTTTTCTCCGAGTTCCTCCTGGGTCAAAGACCGTTGAAGGCGATATTTCTGCACGGAGGAAATGAGAGACATTCAATACTCAATGGTTATCGGAAACGATATCGAGGCATCGTTCTGAGGCAAGCCAGAGGGATTATCCTTTTTCAAAACGAGAGTCGCAGGACCCTCATAGGATCCCGGAGATGAGAGATCGGCTTTGAACGGAACGAAATCGTTAGTCATCCACTCGCCTTGTGCTTGAGCGGGTGTTTGTGTGAGTATCTTTCCGTACCTATCAAGGAGAACGACGGGAAATGATGCTTCGAAATACCATGTACCGCGGGCTTCGCCTATCACGCTGAACTTCTTCCCGACGACTGCGCCAGGAAACGGGAGCTCTACCGTGATGTTGTCTCCAGAAGCGTTTTCGTAGGCAAAGTCGTTCGACCCGGGCTTCACGCCCGTGCCAGATTCTGGGGTGGTTGGCGCTTCGACCTGATCCGCCCTGAAAGCCATGAGCCCCGCAAGCACGAGGAGCGCGAGCCCGATAAGGAGGAACGGGATTTGTCGTATGTTCACAATGATATGATATCACCGATGGAACCGACGGCGTTTCTCGGCTTTATTGATGCGAAAACGGCCTTGCTTATACTCCATATCGGAGGCGTCGCGCTCGGCGCCGGGGTCGCTTTCTTCTCCGCCGCCATGTTCATGAAGGTCATGTACGACGGCAGGGTCACGAAAAACGAACTCAGCTTCATCGAACTCGCAAGTGCCATCGTCGCTGTGGGGCTGGGTATCCTTGTCGCATCGGGGATTGGGCTTTTCCTTCTCGATGCCGAGAAATACCTCGCTTCGTCAAAATTCCTTGCAAAGATGACCATCGTCGCGGTTTTGGTAGTGAACGGAAGCATCATCCACGCAATACACTTGCCGGCGCTGCAGAAGCATCTCGGCGAATTCCTACCGACCGTCCCCGGCTTCGGGCTGCGCTCAGTCGCCATGTACGCCGGCGGAGCGGTTTCGATGGTCTCATGGGCATCCGCCCTGGTTCTTGGTGTCTTCCGGTCCGTTCCTTACGAGTACGAAATAATCATGCTCGTCTACGCCGCCCTCCTTATGCTCGGCGTCTTGGCTTCTATCCCCTTGCGGATGCTCACTTTCAGCAAGGTAAAGAACTGAAACAGGAAATCAGAACCCGAGGTCTTCTTTGACGAGGAGGATATTGACTTTTCTTCCCGCGAAAGGGTTTTCGTACTTGAAGGCCACTATCTTCGAGGGGAAGGCACTAATCTGGTAGAGGTCCATTATGTGCTTATTCACAAGCCGGCTTCGCCGGCGAAGCCGGCGTAGGAACAAGGTCGCGGCGCCCTATTTCTGAGTATCGTGAGATTCGAATTCTCCCCTCTCTGGACGGTGGCCGAGCTTTCCCTGCACTATCGCCCGCAAGGTTTTTATACCTGCATAGAGCGCGAAGAGGAGCATGACGGCGAGAGCCTCGCGTACGAAAAAGAGCGCGATGGAATCGGTGTGATAGAGCGATATCGCAGCCGTCTCAAGGAAAAATACCGCGATGCCTGAGATGACAGTATTGACGACGATGATGAGGGGGCTGTGGGGCGCCGTGAGTCCTGCGAGTGCGACGAATAGGAGTCCCGCAGCTATCTGAAATCCGGTTCCCAAGGGTAGTGGCTCTCCGATGATGGGAACGGCGATAAGCCACACCGCAGCTACTGCGACGAAGAGCCGGCGTATCTCATCGCCGTGGTAATGCGGGATACGTATCGGACGCGACAAGGAAGGTATGTCGTCTTCTCGTTGCATAGAGGATTACTAGACCATTACCGAAAAAATGTATCCCATCGCGAGAAGGACGACAAGGTAGTAGCTCGCATTGATGAACCAGAGCGTGAGAGGCTTCCCATCCCACAGAACCGCACCCAAGGTGACCGGCACCACGAATCCGAGCCAGCTCCAGAATCCTGCCATGAGGCCTATGGAAGGTCCGCTTACATTAAAGTATGCGGACAAAAAAACGAGCGCGTGCGCGAGGGCATATCCCATGACCAAGAAGCCGATGAAACTCACGATGTACGCCGGCATCGCCTTTTTTTGCATCTCTTTCATCTTCTCGGGCGTCATCTCGCCCCAGCCCATGAGCTTGGACCAGGGTTTGCCGAAGAGGGGTCCGTACCAAATGAATCCGATAACCATCGCGACGACGGACGCCACGAGTATCGCCATGTAATTAATGGGTATTATCGGCATAAGATGTATCAAAAATTAGCAGAGGCTAATAGCGCCATGATACCACTGCCATGGCTAGCGCAGAGGTGCAACCAGTGCGAGAAGCTCATCGTGGATGAGCCCGTTCGACGCCACGAAGCCGTCAACCTCTCGGTCGTACCGCTGTTCCTTCCCTGAAAGGCTGGTCACTCTCCCGCCCGCCTCCTCCACCATACTCTTCACGGCGGCGGCATCCCAGGGACTCGTGTGTTTGTATATCGCCGCCACGAGTTCACCTGACGCGACCAGCATCCCCGCATAGACGCATGAATAAAAAGTAAGAACGCGGGAGCCGGTCGCAGCGATAACGGCTTGGAGGCTTGGCATCACCGAAAATCCTCCCGTCTCGACCATGGTCATCTTTCCGAGCTTTTCATCGCTCGCAACCTGCATCCGCTGCCCGTTCACGAAGGCGCCCTGCCCTTTTTCAGAACGCACCATCCTGTCGCAGATAGGGTCATACACGACTGCGGCAACACTTTCCCCTCGCTTCGTGAGCGCGAGCGAGAAGACGAAGGTTGGAAGCCCGTGCGAAAACGGCATGGTGCCATCAACCGGGTCGCACACCCACGCGTACTCGGCATCCTTCATGGCGCTCCCCTCTTCTGAAATGATTGCATCGGCGGGATAGGCTCCCTGTACCTTGCGGAGGACAAGCTCGTTCACCGCGACATCGGTCGCCGTCAAAGGCGTCATATCGCTCTTCCATTCTTTCTTCATGCCGAGCGAAAAATTCTTGCGCATGAGTGCTCCTGCCTCGCGCGCAAGCCCTTCGGCAAAGTCTAGCTGTCCGGAATACGCGCTCGTGTTCATTTGAGGATATCCCGGAGCGCCGGGTCTTCTCCGCCGTCAATCTTGAAAATGGCGATGCCGCGAAGGTCCAAGCGTTTCGCCAGCGCTATCTTATCCTTGATTGCACTCATATCGCTCCACCAGAGGATGTTGAACGCTGGCCCTCCCTTTGCCGTGCCGCTTCCTGAGGCGGTCGTCGAAGGCAAGGCTGCATTGTTGGTGAGCATCGCGGACTCAGCCCCCGGAGGAGGAGCGTCAGGAAATACATTAGGGATATAGGAAAACGAAAACTCTCCTGCGCTGTTTCGCTGAACCGACGGATGATATTGCGCCATGAGACCATCATGGCCAGTGTAGCAAGAGAAGCGACTACGGTTTCGTAATCGGCTGCGACGGCAGGGTCGAGAGGCAGGTGCGGCCGTCCGTCTGAAGGACGATGGACATCTCTTCGACGCCGGTGACGCGGGCTCCGGAAAATGTCGCCTTGAGCAAGAGTCCGTTCCGAACTTCGTCGTTCCAATACTGATCGAAAATGAAATTTCCTAAAGAATAATAGATGAGGGTCCCATTATATTCTTCATGCTCTTGGACGACATGCGGGTGTGCTCCGACGACAAGCTTTGCGCCTGCATCGACGAACTCGCGCGCGAGTTTCTTCACGCGCTCGGGCGCGGGAGCATATTCATCGCCCCAATGCGCGAAGAGGATTGGTATCACTCCTGACGTTTTCGCCTCCGTGAGAGCTACGATGGCGCGAGCGGCGGAGGCGGTCGCGCCTTCCGGGTCGAATTCGTTATACGCGACGAATGCGAGTGGAACCCCCTTCAGACTGGTGGTTGCCATCACGTAGTCGGATTCATCCATTTCCAGAAGCCCGGCCGGAAACCGGGGCGCACCGAAGTACATGATGTTCGCGCGATCGAGGTTATCCAAGGTCTGCCGGATGCCGTCGTAGCCGAAATTGAATGTGTGATTATTGCCTAAGGAAACGAGACGGATATTGTGACGCGCTAGGTACGGAGCGACTGCCGGAGGAAAGGTAAAGATGAAATTCACGTCGTCCCTATCGTCGTTCATGAGGGCAACCGAAGCGTTGTCGGTTATCGGCCCTTCGAGGTTCGCGACGACCATATCGGCGTAGCTGAGTGCATGGTCTATGCACGAGAAGGGATAATCCCATCCCACGCTTTCGCCCACCTTCCTTATGTAGCGATCGAAGAGCATATCACCCCCGAAAATAACGCTGGCAGAGGGCGCTGGTGCTTTTTTCTGAGTCCAGAACCCGCCGAATGAGAGCGGCAGGAGGAGTGCCAGGAGTGCAAGGAACCCGATGCCGGAAAGCAAGATAGTCCTCTTCATGTCCTGCACGATATCAAAATATGGACAGATATCCCACCGAGGCCTTTCCCGAGCTCGTTCAGGGGCAAGTTATTTCTTCCAGAGGTACTTTGCCGTGCGCCAACCATACTTCGCGGCGATAAGGAGGAGGAACAGATAGAGCGCGTACGGAAGGGCGAGGAAGACGAAGGCCACGAGATTCACGGTCGCGTTCTGGAGCGCATGATTCACATTCCTGACGAATTCCTGGAACGCCACCTTCCATGAATCGCTGAGCGCCTCTGCGTCAAGATACTTGTTTTCATAGATAGAAACATAGAAGCGGCTGTAGTCCAATCTGTCGAGCTCTTGGGATTTCGCGCGAGCAATCTGTTCCAGTTCTGCGCTCACATTCAGACGCTCGTTCGTCAATCGCTCGATGACCTGGAGCTTCGAGTCGATGATGCGCGCCAAGGTTTCGACATTCTGGGTGCGGGTCGCGAGCACGGTCAGCTCATCATACGCGCCAAGCGCACCGGATAGGGTTGCGTCGATTGAGCTGAGTTTTTTCTTCAATATGTCAGTACGACTCGTATAGTCTTCTATCTGGTTCTTTATGGTGTAAGAATTTTCTGAGAGGTTCTTCGGGCCGAGGTTTTTTATAATCGCGAGTATCTCTTCGACATGCGCATGGGCGACCTTGAAGGTGTAGTTGCAGGCGGTATCAGACTCGTTCGCATTCTCGAAGATGACATAGTCGAGCGCCTTCAAATCGGCGACTGCCGCACAGGTCGCATCGCGGGCCTGCGTTTCTATTGAGGCGTTGTAATCGCGCACCTCAAACTGCTCCGCATCGTTTCCGCTGGTGCCGCCTTGGGGAGGAATCGGATAGATGTTCCGGACCGAAAGCGCCGGCATGCCTTTCGAGTAGCTCACGGATTCGTCCGCTGTTCCATACCATATCGCCGGTTCAGGCGTAGCGGCACCCATGAACACGCCGCCTCCGCCAATGCCGCCGCTGTCTCTTTGCACGAGCGACTGGAGAGCAGAGGTGACGAGGGTATATGCGAACACGAGCCCTGCGACAGCAAGGAATCCAAGGCCAATGACCTTCATCATGGTTCCGGGTTTCAGGTCAAGATTTTTCAGGAAGTCCATATCAAGAGTATACCGTATCAAATATGCGCGACTTTACTCTGCCGGGAAAGCGCCTATCTTTTGAAGACCGTTTCTATCTATCACTCTAGCTTTTTGCAAAATGCTAGAATCAGTTGAGCACGCGGAGTGAGCTTGTGGCGGACGTGCGGTCCATCGTTGCGTTTCAAAATGAGCCCGGCTATCGAGAGTTTGCGTATGTGATCCGAGGTATTCTCGTAGCCAATCTTAAGCCGTTCCGCGATTTCGTTGACTGAAAGTTCCGGCTCGCCATGCAGGAGGTCCATGATCTGGAGCCGCCGATGATTGGCGAAACCCTTCACGATATGCTCAAGCTGCCGGTGTGTGCGCTTCCCCATCATATGTTTAGTCTATACGACTTAGTGCATGATTAATTATATGCTCAGTATATGAGCCATCGTAGCTTTTTGCAAAATGCTTGTATTGCAACACGAAGAACTATAAGAGGCCTTCCCTGTTAGCTCCAGCAGACCGTCACTGGTTCGCCAAGCTTGTCTTCGAGGTACTTCTTAACATCGTAAAAATTACCGATTTCGTCTATCAGGCCGAGTGCTTTCGCGGAGTCGCCCAGGACCGTCGAACCGTCCGCTAACGCACGGACTTTTTCCTTCGACAGGCCGCGATTCTGTGCAACTACATCGATGAAGTTCTGGAAGATGATGTTAACGTCCCGCATGTAGAGCACCTTCTCTTCCTCAGTAAACGGCTTGTCGGGGTTCCCGGAGTCCTTGAACTTGCCCGTTGAGAGTTGGATGAATTTGCTGTCTTTGCTGATTTCTTCTGCAAATGACGAGGTGACGCCAATCGAGCCGACGCTTGAGTTTTTGGAGGCGAATATCCTTTGTGTTCCGGTTACAGCCCAGTACGCGGAAGACGCCCCGATGTCCCGTATAAGCCCTACCGTCGGCTTCTTGGCCTGTTTCAAGGCCTGCGCTATCTCTTCGCCGGCAACGGGGCTGCCGCCACCCGAATCAACTTCGAGAATGATGGCTTTTATTGTGTCGTCTTGCTCGGCCTGGTCGATTCTCGCCATCACATCCTCACTCGCCACCACATCCTGATTATCTAGAAGCGAGTCGGAGTTCCCTTTCGGTATATAGGTCAGCATTTCTCCGTGGAGATTGATTCCTAGAACATTGCAGTCGGCGGAAGAGCCACCAGCGTCGGCCTGCCCGTCCGAATATAAGCTGAAATCCCCTTGAACCTGACCTTTCACAAAGTAGTCATACAGCGCATAGCTGCCCATGCTTAAGGCCAGGAACAGCGTCAAAGCTCCTATAACTACGAGCGCTGGGCGCAGTTTTCTAAAAATCCCGACGATAGCGTTAATGAGACCTGCGAACATAGGGATATTGTAGCAAAGTGATAGACCTTTGAGATGGTTTCGCCAAAAAATCAGATTACCCTCGTTCGCTCGGTCAGTGGCATAACCGCACTAGTCGCGCTCATCAGCTTTGTCAAAGCATTTTATATGTATGATCTAAAGAAAATGGTAACTGATCTCATTCCCCTCCTATTCCTTTACCTTAGAACTAGCATCCTCAACCTTTGCTTCTTGTGTAGAGGTGCTTGATTTTATAATAACGTCAATTATTTCATAGATACGTTCAACTGGTACAACTCTTACTAAGCCAGTTTGTTCTGTAAAAATTACCTTCGCTTCACCTGTTTGCTGGCTAACTGCAATATCAGAATAAGTTTCTCCAGAACTTATGACCCCGATCAAACCTGCCGAATTATTGCTTGTTGTACCTTGTATTGAAACTATTTCTGGTTTTACAATAACGGGTCCTCCGCTATTTCCTGGGTAAGCAGAAGCGTCAATATAATAAAAACCATCTTCAAGCACTTCTTCATCAACACGAGCAATAATTCCTTGCCTTACAATCACAAAGTTTTTTGCCTTCCCACTTATACTCATCGGAAAACCGAGCACAAACAATCCATCACCAGTGGATATGTTTTTTGTACCAAAATCTTTTGCAAAAAATAAGTCGTTTTCTTTGAAAAAATAGAAATCTATCTTTACGTCACTTATCGCACCTGCATTTATAGGTAGCACTGCTAAGTCCACTTTTTCATTATCGTGCATTGACCAGATTGCCTTATTTTCTGCATTGATCAAATTGACCTTGAAGTGGTGACTTTTATTGTCGGTAGTGTTGAAGCGGAACAGTATTTCTTTAACAAACTGCTTTGTCTTATTGTTATAGAAAACGTGACTGTTGGTAACAACGAAGAGCCTAAACAACGGCTCTCCTTTGTCGTTCTTTTCACCAGTGGGTTTACCTACCAAAAAACCAGTTGCCAATGATTTGAATATCGGCTCACCTTTTTCATTCTTCGTTTCTACTCCAATAGAAAGTACGGAGTTTAAGTACGCTGGAGGTATTAAGGCCATAATGTTTTTACATTAAATCACATCAAATCCAATACTTTTTAGATAGCTAAATATCGGATCATAGTACTCAGGATTCCTAGTTGGATCTGTATGGTCACCATGCGGAATAACAATGACCATTCCTTGTCTGGCGCGTGTAAGTAAAACACGATAGGCATTTTTTAAATACATTTGTCGCTCAGCTTTTTTTATGTAATTCCATTTACTTCCAACAAAAGATCTGCAATCCCAGCCATTTTTTGTGTACCTAAAATCTGCATCCCAAATAACACATGAATAATCTAATTCAAGTCCCTGAATATCAAATTCTGTTGCTACATCCTCAAGATAATATGACGACCTAACATCGTCCTTCCCATCGAGAAACCAATGGATAGGATCTACTGGGGATTTTACGAATACAGAATGGGGCTTTAATCTCTCCGCTTGTGAAGAAACAATTATCCCGTAACGTTCGGAGCCACGGGCCTGTTTTTTTAACCATTCTTTTGCGCTAGTAATATCACGCGTTATAACAATTGGATATTTTGATTTTACTTTCACTAGTGTCTTTTTTGCTTCACTAATATCCATATCTAAAATTTGCTTTATAAGCAAAGAAACATTTTCCGCCCGAAATGAGCGCATTGAAACCGAGAGGTGTAATTCATCTTTTATAAATAAATTCTTGTGAGTTTTAATCTGTTCCAAAATTTTACCCGCTCCATATTCACTATCTGTAAGACGTGAAGAAGTATAAATATTCCAGCCGGGAAATGATTTATTTAGGGAATTCACCCATTCACTTATTCCTGCCTCTCCAGTGTTTATTTCTTGTCCTCCCCCAACCAAACAAACAACAACAGCCCAATCTTTATGCCGGTCAAGGCAAGAAATAAGAAATTCTGGCTCAGATTGAGCGAAGTTAGGTATGCCTTTTTTTCTTCGCATGAAATTCGTAGTTTGCTCCAAGTTCCAAGCTCTCTGTGCTTCGTCAAAAAGTGCAACATGCTCATTCGGTGGCTTTTTATCCTTAAGACATTCATCACGGAAGTTATGAACATTCTGAATAAATGATTTTACAGGCCTCATCGCGTCACCTTTAGTAATTTTATTTCCTTTTTCTTTTTCATGGCTGACTTTGTCACGAGTTAACGCTTCTCTTAGAATTGCTACGAGAGGCCCGTTGCCTGACAAAAATACACTGTAAAGATCATTATTTTTATCAATATGTTTATTTGCAATGTTTAGTCCGACCAATGTTTTTCCGGCACCGGGGACACCCGTTACAAAACAGATTGATTTTTGTGATCTGTCTCTTGAATTTTTAATAATTTCAGACACCACTTCTGATGTTTGAGTTAGGTTAATGGCACCAGCATCACTTCGAGAAATATTTTCAACAGAATGACCGCGATACAAAGCCATCGCCGCCTCAACAATGGTGGGAGTAGGGTGATAGCGTCCTTTTTCCCATTCACTTACATTGACAACATCAACATCTGCCAAAGCTAATGTGTTATCAATAGCACTCTTTAACATTTCGCTGTTAGTTTTTATCGGAAAAAATACCTTATCACTTTGTGGAGTTAATGAAATAATTGGATTTACACTTTTTGCATTTGTAGCAACGAGAATTGGAGCAATAAAATGATTATGACTAGAGCTGTGAAAATTTTTCAAATCTAGAGCGTAATCCATAACCTGATCAAGAGCACTTAAAGAAAATATTTCAGATCCAACCTTAAATTCAATTACAAAAATAACTGAGCCAATAATTACAACCACATCAATCCGCTTGCCCATTCTTGGAATAGAATACTCAAAATAAATTGAACCGGAATAACCGACCATGATTTTTTGTAAAATACTAATTTGCTCTATCCATGCGGATTTTTGTTCTTGGCTATCATCAAAACCACTACTTCTTGTTAGTTGGCCGAAGATTTCATTAGTATTAGACTTTATGAAATAAGCAATTGAATTAGAATAGTATTCTCGCTTCATAAAATTTATTTATTCATCCACGTTATCGTCAATTGCAACACAGTCGCAAAAGAGACCCAGAGGAGGTATGGAATGTTGGCATAGATGATCCAAGCGAGGCTTGGGGAGCCGGTTTCAATGTGATTAGTGAGCGAGGCGCTGTAGAGAGCAAAGAGCGCCCAGATGAGAGTGGCGAGGACGAGGAGGATGCCGATGGACGCGAGGAGATTGTTTTTGAGGGTAAATTGAAAATAGCTAAAGGAGAAATTGAAAACAAGGTTCAGTGCAAAAGGCAGTGCAACTATCAGGGGAAGCTCCTGTGTGTAGACCTTATAAAACACAGTTCCATACGTCACCGCAATGATGGCATACAGCACTGTCCACACCGGCCCAAAGAGGAAGCTCGGTGGCGCCCACGTGGGCTTTATAAGGGTGCTGTACCAGTTATACGTGTCGGGGCTCATAAAATTCATTATACCAACCAACGCAAAAGGGCTCCATTGCTTCGCAGATGGAACCCTCTTACATGACTTCTCCAAGTTGGCTGGGGGTCACCACAGGAGTACTTCCATTTCTCTAACTCCTGGGAGTTGTAAGAGAAATTGGTCGCTGGTACGAGGTTGGAACATTTTTAGTTCGAGCTTCCTAATTTCTTAGAAACTTCTTGTTTAAGATACTCTCTGTCCATATTGGTTGTCTTGAGGTGGAGTATGGGTAGACCAATCTTTTCCATCATTTTATCTACCAATTCGTCTCGCTCTATCTTTTTTTCGGATTGGTGGCTATACCCGTCAAGTTCAATAACTAGCTGAGCAACTGCTCTTTCTCTGTCGCACAGCACAAAATCGGCTATTTTCTTATCGAATCTATTTCTGTTAGTTTTTACTCCTCTTTTGATTTGTATCAGTCGGCCATAACTGATTTGAGGGAAGATATAATATCGATCACCAAAAATTTCTGTCAGTAGCCTGTATAGAGTGAGCTCAGATATTGCATCAAAAACAAAAGGTTTTCTTTCATAGGGGAGATCTTCCTCTTGTTCGAGAGCCCCTCCAAAATGCTGCTTTAAAACTGCAAGAACTCCAATGAGTACAAAAACAATTACTACGACAATGACGAGTGGTGTAAAAGGTCCCATTTTTTAGTATTGGCGCATCAAAAATAATATCTCTACGTCCGTAATCAATTCTATCAAATTCATTTGCTGGGTGTCTTGGATTCGAATTAAATTTTCTTTAATTTTGAAACAGAACTACTTCCCCCCGGGTCCGTCTGATGGATGCCGAAGATGTTGGCATCAGTGTCCTTGAAGTACCCTTGCCAAGTCATGCCTGCAGTATAGCGCTCTACTAGCCCCATGATTGACCCAGAATTCAAAGCTGAACTTGAACGGATAGAGAGTAAGGTGGATGCGGCCTATAAGGCAGCGGATGGGGCACGGAAATAGATAAGGTGGGACGTCATACTCATGGGAGTCATGATTCTCCTCCCCTTAATCATCATCCCGTTCACGATAGGCCCCCTCCTCATCCACCTACTCCGCAGCGCTGGGCTTATAGGTGCTAGATAGCTTTACTGGGCTGTGGATAGTGTTGACTTTCTAAATGTTCGGACGTATTATTTAAGTATCATCAATGGAGAGTCAGCCCCGCGAGGTTCCGTCCTCTCGGGGCCCTTTTTATTTCTTAATCACCTCAACGACCTTGCCGGAGATGGTGAAGTCGTCGCCTTCGCTTACAAAGATGGGAAGGTACTTCTCGGTCGAATCGGCCTCGAGGACGATGCGGCCGTTCTTCACATCCCTCCGGTAGTGTTTGATGGCGGCCATGCGATCCACGACCGCGACCACGATATCCCCGTCCTTGGGATACTTCTGCGAACTATCCACCACCACGAAGTCCCCATCCTCGATGGTAACGCCCGGCCGGACCTCGGCCTTGTTCATGGAATCGCCATCCGCCACAAGGACATAGAGCTTTTCTTTCTTCCGTGGAAGAAGCTTGGCCGAAACCTTGAGGTAACCTTCCACACGCTCATCCGCGAAAACCGTCGCGGGACCGCAGTTGGCCGCCCCCACGATAGGGAGCGAGTAGAAGAAGCTCTTGGCCCTGTCCAGGATTCCTTTCTTCACGGCTTTGATGACGCCCTTGTCGAGATTCAACTGGATGAGACCGCTCTTTTCCAGCTGGCGCAGGTGGTACTTCACCGTCTGGGGCTTGCCTTCCGCGTTGATGAACTTCGCAATCTGCCTCAAAGAGTGCTTGCCGAGATTTTTACTCTTCACGAGGGTAAGAAGAAGCGCTTGAGTGTTGTGCATAAAGTGGAGATTAGCGGATATACCAGTATCATATCAGGGTGTATAGAGTGTAAAATAGTTTTCCACAGGAAGGCCATATGAGAAGCAACCCCTCCTCGTGCTACCTTGGACAGATAGTCGTACAAGTTAGCAAGAGAGTAACGGAAAAACTATGAAAACAATGACCTGCACCCAGATGGGCGGCATGTGTGATATGAAACTCACCGGCGCTACCACTGACGAGATGATGGGCAACGGGATGAAACACGCCGAAGCCGCTCACCCCGAGATGGCGGCCATGATAAAGGCTACGCCGAAAGACGACCCGAAGATGGTCGCCTGGAACGACAAGTTCATGAAGGATTGGGCCGCGACTCCGGACACGGCATAGGCCCGTCTGAGATACCAGGAAACCTGAATCCCCGCACTGGCGGGGATTTTTGTTTTCTTGTTTTCCTATTCTGCCCTACCCTCTCCGCCACCCTAACATTCCAACATTCTCAAGAATGTTGGAATGTTTGAATGAACCTCACGAACGTCTTGCCGTAGGGGGAGAGCGAATGCATGACCTGCCGGCCACGGTACTGCTTATTCAGAAGTCCCGCTTGGACAAGCCGCCGCGTATGCTCGGAAATGGTCTTCATATTGGATTCCAAAGACCAGGCGATCTGTTCCACAGTGATGCCCTCCTCTCTCTTTACAAGGAGCATGATATCGATGCGGCGATGGTTCGCGACCCCCTTGAAATGCCGTTCGAGCTGTTTCGCCGTCTTCGTTTTCATATCTTCACTCTAACATTCTTATATTCTTGAGAATGTAAGAATGTTGATATCCACATCATGCGGAGTCGGCGCTTTCCGTAAGCTTTGTCATCGCTTCGAGCGCCTTTTCATCGGAAATTTGGGAGAAGTCATCATAATACGAAGCGATACCGCCGAGGAACGGCTTCCCCGCCTCGAGCATTACAAACTCGTCCGCTTCGAGCTTAAGAAAAGCCGCGATGTTGGCCGGCGCGACGGGTACCGCGATTACGATTTTTTTGGGGTTCATCTTCCGCACCTCATGTACCGCGAGGCTTATCGAGAGCCCGGTCGCAACGCCATCGTCCACGATGATTGCCGTTTTCCCCGTGGCGGGGATGACCGGATGCCCGACATACTTCTCTCGTCGCTTCTCGGCCTCTTCTTTGCCGTGCTTCGCGGCGTCTTTGAGCCACGACGCATCGAAGCGCTTGCGCTCTTCCTCGTCGCAGAGGAGCTCTCCCGTTTCCGAAACCGCGCAGACTGCGAGCTCGGGATTGTGCGGATGGCCGATCTTGTGAATGATGACGAGGTCCAGGGGGGCGGCGAGCGAGCGAGCGATGGGACACGCCACGATGACCCCTCCCCTAGGAAGCGTGTACACGACCGGATCTTCGCGTGCAAGATGCGCGAGCTTCATCGCGAGGAGTTCTCCGGCTTCGTTCCTATCTTTGAACCGCATGCTCCTTTTTCTCGTGAATCCCTTGTTCGTAGTCTAGATGTGGGCGAGGTGGAGTGTGGTGTTTCCGCTCTTTAGAGTGAAAAGTGCACGCCGAGGTAATACGGCCAGATGACCAGGGCAAGGACGCCCTCCCAAAAAGTGAGGTGAAGGTACCCGATAGTGAAGAGCCACGCTACAAACCACATTCCACCCGGCATCGTGTGGTTTTCTATCTTTATCTTATCCATGACCCCATTATACCAAGACATGGAGCGTCAAGTGATGGAAATCAGAATCCGCGTAAAACAAGCCGCCCGTCTATCCCCGCAGCAGAGCTGGGGGCATTTCGCGGGGCGGCTACCGTGGTGTTTTTCTGGATAAGGTACGCCCACCGGGCGCACTTCCTACATGGCACCATTCATCCCCACGCCAGCGACTGAGCGGGAGCGAAGAAGTACTGAGCGTAGCAACGCGAATGTAGAGCCGTGGGGATGAATGGTGCCCGCCAGTAAAGGCGGAGCACGACGCGAAAGCCTTGTAGTCCTTCCTGACCTGCATGCGCAGGCAGGTGGACGCCTTGAAATATCGATTAAACAAAAACCCGAGGCCGGAAAGGCGAACGGGCGGGTACAGGAACTTGTCGTGAAGCACTACGAAGTGCCCGCCGAACGGGTCCGCATCATCAAAGGGAAGAGGTCTGCGACGAAGGTGCTTTTGGTCGGGAAACGGTAGCTTTGAGTTTCGCCGCGATGTCGGCCTTTGACAGTGGCGGATACCAACGCTTCTGACGCTGGGTCCAACCGAGCTCGAGGAGACGATTGTCGAACGAACCGTTCTTCTTCACGATTTCCGTCAAGAATATTTCGATGAGGTTGCCGAACCGGTCGACGGCCTGCTTTTCAGATTTCCCCGTGGTTGAGATGTCGAGCTTGTGCGAGTACGCTATATACAGGCCACCTTGCTTGATGATTTGTACCGGCAATCCAGCGAGAGCATAATCCATCCGTTTATCGTAGCACGAAACGCCTCTGTTCCCTATCGCAATTTTTCCGCACGGAAACAAACCCTTATCTGAATGCCATCGGGCTCCCCGAGCCGAGCGTCACGATAAGAATATTTTGTTTATATCCGTATGATAACAAAATCCTACATCGGCACCTCGATGAGGAAAAACGATGTGCGCGAGGGCGACTCTACTACCACACGCTCTATCCCAGCGATTCCTTTTCCATCGCGCGCGTGGAGCATTACCTCGCCGAGCTTCGCTTCGCCATCGATTACGAATATATAGACGCCGCTTCCCTTCCCGTGAATATCGTATGAAAGCGGATTTTCGGCATCCGCCATGCCGCGGTAGATGTATGCATTCTGGCGGATGCCGAGGCCCTCGCCGGAATTAAGAGGAGCAACGAGGAGCGTCATACCCGGCTCATCCATTTTTGGAAAACTCTTTTGCTCATAGCGAGGTGGAGCGCCTGGTGCGGCCGTCTCTATCCATATCTGGAAGAGCGCGAGGTCGTCCCCCGCCGAGGCGTTGTATTCAGAATGTGTAACGCCGGTTCCCGCCGACATCACCTGGACATCGCCTGCCGGGGTGGTGCCGACATTTTCCATGCTGTCTTTATGCGTCAAGGTGCCGCGGGTAACCAGCGTGATTATTTCCATGTCGCGGTGGCCGTGCATCGGGAAGCCGGATGCCGGCGCGACAACGTCATCATTCAAAACACGAAGTGCCCCGAAGCCCATCCTGGCGGGCTCATACCAATCAGCGAAGCTGAAACTATAGCGGGTGGTGAGCCAGCCGTAATCGCCCTTTCCACGGTCCTCGGCTTTGTGAATGACGGTTTCCAAAGAGCGCTATTCGGATACGGTGAGCGTCCCCCATTGACCCCCGGCACGATGTCCGGGGTACGAACAATAATACTGGAAGCTGCCGACTTGATCCGCGACGAAGTCTACGACAAACTCCCTATTCAAAGGAAGTTCCTCCCTGATACCAAATTCATCGATGGAAAAGTCATGCATGCCTGCCGTGTTGGTGACCTTGACGCGGACATGGTCGCCCTTCTTGACTGACATCTCCTTAAGCGAGAACCACTTGCCCTGCGCGTCATAATAGGCAGTCATTGAAAATTCCTTAACGGGAGCCTCATCGGCGATCATTGTTTTAGTAGTATTCGTAACTTCTGTGTTCGTATCCGACGCCGGTAACGGGGACGCCTTCTGCATGAAGAAATATCCGCCGGCCACAAGAACGAGCAATACGATGACGATGGCTACGGGTGATTTCATAGAGATTATTATTTCTAATTTTTAATTTCTAATTTTGTTCGCCCATTATGATGCTCTTACCCCCATACGGCAAGACCTTCCCTTTTCATAGAACGATATTCAAGAGCGGGCGCCTCCACCAAAGGGGCGCACGAAAAGCATGAGGACAATCAAGAGAGCGAAGGTTGAGAACGCGACGAACGGGAAGGTGACAAAACCATACTCGAAGAGGAAACGCTGAGCGCAATCGCCACCGGAGGCAGGACACGGAAGCGGGCTCTCTCCCCCCATCTGGAGGTAGTGCTGATAGAGGGCGACGGCCGCGCCGAAAACCGAGAGCGCGATAGAGTAGACAGCGACGCGCGCATCCTTCATCCAGAGCGCTATCGCAAACAAGATGACTTGGGGATAGAGGAATACACGCTGATACCAGCAGAGCCAGCACACGGACATGCCGAAGTAATCCGAGTAGATAAGGCTCACAACGATTCCCGCGAGGACGACGAGGAACGAGAACGGCAGAGCCCATGTTTCCGCAAAGCGCGCGAGGGGCGTCCCCTTCCCCCAAATAAAGACGACAAGAAGGCCCGTAGCAAGGACTCCCATGCCGAGGGTGCCGAGTGCCACGAGTTGATTCAGCATCTCAAGCGTCATGGCGAACTACGCACGGCTTATTGGGGAGAAGACGATGCTACAGGAGACGCGACAGACGGCGAGGGTCCCGCCGCACCCGACGCGGAATTCGAAGGAAGTTCGCACCCCGTCTTATCGGCAAGCATCTTGAGCGGGACATTCCCGGTCTGCTCGGAGCCGTCTGGGAATACCCATGTGGGGTAGGATTTAATTCCCTTGTCGATGCATATCTGCGTCTGGGCTTGGCCGTTGGGAGTCGAGCATTCAATATACGGAATAAGCTTCGCAGACGAACCGAAAAGCTTTTTCTGATCCTGGCAATGCGGACACCAGAATGCTCCGTAGAAGATTGCTCCCTTGTCTTTCAAACACTGGGTAAAGGTGTCGAGAGGGCCCGGTCCCTCTGGCGCGGTTTTCGAAAACACAACGAACCCGCCGACGACGAGGGCGAGGACAACGACAACAACGATAATCTGAGGTGTTTTCATGCTGAGGATTGTATCATTTTCGCGATTGGAAGCGGCGGAACGGAAAGGACAGGATTATCGGCGGATTATTCTATTTGCTCGCCCGGCTTAAAGGTACGGACATGGAGTCAGAGGAAGAAAGGAATAAGACGCTTCACGCGGCGCGCATATTCCTGATACGCATCAGGAAAACGCTTTATCATCAAACGCTCTTCTGAATGGAGTTTGAACCAACAGCTTATGAAAAGGAACACGAACCCTATGATGCCGCCCTTAGTGCCGATAGCCACGACCGTTCCCAAGAACATGAGAAGGAGGCCGGTGTAGATGGGATGGCGCATGTACGCGTACGGACCGTGGGTCACGAGGCGGTGCCGCTCCAGGAGGACGATGGTGTGGCTCCAATTCGCGCCGAGGGCGATGCGCGACCACACCGCGATTCCGAGCCCCACTGCGGTTACAAGCAGGCCGAAGAGGGCGGAATATTTTGTATGCGGGATGATTTGTTCCGCGAGGGGCGGCCATGTCCATGGCACGAGACTCACGAGGAGGGACGCGAACCCGATGAAAAGTGGAATGTTATAACTCATGCGCTCTGCCAAAGGAGCGCGCTCCACGGGCGGTTTCGTGAACATGGCCATCACCTTCCAGAAAAGGATGAAGATTATCCATAAGAAGAGGAGTCCGGCGATAACTGGTGTCAATGTCATATATGCCTCTCAGCTCGATGCTTGATGTTTGCCATGCAGTATAGCCCATGAGATAGAGGAAGCCGTAATCTCACGGGGCATGCCAGAATCAGCGCACATCGTTCGTCTGCGAGCGCCCCCCAACAGTGCGCGTCGTGCAGGCGGACCACAGGCCCAGTTGCAGTTCTTTCGCGATACGCTCGGCGGTTTCGAACTTTTCCGCGTTCGCGATATCAGGCTTATACGGATAGGCGAACGCGTATCCTTCTTTTACCAAGACTTCGTTCACCAGCGTGCCGTCTTCGAGGTACACAAGGCCAACCCAGCGGCCATATTTATCTTTTTCTGAAACATCCTGGTAAACCGTGACCCACTTCCCCTCGACCAGTTGCCGATTTTTTTCAGCGGCTTCTCGTGCAAAGCACTGCTCGCCCTTCCGAGGGTGAACTTCCTCCGGCGTGTCGATGCCGTTGTAGCGGACGAACTCGCCGTTTATAAGTTGGACCGTATCGCCATCGACCATGCGCACGACCTGGATGGGCGTGCCGTAGTGGAATGCAATGGACGAGTCGAAGTTGAGGGCGGCGGCCAGCTGATCGTTGTAGTTGTCGGCGAACTCGCGCGGAAACATGCTCGCTCCATAGAACGAGTAGGTGAAAACGAGCGCAGTAACCGCTACGGCCGCAACAAGGAGATATGTCGGCGTGCGATGCATGGGGAATATAGCGTACTACGCTGGGGACGCGATTACTAGCATCCCTTAAGATGTTTCTATTGGGCGGCGCCGAGGACAATCCAGAGAGTATTTTTTCCGTTCATGAAGATTGGGTTATGTGAGCAGACCGATTATACCAAAACGGCGTCAAGAGGCAGTCTTCATCTCCTCAGGCGCTGGCTTCCTCATGAAGAGGAAGTACACGAGCCCGACATAGGCCACCATGACGGCGAGGCGAACCAGGCTCAACTCTGAATCCACGCCGAAAAGGCCCTGGAGAAGATGTCCCACGGTGCTGTCCACCGCCGGAAGAAAGTCGAGGTGAAGGGGGCCAAAATCAGAAAGATTGATATTGAAGTGGATGGCGAAAAGCTTGGTCAGCCCGTTCTGGGTCATCGAAGCGCCCAAAAGAAGGATAAGATATTTCGTCCACTGAAAGACCTTGTCTATCGGCAAGCGCACGAATGCAAATACGGTCAACAGGCCAAGGATGGAGGCGCCCAGAAGGCCTATCATGAGACCCAGGAAGTTCTCCAGAAAGGTCGAGAGGAGCGAGGCGCTTGCTGTGAAAAGCGCAATCTCGAATCCTTCACGAACGATGAGGATGACGATGGTGAAGAACAAAGACACATCGAAGACTCCCTCAAAAAGCTTCTTCTGCGCTTGATTCAGCACCTCCTTCCTCCCTTTATTGAGCGCATCGTGAAGGGAAAAGATGACATAGGCGATGAACACGCCAGAAAAGACCAAGAGATAGCTTTCAAGGATGTGTGCGTTTGCGTCCGTGAGAATGGCCCTCGCTTGGTTGCTAAAAAGGTAGGTCAAGACCACCATCACCAAGGAAAGGACGAGCCCGACGAGCGCGGCAAGGCCGATTTCAAACTCGCGCTTCAAGCCGAGCTTGCGGGAAACGCCGAGAAAAACGCCGACGATGAGGAAGGCCTCGAAGAATTCCCTGAAAGCGATTATGGCAGTGGCGAGCATTATGATTTCTTAGTTTTAGATATTCGGGATTGGTAGTGTATCACTAGATTCGGAATCGATGGGAAGAGGGAGGGGTGTGGATTTCGCCGAGGACCGAAACGCTACGCAGAACATTGCCCGATGTCTCTATTTTCTCCGAGATTTTTTCCTCGCTAAACGGTACTATGCGAAATACGCGCATGAAAACACTGCCTTTCAGCAAAGCTCAGATAGAGAACCTCATGAGCGAACACCCGACGCCGTTTTATGTGTACGACGAGCGCGGGATGCGGACCTCAGCGCGGAGGCTCATCGATGCTTTTTCTTGGAACGAAGGATTCAAGCAGTTTTTCGCCGTCAAGGCTCTCCCCAATCCGGAAATACTCAAGATACTCAAAGAAGAAGGTTGCGGGGCGGACGCGAGTTCCCTGCCCGAGCTCATGCTTTCAGACCGAGCGGGTATCACGGGAGAAGACATCATGTACACCTCAAACAACACGCCTGCGGAAGAATTCGTCGAGGCGAAGAAGCGTAGCGCCATCATCAATCTCGACGACATCGGCCACCTTGAATACCTCGACCGCTCGGCAGGGCTTCCGGATTTGATCGCATTCCGCTACAACCCGGGACCCGCGCAGGCCGGAAATGCCATCATAGGGAATCCTGCGGAGGCAAAATTCGGCGTTACGCGCGAACAGCTTTTCGAAGGATACGCGAAAGCGCGGGAGAAAGGGGTCAAGCGTTTCGGGCTCCACACCATGGCCATCTCGAACGAGCTTCGCCACGAGCATTTCATTGAAGCGACGCGGAACCTTTTTCAACGTGCCCGTGATATCGAAGAGACGATAGGCATCGCGTTCGAATTCATCAACCTCGGCGGCGGCCTCGGCATCCCCTACCAGCCCGAGGACAGCGAGTTCGACATCGTTGCTTTTTCAGAGGGCGTGCGGAAAGCGTACGACGAAATCCTTCGTCCGGGAGGTGGCGCACCGGTCAAGCTTTTCATGGAATGTGGTCGGTATGTGAGCGGCCCGCACGGATATCTCATCGCCACGGTGCGGCATCTGAAGCGGAGCTATAAGAACTACGCCGGCCTCGACGCCACGATGGCGAACCTTATGCGGCCGGGGATGTATGGGGCCTATCACCACATCAGCGTGATGGGAAAAGAAAACGAGCCCTTAGGAACGACCTATGATGTCACTGGCTCCCTATGCGAGAACAACGACAAATTCGCGATAAACCGTCCGCTCCCCCGCCTCGCGGTCGGCGATACCGTCGTCATCCATGACGCGGGCGCGCACGCGCACGCGATGGGCTTCAATTACAACGGCAAGCTTCGCTCGGCGGAATTCCTTATGCAAAAAGACAGTTCGTTCCGGATGATACGCCGCGCCGAAACCACGGACGACTATTTCAGGACGCTTGTCCTGTGAGACCGGGACCTATGCGCGACCGCCCGCGCGGACCTCAAGCTCATCTGGGTTCGTGGGTGAGCGCCCCAGAGCGATAGTGGCGCCGCGAGAGATTTCTCCTCGGATGAGCTTGTCCGCGACATCGACAAGCCCGCGTCCGTAGTGCCAGAAGAAATAATATCCGAAGACCTTCAGGATGCGCATCGCCGTTCAGTATAACGCGCTAAATACGGCGCCTATCTCGAGACTTCTTCAAGCCTTTAGCCTGTTCTCCGCGAGTTTCGACCAGCACGTTCACTTTGCTAAGTTCAGTATTTCGTCACCTTCGTTCCTCAACTGTCCTCGGGACTGCGTAGCGCGAGATACATCCCGAGCGCGACAAGGGCTAAGAGAAAATAGTTCACATTAAGACTATCTCATTTTGAATGGACGCTTGTTAACCTCTTGCAGAATTCTAAGCGTTGCGTGCACCGAAAGGTTATCACTCGGCAATAAAACCAAGCGATCACCGAATTGATTCAACAAGGGACTTAAAAACTCGTCGGCCCACGACGGCGACAATGTTAATACTCCAGAAAAGTTTATTTCTAGTTCTTCATCTTCAGGAAATTCTCGCAAGGTTGATTGCAAGGCCTTGAATGCCTCTCCTCCTAGTTCCCGTGATATCAATGTTGTGCCGAACTTTTCTAATTGCAGTTTCATATATTGTTAAATTATTCTAAAATTCAATCTTCGCTAGACATCCCCTCACCACATTCTGACCACGAACAACATCAAATATTTTATCATGGCCCTTCATGCGCACTTCAGCATCACCGCTTGTAAAATACAAACTGATCGGTTGTTCCAAAACCACCTCACGCACAAGCTTAAGTCCGTTGCCGCGCTTTTCAGGCGCACGACCAGAAATAAATTCGGTAAACGCCACCTTCACGGCCTCAACATGAGTTGAAAGTCCAGGTCTGACGTGACGCAATGTTTCGAGAATTCCTAACCCACGATCAGCGAGAACAATAATATGCTTGTCCAGGTCATATCCAAAAAAGATTCCGCTTGTATCCGGCCATCTTCCCAAGTTATGAGCAAACGAATTATCGCCGATCTCCCCAGCGATTAAAGTAATCAAAGAATACAATTTTTCAAATCCTGGTTTTTGCAGAAGCGCCATTTCCATTTTTGTCAGTCGGGCATTAAAAATCGAACTAGTCGGGCAGTAGAACGTACCCGGAAATCCAATATCTTCTTGAATCCATTCGGAGGCGAATTTAATCAAGTCGCTCGCAAAGATTTCCAAATCTTTTTCACGGTAATAACGATGAGTCCCTCCATCTTTTTTGATCGCAACTAATTTACCGCTTTCATCCCAGCGACGGAGAGTATTCAAAGAAACCCCCAGGTATTCGGCGGCTTGTCCAATAGTTAATAGTTCTTCTTCTCTATTTGGGCGCATGATTATAGAGTATCATATCGGCTAAATCTACACAAGTAGACCTTAAATCTATCCAAAAATATAGCAATCTACTCATTTAAACCTCAAAAGTATCCACATCCTCACCGTGCCCGTCCGTAGCCTGTCGAAGGCTGGGAAGGAGGAGCGTAGTAGGAACGAAGTAACTACACCATTTCCATTTCCGTGGAATTAAAGGTACCTGACCCCGATTCTCATCATTCTTGACAAAAGTGCTACACTTTTGATACACTACGCGGGTATGGCGACAACTAAGAAACGCATTAATGTGACACTCTCCCTTGACCTCAACGAAGCTCTTTCTCAATTAGCAAAACGTGATCGAGTTCCTGAAGCGACAAAGGCAGCAGAACTCTTAAGACTTGGCCTTGAAGTAGACGAAGACCTTCTCCTTTCAAAAATAGCAAGTCAAAGGTTGAGTACCAGCAAAAAACTACTCTCTCATGGGGAAGTGTGGAAGCGTTAGTATATGTCCTATACCGTTCGATATGATGAACGTGTTGCTAAAGATGTAGCTCGTTTAGATAAAGTGGCGTATACTCGAATTCGAAAAGCCATAGAGAATAAACTTCAGACTCAACCCGAACTGTTTGGAAAGCCTCTTCGTCATTCACTCGTTGGTGTACGCACCCTTAGAGTTGGTGCCTATCGAATTGTATTCATCATTAAAGGCCAAGAAGTGCATATTCTTCTCATAGGAGACCGCACCTATATTTACAAAGAAGCCGAGGAGCGGCTAGACTAGTTTTTCGTACCGAACTCCCGCTCCGGTTTTGCCGACTTGCTTTATCTTGCCCTGCTTCTCAAGCGCAGAGAGATAACGCGTTGCCGTCGCGTCGGAGACATGCAAGAGTTTTTCTACTTCGTCGTTGGTAATGCTTGTTCGAGAAGCGAACAAAGTCATGATCTTCTCGAGCTTCTTTTGTTTCCTATTTTGTATCGCCCCTAACGCTTTCGCCCATAAGTCGCGTTTGGAACCGAACGGCTCATTTACTGGTATTTGAGCCGTTTGCCGTTCGGACTGGGGCGTGGGGTTCTCATTTACCGGTGTTTGCGTCGGCCCGCCGGAGCTTTCAGCGGAGGGGGCAGCCGTTGCGGGTTCAGGCGCTGGCGACCGAGCGCTGAGCGAGGAAGTACTGAAGCCAGCAGGCTGAACGTGCTCCGGCGGTGCAGCTTCGAGCTGAGGGGTATCGGAGGCGGTTTCCGGTATGCTTGCTTGCCCGTCCGTAGCCTCGGCGGAGGAGGGTGGTTCTGGGGCTGGTTGAGATGTCTCTGGCGGCACGGTTTCTTCAGGAGGCATAGTTAGATTTTAGCGCACAAACAGCTCGGCCGGCCGATTACGAAAGTCAGACTCTCGTAAATTACTTCTTGTTTAATGGTACCTGACACCGTTTTCTGAGTCCAATCCATCGTCAATAAGCTCCTGTGCCTTCTCGGCGACATCCTCGCCGTGCCCATCCGTAGCCTTGTGCGAAGGAGGGTCAATCTCATGCTCTACCATCAGCCGTGCAGTCTCTGGGTCTATATTCTTTAAATCTTACCGACAAACGCTTCGTGGAGGATGGACTGGTTGAGGTTGGTGGTTTTGGCGGATTCAGACAATCCACAGTCCATTGATTTTTCAACGATATCGCGCTATCGTATACCTGATTGCAAGATCGCGAACTCTAGAGCTTGGGGACCCCGCAAGGGGTCCCCTTTGCTTATCAATACGTTTCAAGTACTTTCAATAATGAAGCCGTAAGCCCCGCGAATTCTTCTTTTGATTTCTCTATATTTTCCTTAGTTCCCTGCTGATTATCGGCGACAAGTGCCGGATCGAGTTCAAAAATAGCAACACCGAGTTCCTGGCATTTTGCCGGAATTCTCCCGTAGTCTTGGATAATTTGTAGAGGATTCTTCCAGCTTGCCTCTACTAATCCGTTACGACAATGCTTTTCTGAAAGATACGTCCGTACTCGCTCCGGAATCTTGTCCATCCAGGCACGATGATCGGCAATAGGCTGTTTGCCGTACACATTGTACGAATTAACAATGTAGCCAATGAATAATGGATCGCCGGGAAGAACAAGCTTTGTTTCAGTATTCCCCGCGAGAGCTTTCGCTGTATTCTTCCATTGTATTTTCCATCGTTCGAAAATCGTTCCAAGATTCTCAATACCCTGAACACTAAACGCATCTGGTAGCATCGGAACGACGAAATAATCAGCACCGAGCAGTATCGTCTGATTAAGAATACCGAGGCTCGGCGATGTGTCGATAATAAAGATATCAACTTGGTCTGATAGCCCTTTTTCTCGCAAAAAACGATCAATAGCGCTTGTCTGGAAATAACCGATTGGCTGACCCGAAGCAGCCTGCCCGTAGGCAGTCGAGAGCAGTCCTTCGTACATCGAGAGATTAATATCACCCTTGAGCAAGGAAAGATTTGGGTCCGCCTTGACCGGCAGGAATTTCACCGATAAATCGACGTCGCTGCCTCCCTCGATAACGCCGCGCAGTACATGGTAAATTGTCTTTTCGGTTTCAGAAAAGAGGTTCTGCATGTAGTAGTCTTCGCCAAGCGCGAGACGACTCAGATTGCACTGCGGATCAAGGTCAACAAGTACTATCTTGTATCCGAGTTTTGCGAGCGCGACAGCGCTATTAAATGCCAGGGTTGTCTTGCCAACGCCACCCTTGTTGTTGACGAACACGAGCTTTTTCGTGCGAACAAACTTCATAATCTTATAGTATCACGAACACATCTTTCTAAATCAAGACCCGGAAAACACTTCGTGGAGGATGGATTGCCTCGCCCTCATTTAAGCCGTCGTCAATCAGCTCCTGCGCCTTCTCGGCGACATCCTCACCGTGCCCATCCGTAGCCTTGGCGAAGGCTGGGAAGGAGGAGCGTAGTAGGAACGAAGTAAGTACACCATTCTCATTTCCGTGGAATTAAAGGTACCTGACACCATTTCCTCCATAAGATCATTCTACCTCACCGGAAAACGCTTCGTGGAGGATGGACTGCTTCAGGGCTTTTAGGTCGGCAGATTGGCTGGATTGGAGCTCCTGCAGTGCGCGGACTTTCCCAGACAGCGCATCAAGCTTCTTCACTATCTTCTCCTGCTCGGCGAGGAGTGGAAGCGGGATTTTTATCTGCACAAGTTTTGTGCCGTTTACGTTTGGTTGAGCCATACCAACTTGCCCCATGGTGATTTGATACCAGTAATCTGGCGATTGGAAAAAGAAATACAGAAACTCCGGCATTATCTTTTCTCTAGCGCGCAGTCGAATAAGATACGAGGCAAAAATTACATCCTTCGGCACATCAACAATGAGGAAACTCTTGCCCACGGTCGCGCCTGTACGAGCAAAAACTAAATCTCCGGCTCGAAGTTCGTATTTCTCGACGGTCGGACAAATGCAATACGGCACCGTCTCCCAATTTACTTTGCCATTTTGGATATCTGTAATTCGCAACAATCGAGGGCCGACTGCCTTGCGCGATGCTGACGCGGTGAATCCGTACTGCGGATGCTCGCAGATATCTTCTATTTTCTCAATGCCCCACCCTTTTGATTCGGCGGAGGAGAAGATTTCATGAAGGGCGGCGGGGAGGAGTTGGGCCGTAGCCACTTCTGATTCCGCGCGCAAGCGCGCAGCCTCATCAATCTTCGCAAACTGCTTCTCTATCCTCGCCACAATCCTCCTCTGCTCCGCAATAGGCGGCAGTGGGATTTTGTATTCGACTAAAAATGAAATTGGTACGCGTCGTTGACCGGCCGCTCCTTGCATACGCGTTTCTGCCTCTTTACGAAAAGCAATATTCGCGACGATATGAAAGATCCACTCACTCGTTATCTCACTGGTTGGTCGAATCACGTGAAATTCAGTCGAACCGAAGCCAACACCATTTTTTAGATCACGAGCAATAGCCACCTTACCGTTTTCCATGCATGGCGTGATTTTGGCAAAAAGAACATCGCTATTTCTGAAATAGGTGTACCCCTTGCGAACCTCGCCCAAGCGCCTCACCTCCGGACTGGCAATAGATTGAGAAAATTCATTCACAGCTGACATCGGTACGAACGTAACTTCAATATCATCTGAAAACTCTTTCATCTCTGATTTTTTTGGATTCAAAATCGCAACCTCTCCTAGCTTTTTTGTTGGATAAGGCATACGATTAAACGCCGTAGACGAACCGTACAAACGATCCAATTTTTGTATCTAATTCATTCGATGCATGTAATTCCTCGACGCGCTCTATTGCCTTGAGCCACTTTCGCCCACCTTCTGATATCTCCAAGACGTCTTCAATTTTCTTGTTGAAATACATTCTTTTCTTTTCATCAGAATCCAATAGTTGCAATATTTCTGCATTTTTTCCCTCACCAGCAGCTTGACTCTCTAGATCATGAACAACAATGTAGGGTATCTCGTAAAAATTCAATACAGCTTGAAAAAGCGGTATTGAATCACGACCTCTACAATTTATTAAGCTAACTTCTCTCTTTTTTTCGGGATGATCATTAAAAATACCAAGTAGGCCAGCCGCCCGAGAAAAAATAAAACTTTCTGTATCACCCTCAAGCAATACTACTCTTTTCGCAAAGAAAAGCTCATTAACTGACGCGTCGAAATTCATGAGCATTCTTATCGTCTTTCTTTTCCCATTATCTCCGCTGAAAATATCTTCTGATTTCTGAATTATGCTCACTGCACCATACTCGTCTTTGCATACACGAACTACCGATCGAGCAGATTCAAGTGGTCGGATAAAGATTGGGGAGTGGGTAGTGCAAATTACCTGAGCCTTTCCAGATGCTGCTATTTCATACAACACATCTGCAATCTTGCGCTCCATCTGCGGATGCATATAAACTTCTGGCTCTTCAATTAGCAGAAGGTTTCTCGGTCCGACATATTTTGTATCAGGGCTTTTCGACTCAGCAAAAAGTTCGAGTAAAACAAATATTAGGGCGCGCTGAAAACCACTGCCCTGCTCTTCTGGCACAACGTTAATTTCACCCCCGTCGTTTGAGGAAAGAACAGGTAACGGCAAGACTTTTTCAATTTTGGGAACATCAGCATCAATAATACCTTTGCCCTTGATGATTCGAGAGAGTTTCTCAGTAATCTTATCTTCAACTTCTTTGATCTTTGGTAATTGCGATTTACCTTTAAACAACTCGCTGTATTTACTAAACGCAGCCATCAGCGATTTAAATTCGTCAGTCGTCTCCAGCTCACTTCTCAAAATCAAATTAAAGAGTTGGCCAAAAACGGCCTTGCTATTTCCATCTGCTACTTCAGAAACATGTTTAACGGATTCGACATAAATTTTCTGCATTTTTTCGTCAGTAAATAGATCATCACAAATTGAATTAAATCCGGACGGATTTTTTTTACCTACACCATTTGTAAATGCCTCGTAATCACATTTGCCCTTTCCATCTTCTGAGTAGTAATAAGTTTTTCGGAGTATCCAGAGGTTTTCATCATTTTCAGTCGAAATATACGGTGATACTGCTTGGTGAGCCTTATCACCGTCAGACAAATCGTTGAACGTGACCTCTATTACGACTGCATTTTCTTGATCATTTTTCTTGTTGCGGAAGTATTCCGTAGGCATTGTCTTAGTGCCTGAGAAAAATATATTTAAGGCCTTTAAAAAAGACGATTTGCCTACGTTATTCTCTCCAACCAGTACTACAATATCGTCAGAAAAATCCAGGACGACAGGAACTGGTCCGAGACATTTAAAGTTTTTTATTGAAACTTTTTTTATTTTCATACTTTTTCATCACCATTTCCCAATTCAAGTGTTTTTATTTGAGGCAGCGTGACCAACCCACTCAAATCCCCGTACATACCGACGGTGTTGGTGATTACTTTCTTAATCTGCTTTTCGCGCTCTGACCATATCTTTTCGTACGCCAAGCGCTCTTTTTTCAGCCCCTCATCCAGGCTTGTAAAAGCCTCAACAATCGCTTCAACACGTTGCCTGAACTCAATACCCGTCAAGTACAAGTAAAGAATTTCCATTTTTTCGTTTTTCCCTACTGACATAGCCCTTTCGCGTGTTATAGATTCGAGATTCGTCCGCAACGCAGTAGCTAGAGCGACGGCGAGTTTAACATCACAAATCCAGACGCCATCACGAAACGTGAATCCTTTTACGTCCGCCGGTAAAGCGGTGGAGATGATGACGGCCACATCCGCCTTGATTATTCTCTGATCATCCTTCAACTTCTGTACCCAACTATCGCTCCAAGCCTTGGTTTTCTTTGATTCCCAGACAATCTGCCCACATTCCCGACCAGAACGGTCGTGTACTTTTTGGACGATGTCCGCGCCACTGACACCCTTCGGGACTGGCACAATCTCATCAAACGGAAATTCGGTCTTAAGCACTTCCTCAAGACTAAGCTCCAACACCTCTCCCTGTGTTTGTTGCGACCCCTGTTCAAGCTTTCGTGCTAATTCATCCTTGGCCTTGGTTGCGTCAGTAAGTTGTTTCTTAAGTTGAGCAATAACATATTGCTGCTCTTCGGTGGCTTTTTTATTTGCATCTTCGGATATTTTCTTGCGCTCCTCGTCCATCTGTCGCTGTTTCTCAAGCTCGAAATTCTGACGATCTTCTTCAAGTTTGTTTTTCTCTTTACGCAGAGCAATTTCTTGCTCGTTCGCTTCCCGTAATTTTGTATCTTTTTCAGCAAGTCTCTCCTCAAGAATTTTCTTTTCCGACTGGCTTTCTTTTTCGACTGCATCCAGCTGCCGTTGTAATTTAAGCGCTTCTCCCGCGCTTTCTTTCTGAGCGCGAGCGAACGCCTCCTCTTCAATTTTTTTGCGCGCTACCTCTATCTGCTTGTCTTTTTCAATTTCAAAAGTTTGTCTGTCCTCCTCAAGTTTTTTGCGCTCTGTGCGAGCCTCTAATGCCTCTGCATTTGCCTTTGTAAGTTTCTCCCCGCGCTCCTTAAGTTGTTCCTCGAGAAGTTTTACTTCGGCCCCCTTCTGTTTGTCGGCCTCCGCTTGTGCCTGCTTCCACAAAGTTACTTTCTCTACACCAAGCTTTTCTGCCACTTTTTTATTTATCTCGACTTGCGAATTTTGTTTAGCCTCCTCAAGTTTTTGCTTTTCAGCATCTATCTCTTTCTGCTGTGTCAACAAAGCCACTTCTTTTGACTTATTCTCAGCAGAAATCTCTCTCTTTATTTTCTCCTCGATTTGATGCGACAAAACATCATCAATAGATATCGAGGCATGACATGATGGGCATTCGATTTTCTGTGCAGTGTCGCTCATAAAAGTTTATTTAATTCCTGTAATAAAACTCTGCTTTTTTCATCCGATTCCTCAATCTCCCCTAGCAATTGCTTTGGGGTTTTGTGGGCTGCGGCGGCAGGGCCGTTGGGGTTTTTGAAGTCGAGGTTGTAGTTGCGGGCCTTTATCTCAGCTATGGAGACTTTCCACATGCGCTCACTCTCTTTGCGATTCTTAATACCGGCTACGCCTACGCCAAGGCTACGGCGGACACTGTCAAATTCGCTCTCGTGAATTGGGCGGCCCTTGGTATAAGCACGCACACCATCGGGCAGAGGCATTTCGTAGTACCAAATTTCTTTGGTCCCCATCTCCCCATTCGACTCGCTTCGCTCGCTCAGGGCAACTTTGTTGAAAAAAACGAGGTTCGTATTCACGCCAGCATAGGGGCTGAAGACGCCCTGCGGCAAACGCACGATAGTGTGCACATTGCATTCGGTGAGCAATTTCTCCTTTATCTTACTCGCGACCCCTTCTGCGAAGAGCACACCGTCCGGCAAGACTATTCCCGCCCGACCGTTCGGCTTCAGTAGGTGAACGAAGAGTATGAGAAAGAGAAGCTCGGTTGCCTTGGTGCGGAACTCGCTCGGGAAGTTTGCCTGTGTGCCGTCCGCCACTACCCCGCCGAAGGGCGGATTCGCGACGATGATATCAACGCGATCGCTTGGGCCGTACTGCGTGAGCGGCTTCGCGAGCATGTCGTCGCGCCGCACAATAGAAGGATTCTCGACATCGTGCAGGAGGAAGTTGGTTGTGGCGAGGAGGTGCGGCAAGGGCTTTAATTCCACACCATGCACCGACGCTTCCAGCTTCTTTTCGTTCGCGGCAGTCTTCACCTCGTGCTCGCGCACATACTCAAGCGCATTCACGAGAAAGCCACCGGTGCCACAGGCCGGGTCGAGCACAGTCTCGCCGAGCTTCGGCGCGAGCATCTCCACGACGAACTTCGTGAGCGCGCGGGGCGTATAGAACTCGCCTGCATTGCCCGCGCTCTGAAGGTCCTTGAGAAGCTTTTCGTATAAATCACCGAACTGATGCCTATCGTCTTTTTTATTGAAATTAATCTCCTGGATTTTATTGGCGACCTGCCGGATCAGCGTGCCATTCTTCATGTAGTTATAGGAGTCAGTGAACACGTTGCGCACCAGAGTGCCCGAAGATTCCGGGTTAGTGACCTTCAGATTTTTAAGCGCAGGAAAAAGCTCTTTATCTATAAAGGAGTGGAGCTCCTCGCCGGTGATGCCTTCAGCATCGGCCGCCCAACTTCTCCAGCGAAACTGCTCCGGTATAGGCGAGCGGTACGCCGGATCGATGTACTCCTGATTGCGCTCGCGATCGTCGAAAATCTTCAGGAACAGCATCCAGACGAGCTGGGAGAGACGCTGTGCGTCGCCGTCCACGCCCGCGTCCTTGCGCATGATGTTCTGAATGGACTTGATGATGTTGTGAATCTCGGCCATAACTATTTTAAGAGTTGCGTTACGAGCGCTACCATTTGATCCTTTTTCTTCGGGTCGCTCTCGGCGATGAGAAGCGTGAGCGCGGTCAAGCTTGCCGGGTTAATGTTCCTGCCTCCTTTTACACGCGCCTTACGCAGGAACCACACGAAGGCGAACGCGCCGGAACGCTTGTTGCCGTCCGTAAACAGGTGGTTCTTCACCATGAAGTAGAGAAGGTGCGCGACTTTCTCTTCGGCGGTCGCGTAGAGCGGTTTGCCGCCAAACGATTGCATGACGGTCCCCACGATTCCCTCGATACTTCCGCTCGTTCTTTCCTGAGCAAAAAGTTCGGTCGCCTCGCCCCTCTTCACGAGTTCATCTCGAAGGCTCGCGATGGCTCCGGAGAGTTCCGCGCCACTGAGTTTGATAGCTCGCTTCGTCGTCCCAATGACTTTGAGCGCCTCCTTATCGTACGCATCGAGCGACACCCATGTCGCCGAAAATTCTTTGACCAGCTCAAGAATGCCCTTTGGATCGAGCACGATATGCTCCGGTAGAAGCGCCTGAATGTCACCGACCGCTTTCATAAATGCGGCGTAGTTCTTGCCGATCTGCTTACGGTTTATCGTATAGCCCTTCGTGATGTGCTCGCGCAAGGTCTTCGTTGCCCACTGACGAAACTCTATTGCACGCTTGGAATTAGTGCGATATCCGACTGCCAACGCAATGTCAAGAGAGTAAAATACTACCGGTTTGTCTGAATTTGCAATGTGCATTTTTTGCACATTGCTTTTCTCTATCACCTCCTTGTCTTTAAAGATATTCCCAATGTGTTTCGTTACGACTGATCGTTCAACGCCAAAAACCTCGGCAATTTGAGCTTGTGTAGCCCAAATAGTGTCTCGTGAGAAATCGCCACGTAGCTCAATAGCCCCGCTCTTTGCCTGATACACCACAACATCTCTGTGACTAGTTTTTTTCGTCATGATAATCAATTGTACAACTGCCGCTCGATCTCGCGTACCACTTGCAGGTACTTCTCACGCCCACCGAAGATTCCCTCGACGATTTCTATCGGCGCACCATACTCGGTGAACGGTGAAACTTGCAGGTCGCCAATATCGTCCTCTTTCACTAATATGTCAATCATAATCGTGAATAAGTAGATAAATACGTCATCTTTCACGATTATGAGTCTTAACGGACCGTACATTCGACCTCTTGGTCTCAGTACTTCTACCACAGGCACTTCTTGTTTTCTAAACCGAGTACGGTTAAGAAAACAATGTCGCTCCCTCATGGTCGGTCGCTTGAAATCGAACCAAGATTGAGAGCCCCTCGGACTGTACGTTCACTTTGCTAAGTTCAGTATTTCGTCACCTACGTTCCTCAACTGTCCTCGGGACTGCGCTTTCAATTTACTCCTTGCACCCGCACTTGCTAGTGCAGGGCACACATACGCACTGCTGTGCTTTAGTACTTCCTCGCTCACGCTCGGTCGCTGCACTTCACCTTCGTTCGCTTGCTGGGGGACACATTCGACCTGTACCCGCGCCTTATGGCGCAGGGCACTGCGTCGCTCGCGCTCCTTGCTGTGTCTCCTGAACAAAATCCGAACTTTTTTCCAACAAAATCCTGATATGGAATGAATCGTTCCGCCACTGCCTCGCTTCACTCGGCAACACCAAAGAAAAATGTTCCTTGCTTTCTTGATTTGGCGGGGGTGAAATTTTTCTTGAAAAAGGAAAGGACATTTTTCTTTGGTGTTCTGCCCGCAAGGTCTCGGGCAGGTGGCGGAACAATGCGGACGAAGTTTTGCAAAAACTATTTTTTGGGGAAAGGATTTTGCAAAACTTCGGCTCATTTGTTTTTGAATTCGGATGTCGCAAATGGAAAAGGAGGGGTTTGGGGAGGAATTTTCCATTTGCTCCTCTTTTTGTTTTGGGGGAATTCGGGGCGGACATGTATGTATTATACTGCACTCTTGCAAAATAATGCAAGTTTTACTAATATGTATCTATGGCAACAGGTAAAAAACTTGGGGAAAACCTAAGAAGGCTACGTTTGAAAAAGAACATGTCGCAAGGAGACCTTGCGACTGCTTTGAATGTGGATAGAGCGTATATCAGCAACATTGAAAATGGTCGTATGAACCCTACTCTTTCTACTTTGGAAAAGATCGCTAATGCTTTGGGAATTTCCAGTAGTGAACTTTTGAAATAAAATTATGAAAAACTTACCAGAAATAATCGACAATAAAAGAAAGTCACTTTTGAGTGTTATTTTGGAAGCATCACCTAATTTTGATGAACTATCAATAGCCACAGGATATTGGGATATTGAAGGAATGAAATTAGTTTTAGATTCAATTAAAAATTACAAAAAAATCCGCATCTTGATTGGACGTGAACCACTTTTAAAACGAAACAACAAACAAGGGATTGATCAGCCGGAACCTGATTATCCTGATCAAGATTTTTTTAACGATCTTGAACAGATTAATCCGACTCTCGAATTAAAAGAGGTCGTTATACAAATGAAAGAATTAATTGATAATGATCAATTAGAAGTACGCGTATTTCGTAGATCATTTTTACATGCTAAATGCTATATTTTTGGAAGTTATGAATCATCCGAAGCGGTTGGAATTATAGGATCATCAAATTTCACAAGAAATGGAATTACTACAAATGCAGAATTAAATGCACTTGAGTCTGATCATCGTGTCGTCATGTTTCAGCCGAAATCAACTGAACAAGAGATCGGGCATTTGTATTGGTTTGACGAATTATGGAATGATGAAAAAACAGAGGAATGGACAGGAAAGTTTATTGAGCTTTTAAATAATTCTAATCACGGACAACACATTTTCAGCCCATATGAAATGTATATTCATAGTTTATATCAAATATATAAAGATGAATTGGTTTCAGATATAAAAGTCCATGAAGATTCCGAGAATGTTTTACATGCTTTTCAAATTAGAAATGCTGAACTCCTATTAAAAAAATTATCTAAACATGGAGTTGCAATGCTCGCCGATTCCGTTGGTCTTGGTAAAACCGTCACGGCAGGAGCTGTAATAAAAAAATATATAGATAACAAAAATCTTAAGAAACCTCGTATTGAAGTAATTGTTCCAGCATTTCAAAAACCTCAATGGCAATCAGAATTAGCCATACATCACGATATTATTGTTGGTATTGATCGTGTTTATATATCTTCTTTACAGAATACAGGAGAATTAGAAAATCGGAGAAAAATTGATGAATTTAGACCAGTTGATCTTTTTGTTATAGATGAGGCTCATAACTTAAGGAATGGGAATAGTGAGCGATACAAAGCTCTTATAGATTGGATTCAAGACAATGAAGGATGTCATGTTTTATTAATGACAGCGACTCCAATTAATAATCAACTTTCAGATTTTGCTACTCAAATTAATTTAGCATCTGGTGGCAGAGAAGATCTGTTTTATGTTCAACTTCCAAAAATGGGTGGGCGGCAGCAAACTATAAAAGAACATTATGACGCAATCATCGACCTTGATCGTGAAATTAAACGAGAAGTGAGAGATGGTAAACCAATGGATACAGACAAAATAAATAAGGTCATGCGTCCTATATTACAACACTTTATGGTGAGATCTACTCGAGATGGAATCGAGCGTGAATTTGGAGGAGTAATAGATAAAAATGGTAAACTTATTAAATTTCCAAAATCATATTCATTTGAAGAGCGATACAAGTTTATTGATAAACCGTCTATTTTTGAAAAAGTAGAACACAAAGAACTTCCATTAGAAGAAATGCTTTCAAAAAGTATAGAATCAATTATTGAAAATAAGCAATTGACTAAACATCCTCTGGATTTAATTAGTCAATTTGCACAAAATGATGGCTCTGTACTTAGCCCAGTACACAAAGCCTTTCTTCTAACAACGTATCTAGGATTGCCAATCTACAGAACTGCTCTTTATAAAAATGAGTACTACGGGAAAACAATAGAAAATATAAATGAATTACTAGAAAGTAAAAAACGAAACAGAGAAGAAAAATTTGAGTTAAAACAGCAGATGACTATGCACAATATGATGCGTATTTTGTACTTGAAACGTGCAGAGTCTTCAATTTATTCATTGAAAAGATCAATGGAATATTATAGTTATCGTATTGAACTTTTTGAAAAACATCTTAACGAGCAAAATAAAATTGTTAAAGTTTCAAACTTAAAAGAGTATACCGAAGCCTTATTGGAAGATGTCCAAGATGCAGACATTAAAGATAGGGTGAAAGAAATATCTATTGATGCAGATGAAAATATCTATAATTTGACTCAGTTAAAAATTGATATTGGAAAGGATAAGAAAATACTATCCGTAATTATCTCTATTTTAGAAAAACTAATTTTACAAGATGACAAACTAAATCATTTTGAAAAATTATTGGATATATTTAATTCACAAGGGAAAAAAGTTTTAGTTTTTTCATATTTTTCTGACACTATTGAATTTTTAGAAAAAAACTTATCTAACAATTTATCATTCATTACTAATAAAAATTCAGGTTTTACTACAGAAAAATCTAAGAAAGATATACAAAATCTTGCCGATAGATTTTCCCCAATTTCTAAAAGATATAAATTTAATCCAGATGAGACAGAATTGCAATTCCTATTTTCAACTGATGTTTTGTCAGAAGGGCAAAATCTTCAAGATTCTTCGATTATTATAAATTATGATCTTCACTGGAATCCCGTTCGAATGATACAGAGAAATGGTCGTATCAATCGTCTTGGTGGACACCATGATGAAGTTTTTGTTTATAATCTTTGTCCTGCAGACGAAATTGAAGTTTATCTGAAATTAGAAGATAGACTAAAGAAAAAAATTGAGATGATTAAGTCTTCAATTGGAACGGATCAATCTATTCTCGGAGAAGAATCAAACGCAATTGAGTTTAACGAAGATTCAGCAATAAATAATGATCGCATACTAGAGCTTACTAAGAAAATATATGACGGCAAAACGAGTAACGATGAGGTTGTGAAAAGTTTTGAATCTGAGACTGATATTTTAGCAACAGAAGATACATTCATTGCGGATCTTCGCAGGTTTGATAATGGAGCATCCGAAGAAGAAAAAGATCGTATTTATAAAAAAATACCATTAGGTAAGTGGGGTGTTCTGCCAATATCTCAAAATTCTGAGGAAGCATCAGACGTTTTAACACACTCTGTGATAAGTCTAAAAGAAGATGAGAATACACAATCAATGGCTATTTTTGTTGGACTACCTAACGATGGTAGAACTATCAGTTTTGTGGATCGGTTAGAAGCACTAAAATTACTACAAGCAACCCCAGAGACAAAAATGGGAGCAATTGACTTCACTACTTTTAATCAAGAAAAAATAAAAAATATACTAGATGAACGTCTTATTCAGATAGCTGAACAATCTATAATTAGACCAGAAAACAACCTTAAACCATCTCAAGAACAAGTTTTAGATCTACTGCATGAAATGAATCAACCCTCACATTTAGTTGAGAGATCTCTTAAGGAGCATAGGAATCGTACTGATAGAAACTACCTTATTTTACGATTAAAAAGACTACACACGGATATCAAAGATGGTAATCCTATGAATCAAAAAACATTAAGTGAACTTATCCAGAAATCAGAAAAGATTATTAAGAAACTAGATCTTAAAGCAGAAACAAAACTTGTTATAGAGGGTGATCCTATTATTTATTCTTATCATGCAAAATTCTAAAAAGAAAAGTGAATTACAGGCTGAGTTAAAACTTCAAGAAATAGATTTGAAGATTATTCAACTTGCGAAAAATCCAAGTTTTCTTTCTGCTCAAGAATTAGTTGTAAACCTTACTTCTCTTTTAGGAATCGAAACACCAGAAAAGAATAAATTTAGTTTTATTCTTGATCAAAAATTTATAAAAAACGAGCCGTGGTTTTTATGGCATGAAATTTTTCCTGACAAACGGGCTGGTGAAGTATTAAAACACATTGAAAATATTCCCATCGAGATAAAAGTTTACTGGGTAAACAAAATTGCATCAGATCGAATTAAGGGCATCGTGAGATTTGTTGATAATTTTGAAGATAATAAAAGAACGCGTGCAGACCAGAAAACATTGGTTGGAATAGATTTTATAATTAATCCTAAAGCAGATGGTGTTACTATAGCTCTATCAAATAATGGATCTGTCCGTGTTTTAGAAATTAAAAATAAACTAAATAATACGCAGAAGAAAATTTTATCTTCGTGGCTTGAAATTGCCTCAGGTGAAAAGCATTTTGAACGAGAATATCTCCATCAATCACTTTGGAATTCATTTGAACTTAAGGTTGTCAATCAACAATTCTACGACATGATTTCCAGTGCCTTTACTGATCTTAAACAACACTTGGAATCTAAAAATGTATTTAAAGGCGATAACGCAAAGCAATTTTCTAATCGTTTAATCGGACGCATCCTGTTCGTTTGGTTTTTGAGAAAAAAAGATTTTATTTCAGATGAAAAAATTTCATACTTCAAAACATCCGACCTAGATGATGAAGTTTATTACAAAACTCGGCTTGAGCGTCTTTTCTTTGAAACACTTAATAAGCCAATAGAATTGAGAGATGCCTTGCATGATGATCTAAAGACGCCATATTTAAACGGCGGACTGTTTTATCGTCAAGAAAACGATACCACTGAAGACAATTTCTCTTTCCCAAAAGGTTTTTTTGCAAATCTTTATAAAAATCTAGACGAATATAATTTTACTACCGACGAATCAACACCCGATTTTGAACAAGTTGCTATTGATCCAGAAATGCTTGGTCGTGTGTTTGAAAATCTGCTCGCAAGTATGACCACTGAAACAGGTGAGCAAGCACGAAAAGCCAAAGGTGCTTTTTATACACCGCGCGAAATCGTGCAATATATGTGCCGTGAATCAGTAAGGCAATTTTTGTATTCCTCGCTTGATAAAACAGAATACAGCGCTGATATTAATCGACTAATTGATACTCCAGATTATGAATGGGCAAACAATGAATCAAACAAGGTTCGTGATATATCAAAAAAGGGTGGTTTTGGTGACAAAATTGTGGATATTCTAAAAGATATGAAGTCTATTGACCCAGCATGTGGATCAGGCGCGTTTCCTATCGGAATGCTTCAGACCTTACTTCGTATTTACACTCGTTTGAATAGAACAATCAATGAGTACGAAATAAAACTTAAGATTTTAGAAAATAATATTTATGGAGTTGACATTGAGCCAATGGCTGTAGAAATTTCTAGACTCCGAGCATTTCTGGCGCTGGTGGTGGATCAAGAATATAGTGAAAATAATAAAAATGGAGGGATTGATACTCTACCAAATTTAGAATTTAAATTCGTATGCGCTAATACACTTTTAAAATTAGACAAAGACTCTGGACTTTATGACGGTTTACCAACTAAAGGCAAGAAGAAGCAAACCAATCTTCAAGATGAATTAATAGTAATTAAGAAAAAATACTTTAAGGCAAGTTGGAAAGATAAGAAAAAATTAGAAGAAGATCTTGATCAGACACTTTCATCGGCCGGCCTGTTTGAGTCAAAGAAGTATGAGCAGTTACGTTCATATCACCCAATAAGACAAATTAGTCCAGCAACCTTTTATGACCCAATGCTTATGCACGATGTTACCACCGGCTTTGATGTGGTGATCGGTAACCCGCCATATGTTTCAACAAAAGGAGTTGATTCATCCGCAAAAAAAGATCTTGAGGAAAGCTTTGGTTTTGCTGATGATCTCTATTCACATTTTTATTTTAAAGGAGTTGAACTTTGTAAAGATCAGGGTGTACTTTCATATATCACTAGCAAGACATTTTGGACGATTCAAACAAAAAAGAATGTACGGGAGTTATTATTGAGAAATAATTTTATAGACATTTATGATACCGCAAACCCTTTTGAGAGTGTCATGGTGGACACATGCGTAGTTCTTGTGCAAAAGAATTCAAATCAATTAGAAAAAATAAACTTTATTGTAGGAAATGAAGTTGTATTATCAAACGGAAAAAAGGAAATAGATTACTTAAATCCAATAAAGGAACAAGTGGACAAAATAATCTACGAAAAAGCTGTCAATAAAGTGATCTTTAATCCCTTACCAGAAAATCTAACTATTTATTACAAATATAACGATACGGTAAGTGATTTGATGAAAAAATGGTGGTTATTTATAAATACAAGTAAAAACATTGCTAAAAATACTACTCAATTAAACGAATATCGAAATAGTTTAAAGGCTGGCGATGTAACACTTCTTGGGTTAATTACAGATGGCGGTCAAGGTCTCGCTACTGCAAACAATGGAAAATACGTCGGAGTACTTTCAACAACCAGAGAAGCTGTAAAAGTAAAGGAAACAAGAATTAATAAATTTTTTGAATTTGTCTCTAAACAGAAAATTTCTAAATATGGGTCAAGTAAGGAATCTATTCGAATATTTATAAATAAATTATCTGAAAAAGAAGTTAGAGATGTTTTTGATGAACTTAAGGATAAATACGGAAGAGACATTTTTGGGACAGGATTTTTGTATCGTATTATAGATCCAAGCGAAATAAAAGATGTAAATCTAATGTCTGATGAAGAAAAGAAAAATGGCTTATCAGGGAATCAAACATTTGTTCCATATGACAAAGGCGATAAAGATGGTAATCGTTGGTATTTGCACACACCGTATTATATTAATTGGAATAAAGAAAATGTTGGTTGGCTAAAACAAGATCCAAAAGCAAGATTTCAAGGGTATCAATTTTACTTTCGGGCGGGTTTTTGTTGGAGTGATATTCACACAGTGTTAATTAAAACTCGCTTAAAGGAGCAGAGTGTTCATGATGTTAAAAGTATGAGCATGTTTTCTTTTACTCCATTATGTACAGATAAATATTTGGTATCACTTTTGAATTCAACCTTTATAAGCAATTATGATTTTTCTTTTATTAATAGTACATCATCATTTCAAATCAATGATGCTCGTCAACTCCCAATAATCATTCCAAGTAGTAAGCAACTCTCTGATTTTGAAGATCTTTTTGATCGAGCATATATTATAAAAACACAACAATTTGATGGAAAAATTACAAATGAAGTAGCAGAGCAAAGACTTAAAGAAATACAAGACGAATTAGACGATAAAGTTTATAAACTTTATGACCTTATTCCAAACAAGGTAAAGATTATATGAATGCTGATTTATTTGGTAATGAAATACTAAGCGAGGAATCTTTTGAAATAATTTATAAAGGTAGTTCTTTTAGTGGCGGGAAGATTTTAGTTCGTGATTTATATCTTGAATTGCAAGGACTGGAAACAGTTCTGAAAGATTCCGTAAATTTACTTATTAGAAATAACAAAATCCCTTCTGATTTTAAAGAGTTCAGAATATATATTGAAATAGAGAAAGGATCTATTTATGAAAAAGTAAGAGTTATATTTAAGAATAAAACAACTATTGCAATCGTAGGCACTTTTCTTATACCTTTTTTAAATACTACCTATGATCATTTCTTGAATGGAAAAAAGACACCCGAGGATAATCAATTCTATTCGGAAATAAAGACAGTTGAGCAAGACTCAAATTTTAAAAATAACTTGAAAAATTTATTATCTCCACTTAGTAATAATGATGACAATGTTCTTATTAATAATGGTTCAATCAATATAAATATAACTTATCCTCAAAAGGAAGAGATAGTTAGAAGCCTTGATGAAGAAGTTGGTGATGATGAATTTAAGAAAAATGGAGAATTTATTGAAACTTTGACTGGAGTTATTAGAAAATTAGATTTAGATGCATCAGGTAATAATTATTTTGGTTTTAATATTGACAATGGTCCTGCGAAGATTCCTACAGCAATCAAGGGGGAATTTAATTTGAATGACTACAAAGAAATTATAAATGAACCTATAAAAATAACTGGAAAAGTTAAGTATGTGGATGATCAGATAAAACACATTGAAGTAGAGAGTTTTAATTTAATAAACAAACAAGATAAACTAAGTTTCTAGGAAGATCCCGCTCGCACCCTCTCGTCCTCTGCGAGCGGGCTTGCGCGCGAACGGGAGGATGGGTCAAGCGCATTTGCATTTGAGCCTCGGGCATTTACGCTAGTGGCGTCCATGACTAAAGGATGAGCGCCGCCGTAATCTTGTAATACAGAAGTTTAGTAGCGGAAGCGACACCGCGAAAGCTATTTTGAAAACGAGGAAGGGGGTTGTGCGAGGGCGGACTCCGAAGGCACGCTAAACGAAGCCACAAAGCGTTAAATAACCCCAAACGATATAAAGCAATGAATACTCTAGCTAACCACTGCGAGGAGGAGACCGAAGCTGGGGGAAGGATTCCTTCCTTCCCCCAAACAGTATGGCGCCCGAGCACCCGCTCCGCAGAGCGGGAGTGCGAGGAGAAGCGCCAAACCTAGACATCTAGGCGCGAGTAGCCCTAGCGGAAATGTCCGAGGCGAATGCCGAGGATGGACTCCAAGGCGTTGGACGAACCACTAGCGGTAAAAATGACACGAGGCACAATATTGAATTTATATTTTCTGTTTTTTGTCCGCCCCGAATTCCCCCAAAACAAAAAGAGGAGCAAATGGAAAATTCCTCCCCAAACCCCTCCTTTTCCATTTGCGACATCCGAATTCAAAAAC
>Ga0163155_10000058_pt1 | contig 109664 bp, 89 predicted proteins | sample OliLakLV19SP4G1_FD_148611 | JGI IMG/M metagenome (GOLD analysis project Ga0163155, IMG submission 148611) | Freshwater microbial mat bacterial communities from Lake Vanda, McMurdo Dry Valleys, Antarctica - Oligotrophic Lake LV.19.SP4.G1 | ecosystem: Environmental > Aquatic > Freshwater > Lake... | reverse complement strand
TTGCGGCGCGCCCTGGGCGGGGTGTTGCGGGGCGGGGTGTTGCGGGTTCGCCGGAACATCTGTTCCCGGCGTTTTCATCAGCGTCTGCATCGATGTCTTGAGGAAATTGAGCAGGCTTTGCGGGCTGACCTGCGAGGCCTGCGCCTGTTGCGGCTGCACGCCCGGTTGTGACGGCGCCTGCGGGCGGACGCTGACTTCATCACGCGGCATGGTGGCCGCTTGCTGGGGCGGTTGCGTTTGTGGTTGCTGCGGTGTGCCGGTTACAGGTGGTTGTTGCGGAACGGTTGCGCTCGGCGCCTGTGGCGGCACGGGCGCATGGGGCAGATTTTGCACCGGCGGCTGGTTGGGTGTTTGCGCTTGCGGTGGCACAGGTTGTTGCGGGGCCGGTTGGGGCGGGACGGTGACGGTCGCGCTGCGCGGTGGCGAACCGGCTGGCAATTGCACTTCCACGGTCTGTCCGCGCTGCGGCACGGGCTCGGGCAGTTTGACATCGACGGGGCCGCGCGGGGTGGCGATGCGCACGCTGCCATCTTGGTTTTGCGCCTGCACTTCGCCGCGCAATGTCAGGGCGCGGTCGGTGTTGGCCAGGGTGGGCGGCAGTTTGACGATTTCAGCGGGAACAGCTTCGCCTTCGACGGGCGCGGGCGCAGTCTGCGCCGGCGGCACATAAGAAGAAGGGGGCGTCACTGAAGACATCCCCCATTCTACCAAAAAACGCGGCCTATTCCTAAAGCGGAATGGTTAAGCGACGGCCTGCTTCTTAAGGGTTTCTTCAACGTTGCGGGCGATTTTTTCGATATCGCCTGCGGCTTCGGCGTTAGGGCTGCGGATCAGCAACGGGGTCTGGTGACGGATGCAGTCCTTCACCTTCGGATCGTGACGGATCATCCCGGCCAGCGGCGGGGAGAGGCGCAGGAAGTTTTCGCAGGCTTTGAGCAGTGTTTTATATGTTTTTTCGCCTTCCAGGTTGTTTTGCGCCTGGTTGATGACGATGGAGATCGAGCGCGAAAGCCCGGCAGCAGACCCCAGCTTGATGAAAGCATAGGCATCGGTCAGCGAGGTCGGTTCATCGGTGGTCACCAGCAGGGTGCGGGTGGCCGATGCCGACATCATGCGTACCGTGCGGTCGACACCCGCGCCGAGATCGATGACAACCGCATCGTATTCATGGCTGAGATCGATCAGCTGATCGCGCAGCATGATGAGGCGCTGCGTGGGCAGGGCCGAGAGCGATGCCTGGCCGGAACGGCCGGCGATAATGTCGAAATTGCCTTCCTCGAAACGCTGAACGACTTTGTCGAGGCTGAGGCGGCCGCGAATAACGTCGTTCAGATCGCGCTTGGGCATCAGGCCCAGCTGCACGTCGACGTTGGCTAATCCCAGATCGCCATCGAAGAGCAGAACTTTTTTGCCCTGCTTGGCGAGCGCGTTGGCGAGCGAGATGGAGAAGAACGTCTTGCCGACGCCTCCCTTGCCCGAAGCAACAGCGACGATGTTGTGACCGCGCGGGAAACCCCCGGTTTGTGTATTTTGATTTTCTGCGGTTTGCATGATGACGGCTTCCGACATTTTTTTATCCTGTCTGACGGAGGTTTTTTATGGGGGCGTTTTGAGCCGCCCCGCGATTATTGGTATTGGTCTTTTGAGTCGTGGATTGAGTGGTGGATTTCTGGCGATCTTCCTTGGGCAGCAGTAACGTAGCGAGACTTTGCGCCGACAGGGAAACGAGGCCCGAAGCGACCATCGGCGTATTTGATGCTTCGGAGAATGCAATGCCCGAACGGCCGGCTGCGGAGAGCAGGCCGCCCATGCGGCGCGCCACATCGAGGCGCGTGGGAAAAAGACGTTGCACGCCCAGCACGGCAAAGCAGCGGGCGATTTCAGAGGATTCTTCCGCGTCGCCGCCGGCGGCCATGACCAGCACGGGTTCGATCGTGCCGGCTTCCAGAAGACCGGCGAGGTTGCGCATGTCGTCGACTTCGAACGGGTTGCAGCCGCCGGTGTCGATGAGGGTGAGATCGGCGTCGGGCTGTTCGGCCAGACGCGCGCGCAGGTCTGAGGGGTTGCGCGCTTTCATCAGCGGGATCTGCAAGAGCTTGGTGAACGCTTCGAGTTGTTCAACGCCGCCGGCGCGGACCGTATCGGTGGTGACAACGGCGACTTTGAGACCGGCAAGCGCTGCCCGCGCGGCGAGTTTCGCCGTGGCCAGTGTTTTACCGGCGCCAGGGGCGCCAATCATCATCAGGCCCTTGCGGGATTTGAGCGGCAGCGGCGCGAAACGGTAGGTGTGTTCCAGCGCCATTTTCATCGCGCCATGCGTGTCGTTCAGACCCATCATGGTTGCGGTGGAAAGAATCGTATCGCTGATATCGCCCGGGACGCCATGACGGAGAAGCGTGTCGGTCAGTTTTTCGTGGATCGCGTCTTCGGCGTCTTCCTCGGCGTCGTATTGCAGGTAATCTTCCGGGATCGCCGCCTGTCGCGGAACGCGGGGCTTGATGCCGTTATCTTCGTAGCGGGGCTGATTGAAATTCATTTCTTCCATGCGTTCGACTGCGGCGGTAACACGCACGCTGCGCCCGCCGTTTTCTTCGCGCGTGGCGATGATGATGGCGTCATCGCCAAGGGCATCCCGGACCATTTGCATCGCTTCGGTCATTGTTTTTGCATAAAAAGATTTCAGCCGCATGGCTTTAGCGACCTCGTTTACGAATCACAGTTCAAGTATCGAGCCCGATTCGGGAAAAGTCTAGCGAATCAAGGGTTTCCAGCGATGTATCAACAAGAGGGCAAGTATTCGCGAATAGTAAACAAAGTATTAACGCCCTGATATTCCCCGAAATTCCCGTAATGAGCTCTTTTCATGAGGTAGAAGAATGTTGCGGCAATGCAACTTCCCCTAAAGATTTAGGGGTTCTTAGCTGGTGTCGCGCGGGATGCCTTCGTAAGTATTCATGCGCGGCGTTATCGTTGCGCAGAAATCCTTAGACCTGGCCGACCGTTTTGATGCGCACTTTGGGGTGCACTTCGTTCTGACTCATGACGATGGTCGCGGGGCGGAAACGTTCGATGACGGAACGGACATAGGGGCGGATGCCAGGGCTGGTGAGCAGGACAGGCGCTTCGCCACGGCTTTGGAAGTCTTCATAAATATCGCGCACGCGGGCGATGAATTGCTGCAGCACGCTGGGCGCCATGACCAGCTGACGTTCTTCACCTTCGCCCAGCAATGCTTCGCTGAAGGCCTGTTCCCAATCAGGCGAGAGGGTGACGAGAGGCAGCACGCCATGGATGTTCATGTTGGCGGTGCAGATCTGGCGGGCGAGGCGCGAGCGTGTGTGTTCGGAAATCAGCGCGACGGATTTGGTGTAGAGCGCCGCCTCGGAGATCCCCTCCAGAATGGTGGGCAGATCGCGGATGGAAACGCGCTCGCTGAGCAGGTTTTGCAGCACACGCTGCAGGCCGGAAAGGGAGATCTGCGCCGGAATGACATCAGCCACGAGTTTCTGGAAGGGTTTGGCCATTTCATCGAGCAGTTTCTGCGTCTCGGTATAAGAGAGCAGGTCGGCCATGTTGTCTTTGACGACTTCGGTCAGGTGCGTGGTGACGACGGTTGCGGCATCGACGACGGTATAGCCGCGGAAGTTGGCTTCTTCGCGGTATTGTTCGTCGATCCACATGGCGGGCAAGCCGAAGGTCGGTTCGACCGTTGCTTCGCCGGGCAGGGAGATCGGTTCGCCCGCCGGATCCATGCAGAGCAGCATGCCGGGGCGCACCGAGCCGCGGCCGGCTTCGATTTCTTTCACGCGCACCAGATAATCGCTCGCGGTGAGCTGCAGATTATCCTGAATGCGCACGCTGGGCAGAACGAAGCCCATTTCCTCGGCCAGTTGGCGGCGCAGGCCTTTGATCTGGTCGGTCAGTTTGTGACCTTCGGTGTTGACCAGCGTGAGCAGGCCGTAACCGAGTTCGAGGCGGATGATATCCATCGCCAGGGATTTCGAAATCGGTTCTTCCGCCGGCTTGACCTTGGCGGCTTCGGATGCGGCGATCTGCACGACGCTTGCGGCTTTGCGAGAATTCATGCGGTTCAGCGCGTAGGCAAGCCCGCCCATTGCCCCCGACAGCACGGCGAAGGGCAGGAATGGCAGGCCCGGCATGATGGCGAGAAAACCGACCATGCCCGAGGTCAGCGCCAGACCTTTGGGATATTGCGAAAACTGCCGGAACAGCGCCTTGTCGGCGGAACCGGAAACCCCGCCTTTGGAAACAAGCAGACCCGCCGCGATGGAAACCAGCAGCGCCGGCATTTGCGAGACCAGGCCATCCCCGACGGTAAGGAAGGTGTAGCTGTGGCCGGCTTCGGCGAAATTCATGTCATGCTGCACGGTGCCGATGATGATGCCGCCGATAATGTTGACGAAGGTGATGATGAGGCCGGCGATGGCATCGCCGCGGACGAATTTCGCGGCGCCGTCCATGGCGCCATAGAAGTTCGATTCCTGTTCCAGCTCGGACCGGCGGGTACGGGCCTGGTCCTCGGTGATCAGGCCGGCCGACATATCGGAATCGATGGCCATCTGCTTGCCGGGCATGGCGTCCAGGCTGAAACGCGCGGCGACTTCGGCGATACGGCCGGAACCTTTGGTGATAACCACGAAGTTGATGATGATCAGGATCGCGAAGACGATGATCCCGATGATCGGGTTATCGCCCATGATGAACGAGCCGAACGCCTTGATGACGTGACCTACGGAGTCGGTGCCTTCATGGCCGCCCGCCAGAATGAGGCGGGTGGTGGCGACGTTCAAACTGAGACGCAGCATGGTCGCGATCAGCAGCACGGTCGGGAATGTCGTGAAATCGAGCGGGCGTTCGATGAACAGCACCGTCATCAGGATCAGGACCGAGAAGGTGATGGACAATGCCAGCGCCATGTCGAGCAGCCAGACAGGCAGCGGGAAAATCAGGCCGCAGATGATGGCGACAATGCCCAGCGCCAGCAAAACATCGCCACGCAGCAGCGAGTCGCGAAACGCGCCTAAACTCATTCCGCCGGATGTCGCTGCATCAGCCAAAGAAGAAAGTCCTCGAATATCAGGGTCTTAGTATATCAGATGCGATGACTAAAAGTCAGGCGTTTTTAGCCTTCCCTGGGGATGCTAAGACCCTGATCGCTATATTCTTTCAGCTTGTTGCGCAGGGTACGGATGGAGATGCCAAGGATCTTGGCGGCAGCCGTGCGGTTGCCCAGCGTGTGGTCCAGGGTATTGATGATCATCTGGCGTTCCATGTCGGCCAGCGAGCCTGCGTTGGGCGTGCCGGTGATGGCCGGCTTGGGCGTGCCGGCGGCGATTTCCGACGCTTCTTCGGCAGTGTGGATGGCACTGGCTTCGATTTCGTCTTCCATCGAAATCAGGATGGCGCGGTGCATGGAGTTTTCCAGCTCGCGCACGTTGCCGCGCCATTCGGCTTTCTGGATTTTATCGAGGGCTTCCTTGGAGAGTTTCTTTTTGCCGACGCCGTTCACGCCCGCGTATTTGTCGGCATAGAACTGGGCGAGGGCCGGAAGATCGCCACGGCGTTCGCGCAAAGACGGCAGCTGGATATTCACGACGTTGAGGCGGAAATACAGATCTTCGCGGAACTGGCCCTGTTTGACGGCATCGAGCATGTTGCGGTTGGAGGTGGCGATAATGCGCACGTTGATCTTGACGGGTTCTTTGCCGCCGATGCGGTCGATGACGCGTTCCTGAATGGCGCGCAGCAATTTGGCCTGCAGCGAGGGATGCATTTCGGTGACTTCGTCGAGCAGCAGCGTGCCGTTGGTGGCTTCTTCAAACTTGCCGATGCGGCGGGCGACCGCGCCGGTAAAGGCGCCTTTTTCGTGGCCGAACAATTCGGATTCCAGCAGGTTTTCGGGGATGGCGGCGCAGTTGAGGGCGATGAAGGGGCCATCTTTGCGTTTTGATTTTTTGTGGATGTGGCGGGACATCACTTCCTTGCCGGTGCCGCTTTCGCCGGTGATGAGGACCGTGGCTTCGCTGGGCGCGACCTGATCGGCGAGCTTCACGACTTTCTGCATCGCAGGGTCGGAGGCGATCATGGAGGTCTGCTCTTCGGTGACCGCTTCGATGACGGCGGCGATCAGTTCGGCATCGGGCGGCAGCGGGACATATTCCTTGGCGCCGGCCTTGATGGCCCGGACGGCGATGCTGGTATCCGTGCCGGCGATGCCGCAGGCGACGACGGGGATGGAAAAGCGTTCTTTATCCAGCGCCTCGATAAAGGCGGCGATGTTCTGCTTGACGTCGATCATGACGATGTCGGCGCCCTTGCCGTTGCGCAGCGCGCCCAGGGCCTGCATCGTATCTTCGCAGTGAATGACCTTGGCGCCGCGCTGCAGGGCGATTTTGCCCGCTGCCGAGATATGGCCTTCCAAGTGACCGACGATCATTAAACGCATCTGATTTCCTTAAGCTTTGTTTTCAAAGTGTACTGACTTCGCAGATTCAGACAACCCTTAAGCAAGGTATTGTTCTAAAATCGATTTTCGAGTTACTCAGTTCGTTTGACGAAAAAAAGTTTTTCGCGGCAAGGCCTTGTTCTTAAAAATAAAACACCCGGAACGCGGAGTCCGGGTGTTTATGCATTTACTTTAACGTAAGCAGCGGATTATTGCGAGAAGTAACGGATGCGTTCGCCCGGGGGGAGAAGCATATTGAGCTCGTGCTCTAGCTTGCGCGGGTGGTCCTGCTTGGCCATCGAGATGATGGCGGCCAGGATCATGTCCTTGATCATCACGTCTTCGCCGGAGTTGCGTTCGAGCTTGGCGGCGAGCGGCATCAGGAAGACGGTCGACATCATCGCGCCGTAAAACGTGGTGAGCAGGGCGATGGCCATGGCCGGGCCGATTTTGCTGGGATCGTCCAGCTGGTTGAGCATCTGCACGAGACCGACCAGCGTGCCGATCAGGCCCATGGCGGGCGCCACTTCGGCGGCGCGGCGCGCGATGGAGGCGGTGCGGCGGTGGCGGTCGATCAGGGCTTCGATATCCTGCGTCAGGATGCGGTTGATTTCATCGGCGGTGTAGCCGTCAGCGATGAACATGATGCCCTGGTAGAGGAACGGGTCCTTGCGGACTTCGGTTTCAACCTGGCCCAGCGCCAGCGGGCCTTTCATGCGGACGAGGGTGGCGAGGTCGAGCAGCTGGCGGGCCATCGTGGAGGGCCGGCGGACATTTTTGACCAGCGAGGATTTGAAAATGCCGAGACCTTTTTTGAGCTCGTCACCGGAATAGGATACGGCGGTGATTGCGAATGTGCCGAAGAACACCATCAATACCGATGGAAGATCGTAGAAGGACACCATGCTGCCGGACATGAAAAGCGCGGCGCCGATCAAACCCAGCGTAAAAACGAGGCCGAAGCCTGTGGCCATATCGAATTTTTTGCGCGGGCGCGCAATTTTAATGGCGGCTGCGGCGCGGCTGATGCCGGCAGAGGCGGACGGGGCCGGGCTTTCTGCCGCGGCTGCAGCGGGCTCAGCCATCAGGCACGGTCCGATTTAATGATCTCGGTCATGGTGACGCCGAGCTTGTCGTCAACGACAACGACTTCGCCGCGGGCGACGAGGCGGTTGTTGACGTAGATATCGATGGCTTCACCGACTTTGCGGTCCAGTTCGACCACGGCGCCGCGACCCAGTTTGAGCAGCTGGCTGACCTGCATGGTCGAGCGGCCAAGCACAGCGGAAATCTGGACGGGGATGTCGTAGATGGCTTCGACATCCTTGGCCATCGCTTCGCCGATATCGTGATCGAACGCCTCTTCGGCGCCGCCGGTATCGGTCATTTCCTGAAGGTTCATATCATTATCGGGCATGGTCATTCCCCTTGTGGGACTTCGTTAGTATGCGTTTTTTCAGCGGAATCGTCTATGGCGGCGTCAGGCAGCGCGTTTTCATCCGGCAGGGCCTCGGCACGCAGGTGTTCGGGTAAATGGGAAATAATGGTCTGCAGCAGGGTGTTGGCCACCGCTTCCGGATCCCATTCGGCGCCGCCGCCGGTCCATTCGATGCGACATTGAAGCGGGCCCAAGGCCGGTTCGGGCAAAATGACCCAGTTTTGTTTGCGGCGCATGGATTGAACCATGGCTTCAAGACGGTCGCGGACCTGCACTTCGCGTTCAGGCGCGACATAGATATTCAGAGTCTGGCTTTTGGCCTGGTTTTCCAGCACACCGTTCACAAAGGCGGAAATCTGATCGACAGCCAGAATATCCATCAGGCTCGGCAGCGTTTTTGCAAGCGCCTGCACGGCGATGAGCGCGGCCTGATCGATGAAGGTGGCCATGCGGTCGGCTTCATCGCCAGCGATTTTATCGGTGGCGGTGACAACCTGCTGCACCAGATCGCGGATCTGCGCTTCCTGAGAGCCGATGGCTTCCTTCATGCCCTCGATACGGCCGGCGGCGTAGCCGGTCTGGCGCGAGGCTTCCATTTCCTCCTGGCTGAAGGTGGGCTTGCGCGCCTCCACCGCTTTGCGGCGCAGGGATTCCTCGTCGAAATCGTTGAGATCGAAGAAAAATTTCTTTGCAGTGTTGATGCCCGCGTTTTCCATTTAGTAGATGATTTCGTCCTCTTCCTTGCCGGAGGCGATGCGAATTTCGCCGCGCGATTCCAGGTCTTTGGTGACGCCGACGACGTATTGCTGCGCATCCTCGACTTCCTTGAGGCGGACGGGACCAAGCGAGCCCATGTCTTCGCGCAGGATTTTCGCGGCGCGTTCGGACATGTTGGAGAAGAAGAGGTCGCGCAGCGTCTCGGTCGCGCCTTTGAGGGCGAGGGGGAGTTTTTCCTTGTCGATCGCGCGGATGAGCGCCTGGATGGATTGCGGGTCGAGCTTGCCCAGATCCTCGAAGGTGAACATGAGCGAGCGGATTTTTTCAGCCGACGTCGGTTCGGATTCCTCAAGGCCCTGCATGAAGCGGGCTTCGACCTGGCGGTCGAGGTTGTTGAAGATTTCGGCCATCATTTCGTGGCTGTCGTGACGCGCGCCGCGGGCGAGGTTGGACATGAATTCCGTGCGCAGGGTTTTTTCGACGTCTTCCAATACTTCTTTTTGCACGCTTTCCATGCGCAGCATGCGGTGGATGACTTCCATCGCGAAACCCTGCGGCAGAAGCGCCATGACGCGCGCGGCGTGGTCGTGCTGGATTTTCGACATCACGACGGCGACGGTCTGCGGGTATTCCTTGACCAGGAAGTTGGCGAGCACTTCTTCGTTCACGTTGCCGAGTTTTTCCCACATGGTGCGGCCGGCGGGGCCGCGAATTTCTTCCATGATGGTGTCGACTTTGCCTTTGTCGAGCACCTTGGCGAGCAGGCGTTCGGTAGAATCCAGCGTGCCGACCAGCGAGCCGGTCGAGGACATCTGTTCCGCGAAATCGACGAAGAGGCGTTCGATGACCGTGGCCGAGACTTTGCCGAGGCCCGCCATGGTGGTCGAGATTTCCATGATCTCTTCCTCGTCCATGAATTCGAACAGGCGTGCGGTATGTTCCTCACCAAGGGCAAGAAGGAAGATCGAGGCCTTCTCCTTGCCGGTGAGCGTGCGGTAATCTTCGCGGATCCTTAAGGCCATGGCGCGTTATTCCTGCGTCATCCAGTTGCGAATGATGGAAACCGTTTCGTTCGGATGGCTTGAAACAATGTCGCCAACCTTGCGGACGGTGGATGCTTTCACTTTGCCTTCGACGGCGTTCATGTCGATGAGGCTGTCTTCTTCCTGCTGAATGCGGGCTTCAATCTCGGACGGCGAGGGGCCGGAGAGTTGCGGCGTTGCGGACGGCGTGCCCTGCGCGAGCAGCATTTCCGAGCGCGCTTCTTCGATGGCGGCTTTCTGCGCCTGGAAGAGCGAGGTCATGATCGGTTTCAGGACCAGCAGGATGACGAGAATGCCCATGACGGCGAGCATGATCATCTCGGCGGTCTGCAGCAATTGCGCACGATCGAAACCAAAAAGGGTGGAGTCTTCGCCGATTTCCGGTTCGTCGACTTCGGAGAAGGCCATGTTCACGACTTCAACCGTGTCGCCGCGGCTTTCATCGAAACCGATGGCGGATTTCACGAGGTCTTCAATGCGGTTCAGGTCTTCTTCGGACCGCGGCTGGTATGAGCGATTGCCTTCGGCATCGGTGACCATGGCGCCGTCGACCAGAACAGCGACAGAAATCTTTTTCACTTCGCCGCTTTCGCGCACGACGCTCTGCACTGTTTTGCTGATTTCGTAATTGGTGGTTTCTTCGGTGCGGTTGCTTTGCGCGTTGGTGCCGCCGGCGCCTTCAGCGCCCGCGCCGCCAGGGACATTGTTCTGGACGCTGACAGCCTGGTTCTGGCCGCCGGCTTCGCTTTCGTTCGAGCCTTCTTCCACCGTGTTGGTGGACCGTACAACCTGGCCTTCAGGATCATAGCTTTCCGAATTGGTGGAAATGCGATCGAAGTTGAGGTCGGCGGTGACGTGCGCGCGGACCTTGTTGAAGCCGACGATGCGGCCGACCATATCCTCGACGGCGGCGGTGAGGCGTTCTTCGTAGGAACGGCGCATTTCCTCGGCTTTGAGGCCGGTCATGCTGTCGCCGCTTTCACGGTCGCCGCCGGCCAGAAGATTGGCCTCGGTGTCGATGATGGAGACGCGGTCGGGTTTGAGTTCGGGCACGGCGTTGGCGACCAGATTCTGGATGCCGTAAATCTGTTCGCGGCTCAAACGCGCGGCGGGTTTGATTTTGATCGTGACGGATGCGGATGATTCACGATTGGTGCGCGCGAATAATTCACGTTGCGGCAGGACCAGGTGGACTTTGGCAAAGTCCACCGGTTCCAGCGTGGCGATGGTGCGGGCGAGTTCGCCCTGCAGGGCGCGGATCTGGTTGATGTTCTGAACGAAGCCGGTCGTGCCGAAGCCGGATTTCTGATCGAAGATTTCGTAGCCCATCGTGCCGCCATTGGGCAGGCCGGCCTGGGCCAGCAACATGCGCGCGCGGCCGATTTCATTTTTAGGAACGCGGATGGACGAACCATCGGCCGAGCCTTCGAAGGGAATGGCGGACTCATCCAGTTTGGCGGCAACGGAAGCCGCGTCGACCGAAGAGAGATTCCCGTAGAGCAGGGTGAGGGAGGGTTTTGATACCTGCGCAGAAACGAACACGAAAAAGATCAGGAGGCCAACAAATACGCCCCCCAGAACGGCAAGGCGGGCGGGGCCGAGACTGCGAATGGTATCGACGAATGAGCTCATGCCTGCCTTGATTCCTGCCTGTTCATAGAAAAGCCCGCGCGGCTTTGAATTCTTTGTACTGCGACGGGCCCCAGCTTAGCGCTAAAACACTGAAAACAAAGCGTTTTAGATCCAGTATCCCATGTTGTTAACATACATTAATTTTTGGCCGGAGTCCAATGATCCTAGAGTCCCGGGCGTTTAACGGTATGGGCGCAACGACTCGGCAGCGTTATAAACGCGAACCCGCCCAAGTATTTAAGCTTTATGATGCGTTGCGAAGACCGTGCCACATACAGGGCTCAACCGATTTGTCAGATTCTTTGCGCAAGTGATCGGTACGTTTCATGGTCCGATGCTATGACCAATTCTAAAAGTTATTTTTTATCAATAGCTTGATCGCATTTTTTAAGAGAAAAGGTGGAGAGCGTGGATTTTCGTGATTTCAGGTCTATTCATATCTTGTTAACTATCCGGAATATTTGAAAAAAGTTTGATTTTTGACCTTAATCGCGGTATGATGATAGTAGGCAGGTAGACCTTGCCACTTGGGGAAGTAAAATGATTGAGGCAGTCAAATCAACGGTCGCGAATAGCGCCCTTTTAAGAGGCAGTGTGGATCAGTCTTCCACGCTGAACTCGTTTGCCGCCAACCCGGAGAAAATCCAGCAGGTATCGCAGGCGCCTTACGTCAGCCCGACCGTTCGTGTCGACGTAAACACCAAGATCGCCATTCTGGAATTTCGTGAATCTGTGTCAGGCGAAGTCCTGGCGCAAATTCCGTCCGAGCAGGCCATCCGCACGTACAAATTGCGGGAAGCAAAAGAAGACGCGCAGTTAGCAGCTGAACTGACCAAACGCTCGAATAGCGCCCAGAAGGGTAGTGTAGTGCCGACGACCAATAGTCCGTCGCCGCAGGTGCAAGAATCCGCACCGGCTCCGACCTCTGAACCGTCGTTCGCGAACACCACCCCGGTGTTATCCGAAGCTGAACTCAGCCAGGCAGTTAGCGAAATCGTCGCTTAAGACCGATTAGCTTTTAAATTTAGGCCGCCAGGATCGTCCTTCGCGGCCTAAAAGTGTATCTGCTGATATTAAAAAGACCGGTTTTCACCGGTCTTTTTGTTTTTCAAATCATGCCGAGGTGGATGTGCCTTCGGCGCGGCCGCCGCTGGGAGGCGGGGGCGGGGTTTGCGCGCCCGGCTGTTTGACCATGAGGCCGGCGGCGATCTGGCGATTGATGTCGATCAGGACGTTGAGCTTTTCCTTGCCCGGGTTGGAGAGAATATCCATCGAGCGTTTGAAAATGAAATTGCACAGATTGACGATGTTGTTGCGCAGGTCGACAGGACGTTCGTCCGGATTTTCCAGCGCGGTGTCGAAGAACAGCATCCACAGTTTGCGGTTATAGGTGAGGATGTTGTCGATATCTTCCGGCGTCGCTTCATCCCAGCGGTCATGCAGGCGCTGCAATTCGTTGGCCGCTTTCAAGAGCAGCTGGCCTTCCAGCTCGCGCTGGTCGCCGCCTTCTTTTGCAGTCTTGCCGTATTTGCCGGCCGCCTGGGCGTAAGGGTTTGGGGCTTTAGACATTTTGCATCAACTCCTGTTCGTAATCGATCAACTTACGGGCTTCACGCAGTGCCTTGTAATAATGGCCACTGAGGATGAACTGCGAAATATCGGCGATGAGCAGGGCTGTCGACGGGGCGGCATTCTGCACATCGCGCACGGCGGCGAAATACTGGTCGTAAATCGTCGTCGCGTCATTCGCGAGATACATCATCTGGATAATGAAGTAGATCCGTTTGCAGGGAGAGGTAGCGTCTTCTTCACGAAGCACGTCTTTTTCACGAAGGATCGGGGCGTCGCCCTCGATGTGCAGGCGGGTGCGCTGGTTATCATTGGTGATAACCGCGTTGCCTACGATGATACGTTCTTTTGGTTTGAGGTCGATGACCAGTGCCATGAGATTCTCTCAGTTCCTTTATGCATGGGCGTCCTGCCCAGGATGGTAATCACTCTATCCAGAATATCAAATCAAAACTTAAAAAGCGAGGGTTTCCTTTGGAAAACCTCTTTATTTGGTCGGTTTCGCTTACCGAAACCTCTCGTTTGCGGAGAACCAGCAGCCGTAAATTTTATGACGGCAAAAGAAAAAGGACCGGATTTCTTCCGGTCCTTTTTTTATTTGAATTAGATGTCGTTTTATTAGAACAGACGGAGGACCGACTGCTGAGCCTGAGCAGCCAACGACAGGGCGGTAACGCCGAGCTGTTGACGGGTCTGCAGAGCGAGCAGTTTGGCGCCTTCTTCGTTCTGGTCAGCGACGGTCAGTTTGTCCGAACCTTCGTTCAGCGTTTCAACCATCGTCTTCGTGAAGTTTTCACGAGTCTGAATGACCGAGAGCGAGTTCGACAACGTACCACCGAATGAACGCAGAGCCGTGAGGCCGGTACGGGCTTCAGTTGCTGTCTGTTCAATCGTCTCAAGACGAGAGAAGTCAGCTTCTTCCAGACCGAGACCGTTGGAGTCCAACGCCGAACCAATGGTCGACAGCTTGTTAGAGCGGTCTTCATTGAAGTACGTATCCAGCGTGTCGCCAGCGAGCAGGTTAACACCACGGTAGCCCGAGTCTTCGACGAGTTCGTCGATCTGCGTGCGGATCGTGTTGTAGTCATCTTCGTACTGCGCCAGCGTGGAAGCTGCCGAAGCGAAGATGAAGGTTTCACCCACGTTCAGGTTGGTAGCGCCGCCGACTGCAGCAGCACCGGTTTTCGTACCGAAGCCGAAGTCTGCGCGACCCGATTCAGCCGTACCACCGTCCAAGGAGACGTTGATCGTTGAAACGGTTGCATCTTTCGCTTCGATCGAGAACTGACCGGTCGTCTGATCGTAGCTTGCTTTCACCAGAGTGCCGATCGAGGTGCTGTTGTTGATACCATCAACAAGGCCCTGGATCGAAGTGCCGGCAATAGCAACGGACTGAGTTTTGGTGCCATTGACCGAGAACACCAGGTTGGCTGCCGTCGTACCGACGAAGCGAACCTGACCGCCACCATCCGAATCGTCCACTGCCGTCAACAGGTCGGAAGCGTCGGAGAAGCCCGTGCCACCGTTGTTGTAGAAGAGACCAGACGAGAGTTTGGTGTTGGCCAGCGCGGTAACGCTGATTTCAGTCAACTGGTTGGTTGAGGTCGTGCCGGTAACCGAAGTTGCCAGAGCCTGACCGCCAAAGCCCAGCGCCGAAGCGAAGGCCAAGTCAGTTGCCTGGGTGTTCGGGTTAGCGCCGATGGCGCCAGAAGCAGCACCGGTACCGTTTTGGTCAAATGCCATGGTGAAAATGCCACCATTGAGCGCTTTAACCGACAGTTGGCCAGCACCGTTCAGTTCTGCTTTAAGAACTGCTTCACCGGAAGCGTTGGTAATATCGTTGATTTTGGTAATAACCTGATCAATCGAGTCACCGGACGCGATCACAACCGTACCTGCACCACCGCCTGCGTCAGACAGGGTGGAGTTGGTTGTGGCATCAGCGGCACGGTAGGTGAACGAGATTTCTGCGTTGGTACCTACGCCCGTCATGGCAGCCACGTCAGTGATGCCTTTCAGGGATCGGTTGCCGGTTACAGCGGCTTCTTTCGAGCCGTTGGTGATGGCATCACGCGCAGAGTCTGCAATTGATTGGGCTTGTTCAACGAGCTTCGTCAGCGAGGTAACGCCCGCGTCAGCAGCTTTAATGGTTTGAATCGACTGACCGATACCATCCAGGAGGCGGGTAAGGTCAGAAGAACGGTTTTTAAGGGATTGCGATGCGAAGAAGCTTTGCGGGTTATCAAGTGCCGAAGACACTTTCAAACCTGTAGCAAGGACGCCTTGCACTTTATCGATCGACGATTGGGTACGCTGAAGCGACAACAGGTTGTTGCGCAAAGCGCTTGAGAGAACGACTTCACCAGTCATATTAGTAACTCCTATCCTAGGGGTTATAAAGTTATACCACCTGTTCCTTGGTGGCTTATCCCAGAATAGTGCCAGATTCTTAAAGAATAGTTAAAGCGGAAATTGTTTCGCTTTAAAAATTCGCCGTATTTTTTAATGCCAAGGCTGACAAGTCTTCAATCGAAGCATCGTACAGATTTTTTCCTTTAACTGATTGTTTTTGCATGTCCTTCACAGCTTCAACAAGGGATCCCTCCAGCTTTGGATCGTTGTAAAGAAGGGGGCTGCGAATCCCGTACGATTTTGAGAGTGCGGCGAGGGCCACGGCATTATTGCCGGTTGTTACGGGAATAACCGGAATGTTGGCGGCTACTGCCAGCATCATATTCTGATAAAAGCCCCCGATCATCATCGCGCTGCCTGTCAGAATATCCATAAACTCTTCCAGGCTTGCCGCTGTCATAATATTAATATCGTTCCCAGCGAGGTCGGTCATATCGGCAGCGAAGATCTTGTCTTCCTGCGAGGGATGCCAACGGGCCCCGTTCAGGATCGTCGGCTGCCAGCCACCCTGCTTCAGCTTTTTGCATAATCTGGCAAAGGTTTCCGAGGCTCTGTTGTCATACCCCGGACCAGCGGTCAGGATTACGCGTTTCGTGCGAGACGGCATGTCCCGGTTATCAAGGTAGGCTTTCGCCCATAACACCGACGTATCAAATCCCAGCGTGGCGTTAATACCAATCTGGCCAAGCAGGTTTTGCGAAGAGGCTTCGCGCACGCAGCAGCTATCCAGCAGCTTGTACGTTTTCAGATAAAAGGCGAGGCGTTTGGGGTCGCTTAAATTCAGCCCCCCTTCCGGGAAGCAGGAATGATTGACGATTCCTACCTTGCGGCCGAATACCTGTTTTGCGACATAGGCCAGGTACATCATCTGCAGCGCAGGTTCGCTTGCATTGTTCATCAGGCCTTCGCCGTTGATGATCACTGAATCGCAATATTTCATTTTCTGAAACAGCGTGGGATCCCGGTACCAGCAGTGATCCAGGAAGACCGGATCATCAAAATCCTGCAAGGTGATCGGGCGGCCCGTAAACCACGACAATTCCATCGTGTGCACGGTGTCGATTTCGAAGCCTTGGTCCGCAAGGCTGTTTTTCAGGCCGGCCATTGCGGCTGCATTACCCCACGTATAAGCGGCGCCGGTATCATTGATCAGCAGGGCTTTACGTTTTGTTTGCGGCAGAACGGGCGCCGGTTTAAACGCGGGCGGGTTGGCGATTGTTTTGGGATTTTGTGCCAGGGCTTGCGTCAATGCCTGCTCAACGCGCGTCACAACCGATTGATAGGGCTGTCCGTCCTGCGGGCGGAAGAGGCGCAAAGAGCTGTACCACGGCGTGCTCTCGCCTTTTGTCGGCCAGCGCCAGTAGGCGTCTTCAGGCAACAGAACCCAGGTCGGAACGCCCAAGGCACCGGCCGTGTGAACTGTTGTGTTGTCGATGGAAATCACAAGGTCGCAGGCCGCGATCTGATCAACGGACCCCTGAATGCTGGACCAGGCATCGATGCTTTCATCGTGGAAAATATCAAAGCCCTGTTCTTTGGCTTTTGCGCGTTCTTCTTTTGTATCGCCGTATTGCAAATTCACAATCCGCACGTTTTCGAACTTTTTCAGAAACGCAAAATCCATCAGCGCGAGCGAGCGCTGGAGGCCAGCCATGAGGCTTCGCGTATACCACGAAATACCGATAACAAACGGTTTTTCCGGAGTTTTATAATTGATCGCGTCACGTTTGCGGATGAAGCCTTCGGGGGCGGGAACAGAGGCGATGCCGGTATTAAAGATCATCGGCAGGGTGCTGATGGCGACGACAAAGTCGAAAGGATCGTTGATCGGTCCTTTGCCTTTCGTCAGCACGCGGATCGCGCCTGATTTGATCTCATCGGCATACTGGTATTCGAGGAAGCCGCCCAGTTTGTCTTCAACGTCGAAACCGATGACGGTGGCGCCACGATCCTGGATCATTTTGATGTAGCGCATCATCATGATCATATCGCCCATGCCCTGATCGGCAAAAACAAGGATGGTTTTTCCTTTCAGATCCTCGCCAAACCAACGCCGTTTTTCGACAGATACGCGCTGGCTGTTGAGAGCCATTTTGTGCCAGAACCATTCAGCGTGCGCGAAGCCTTCTTCATAACGCTGCTGGCGCACGAGATTAATGCCGAGCGCGTAATGTATATCGCCTGAAGCGGGTTCGATTTCCAGCGCCATGCGCAGCTCTTTTTCAGCGCGTTCGTAATCGCCCTGCTGGCGGTAAATGCCGGCGCGGTTGAGATAGGCGGCGGCTAAAAGCGGTTCGAGTTCGATGGCGCGGTCGAAGGCGGCCATGGATTCATCGAGTTGGCCGTCGTGCAACAAGGCCAAACCCAGGTTTGAGTGGTAAGCGGATTTTTCAGGTTCCAGCGCGACGCTTTTGCGCGCGGCCTCCACGCTTTGCGCATTGCGGTTGTTGACGTCGTAAGCCTGGCTGAGGGCGGCCCACAGCATGGCGGCACCGGGGAATTTTTCGACGGCTTTTTCCGCTTCTGTTACTGCGTTTTTGATGTCCGACTGCAGGATCATCGCATCGATGTAATTGGTGATGCATTCCGGATCGGTTTCGGTGCGGTTTTTATAGAGAGCGATGGTGCGTTCGGGCTTGAGCACGCGGTTCCAGCACAGCATCAGGGTGGCGCGGTATCGCGCGTCGTCCATGAAATTATTTTCACTGTAAGGGTCTTCGAGCCAACGCAAAGCCTCACCGTATAATGACAGTTTGGCCATACAGATGCCGAGGAGACGAATGGCGGACGGAATACGCTGACGCTTCACGGCTTCGGTGAGGGTGTTGTAGGCGGTGACGTAGTCTTGCGTCTCGTAAGCGATGCGGCCGAGCAGGAAGAGCGTCTGGGCTGTATGATCTTCGTTTTTAAGATTGCGCAGCAAAAGGCGCGCTTTGGTGTAATCCTCAGTGTCGAATAAAGGCTGCGCGCGCAGCAGAGCCTTGTCGGCTTCAGTGGTTTTTCTGGGCGTATCGTTGGCGTGCGCGGGGTCTTTTTTTGCGGCGAAGACGTAATACTCTCCACCCTTGGCTTCAGCCTGCACGATGGTGAAATACTGGTTTATCTTTTCTTTCCACCAGACGGGATGTTCGATGATGAGGTGAGCGTTCCGGCCGTCGGGCAGGCGGTGGAAAGCGGATACGCAGCTAATCAGCATGAAAGCGGCTTTATTCGTCCGGCGCGCCATATCGGCCAGGACGTTATCGAGAAATTCCGGCTCAATGTGTTCGAGCACATCCGTGTTGAACAAAACATCCGCGCTGGTGTCCGCGAGATCTTTACCGGGAATTCCGGGATCGTATTCGCGGAAATCAACATGGGCGTATTTATTGCCGGGTTGTTTTTGCTCTTCGCGGAACCGCGTGCCAACCAGGCCTTTACCGCAACCGTAATCCAGAACGCTTTGCGCGTTGGTGCGGTCGATCATTTCCAGCAACGTGCCGTAAAGGCGTATTCCAGTGTTACCCCACTCGCTGTCCGTTGCATGTTTTTCCTGCAACTGGCGACGGTAATCGTCTGAGATCATATCGTTTGTAGGGGTGTTGGCCATTTCGGCTGCTTTCAAGGTGTTTCTCCGACTCTAGGTTACTGCGTTTGTTTGTCAATTCGGCTCAGGCAGGCCTGAAACTGGTACATGCCATCGAAAATACGGGGATTGGCCGTTTCAAATGCGTGCCAGTTCTGAAGATCGCGTTTATACGAATCGGCGGGGTATTTTTCCGCGTACATGGCGGGTATGCGCGGATTCACAAATTCGAAGCCCAAAAACTGGAGATCAAGTTGTTCCAGCGCTTTTTCAAGCCGGGGCAGGGTGAAGCGATGTTCCTGCACATGGAAGAGGAGATCGCGGCAGGTGCTTAAATTATAAAAATCGACGGAAGAGCCGACCAGCGATGTGTCATCCCAATCGGGCGCAGCCATCAAATCGTCGCGGCAGGCACGCATGCCCTCCTCATCAGGGGCATATCCTTTTTGTGCGATGACGTTGCGCAGCGCTACGATATCCTGACGGGCGATTTCGCTGTAGAGAGCGATTTTCATGACGGCATCAGGCGTGGCGACACTTTTTAAGGATGCCCAGCCGGCCAGTGGATCCTTCATATGATGCAGCACGCCGGAACAGATGATGTGGTCGAATTTTTCATTCAGGCGAGGCAGGTCCAGTAAATCCATCTGGTGATACGTCACGCGCGCATTGTAACCCAGATCCTCACCCTGGCGGATGGCGTGGGCGAGGCTTGCCGTGCTGAGATCAATCGCGGTGATTTGGCTGTCTGGAAAGATTTGCGCGGCATGCGCGACCTGCCTGCCGGTGCCACAGCCGGCAATCAGAATATTTTGCGGCAGTTTGGGCAAGTCATGTTTCAGAGTGGGCAGATTTGCCAGTTTCCAGCGCGGGTAGGGGTGATCCTCGTATTGCGCGCGGACCTCTTTTGAAACAGCGTCGGCTAACGGGAAGCGCGGTGAAATCGATGAGCGGATTTGCGCCTCCCGCAAAGGATTGATGACCTGATCGCGATAAACAGACGCGAATGTGGCGGAAGGGGTGAGATGGCGCAAGAATGGCAAGCTATGCAGAGGCGCATAGCAGGCATACACCAGGAGTTGTTCCTCATTCAGATCCGTCAACCGGGCGCGCAGGGTTTCCAGGTCTTGTGTTTCCGCCTTTGTCACACTGTAAACATAGTCGGAATAAAAACACTGATCGGCCAGCGCCGCCAAAAAGGGCCGGGAAGATTTTAAGGCAGACGGGTCGCTCAGAGCCTGTTTCAGGAATTCAGAGCGCGTGGATTTTGCAAAACGTTCGAAATGGACGTCAGCGCAGCGGAAAAGGGCCAGTCCGCGCAGCAGAAGCGCGTCGTTAAAGGAGTATACGTCCAGGTTCAGCGTGCGGACATAGGCAATCCAGTGCGGGTAAACCCAGTCATGATATACATTGTCCGGTTCAAGTGCTGCGGAAACAATATCCGCTTTTATCTCTCCCGGCATGGAGACTGACAAGGCGTGGCACAGCAATTTACGATGGATGATTTTTTCGGGCTGCGCTTTGGCAATTTGAAAAAATATATCGGCGGCTTCCGGACCGCGGTTCAGCGCAATGGCACAGCGGCCAAGATTTTCCCAGGCAGATATAAGATCGGGATCCATCGCCAGAATGGCGCGGTATTCAACGTAAGCCTGCGGATAATTTTTTGCCGCATGGTGCGCTTTGGCGCTTTCGCGCAATTCGTCCAGTGACAAATTTTCTGTCTGTGCCGATACCATGAATACCTGCCTTCAATAGTGCGCCCTGCCGATTCTTCTGGACCGGCAGGGCGCGTTAGCTGGAGACCGGGGCCTGTTTCAGACCCCGCTGCGCTCTTAGCGCAGTCTCAGCAATTCTTCCGTCATTTCGTCGGCGGTTCTGATGACCTTGGTGCCAGCGGAGTAGGAACGCTGGGTCACGATCATCTTCGTGAACTCGTCGGCGATATCGACGTTGGATGTTTCGACGGATGAGCCTTCAACCAGACCCGCGCCGCCGTTGCCTGCTTCACGCAGGTTGTACGAACCGGATTCAGCGGACTGAATGAAGGAGTTACCCGACTGTTCCGACAGGCCGTTGACGGCGGTGAAGGTCGCCAGCGGCAGCTGGAACAGCTTGGAGGTCTGACCGTTCGAGAAGCGGGCCGAAACGATACCGTTACGGTCAATCTCGACGCCTGTTCTCAAGCCCAGTTCAGCACCGTTCTGAGACGCGGCCGTCACGTTGTATTCACCCGAGAACTGGGTCAGGCCACCGATATCGAGGCTGATGTCCTGTAATTCAGAACCGTTACCCCAGTTGACGTTGGTGAGCATCACTTCACGGATGCCGTTGATGTTGGCGGCGCCGTTGAGGGAACCGTCGGAGTTAAAGTTCAGTGAACCCTGGTTCAGAATCGTGCCCGTATCCAGGTCGACCAGGCTCAGCTGCCACCAGCCGAAGGTGTTGGCCGTCTGGTCAAGCCCCGAGTCAGGGAAGGGGGTGGGCACTGTCGGCTGCACGCCGGCGACCGCGGTGAAGCCCATCGCCGTGGCTGCGCCCGTGCCGACCACCACACCGTTGGTGACGGCAACCGTATCGGCTGCATCCATCGCCATGATGCGGATGGCACCGTTCTGGTCAAGCGAGGCCGAGGCGACGCCCGCCATGTTGGTGTTGATGCTGTCGATCAGGTCCTGGACCGTGTTCGTGGCGGTGATGGTGAACACATGGTTGTCGAGACCGACCGTGATGGACAAGGTTTCCGTGTCATCCACGTTTGCGATGCCATCGAGCACCGTCGTCGGCAGAAGACCCGTACCGACACCGACGGCACCCGTGGTGTGGTTGTACGGCGCCATGGTCGTGAAACCAATGGCGGCCGCCGCGCCAGCCGAACCCGACTGGGCGCCGTTGGTGATGGCGACCGTTTCACCGAAATTACGCGCGGTGATGCGGATCTGGCCGTTCTCGGTCAGCTGCGCCGTGGCTACCTGTTGCAGGGTGGTGTCATCGTTCACGAAGTTGATGAGATCCTGAACGGTGCTGGTGGCGGTGATTGTAAATGTTGCCGAGTCGTCGCCGACATTGACGACGATTTCCTCGCCGGGGTTGACCCCGGTGGTTGCCGTCAGCAGCGTTGTGCGCGTTGTGCCGGTGCCGACGAAGGACGACAAGGCAAAGGCGGTCGGGGATTCATGCTTGGTGAATTGCAGTTCAAGGTTCTGCCCTTCGCCCAAGCTATCGAAGACACGCACGGTGCGTTTGAAGTCGGCGGCTGTCGAGGATCCGACCGGCCAGGCCGACGGCGCTTCGGCAGCGTCAAGGTTGATGGCGAATTCAGCCGTGGTCGTTGCTTTGGTCAAACCGCCCAGCAGCGAGACGTTGACGGCTTCGGTCGACGAAATATCGTCGCGGCCTGCCGGCAGCGCGCCGTTTTCGTCAATGCGCCAGCCCATCAGGTAGAAGCCGGCGGTGTTGCGCAGGTAACCGTTCGCGTCTTCCGAGAAGGAACCCGCGCGGGTGAAGAGTTTTTCCTGCAGGCCGGTCGGCGTGCGCTGGACAACGAAGAAGCCGTTGCCGGAGATGGCGACGTCGGTCGTCGAGTTGGTCTGTTGCAGGGCGCCCTGACCGTCGATTTTCTGAATGGCGCGCGCCAGCACCGAACCCGGGGTGTAACGTGCGTTGCGTGATTCAGACGTGACGAGGGACGAGAACGCGGCTTCACGGCGTTTGTAACCAACCGTGTTCACGTTTGCGATGTTGTTGGCGATCATCGAGATGGACTGCGCTTGTGCGCCCAGTGCCGACACGCCGGTGATGAGTGAGCCGAAAAGTGACATAGTAGACCTCCTTAAAGGTAATTTTTTTAAAATCTGGTTTGGTTGTTCGTTTTGTTCTTGCTGGTTATTCGTGTTTCAGATCGGGGGGATTAGGTTTCGGTATCTTCGCCATCATCGCCCTCCGGTGTTGGTGTTGGCGCGGGATCGGTGTCCCGCTCGGAAATTGAAAGCACGTTGGCCGCTTCCATGCGGCGTTCGCCGTTGAGCGCCAGGAACAGGACGCCGTCCATCGTTTCGACGCCGGTGACATTGGCCGGAACGCCGGTATAGGATTTGATCGGTTCGTCGGTTTTGCTGAGCGCGTCGACGCGGACCGAGTAAACTTTGTCTTTGGCCACTTCCTGGCCGAAATCGTCCTTGCCGTCCCATTCGAGCGAGCCGGAAAGATTGCCGGGGGTGATGTCCATGGCGCGGATGGTCTGGCCGTTTTCGTCCAGAATGCGCATCTTGGCGGATTTGGACTCGCCGTCGATGGCGTAGCCGATTTTGAGTTTCTCGCCTTCGTAGTAGACCGTGTCGCCGTTGAAATAGACGGCCTTGCCGATATAGGCGAGGGACTGGCCCATCTGATTGGCGTTGGTCTGCTGGACGAGGGCGTCCATTTTTTCGTTGGAAAGAATTTGCTGCTCGACCTGGCTGAACTGAACCAGCTGGTTGGTGAACTCTGCCGATTCCATCGGGTCCAGCGGATCCTGGTTCTGAAGCTGCGTGGTGAGCAGGATCAGGAACTGGTTATACGTCTCACCTGCTTTGGTCGTGGCGGCGGTTGTTTTCCCGGCCAGACTATCGAGGGCTGCGCTGCTGATGCTCGGCATTTCTATCTCTTTTTGTTTGGTCGGTTTTGCTTACCAAAACCTCCCGTTGCATTCCGTCGGTTTCGTACCGAAACCTTTCACTGGTACTCAAACAACTACGTTCACGTGGGTCAGGCCGGTTTCCGGATCGACGAAGATCGACATGACGGTTTCTTGAATTGCAAATTCCGTGCCATCGTCTTTTTTGGCTCGGGAATGGCCGTTTTGCTGGCCTTCATCGCGCAGAGAGCCGGAGAATGAATCGCCGCTGGCGAGGTCGAAGGACATGTCGGCGCGATTCGCATCCAGGCCGGCCTGGGTGAGAGCGCGCTCGAGGATGCCGGCATCTTTTTGCAGCAGAGCGAGCGTTTCCGGATTTTCGGCCAGCATTTTTGCCTTGAGGGTGTTGTTCTCGCCGAACTGCAGGGTGATTTTCACGCGGCCAAGATTGCCGGGGTCCATCTGGATGGTGATCTGGCGTTCAGCACCAGCCGCGAAGGGCATGGCGTTCTGAACCGCGCGTTGCAGGCTGAGCGATACAAGATGGGTCGACGGATGCGCCTGCGCCGCTGTTTTCGCAGCCAGCAGGTTGGTGCCGGAATTGCCGGGGGAAGATTGATCGGCATGGAGACGGAAACCGTTTTCCAGGCCTTCAACAGCGCCATCGGCGGGCATCATGAAATTGTCAAAACCGGTCATGACTGTTTCGAAGCCGCGGGTGGCGGCGGTGCTGATTTCAGCAACCGGTGCGGCTTGCGCGCTGATTTGCGGCACGGCTTTCACGGCGGCGGGAACGATGCCTTTCGCGGCGATCGGCAGAACATCGCCAGCCGGTTGCGCGGGCGCGGCCATGCCGCCTTCGGACGCGGTACCAGCCTGCGGCTGGGAAATGCCCAGCAACGCGGCCATGAAATTCGCGTGCGAGAGCGGTTTCTGCACGGCGGGCGTCTGCGCCTGCGCCTGCGTCAGCAGATCGGCGTTGAGGAAGGCGGGCATGAGGATCGCACCATCCTGCGGGGCGACGGCAGAATTGGGCGTGGCGCCCTGAACGGCCGGGGTTACCGCTTGCGCCGGCAAGGCCGGGACGAGGCCGGCCATGGCGGCCAGCATCGTGGCGTCGATCGCCTCATCGTTCAGGAAGCTGGGCCCCTGCGCGATTTTCATCACGGTGCCGTCGCTGACGCGGACCGTGCGCGGCGCGGTAAGATACGGCGCGATATCGGCGAACATCAGTTTCTTGAGGTTCTGGAACGCGTCGCCATCGAGATCGGCAATGGTGATGGTGTTGTTCTTGAGGTATTCGAGTTCTTTGGCTGCGGCTTCGATCAAAGCCGGGGTGGCGACGCCGGAGGGCATCACGGTATTGGCCGTTTTGTTTTCGCTGCCGTACTGGAAGAGGATGGTGATCATGCCGTCGGCATCGACCGAAATGCTTTCGTTGCGGTTTTCGGTGACGAGGGCGTTGAGGCCGGCCAGGAAGGCAGCCAGTTTTTCATCGTCAATGAGGTGGAACAGTTCCGGCGGGATAGCTTCGTTCGCGCCAAGAGCGGCCAGGGCGTCGAGGAAAGTTTTGCCGTTCTGCGTCAGCGGGGCGTCGGTGGCCAGCTGTGTGAACATGGCGGCGACTTCCGGCGGCACGTTTTTGAGAGCGACGATGTTGAGTTTTTTGAGGACGGCCGCGATTTCGGCGGGCAGCAGTTCCATTATGGGGCCGAGATTGATGTCGACGCCTTTGAGCTGCACCGGCGCATCGGTAAGAATGGCGGAAACCATATCGCCGTTTTTGGATTTGTGGATGCCCTGCAGAAGCTTGGCGAACATATCGGCGCTGGTGCCGCCGCCCAGAATGGCGTCAGCGCCTTTGGCGCCGGTTTTTTTCATGGCGTTCAGAAGAACACCGTCACCGAGGATCGTACCTAATTGAAGTGATGCTTGGGGCATGATGATTTCACCGTTCTGGTTTATGGGGTTAGAGGACTTCGTCCACTTGAATGCTTAATGCGCCACGCGGCCCTGCCGACGTGCCGTTCTTCCTGTAAACATGGCTCTGGCCGTGCACGGTCTCGCGCGCGGCGCGGACGATGCGGTCGACAATGCGCTGCATCGAGGCGCGGCCGGATTCCAGCATCTGCGTATTGCGCGCGGCGGAGGCGGTGAATTTTTCGGCGGTCGCTTTCAGGCGCTCGGTGATGACGGCATCGGCGCCGGCGAACTGCGCCTTCTGGCGCTGCAGGGTTTCCATGATGGCGCGGTAACGCGACAGGAGGGAGACTTTATCCTTCTGCATGCTTTTAAAAGTTTCAAAGTCGGAATTCTTGACCGCATCCGTTTCGCGGTCGAGCAGATCGCATAAAGTGTCGATCAGGCTTTCAACTTCGGAGGTCAGGGTCAGGGTGGCGTTGGTCATGGCCGGGCTCATTACAGACCTCCTTCAACGTTCATATATTTTTGCAGCGCCAAAGGCAGCGGGGCCGATGCGGCGGTATCAGGTGCGGAAACGCCGTTGGCGGCGTCGGCGGTGGATTGCATCTCGATCATCTTGGTCATGATGTCTTTGGACAGGCCGATGCCGCCGGATTTGACGACTTCCTTGCCGATTTCCTGGTTCATCATGCCTTTCCAGGTTTCTTCGGCTTCGCCGCCGCCGAAGAGCGGATCGGTTTCGACCGTATCGCTCATGTTGCTGAGCATTTCAGATACGAACATGGCTTCGAAATCGTCGGCGGCGTCTTTGATCTGCTGCAATTTTTGCGGCGTCAACTGGCCAGACGCTTTCGCCTTCATCATCGCGATGTCGGCAGACGGCATCCGCGAAAGATAAGGGTCGACGCCGGCGGCTTTGCCAAGTTCGCTCATCAGAGAACCTCGATTTCAGCCTGGATAGCGCCCGCGGCCTTAATGGCCTGCAGAATGGTGATGACATCACGCGGGGAAACGCCCAGCGCATTCAAAGAACCGACAAGATCCTGCAGCGTCACGCCGGCGGGCAGAACCGCGACGTTGCCGGTGCTGCTGGAAGAGGCGTTTGTGATCTCGATATTCGTGCGCGGAACGGTGGTGGTCGTGCCCTGTTGCGAGAACGGGTTGGGCTGGCTGACCTGCGGGGTTTCGGTGATGCGGACGGTCAGATTGCCCTGAGCGACAGCGACGGTCGAGATTTTGACATCCGCGCCCATCACGATCACGCCCGAGCGTTCGTCGATGACGATTTTGGCGACCTGGTCAGCCTCGATCGAGAATTGCTCGATGTCGGTGATCATGTCGACCATCGACTTGCCGCCCGGGGGCGGGGTCAGGCGGACGGACGCATTGTTTTCCGCTTCGGCAATTTTTGCCCCGTATTGCTGGTTGATGGTGGCGGCGATGCGGCGCGCGGTGGTGAAGTCGGGGTTGCGCAAGGAGAGGCGGATCGTCTGCAGATCGGCCAGGGCGAAGCCGGTTTCTTTTTCAACGATGGCGCCGTTCGGCACGCGGCCGGCGGTCGGAATATTCTGGGTCACGGAACCGGCGGCGCCTTCGGCGGAAAAACCGGAGACAGCAACAGGACCTTGCGCGACCGCGTAGACTTCGCCGTCACCGGCCATCAGCGGGGTGACGAGCAGGGTGCCGCCCTGCAGCGATTTGGCATCGCCCATGGTGGAGACGTTGACGTCGATACGGCTGCCCTGGTTGGCGAAGGGCGGCAGGGTGGCGGTGACCATGACGGCGGCGACGTTGCCGGTGTTCAGGTTCTGGTCGCGGACGTTGATGCCGAGGCGTTCGAGCATCGCGGTCAGGGATTGTTTGGTGAAAGGGGAGTTGTTGAGCTTGTCGCCCGAACCGTTGAGGCCGACCACCAGACCGTAGCCGATCAGCATGTTTTCGCGCACGCCCTCGACATCGACAATGTCCTTGATGCGGGACGCCGCCTGACCGGGGGTCGCAAAACCAAGGGTGAATGCCATCACGGCGGCGATAAGAAGAGCTGAGAAGCGCATGGGTGTTCCTTTCCACAGAAGACAAATGCGAGAACCATGCCAAACCCGCCCCTATGAGGCGCCCTCACGAGTCGCGGGGTAACTCATGGATACGTTCTTGAATTCTTTACCTTTCCGCCCGACAATGGCGCCATGCGCATCGAGGGGCCACGCGGCCCGAACAACGCCGGCAAAACAGATAAAACCAAGAAGTCCTCAGGGGCGTCGGGGGCGTTCAGCTCGTTCATGGCTGAAGAAACGGACGCGCCAGCGGCCACATTCGCTTCTGGCGGTGTGGCCAATGTCGGCGGGTTGCTGGCGGCCCAGGCGTCCGAAGACCCGACGGAACGCAAGGCACGCAAGCGTATGGTGGAACGGGCCGACAAGGTTCTGGACTCTTTGAGCGTTATTCATAAAGGGCTGGTCAACGACACGCTGTCGGTCGCGGATATGAGGGATGTGAGCCGCGCGGTTGCGGAACGGCGCGAAAAGGTGACCGATCCGGTTCTGGCCGGCCTGCTGGACGAGGTTGAGCTGCGGGCGGCCGTCGAACTGGCCAAGCTGGAACTGGCTGCCGAGAAAAAGCGTTAAGCTTCAATGTTTTATAAAAAGGCCTTCCCAAGTCATTTGATGGCCTTGTTCGGCTTGCGGAATCCGTACAGAATTTCTATATATAACGACCTGATCAAAAGGACTGATAGATACCATGCCGAGCACCAACAGCAGCGCCGCCGTCGTTCCCCCGGATTACGATCCCAAGAAGGACAAAGGCAAATTCATGAACCCGGTGATGCAGGCGTATTTCCGCAAGAAGCTGATCGCCTGGCGCACCGAGCTGTTGCATGAATCGGAGGTCACCATTCACAACACGCTGCAAAGCACCGAACTGCAGAAACCTGATATCGCCGACCGCGCTGCGGCCGAGACCGATCACGCGCTTGAACTGCGCACCCGCGACCGCGAACGCAAACTGATCAGCAAGATCAACGAAGCCCTGTTGCGCATCGATGATGGTTCGTACGGTTTCTGCGAAGAAACGGGCGAGCCGATCACCATCGCGCGTCTTGATGCGCGCCCGATCGCGACGTTGTCGATTGAAGCCCAGGAAAAGCACGAGCGTCTGGAAAAAACGCATCGCGACGACTGAGCGCCTCTTCATCTAAAAGATTTAAAGCCCCGCATGAGCGGGGCTTTTTTTATTCAAATGTTTTCTCATCTGTCTGTAATCAAAGCGGAAATTTATTTCTCTTAAAGTAAAATATTTAAAGTCAGGTGCGAGCAAAAAAAGACCCGCGTGATTCTTCACGCGGGCCAAGGAAGGTGGGTGGGTAAGCTCGTAAAATCAGAAGGGCGAGAGGATATCGATGACCTGCTGGCCCAGACGCGGCTGCTGGACATCGGTGATCTGGCCTTTGCCGCCGTAGGCGATGCGGGCTTCGGCCATTTTCTGATGCGGGATTGTGTTTTCGATGGTGATGTCTTCGGGGCGGATGACGCCGCTGATCTCCAGAATGCGGTTTTCGAAGTTCACGCGCACTTCCTGGCGGCCATGGACGACCATGTTGCCGTTCGGCAGGATCTGCGAAACGATGGCCGCGACCTTCAGTTTCACTTCTTCCTCGCGCTTCACTTCGCCTTTGCCATCGCTGTTGGAAGATGAGTTCAGGCCCAGCAGGTTGGGCGGATCGATGCCATCGGGGAAGACCTTGCCGAGGTAGTTTTCATAGCCCAGGGCGTTATCGACACCGGCATTTTCGGCATTGTCGCGTTCGCGCGTGGTTTCGTTCTTGAGGTTGGCTTCATCGTCGATATCGATAAGGACGGTGAGGATATCGCCCACGTCCTTGGCGCGCTGGTCCTTGAAGAAGGTTTTGCGGCTGCCGCCGGCCCAGAGAGAATTGGGTTGTTTTGCCTCGTACTGGGCGACCGGCATGGGCATGGAAACCGGCTTGTAGCCCGGTTTCGTGGTCGGGTTTTCAATCTGGGACTGGCGCGGGGCTTCGCCGACGCTGGCCAGGCGGTCAACGGTGCTGCAGCCGGCCAGGAGGGCCGAGGCGCAGATCGCCAAACCGAGGGTTTGCATTGTCTTTTTCATAGTTCCACCTTTGGTCGTTTCTTGTTGGTTAGTTAACCGTTACTTCTTTGGCATTCGTCACCTGCGCCTGCAGCTGACGGTTGGAATTGGTGTTGGTGACCTTGATCACCTGGTTCATGGCGCCGTCTTCCAGGGCGCGGCCCCGGACCGTGAGAAACATGCCGTTCTGGCGGTAGACCATGGTCACAAGGTCACCGCGGGCAACGAGCAGGGGCATTTGCAAATCCTGATCGCCGATCAACTGGCCGGCCCCCAGGCTGCGGCGCGGGGTGGCGCCAACCAGGGCGGAGACTTCGCGGACCGCGTCGCGCCGCATGGTCGAGGCTTTCTCGGTTGCCCAGGTAATGTCGTTTTCACCAATGATGTCGCCGGCTTTCATGCTGCGTTTCAAGACGGGCAGGCGCACCATGCGTTCGGCAACGCCGCGGAGGGTTACCGTCTGCGGGGCCGCGGTGCCGCCGGAGATTTTAAGCAGGGCGGTGAAGGTGCCGCCAGCCGGCTGCATGCTGAAATCAGCCATCTGCACCATGGGTGCCACGTCGCCGTCGATTACGATCTCGGGCACGGTGCCGGTGAAGGAAACGTTGAACGTGTCTTCTTGCCCGACCGTGACCAGATGGTCGCGGACGACCGCTTTCATGGTATCGGCATCGATGGCGGTGGCAGCCCGGCGGATGCGGATTTCGGTGTCATTCTCCGGACGCCAGGGCAGGTTGAAGGCCGTTGCAATACGCAGCAAGGTCGGTTTGTTCCAGACCAGTTCCTGACCCGGGGCCGGGGCCGGCGCCAGGACGAAATCGGCATGCTGGGAGAGACCATCGAAGACATCGCCCAGACGGATATTCTGGCCCTGAACGCTGACTTGCGTTTTGGGGGTCAGAACCGATCCGGCGAGGGATGCGGCAAACGCTTTGTCGATGCCGCAGATGAGGAGGCCCAGCACCACGGTGAGTGCCAGGATAATTCCAATCAGCTTGCTGGCCAGGCGCGCGGAGAGCGCGTTTGGATTGCTGCGTTTTGAAAGGATCATAGTGCTCATGGCCGGGTCTCCTAAAAGATTACTTATCTAAGCTGGGTCAGCGTGCCGAGCATGTCGTCCGAGGTCTGGATGACCTTGGAATTCATCTCGTAGGAACGCTGGGCGGTGATCAGGGTCGTGATCTCATCGACCACGTTGACGTTGGAGTTTTCCTTGGCGCCCTGCTGCAGCTTGCCGTAGCCGACATCCGTCGGGTTGCCGGTGCTGGGGGTGCCGGATGCTTCGGTCTCCATATGAAGGTTGCCACCGATGGCTTCGAGGCCGGCGTCGTTCTGGAAGGTGGCAAGCTGGATCTGGCCGACTTCCTGGACCGCGTTCGAGCCGGAAATCTTGACCTGGACCAGGCCGTCTTCGCTGATGGTGACATCGGTCACATCGGCCGGGATGGTGATGGAGGGTTCCAGCGGGTAGCCCTGCGAATTCACGATGGCGCCTTCGGCGTTGATCTGGAAGCTGCCGTCGCGGGTATAGCCGGTGCCGCCATCGGGCATGGAGATCTGGAACCAGCCGCGGCCGGCGATGGCCATGTCGTAGGTGTTGCCGGTCATCGACAGGGTGCCCTGTTCATTGATGCGGTAGACCGAGCCCGGCTTGACGCCAAGGCCCAGCTGGATGCCCGAGGGCAGGATGGTTCCGACCGCAGAGGAGGCGGTGCCGGGGCGGACCTTGTTCTGGTAGATCAGGTCCTGAAACTGGGCGCGCTGGCGCTTGTAGCCGGTCGTCGTCATGTTGGCGATGTTGTTCGAGATGACGTCGACGTTCATCTGCTGGGCCAGCATGCCGGTGGCGGCGATATCGAGGGAAAGCATGGGTTAATCTCCTAAGGTAAATTGCTGCGTTTGTTGTTATTCGTTCTGGTCGATTTGCTTACCAAATCTCCCGTTATGAGCCTGAAGTCAGATTACGGATCGTGGCGCGCATGCGGTCATGTTCGGCCTGCAGCATTTTGGCGACGGATTGGTAGCTGCGGGAGACTTCGATCATGTCGGTCATCTCAAGGACGCCCTGGACGTTGGACCCTTCCAGCGCATTCTGGACGACGCGCGTGCCGGCGGCCGGAACGCCCGGCTGGGTTGTCTGGTAGAGGGAATTCCCGACGGGGGTCAGATTGTTGATGTTTTCGAATTCGGTCACGCCCAGCTGGCTGACAATGCCTTCGTCCGTGGCGATCGAGCCGGTTTCGTCGATCATGATGTTCATCGAGCCCGGCGGGATGGTGATGGTCGAGCCGCCCGTATCCAGCACTTTATAGCCTTGCTGCGTTATCAGCTCGCGGTCGGCATTGAGGGAGAAATTGCCGGCGCGGGTGTAGAAGTTCTGGCCTTCCTGGGTCTGGACCTGCAGGTAGCCCGGGCCTTCGAGGGCCACGTCGAGCGGGTTGCCGGTCAGCTTGATGGCGCCGTTATCCGCGACACGGTAATTGCCGTAGTCGAGGACCATGGACATCTGGTCCTTCATGCCCTTGGGCTTGTCGAGGTATTCCGAGAATACGATTTTGTTGGCTTTGTAGCCCGGGGTGTTCACATTCGCGATGTTGTTGGCGATCAGGCTCATATTGGTCTGAAGCGCTGAAAGCCGAGAGAGGCCGATGTAGATTGTATTTTCCATGGTTACCCACCAATTGTTTTTCTGGTGTTCTCATTGCACAGGCCGTGCCAGTCTAAAATTTCATTTATTATCAGAGGTTTATAAAAGCGCTGTTCACAGCAAAACGGGGCGCTGCGAGTCGTTGAATCGCGGGGCCGCGCTCTTCTGGCAAAAATTGCCGTAATGCCTGCCCTGCGCATGGGCCTTGGACGGTGGGGCCAGCCCGTGTTAATCTTTTGGAACGTATTCTCGAGACCCAAGACTCACATCCCAAGAATCTCATCCCAAGAACCCCATCATGGCAAAAGCCCCTAAAGACGAAGAAAAAGAAGACGCAGCCCCCGCCGCAGCCGAAGGCGCGGAAGGCGAGGTCAAGCCGCTCGATGAAGAGGGCGGCGGTGGCATGAATGCCAAAAAACTGCTGATGATTGTCGGCCCGATCCTGCTGATCGGCGTCGCGGCGGCTTTATACTTCATGGGTGTTTTCGGCGGCAAGACCGAAGAGGGCGCCGAAGGCGAGCAGGCCGTTGCCGAAGCGGGCGCCGAAGGCGGGCATGGCGAGGGGGCAGCCGCGGGCTCGACCGCCCAGTTCCTGGAGATTCCGGATCTGCTGGTTAATTTATCGACCGGCGGGGGGCCTGCGCGGTTCCTGAAACTGAAGGTGAAGCTGGAAGTCGACAGCCCGGAAGACCTGGTGAAACTTGAAGCCGTCGCGCCGCGCGTGGTGGACCAGTTCCAGACTTTCCTGCGCGAAATGCGCATCCAGGATTTGCGCGGTTCGGCGGGCATTTACCGCCTACGCCAGGAACTGCTTTACCGCGTCAACCTGGCTGCGCAGCCGGTCAAGGTCAAAGACGTGCTCTTCCAGGAAATCCTTATACAATAGTTTTGGGGCCTCGCCGGCCCAATGGCTTCGCCATTCCCCGCCCGCTCGCATAAGCTCGCGGCTCGCCGGTCGGCTCGCCATTATGGCTGAAGAGTCTTTGTTTTATGGGGGTATCTTCCCCGCTCGTGGATAGATGTCTGTGCCCAATTGGCACGATCTGTGCTATATTGTTAACGTTAGTTAACGAGAGTTTTAATGGCCGATACCGAAACCCCTAACGCAGCTGGCGCTGGCGGCATTCCTGATGCCGATACCGGGCCGATGAGCGATGAAGAAAAGGCCATGATGGCCGAGTGGGAGGCTATGGCCTCCTCGGCGCTTGGGGTTGATCCGGCGGAAGACCCGGCGGCTGATGCCATGGGCGATGACGGGGGCGGCACCCGCATCCTGAACCAGGACGAAATCGACAGCCTTCTGGGCTTTAACGACAGCGCAGGGCAGGAACAGGCTTCCGGCGTGATGGCGCTCATCAACTCGGCGCTGGTCAATTACGAGCGCCTGCCGATGCTGGACATCGTGTTCGACCGGCTGGTGCGGCTGATGTCGACATCCCTGCGCAACCTGACTTCCGATAACGTCGAAGTGTCGCTCGACCAGGTGTCCACGGTGCGCTTTGGCGACTACATGAATTCGATCCCGCTGCCGGCGATGCTTTCGATCTTCAAGGCCGAGGAATGGGATAATGGCGGCCTGCTGATGGTCGATTCGGCGCTGATCTATTCGATCGTCGATGTGCTGCTGGGCGGCCGCAAGGGCACGCCCGCGATCCGTATCGAGGGCCGGCCCTATACCACTATCGAGACCAAACTCATCGAGCGCATGGTCGGGGTTGTGATGTCGGACATGTCGTCCGCCTTCGACCCGCTGTCGCCGGTTTCTTTCACCATGGAACGCATGGAGACCAACCCGCGCTTTGCAGCGATCACGCAGGGATCGAATGCCTGCGTGCTGGCGCGCCTGCGCATCGACATGGGCGACCGCGGCGGCCGGGTGGAGATTTTGCTGCCCTATGCGACGCTGGAACCGATCCGTGAGTTGCTGCTGCAGATGTTCATGGGTGAGAAGTTCGGGCGTGACTCGATTTGGGAAACTCACCTTACTAACGAATTGTATTTAACGGATATTGACCTTTCTGCCGTGCTGGCCGAGAAGACAATACCGCTTGGCGAGATCCTGAACTGGAAGCCCGGTTCGACCGTTTTCTTCAGCACGCGGCCGCAGGATCGCATCGAACTGCGCTGCGGCGATTTCCCGATGTACAAGGCATCGACCGGACAGAAGCAGGGCGTGCTGGCCGTGCGGATCGACCGTTATATTCCGCCCGAGAAGAAATCCGGCGACAGCTAAATCGCCAATATCGGGGGGTATTCAAACCCTTTTCATAGACTCTTGAATAACAGCGCTCTACCTTGATTCTTATGGAAGGTGCGCCTCTTTCTCTTATTCTTGATGCGGTCATTCTGGTTCTGCTGGGACTGACCATCGTGTATGCCGCGCGGCTGTCGCTGCAGCTGAAGCGCCTGCGCGATTCCAAATCCGAACTCGATAAAATCGTCCGCGACCTGATCAAAAATATCGACCGCGCCGACCGGGCCATCAACGGCCTGAAAGAAGCGGCGCGCGACAGCGGCATGGAGTTGCAGGAAGCCATCCACAAAGCGACCGGCATCACCGACGAGCTGGAAGTGATTGTCGATTCCGGCGACCGGCTGGCGAACCGCCTGGAAGGGCTGGTCGAGCAGGGACGCCCGCTGACCTCGGGAACCGCACCCCGCCCGCAGACCCCGCCCCAGCCCCAGCCCAAGCAGGCGGAAGCTGCCAAAACCGCGCCCGCGCAGGATACGAATTACGCGCAGCACCTGCGCAAGCTGGATGCTGCGGAAGAAAAGGCAGCCAGGGTCAGTTTCGCGATTCGCGACCCTGATGCGGAAAGGGGTATCGACCCAACGATTCCGGCAGATGACGAGACCCTCTATTCCGAAGCCGAGCGCGATTTATTCCGCGCCATGAAGGGCAAAGCGGGTACGCGCTAATGTGCCCCTCAAACGCCGGGCGCGCCGTGCTTTGCACGGCCTGGCTTCGCTTGCATAAGCTCGTCAACGCGTGCGTTGACCCTCAATGGGCCAGTCGGCCTTTGGCCTCCACGCAAAACCCATAATGTGGTAGAATCGTTCTATGAGTGAAGGCATGTCCCGTTTTCGTATTTTGCCGCTGCTGGTGCTTGTCGCGCTGTTTGCGTTTGCCGTGCGCATTGGCGAAACGGTGACGGATGTGCGCGAGCTGACGGCCGAGGCGCTGGCCGAGACCAAGCCCGCTTCCGGCGAGGCTGCCAAGGAAGCCGCCAAGGAAGCCGCCAAGACGGGGGCTGTGAAAGACGCAGCCGAAAAGACGGCAGCCAAGGAATCCGCGAAGCCTGCTGCCAGTAACATTGCGCCAAGCCCGGCTGACCCGGAAGGGCCGCAGCCGAGCGCGCAGCCTGAAATCTCCCTCCCGGATGCGACGTTGCCGGAAGTGTGGGCCGACCCGGCTGCGCAGGACATGGCGGATTCTCCCGAGCAGATGCGCCTGCTGGAAGACCTGGCCAAGCGCCGCCAGCAGCTCGATTCCCGCGAAAAGATGCTGGATACGCGCGATGCGCTGATGAAGGCGACGGAAAAGCAGATCGACGAAAAAATCGCCGAGATGACGGCGCTCAAGGACCAGATCGTAAAACTGCTGGGGCAGCAGGAAACCGAGGAAAAGGGCAAGATCCAGTCGCTGGTCAAAATCTATGAAGGCATGAAGGCCAAGTCGGCGGCCGAGATTTTCAACCAGATGGACATGAATGTCATGCTGCAGGTGATCAGCAACATGTCGGAACGCAAATCGGCGCCGATCATCGCGGCGATGGACCCGGCCAAGGCAAACGAGCTGACGGTGCGTCTGACGGAAATGAAAAAACTGCCGACCACGCAGCCGGGGGGCTTCATGGGCGCTTCGGTGGGCAACGGGCCGCAGGCCACTGCAGCGCCGCAAGGCTCGGCGCCGCTGCCGGGGCTCGACGCACTGGGCCAGCCATAATCGCGCGCGGCGCTCAAACACCTGAAAATCTTCAAAAGATTTTCCATTTTGCATTTCGTTTTCGCTAATCCTGAATCAATATTTTAAAAAAGCGTAAACGTTGTGAATCATTCTTTTCTTCGGGCCTTTCCGGCTTGCATGCTAAAATAGTTAAAATCTAGACTGCTGGAATGGTTTGGCCGGTTTGATTGCCAGACCTCGATTTGGTCTTACGGGGGCACCTACCATTTTGTTCAAGCGCATTCTCCTTGCGAGTGCTTTGGCGATTGTTGTCGCCCTTGGCGGCATGGGCGCAGCCTATGCGGATTGCCCTTCGCCGACCTTCGGCGATCCTGAAGATCTTTACATTTCCTTCCTTGCCGCCAACGGCACACAGGCCGCGCCGGGCACGATCATGCCTTCGACGGTGAAGGAAGGCACGCTTGCCTATAACGACACCAGCAACACGATGACGCTGTGCAATGGCACGGCATGGGTTGGCGTCGGGTCCGGCGGCGGCACGCTGGCGGCACTGACCGATGTCAACGTCACGGGCGCTGCTGCAAACAGCGTCCTGATGTTCGACGGCACGACCTGGATCGCCGTGCCGGGCGCCTTAACGCAGCAAATGATTCCCGCGGGCGATGGCACGCTGCTCGGCAACATGACCGCGAGTGGCGGCCTTGCTGCAGGTTTCGATGGCAATACGGCACAGGCCGATGCGGCCGGCGCTTATTCCAATACAGGGCCAACCAGCTGGATTGGCAAAGAGTTTGCGACCAACAGGGCGGTCACGTCATGGAAAGCCTGGGGTTCGACCACAGCCGGCTTCAGCAATGCGACCAGCAACGGGACGTCGACCTGGCAACTGCAATATAAGGATACAGCCTGTACGATTGACACGGGATGGACGGCAGCCGACGGGATTGTCAGCATCACCACCAATTCGCAAAACATCGACCGCACCGGCGTTGCCGCCGGCGCGCATAAATGCTGGCGTCTTAAATATCTGACCGGCAGCGGCGATGCCCGCACCGCGGAACTGCAGTTTTTCGAAACCGTTTCCGGTTCAAGCGGCGGGTCGGGCGGCAGCAGCAATTATCGCGCCGTCACCTTCGGTTACCGCAGCGGCGCGATCCAGATCTTCCAGAATAACGGGGTCGCCTCGATCAGCCGGACAGGCGCGGGCACGTACGAGATTACCTGGACCACGCCGTTCGCGAATGACGATTACGTTGTTACCGGCACGTGTAACGCGCTGGGCGCAGGCGGAAACGCCTTCACGCTGGAAGGCGGCAGCGCGGGTGACGGCACCTCGGTCGGCATTTATACCAACAAGGCGTCTGTTGGTTGCCGCGTAGGATCGACCAACACCTCGACAGATTCCCAGACGATCACCGTTCTTGCTTTCGACGTGACCGGCCTGACTGGCGGTTCGGGTTCTGGAAGCTCTTCAGAAGTTTCATTCGTGGCGTCTTTAGCGGCCAATACCAGCATCGGGAATGCAACATGGATCGATCTTCCTGGCTTCACGCAAATTTCTGAAGGCGGCGGTGATAACTTCAACGCGAGCACCGGCAAGTTCACGGCGCCATCCGATGGCACTTATGTTTTCAGTGCCGTTGCCCAGATGGGAACTGCAGCAAACGGTGGCGCTGTCATGGTGCAGATCGACGGGGCCAACGCCGCTGGAACCCAACAGGTTTGCTACAATATCAGTGGCCCGGCTGTCGGGTACGGTGTTGCCGCCACCTGTACGGGGGCCATTTACATGACCGCGGGGCAGGTCGTGGAAATGATCGCATGGCAAAACAGCGGCGGCACGATTATCGTGAATCAGGCCCGCACCATGTTCAGCGGTTACAAGGTGGGTGGTGGCAGTTCGGATACGCTGTCCGGGCTGTCGTGCACCAGCGGGCAGGTGCCGCAATGGAGTGGCACGGCGTGGGCGTGCGGCAGCGGCGATCCGGCTGTCGGGTTCCGCGGGACTAAAGCATCAGGATCGCTGGCGACGGCAGGTTTCAATATCCTGGCGGGGTACACCGAAGTTTTCGATGATGGCGGGGGCTTCGACCCGACAACCGGTATTTATACAGCGCCTTCGGCGGGTATTTATTCGTTCTCCGGTACTGTCGGAACCGGACAGAATCCGACCAACTATGTTTCCTTTTTTGCACTGAATGGAACGGCTCCCTGGACGTATGGTACGCGTTATGGCGCTACAGCTACGGGGCCCTTCTCTGTCGCGACCGCGACTTATAAACTGAACGCGGGCGATACGGTGCGCTTTGGGATTCATAATGAATTGTCCAGCGGTACGCATAGTTTGGTGGAGTTTTCTGGTTTCAAAGTTTCCGGCAGCGGTGGTTCGGACACATTATCAGGCCTGTCATGCACCAGCGGGCAGGTGCCGCAATGGAGTGGCACGGCGTGGGCGTGCGGCAGCGGCGGGTCTGGCACTGCGGGGCCGTCTTTCTTTGTTTATAACAGCGCCGGCACGCAGACCGTTGCGACCAACAGCATCGTTCCCCTCAGCTGGAATACCGAAGTCTACGACACGGCCGGTGCGTTTGCTTCCAACACGTTTACACCGCAGGTAGCGGGTAAATACATTATTTCCGGCACCGTTTTTTGCACGGATTCCGTATCGTATTGCGAAGTGTATGTTTATAAAAACGGTGTTGGCGTTTCGACCGAATTTGTTCGCGGGACAGCAGCATCTGCCCATGTGACGACCCTGGTCGATCTGAATGGCAGCACCGATTACGTCGATCTGCGTGTTCAGAACGGTGGCGGCACAACCATTCAAGGCGGACAGCTTTATACCAATTTCAGCGGCGCACTGGTCGGTGGCGGCGGGTCTGGCGGGGGCGGGGGCAGCAGCACGCCTGCAGCATCGGGCCGGGCGTGGCGCACCTCTAACTATACGCCTGCGGCTATCGGCACGTATTACAACCTGCCGCTGGATGCCGGCAATGGCAGCCTGGCGGGTGTAACCCACAGCACCACGACAAACCCGGAACGGTTGACGGTCAGCGCAGCGGGCACATATCTCGTCACCTACCATGTCGCCAGCACCTATACGCCGGCGAATTCGACCAACTATGCGCGCCTTGCGGTGAACGGCACTGCGGTTGCGGGTTCTGACACAAGCCTGAGTGAAGCCACCAATAACTATGGCGGTTTTCTTTCAGGGTCGGCTGTCGTCACTTTGGGCGCAAATGATTATGTGACCCTGCAGGTCATGAAGAACAGCGGTTCGAATATCTTCCACAGCGGCGCGCTTAATATTATCTCGGTCGGCGGGGGTTCGGATACGTTGTCCGGCCTGTCGTGCACGAGCGGGCAGGTGCCGCAATGGAGTGGCACTGCTTGGGCATGCGCGGCGGCAGGCGGTGCGGGCACCGATGTTGCCTTTGCCGCGAGGAAATCTGGTAACCAGACGCTCACCACCAGCACCCATGAAAAACTGACCTGGAACAGCACCGATTTCAACACCAGTTCCGGTTTCAACACGGCGACGGGTACGTTCACGGCGCCGGTCGCGGGCAAGTACTATGTTTACCTCAACGTATACTGCTCCAGCGCGACGACTTTCTGCGCCGCGTCCATCCGTAAAAACGGCATTGCGACGCCGGTCCTGCAGAATAATGGCGCCAACGCCAGCGCGGTGTCTTTCGGCCTGGCTGTGGGCATCTTGGAACTGGCTGCCGGAGATACACTGGAAGCTTACGGCTATAACGGCGGCGGCACGTTAATCGCCGGCGCATATACTACTTTCGGCGGCTATCTGCTGGGCGGCGGCGGGTCGGATACGTTGTCGGGCCTGTCGTGCACGAGCGGGCAGGTGCCGCAGTGGAACGGCACGACGTGGGCTTGTGGTTCCGGGGCGAGTGCGGGGACGGCGCCGGGCTTTTATGCCTATAACAGCGCCGGCAACTTTACCGTCAATGCCACGGCCGGGTTTATCGAGATCGCCCTGCCTACGGTTTCCTACAATGTCGGAAGCGCTTACAACACCACCACCGGCCGGTTCACACCGCAGGTCGCGGGGCGCTATATCGCCACATCCACCATGTTCATGCCGTCCTGCAATACGTCCGGGGTCGGTGTCGTTGCAATCTACAAAAACGGAACCCCTATCGCTTACAGCCCGCAAGTTCCTGTTGGGGCCGCGCGTGAAAATGTGTCTGTCGTCGCCGACATGAACGGTTCGACCGATTACTTGAGCGCTTATGTGTATTGCACTGCGGGCACCACCTATAACGCCGCCATAGGCCAGGGACATTTTTCTGCCGCGCTTCTTGGTGGCGGTGGTTCGGACACGTTGTCGGGCCTGTCGTGCACGAGTGGGCAGATCCCGCAGTGGAATGGCACGGCGTGGGCGTGCGGCAGCGGCGGTTCCGGCACGTCGGTGGCTTTCCGGGTGCATAAAAATGGCACCAGTCAGACGGTCACAACCAACGTCAATACGCTGCTGACATTTTCGACCGAGGCATTTGATACAGGAAATGCGTTCGATACCACTACAGGGCGCTTTACACCGCAGACAGCTGGTAAATACCAGATCAACCTGACTGTTTATTGTGCTGACGCCGTAAACTACTGCCAGGCACATCTTTACAAAAATGGCGTCCTTTATGCGACGCGATTTGCACGCACGAATTCGACGAATTCGGCTGTCAACGTTTCCGCCATGGTGGATATGAACGGCACGACCGATTATATCACCGCGCAAGTCGTTAATAACGGCGGCACGACCATCGGCGGGGATGCGACGGGCACATATCTGGAAGGTTTCCTGCTGGGCGGCGGCGGTGGTTCGGGCGGCGGGGGCGGCGGCAGCACGGAAGTGTCGTTCACGGCGCGGGACGGCATTGCCAATATGGCCCATGCTACATGGGTCGATCTGGCGCCGACCCAAATTACAGAGACAGGCGGGGATAATTACAGCACTGGCGGGAAATTCACAGCGCCGTCAGCCGGTACGTACGTGTTCAGCGCATCGTTGAGCCCGAACACAGCGACGGGCCGGATCATTCTTTTTGTTCAGACGGACGATGCTTCGACAGCCGGGACGCGTGTCTGTTCGTCCTGGGTGCCGGTTGTTACCAATAACTCTTCCGCCAGCTGTACGGGCGCCATCTATCTGAGCGCAGGGCAGATTGTTGAAGCTGTCGGTTACCACGAAGGGGGCAGCCTTGCCACGTTGGGCGCACAGCGCGTTTCGTTCAGCGGCTATAAAATCTCCGGCGGTGGTTCGGACACGCTGTCGGGCCTGTCGTGCACCAGCGGGCAGGTGCCGCAGTGGAATGGTACGTCCTGGGCTTGCGGAACAGGCGGCAGTTCCACGCCAGCGCCGTCATTCCACGTCAATAAGGCGGGCACAAACCAGACAGTATCGGCTTCGGAATCAGTCATCACCTGGCCGAATGATTCAACAACGCCAGCCTTTGATTCCAACAACAACGTTGCTTCCAACCGTTTTACCCCGACCGTCGCGGGCAAATATCTCATCACCTTGAACACATATGTGATTAACGGCACGCATTCGGCGCTTATTTATAAAAACAGCACCAAAATCGCGAGCAATTACAACCCATCTTCCAACCAGATCAACACGGTTACGACGATTGTCGAGATGAACGGTTCGACGGATTATATCGAAGCGCGGATTTCCGCGATCACCGGCACGGTTCTGGAAGGGTTGGTCGACCATACCTATATGACGGGCACGCTGGTCGGCGCAGCGGGCGGCGGCGGATCGGACACGTTGTCGGGGCTGTCGTGCACCAGCGGGCAGGTGCCGCAGTGGAACGGCACGGCCTGGGCGTGCGGAACAGGCGGGGGTGGAAGTGTGCCGGGATCGTCATTCCGTGGAACGACGGGCGCTATTGCTATCGGCGCGAGCGAAACCGTTGTGACGGGCTATACCGAACAGTTCGATACTTCCAACAACTTCAACAATTCCACCGGTATATTCACAGCGCCAAGCGCCGGCCGCTACATCTTCAGTGTTTCGGCGGTGAACCAGGGCACGGCTACGGCCAATTTCTACACCGTCTTCCGTGTTAACAACGTCACGACAACAAACGCCAGCCGCGCACAGGCCGGCACCAGCCAGGCTTTTCCCGTGGCTGCCGGCTCGGCCATTTATAATCTTGCGCAAAATGATACGGTCAGCATCGCCGCTTACAGCAACACGACGGCCAACACCACCTTTGAATTCAGCGGCGCGTCTCTCAGCGGCGGTGGTTCCGGCACGCCGGCCACGCCTGTCAACAGCGTGCAGTTCAACGACGCTTCGGCCTTTGGCGGCAGCGCGAACATGACGTTCGACAAGACGGCGAATAGTAATGAAGGCAAGCTGACGCTCGGTTCGACAGCGGCCCTGACGGCGGGCGCGAACGTGCTGGATGTCGTCGGCCGGGTTACGACGAACGGTCTGCAGATGAAACTGGTCAGCGGCGCCGCACAGCCGAGTAATTTCAGCAGCGGCGGCGGCGCTTCCCTGGATACGTCGTTGTTGTATATGGCGACATCGCAACTGCTCGGGGCGCAGCTGAATACGAACAGCTTTGCGGATTCCTATAACGCGCTGTCTTACGTGGATGTCGCAGGGGCGACGGCGCTCTCTACCCTTCCTGCAGGGCTTTTGAAGCCCACGGATACGCTGGATGCGAACACCGCGTTGCTGTTGCATTTCGATGGCACGGCCGGTTCTGCTGCTTTCCCCGCGGCGACCGGGCAGACGGTATCCGTCACCGGCAGCGTGGCGGTTAATAATTCCGTTTCGAAATTCAGCGGTTCGGGCGGGTTTAACGGATCGTCGTCTTACCTGACGGTGCCGGATAGTGCGGACTGGAACCTTGGAACCAGCAACTTTACCGTCGACTGGTGGGAATATCGCACGGCGAATAATGCGGGCGCGCCGGTCGGCCGTAACCCGACCTCGACCTACGCTTATCTGATTGGTTATGGCGGCGTGCTGTATATGTCGAGCGCGGGCAGCGCCTGGGATATTTCGAACGGACGCGTCATCAACCAGACGCTTAATACCTGGGTGCATTGCGCGGTCGTGCGGTCGGGCAGCACATTCTACATCTTCAAAAACGGTGTTCAGACCGATACGTGGACATCATCGGCTTCCATCTTCAGCCCGGCCGGTCCTCTCTCCATCGGGTATCAGCAGAGCAATCCATCCGCATTCTCCGGTTATCTGGACGAGCTGCGCTTCAGCAAAGGCATTGCCCGCTGGACCTCGGGCTTCACGCCGCCGAACGCCGCTTATTATGGCGTAGCCAATAACATGACGACGGCATCCACTGTTTTGACCACCAGCACAGCGCCGTCGTCGATCAAGGTTGTTGCAAAAGTGAACTATCTGGATACGCCGACGCTTGGTACGGATCTTATGTTTGACGTAAGCCGTGATAGCGGTACAACCTGGACCCCCGTTACCATGGTCGATAAGGGCAGTGTGGGCAGTGTGCGCACGCTGGAAAGCGGATTCACAAGCGTTACTTCGCAACCTGCGGGAACATCGATTAAATACCGTGTGCGAACAGCCAATAACAAAATGGTCGAAATCCAGGATGTTTACCTGACGTGGCAATGATGATGAAAAAACTGGCACTGTCTGTTCTGCTCGCGCTGGTTTTACTGGCAGCGCCCGGCCGTGCCGAAGCGGCATGCGCCAGCCCTCCCGGCGACGAAGGCCTGGTTATTTACAACGCCACTTTCCACGTCATGCAGTTTTGTGACGGCACGAACTGGATCAGCATGGCGGGCGGCAACGATACGCTCAAAGGACTGAGCTGCACCAGCGGACAAATTGCGAAGTGGAATGGATCCACCTGGAACTGTGCGGCGGATGCCGGCGGCGCGCCGGGTGCGCCTGCAAACAGCGTGCAGTTCAATGATGCAAGCGCCTTTGGCGGCAGTGCGAATTTGATCTTCGATAAAACGGCGAACACCAACGAAGGCAAGCTGACGGTCGGTTCGGCCGGGGCGATTACAGCCGGTGCCACGGTCGTCGATGTGCTGGGCAAGGCTACCGCCAATTCCATGATCATGAAATCGGTTGCCGGCCTGACCGCGCCGGGCGGGGGCACCAGCACGTGGACGGCGAGCGGCGGTTATCTTTACCGCCTGACGGGCAATGTCGGTATTGGTATCGCAGCGCCTGCGGCTCAGTTCACCGTGATGCAAGGCGCCAGTGGCGCTACCACCGGCGGCATCCGGATCGAGGATAATGCCGCGCGCTATCGCAGTCTTTACATGACGGCCAACGACCTGACGTTGTGTTTTTATAACCCGGCGAACAACCCGTGCATCAGCAATGCCGGCGCGTTTGTGAATGCTTCGGATGTTCACTTCAAGAAAAACATAACGACCATGTCCAGCTATGGGCTTGATACCGTCATGAAGGTGCGCCCGGTTGAATACGAGATGAAATCAAATGGCGAGAAGCAGATCGGCTTTATCGCGCAGGAGATGAAGACAGTTGTTCCGGAAGTGGTCACGGGCGTCGATGGTTCCATGGGGATCAGCTACGGCAATCTGGTTGCTGTCGTCACCAAAGCCGTTCAGGAACTCAAAGGGCTGTTCGATGACTTTAAGGAAAAGGTCATGGAAACGCTGGACCGCCATGACACGGAAATCGAAGCCCTGAAGGCTGAAAATGCCGCGCTGAAAGCCCGCCTGGACGCGCTGGAAGCCAGAGCCGAAGGGGGTAAGGACTAATGCTGAAACACTCTTCGATGTTGCGGTTTGCTTTTATTGCTGCGTTTGCCGTGCTCTTTTTGAGCGTGCCGACGAAACAGGCGCAGGCTGCGTGCAGCGCCCCTGGCGGGGTTGCGGGTGAGATTATCTACAACTCGTCCAACAATATCCTGCAATATTGCGACAATACGAACTGGATCGGCCTGGGCGGGAACGGGCAGGGGTATACGATGGTGTCCGGCTGGCCGGATGTGGTCATGTGTAACATCACCAATCCAGCGTATGGAAAGGTGCCTTTATACCTGATGCATGCGCCGCTGAGCTCGACGGGTAATTTCTACTACCGCTCAGTCTATAACCCCGGCGGCAACGTTACTTATGATGCCATTTATACACCTGCCGGCGCATTCGGAGGTTTCGTCAACATCACTACGGGGGATTGCAATACCTCCATTTCCGCTCTTTATGCTGCCGGTAAAGCCTTTAACTTCGTCGGCGGCGGTTCGGGCGGGGGCGGTTCGTCGCAGTGGGCTGATGTTTCAGGTGGTATCAATTACAGCGCTGGCAATACGGGTGTAGGCGTTGCCGATCCGACCTATGGCATCACCTATGCGCCGAGCAAAGTGCTGGGTGTTACGGGCGATGGCAGCGCGGCGATCACGTCCAAAGGGGTGCTGACGCTGGCGAATAACCGCGCGACGCCGTCGGCCACGGATATTCTTGGCAATATCGACTGGATTTCCCAAGGCAATGGCGGAACCGCGAATTCGCAGATCGCATCGCGCATATGGGTTACGAATGCGGGCGGCGGCGGCGGCAACGGGTTTGGCAGCAACATGTCGTTCTATACCAAGGGCGATAACGTGGCGACGCTGGCCGAGCGTGTGCGCATCGATTATACCGGCAGCATGACGATCGGCGCGGCCAATGCGGATGCGAACGCGGTTCTGGATGTGGCGTCGACGACCAAAGGCCTGCTGCTGCCGCGTGTGCCGGCGGCGACGCTGACCGCCATGACCACGCCGACGAACGGGTTGATTGCGTATGATTCCACCAACCATGTCATCAAATTGCGCGCGAATGGGGCGTGGGTCAGCCTGTCTACCAGCAGCGGTGCGGGGGGTGGCGGTAACACCATGGTTACGGGCTGGCCGGATGCAATCCGTTGCTCGACGACCTCTTACGGTACGCGCTCGCTTTATCTGGCCGGTTCACCCGCAGCTGATGGTAACTATTATTATGTGGATCCGGTTTACAATTCGCAAACGCTTACCGTCGGCTTTACGTCAGCGGGTGCTTACAACGCCGCTGTACTGGGTCCAAATATGGGCACGACAGATTGCAATGTAAGCATCGTGGCCCTTTATACTGCCGGCAAAGCCTTTAACTTCATCGGCAATACGTCATCGGCGGCAGCGGGTGCGGCCAATGAAATCCAGTTCCGCGAAGGCGGCAACCTGCAGGCGGACGCATCATTTGTTTACGACAATGTGAATGACCGCGTCGGTCTTGGCGCTGCCGTGCCTGTCAGCAAACTGCATCTTACGACAGCGGCGCGGACCACAGCGTTTGACGCCGCCAACGGCGCGACCTGGCATGACCTTGTTATCCAAAACCCGACGCAGGATCTGAATGCGGCGACCGGTATCGCGCTTGAACTGCATGGGACTTATAACGCAAATGGTGCGACCGGCATTGCCGCTGTTAAAGCGGTGGATGGCACTGACCGCGGATCGGATATGGTGTTTATCACCCGGCCGCAAGCTGCGGCATCTGCTGAAAGAATGCGCATTACTTCCGCAGGCAATGTCGGTATTGGTGTCAGCACAATCGGCGCCAACAATAAGCTGCATATCCGCGGGGGGACGGCGCTCAGTGGCGCGGCAATCAATGCGCAAAGTCTCCTGGTGCTTGAGGGCGGAACGGACTATGGCAACGGCAACGTGAACATGCATATTCTTTCTTCCAGCACGAAGAACGCCCAGATTGTTTTCGGAAATGAAGTCTCAAGCGCGCCCGGCGTCATCAGCTACCAAAACGCGATTAATGAACTGGCTTTTACTGCCAACAGTGTGGCAACTCTGCGTCTCGGAGGCACGGGCAATGTTGGCATCGGCGCCGCTCCGGGTGTGGACGCCACTTATCCTAAGCTGCAAGTCGGGGGCGCGATCGTTTCCACCGTTAACAATGCAGCAGCAGCCACGGCCATCAACTTCGCGAGCTCTAACGTCGCCTATACCACCGCCGCTTGCGGCGCGTTTACGCTGACCAATATGGCGGATGGCGGGTCGTATTCGCTGATCGTCAAAGGGTCGGGCACGGGGCCGGCGACATTCACGCATACGGGCCTGACGGTGAAGACGCCGGGCACGCTGACCTGCACGTCGGCCAAGCATACAGTTTTCTCGTTCATCCGTGCGGGCACGGATGTCTACGTGACCATGATCACGGGTTACTAAGTTTAAGGGCAGGGTTCTTTTTTCCATGATCTTCCGCCGCATATTGCTGGCTTTGATCCTTCTGAGCGCCGTGATGGCGATCGGGGCGGTCAAGTCATCGGCGCAGATCATCCCGATGGCGTTCTGGCAGTCGGGCACGCTTTCCTTCGGCGGGTCGGGGAATGCCTTGCGGTTCCGTGGCGCACAGTATTTAAGCCGCACGGCTATGGCAGGTACGGGCATTACCAAGGGCACGTTCAGCGTATGGGTCAAGCGCAGTTCAGTTTCAACCGGCACACCTTATATTTTCAGTTCGGGACGGGCGGCATCGCAACGAAAAATTTTATGGATGTATTTCGATGCGACGGATCAACTGGTCTTTGGGACGATCTGGACTGATGCGAACAGTTATGGCGCCACGACGACAGCCAAATTCCGTGATCCCTCGGCCTGGTATCACATTGTCGGGGTGCTGGATACGGACAATGCGACGCCGACTGATCGTCTGCAAATCTATGTCAACGGTGTCCGGCAGAATGTGACAACAGGGGGCACTCTGCCTCAGAGCACGGCCATTGAAGCAATTTCCAGTTCGTTTCCAATGTCGATCGGCTATGAAATCGCCTTCGGTAGTTCACCTTTCAATGGCTACATGGCGGATTTTCACTTTGTTGCCGGAACGGCCCTGAGCCCTAACTCTTTTGCACAGCTCAATAGTGACGGTCTCTGGGTTCCGAAGGCCCCGACAGGGCTGACCTACGGCACGAGTGGATTTTATCTGCCGTTCAGCGATGCGAGTGCGGTGACGGCGGCTGCTTTAGGTAAATCTGCCGTTAACAGCAATGATTTTACGCCCAATGGTTTTTCGGTTGCGAATGATGCGACGCGCGATGTGATCACCGACAGCCCGGACCTGCAGAGTGACGGGATTTCAAATTTCGCGACGATGAATCCTTTATGGTCTACGTCTACGCCCCCGACTTTTAGCGAGGGAAACCTGCGCCTTACAGGCCCAGGGACCGGATCTGGTTTGGCAGTATCAACCATAGCGCCGACATCGGGCAAGTGGTACGCGGAGGCGACAGTTGCGGCGCATGGTCCGTCTAACGCTGTAACAGGCATTGTCCCTGTAACGACTATTCCCCAGAACAATTCGCCCGCATCGGTTACCGATGGCATTGGGTATAATTTTTTGTACGGATCTATATTTAAAAGCAATGCGACCGTATCTTCGGGCAATGCGCTTTTGACGACCGTGGGCGATGTCATGGGCATGGCCGTGAATTTTGATGCGGGCAGCATTCAGTTTTATAAGAACGGCGTGGCGCAGGGATCCGCCATTACCTTCACACCAGCGAATTACAATGGGGGATTTTACTTCGCGCAAGGGACCAGTAACAGTACGGAAGCCTTGACTTGGAATTTCGGGCAGCGGGCGTTTGCGTATGCGCCGCCTTCAGGTTTTCTGCCACTCAACACTTTTAATCTTGCGACGCCGGCCGTTACCAATCCTTCACAGTATTTCAAGGCAGTCACTTATACGGGGAATGGCGCGTATCAAAGCATCGGCGAGCCGGCGAAGCAGACGTCGAGTGTCAACCTTCCGAATAGTTTGCGTTTTAGAAGTGATATTCCTACGTATTTTTCGCGCTCGGTCACGGCATCGGCTGCGGGTCAGAAAACTTTTACAGTGTCGCTGTGGTTCAAGCGCGCCAAACTGAACACGATTCAATACCTGTTTAACGGATCGAGCACGCAGGGCGGCGGTGTTTTATTTGACTCCTCCAGCGGTGGCTTTGGCGGGGCGGGCGATAATCTTGCTGTTGGGGTTAACGGCAGCATTGCGCTGGTGGCCAGCCCTGTGATCAGGGATACAAGCGCGTGGCATCACTTGGTTTATGCGGTCGATACCAATCAGCCGGTCGATAAAGACCGTTTGAAACTGTATGTCGACGGCAGGCAGATTACTGCGTTCGTGTCGGCGTCTTATCCGGGGCAGGGGACCAGCATAAACTGGAATACAACCGATACCGCCAGCATTGGCCGCGTTTTTGGAAGTCTTTATTCTTTTGATGGCTATATGGCAGATTTTTATGCGGTGGATGGCCAGCAACTGACACCGGCTTCGTTTGGGGAGGCGGATGCCGAGGGGGATTGGGTGCCGAAGGCTTATGCGGGCGGGCTTGGCACGAACGGGTTCCATCTGGATTTTTCGAATGCTGCCGATCTTGGGGAGGATGCTGCCGGTTCCAATGACTGGGTGGCCAATAACTTTACGACCAACGGCAATAATCCGTTCACTTTCAACCCGAGCGGCTTCCGCGTGGGCAATAACAGCCTGATCAACACGAACGGCGTTAATTACGTCAGCTGGAACTGGAAAGAGGGGGCCACGCCCGGCTTCGATATTGTCACCTATACAGGCACGGGCGCAGGCCGGTGGGTCAATCATAGCCTGGGCGCAAAACCGGCCATGATCATCACCAAGGCGCTGAATGCGACATCGGGCTGGGATGTGGGGCATGCGGCGCTGAATGGCGGCAACGCCCCGTTCAATAACCGGCATTACGCGCTTCTCAATTCAACGGCAGCGGCTACGAGCGGCGCGACTTACTGGGGCGGGGAACCGACCAGCACCCAGTTTTATGTCGGCACGGGCGCCAACCAGAATGCCAGCGGCGTTGCTTATGTAGCGTATGTGTTCCGCGATGTAACCGGTTTCTCCAAATTCGGCAGTTATACCGGTAACGCGGTCGCGGATGGACCTTTCGTGCATACCGGGTTCAAGCCAGCCTTCGTTTTGATCAAGAGAACAGACAGCGGCGCGTCGGGCGAGTGGAATATTCTCGATAACGCCCGCGATCCCGTGAACGTGGTCACGAAATACCTGCAGCCCAATAACGATTTCGCGGAACTGAGCCTGACCCAGCTGGATTTTGTTTCGAACGGCTTCAAAATCCGCAACAGCAATACCAGCGGTCTGAACCAGGCCGGCACGTATATCTATGCGGCCTTCGCCGAAAGTCCGTTCAAGGAACAGAGCAAGGCAGCCAATCTGGATTTGCTTTCGGGCTTGCGGTTTAATGGAACGAACGCTTATCTGAATCGTACACCAGCCTCCGGCAGCGATCGTCAGAAATTCACATTTTCGGCATGGGTTAAACCCACAGGGACCGGGAAGTTTCTCTCGGCAAGAATTGGGGCGGATAATAACAACAGGGATGCGTTTTTCTTTGATGCCGCGAATAAGCTGGTGATCGTCAACCTTATCGGTGGAAGCCTCACAACGCATCTTGAAAGCACGCAGTTATTCCGCGATCCTGCCACGTACGGACATCTTGTCATCAGCGTCGATACGACCCAAGCGACGAACACAAATCGGGTGAGGGCATGGTGGAACGGCCAGCAGATCACATCATGGTCCACTGCGACATTCCCGACCCTTAATGAGAATTTCGCCACGAACGCAGCCGCGCCTCATATTATCGGGTACGAGAATCAAACTTCGCCAGCGGGGTATTTCAACGGTTATCTGTCAGAGATGAATTTCGTGGACGGGCAGTCGTTGACCCCAACCTCGTTCGGCGAAGCCAACAGCGCCGGTTTATGGGCGCCGAAAGCCTATTCGGGCACTTATGGCACCAATGGTTTCCATCTCGATTTTGCTGATCCGGCGCAATTGGGTAAAGACGTTGCCGGTTCCAACCACTGGACGACCAATAATATTGTTTCCAGCAATGACAATCCCTTCCAGTTCAAGCCGACGGGATTCCAGGTTGGCAACAACGCGCTGGTCAACACCAATGCGAATAATTACGTCAGCTGGAACTGGAAGAAGGGGGTCGTGCCCGGTTTCGATGTCGTGACCTATGACGGCAATGGCGCGACCAGCCAATCCATTGCGCATAATCTTGGTGTGGTGCCGTCTTTCATGATTGTGAAGCCTTATTCTGGTGGATCGGATTCATGGCGGGTGTGGCATCAATCGGTAAGCCCCAGCAGCGGCACCAACAACTCGCATTTGCTTTTGGATTATCCAAATGCGCTTAACGGCGCGCCGGGCAATCTGGTGTTCTACGGACAGCCGACATCGACCGTGTTTACCCTGGGCAATAACCAGGCGACGAACAGCAGCGGATTCAAGTACGTGGCGTATATTTTTGCTGAAAAATCAGGCTTTTCGAAATTCGGCAGCTATACCGGCAATGGCAGCGCGGATGGGCCGTTTGTAAATACCGGGTTCAAACCTGCTTATGTGCTGACGAAGCGCACCGACAGCGCGGGCAACTGGTACGTCCATGATACGGCACGCAACACTTACAACCCTGTTGAAGGGACTTTGTTTACCGAGGTCGCATCCGCAGAGGCGATTTATGCGGGGCAACTGGATTTTCTCTCGAATGGTTTCAAATTACGCAATACGCATACCAGCCAGAATGCCACTGGCGGCACGTATATATACGCGGCCTTTGCCGAAAGCCCCTTCAAGGAACAATCGCTGGCTGCCAGCCTTACTGTCGCAAACAGCCTGCGCTTTAATAGCGCAAGCACTGCTTATTTGAGCAAAACCCCAGCCTCCACAGGCACCAATCGCCGTAAGTGGACAATGAGCGCATGGGTCAAACGCAGCTCGTTCGGCACGGCGCAAACTTTATTGAGCGCTGGGCCGGCGGGGGCGATTGATGAAATCGGATTCACAGCTTCTGATGAATTGACGGCAGGTTTACGCAATCTCAACGAATCCCTGACGACCAGAGCTTTGTTGCGAGACCCGGCCCACTGGTATCACGTCGTCTGGTCCGTAGATACGACGGCGCCGCTCTCTACCGTTTATATTGATGGGGTTGTTGCTGCTACGTCGTCGTATACCCCGCCTCAGCTCAACTATGACCCTAATATCAATCACACAGCAGCACATGCGTTCGGACGCAGAAATTCGAGCGCAGACCGTTATTTTAACGGCTACATGGCCGACGTGAATTTTGTGGATGGGCAGACGTTAACGCCGGCGTCTTTCGGCGAAACCAACAGCGCCGGGGCATGGGCACCTAAAGCTTATACAGGCTCATATGGCACTAACGGCTTTCATCTGGAATTCCTCAACGCAGCGGCGCCTGGGACGGATACCAGCGGGGCAGCCAATACATGGACGGCGAACAATTTAACAGCCAACGATACGGTCCGGGATACGCCGACCACTAACTTCGCAACGCTGAATCCGCTGTCAACGTATCTGGATGCGGCCGGGCCTTTGACCAGTGGAAACCTGTCATTTGCTGCCAATGCCGGCAGCTATCGCAACATTGCAGCAACGATGCAGGTGCCAAGCACTGGTAAATGGTATTGGGAAGCCACTTGTGACAGTGAATCGACTTACAAGACCTGCAACATCGGTGTTTATAACGATAATTATGCCACGACCAATGTCGGCGGGGGCGGACCGGGCGATAGTCCGAACTGGTGGGCATATTTTGCAGGTAACGGCAGTACATCGCCCGGTAAAATTAATAATGCCAGCGTGGTCAGCAGCGGTTACACCGCGGCTGCAGTAGGGGACACGCTTCAAGTCGCTTACGATGCGGATACGGGCAGCATCTGGTTCGGTAAAAACAATGCATGGCAAGGTGCGAGCAGCCCGAATCCCACCACAGGGACGGCGGCTGCTTACACAGGTGTTTACAACGTCACGCCGATCATCGCGCAGAACTGGTCTGGTCATACGTTTAATTTCGGGCAGGGCGGTATGAGCGGCGTTGCCTATTATGCCGCATCGGGAGGGGCGTTCAGATATGCGCCGCCGACAGGATTCAAGGCTCTAAGCACAACCAATATGGCTGCATCGGCGATTCCCAATCCCTCGCTGCAGTTCAAGCCAGTCACATATACCGGAACCGGCACGACACCGCAGACGGTTGCGGTCGGATTCCAGCCGGATCTGACGTGGATCAAGAACCGCAGCGGCAGCGCGAACCACGTTATCGAAGACTCATCCCGGCTTGCGGGCAGCCCGTATCTGTCTTCGAATACAAACCTGCCGGAAACCGCTCTTTTCAATCCGGCGTCTGTCGATAACGTCATTGATACGCCCACAAACAATTTTGCGACGATCAACCCGCTTGATACTGGCACTACCAACATGGTGCTTTCAAAAGGCAACCTTACCTTTGCGAAAAGTGGCGTTAATTTTGGACCTGCTCGCGGAAGCATAGGCGTCACATCGGGCAAATGGTATTTCGAAGTCCTGTCTGGCGGCGGAAATATTGTTCAGGCTGGTGTATCAAATGGATTTAATATCCGTGCCTCTGCAGGGGATACATCCGTCAGTACTGGCATAGGTGCTGCATGGGATAGTCGTGGTTATCTTTACAGGACTGGTGCAGCATCTGCGATCGGCGGTTATTCTGCACCCGGCGGCAATACGATTAGTTCGGGCGATATGATCATGGTTGCTTTTGATGCCGATACTGGGAAAATCTGGTTTGGTAAAAACGGGATCTGGAATGATTCCGGATCCCCCGCCGCCGGAAGCGGCGCCAATTTCACTGCGTCCGGTTACGAAGCTTTATATCCTTTCGTGAACGGCGAGTCCGGCGGCACAGGAACTGCTAATTTTGGCCAAGGCGGAATTGCTGCGGCTGTCTATGACGCTGCTTCCGGCGGTTCGTTCAAATACAAGCCGCCCACGGGTTTTAAAGCTTTGAGCACGACCAATATGGCGGCCTCCGCTATTTTGACGCCGTCTGATTATTTCAAAGCGGTTCTGTATACCGGGACGGCAGCGAACCAGAATGTCATTGCAGGCTTCTCGCCCGATCTGACATGGATCAAAAACCGCACGGGCGCGGTCAGCAATCACATCATCGAAGACAGCGTGCGGGTGGGCACCAACAGTCCGTATCTGTCCAGCAATACGACCGCCGCTGAAACGAATTTCTTCGATGCGGCGCTGGTTGACAACCTGACCGACGTGCCGACCACCACGGACGTAACACATGGTAATTTTGCGACGTTTAATCCGCAGATGAACTGGGTTGCCGGTGGTAGTTTTGTGTATTCAAAAGGTAACCTGCAGGTCGCCGATAACGGGACCACTTTTGGTTCAGTAGCGGCAACAATTCCGATGCGCACAGGCCAATGGTATTGGGAGATCAAGTGTGTTTCGAGCGGTGGCAGTCATGGCCAGATCGGCATCAAGCGGGAAACTGAAACCGCTACTTATCCTGGTGGTTCGGTGGCAAGTTATGCCTATCAGACGGATGGACAGAAATTCAATAACAGTGCCGGCGCCGCCTATGGATCGTCTTATACAACCGGCGATATAATCGGTGTGGCCTATGACGCTGATATCGGCACGTTGAGCTTTTACAAAAATGGCGTCAGTCAGGGTAGTGCCTTCACCGGGCTAACGGGCGGCTATCATGCCGTCGTCGGGGATCAGGCAAACGGCACGCAATATATTTGGGAGGCGAATTTCGGCCAGCGACCGTTTGCGTACACGCCGCCTGTTGGATTTAACCGTCTGCAGAGCTTCAATCTTGCCAATGCGTCGTTCACGCCGGATCTGGCGATTATCAAGAACCGCACGGGCACGGCGTATCACTGGGCTTGGTATGACCGTCAACGCGGTCCTGGCCTTGAGCTTTACAGCACAAGCGTCGGCGCACAATACAGCAACCCGACGGGGTTGATTAACTTCCAGAATGGCGGTTTCACGGTTGGTGCCGCAGCCAACGTGAATACCAGCGGCGTGCCCTATATCAGCTATCTGTTCAAAGAAGGGGTCACGCCGGGCTTTGATCTGGTGTCGTGGATTGGTGATGGCACAAATTCACGCCAGATCCCGCACAATCTTGGCGTGCGGCCAAGCATGATCATTCATAAAATGGCTACGGACGCGACTTATGCCTGGAACAGCTGGCATGCCGGTCTTGGCACGAATTATTACATCCAGATCAACACGAACGGTGCGCAGGCGAACGACGTCAACCCTTGGCCGTCCGCGGGAATTACCAGCTCATACCTGACCACGAACGCGGATGCCGTTAAATACACCAACATGTCCGGCCAGCAACATATGGCTTACGTGTTCGCGGATGTGCCGGGCTTTTCGAAATTCGGGACATACACGGGCAATGGTGCGGTAGACGGGCCGTTTGTATATCTGGGTTTCAAACCAGCGTTCGTCCTGTTCAAAAACAGGGCAGGCGGAGACTGGGGCGTGCTGGACAATGCGCGGAACGGCATCAATCCGGTCGATACCGCGAGCTTCATGAATTCCACGGGCAACGATAGCGGCGGCGGCACCTACACCGTCGATTTCCTGGCCAACGGCCTCAAGATCCGCAATGCTACGGCCAATTGGAACAGCAACGGCGTGGTTTATCTCTACGCGGCATTCGCGGAGAATCCGTTCAAAGGAACACCTGCCAAATAAACTGTGTTACGGTAATTGCGACATTCTGGCACATGCGTATGCAGGCCTAATTTGTTCATGACGTTTTAACCAAATCGCTGCATCATAACCCATGAGAACCGGGCCTTCTGCCCGAATTTACCTAATTCTTCAGGGGTTATTTCAGATGACAGTCGATAAAAACATGAACGTGCTTATCGTTGATGATTACGCCACGATGCGCCGTATCATTCGCAACCTTCTCAACCAGATCGGGTTTCCGAATATCGACGAAGCCAATGACGGCCAGCAGGCGCTGACCATGACGGGCCAGAAGAAATACGGACTGATCGTTTCCGACTGGAACATGGAGCCGATGTCGGGTCTCGATTTCCTCAAAGGTCTGCGCGCCGGCACGAACGACAACAAAACGGCGCCATTCATCATGGTCACCGCCGAAAGCAAGACCGAGAACATCATCGCCGCCAAGCAGGCGGGCGTGAATAATTACATCGTCAAACCTTTCAATGCCGAAACCTTGAAGACCAAGATTTCCGCTGTTCTGGGACCTTTGTGATGAGCAAAGCCGAGCCCTTGAAAACAGGCGCGCAGGCGCCCGGCCAGTATGACCGGACCGAGGTCATGCGCATCGTTCATTCCGTCATCGCCAAAATGGAAGGTGTGACGGATCAATCGCACCAGGCTGTCGTTCATGAGCTGCGGGGCCTGCTGGATGTCATCGAAAGCATCCGCGGGGATATGAGCCTCACGCGCGCGCATGAAGTCACGACCACGCATGTGCCATCCGCCACGGATGAGCTGGAAGTCGTCATCGACGCCACGAAAAAGGCCACCGACGACATCATGAATTGCTGCGACGCGATCAGCGCCGCTGCCGCCGACAACACGAAAGTGGTCGAGCAGGTGACCAGGATTTACGAGGCCTGTTCCTTCCAGGATATTACCGGACAGCGCATCCGCAAGGTCGTGGGTGTTTTGAAAGAAATTGAAAACAAGGTCACCAAGCTTCTGGGCATTTTGCAGATCAACGACACATCCAAGGCGCAGGATGACCGCAAAGGCGATGCTGCGTTGATGAACGGCCCGCAAATGCCGACCAATGCGATCAGCCAGGAAGAGATCGACAAGCTTCTGGCCTCTTTCGACTAAGTTTTATGCAATATAAACATCAGGCCCGCATTTCGCGGGCCTTTTGTTTTGTGGTAATATCAAGCGATGCGGGACAAGAAAGACGATCCGGACACAATCCTTGCGGATATGACCAAGCAGGTGCTGATGGTCAGCGTTTCGCTGTTCATGGCCGTTCTTGCCTTTTTCATCGTTCTGAATGCGTTTTCATCGGAAAGCGCAGAAAAACAAAAAAGCGTTCGCGATTCCATCGCCGGGCAATTCGGTTTTATCGGCGCCGGCATTGCGCTGTCGGAAAGCGAGCAGGACGGCGCGGGCAGCGCCGGCGACATGGAAGAGGCGGCGGCCACGGGCCTGCGCAGCGTGTTGCCGGATCTTGGATTTTCATCGCGGTCGACCGGGGCATCCGGCCGCATCATGGCGGTCACCATTCCGCGCGCGGAACTCGAAGAGCGCTGGCCGGCGCTGCGCTCGCGCCTGGGCGACCTGATGGTCAATAAAAACACGGGCGGGCGGCATTCCATGCAATTGCTGGCGCTGGATGGCGCGGACGGCGTGGCCAGCCTGGTGACGCTTGCCAACGAGCTGGTGGAAGAGGGGATCGAGGAAGATCTGCTCGGCGTGGGCTATGAAAACCGCGGACAGCCGGCTGTGGAACTGCGCTTTATTTTATCCGGGGGCGCCTGATGAGCCAGGGACGCAGCGACCGCGAGGAAGACGCCTTTCAATCGATGTTCGATGCGATCAAGGGGCAGTCCATTCATGCTGCGCCGGTGAATGCAGCCGGTGAGGACGCGCCGCCCGCTGAAATCATTCTCGGGCCTGACGGGCAGCCGATTGCGGCGCCGGCCGTTCCGGCCATTCCTATCGAAGCGCGGGAACGGGACGTCGATGATACCGGGCAGCAACTGGTGGCGGGCCGGATGTGGCTTGTTTCGTTCTGCGACCTGATGTCGTTGATGCTGTGTTTCTTCGTGCTGATGTATGCGATGAAGGAACCCAATCTGGACCAGATCACCGCGATGCTGGGCGGCGGCAAGGGCAGTTACAGCGGCAACAGCATGACCGAGCGCGGCGAGGCGGCTGGCGACCAGTCGGGCACCACGATCAACCGTGTCGAGTATGGCGAAGCGCTTAATCTCGATTACCTGGAAGGCATTCTGAAAACCGCTTTGAACCAGTCCAAGCTGGCCGAGGATGTCACCATCGCCAATGGCCGCGACCACCTGCGGCTGCTGGTCGAAGATCCGTTCGCGGGCGATGCCGCGCTGAATACGGAGGGCACCAAAATCGCCAAGGGTCTCGCCGAGCGGCTGAATTTCCTGTCCAACCGCATCACGGTCGTGGCCCATGGCGGTGACTGGAACGAGGTGGTTGCGCGGTCCAGCGCCTTTGCCGAAGTGATGCGCGAGGCGGGATACCGCAAACCCTTTACCGTGATCGGCGAGCTGACGCGTGGCGCGGACATCGAAATACGCGTCGAGGCGGATGACGGCCGCATCCGATAAGTCCTTGAAAACCCTTGATAGCGCGTTGACGCTCGGGGGTCGTCATGGCAGTCTGGAAAAGCGGGGTTTCATGCGTCGATTCTCAAGTTTTTTATGCTTTGTACTGGTGGTGGTTCTGGCGGGATCGGTGATCGCGCAGGATAACGCTGTGAATATCGCCGGGCGGGTGGGCGTGCAGGACGGGTTTATCCGCGTGGTCCTGAACGGCACCGGGCTGCCCACCGCGCAGGTCACGGAAACCGATGCTTCCACTTTGCGCGTGCAGTTTGCGCAGGCCGTCAATCTGACCGGTGTGGAAGGGGGCGATATCTCGCCCACCGTGACGATTGCGAAAGAAGGCGATAACACGCTGGTCATCAAATCCGGCCCGATGAGCCGCCACCGCACGCTGGCGCTGGGCAACCGTCTGTTTGTTGACCTGTTCACCACTGAAGCACCTTCGGGTTCCGCCGCACCTGCATCTGCGGCCCCGGCCCCCGCTGAAAACGCAGCAACAGTACCCGCGCCTGAAGCAGCCGAAACGCCTGCCGCGGCACCGGCATCGCTGGTCAAAGACGATGGCAGCGCACCAAAACCGCTGGAAGCCGCGCCGCCCCTGAAAGAGGCCGAGGTGGCAGATGTCAAAACCGCCCTGCCGGAAGCGCCCGAAGCTGCGCCGGCTGCGAAACTGCCGGGCAATGCGGGCGATGCCCCTGTTGCTGTCGCGGCGCCTGTCACCACGCCTGCAGCCGTGCCGGGTGAATACCCGCGTGAATACAAGGGGTCGGCTGTTGTGACCATTGGTTCGACACAAGGCGTGGCGCTTGCCGCTTTTATACGCGAAGGACATTTGTGGGTGGTGCTCAGCCAGGAATCCTTAAGCGTGCCGCCGCTGGTTTCAGGCCCGAACGCTGCTGATCTGGGGCCTGTCGATGCGGTCAAAATCGATGGCGGTTCCGCGTACCGCATGAAAATGCCGGACGGCGCCTATGTGCGTCCGGAAGGGGCGGGGCTGGTATGGCGCCTTTACATCGAGGGTAAAAAACCGATTTTGAAATCAGTCACGGCAGACCGCGATTTCGCCAACACCGCGGAAGGGCCGCAGGTGCATATTCCGTTGACGAATGCGATCAGCGCGCTGCGTGTGCCGGACCCGCTGATGGGCGACGATCTGGCCGTCATCACCGTAGGCCGCGCCGATGCGCGGCTTATCAACTCAGACAAATATGTCGATTTCGACCTGATGCCGGCGATTGTCGGCGCGGTCATCCGCCCGAAAGCCGACGGTATCCGCATTGCCGTGCTGCCTACGGAAGTGGTTATTTCGCGCCAGGGCGGCTTGCGCCTGTCGGCGGCGGGGCCACGCCCGGCGCGCAGCGCCGTCACAGAAGACGCGCCTGCAGCTGAAGGGCAGGCACCGGCAGCCGCGAAACTGCCGGCGCCAAGCGCGATGTTCGCCTTTGATACATGGGCGATGGGCGGGCCTAAAAACTTTCTGGCGATGCGCCGCTCGATCGACGAAAAAGTCGCCTCCGCCCCTGAAGACGGCAAACTGCCGGAACTGATTGCAGGCGCCAAATTCATGCTGGCGCAGGGGTTGCCGCAGGAAGCGAACGGATTTTTGCAGATGGCGCTCAGTTATCTGCCGGTGTTGCGCGATGCGGCTGAATTTCAGGCCATCAACGGCGCAACGCTGGCGCTGATGGGCGATACGGATGCTGCGCTTAAATCCCTCAATACGCCGGGGCTGGAGAACAACGACGAAATCGCCATGTGGAAATCCTATGCGCTGACCCGGGCGGGCAACGTGACCGAGGCGCAGAAAACGGCGCCCAAAAACATCATGGCGCTGGTCGGCAAATATCCCGACCGGCTGCAGACGATGGTTCTGCCCGCGCTGATCGAGGCGCAGCTGGCGCGCGGCGATGTGGGGCTCGCCAACCAGATGGTCGATGCCTATACAGCCGCATCGGACAACAGTTTTGAAAACGACCGGGCATCGGCGATCGCTTATTTCCGCGGCCGCATCGCGCAACTGCGCGGCGATAACGGCGCGGCGATCGAGTCGTTCCGCGTGGCGGCTGAAGGGCGTCAGGGCCCGTATCCAGTGCGGGCAACGCTGGCGCTTGTGGAACGCGGTCTTTCCGCCAAAACCATCAACCGCGAAGACGCTGTGCGCAAGCTGGAACGCTTCCGCTACGGCTGGCGCGGCGATGGGCTGGAATCGGAAATGCTGCAGCGCCTGGGCATGATTTACGTCACCGGCGGCGAGCAGCGCCGGGGCCTGACCATTCTGCGCGACGCGGCGACGATGGCATCCAGCGATGAAGACCGCGAGAAACTGGTCGCCGTGATGCAAAAGGCTTTCCGCGAACTGTTCAGCGGCAAGACGCGCGAGAAAATGACCCCGATTGAATCCGCCGCGATTGCCGCTGAATTCGCCGAGCTGATGCCGGCGGGCGGCGAGGGCGAGGCGATTACCATGACCATTGCCGACCAGATGGTCGCGGTCGATCTGCTGGACCGCGCGGCCAATATGATCGAGCCGATGGTTGAGCGCACCGAAACCCTGCCCAATGCCATCCGCTATGCCGAACGCGCGGCTGCGATCCGCATTCTGAACGACCAGCCGCAGGATGCGCTCAAGATCATCAACAAGGCGCTGTCCCGTCCCGATGCGGAAGGCAAGACGATGACGGCCGCGCAGGCCAAATCCATCGGTCTGCTGCGCGCCAAGGCCAAGGCCGAACTCAAACAGCCTGATGCCGCGCTGTCCGAGCTGCATGCGCTGCCGGAAGATTCAGAAACCTTGCGCCTGACGGCCGATATCGCGTGGGGCGCCTCGCGCTGGCCGCTGGCTGCCGACGCGTTCGGCAAGCTGGTCAGGCTGGCCAATCTGAATGCGACGCGCCCGCCCTCGCGTGAAGAGGCGCAGATGGTTTTAAACCAGGCGCTGGCGCTGAACCTGGCGGGAGAAACGGACGAGCTGGAACAGCTTCGCCTTGGTTACAGCGACATCATGCGCCGCTCAGAATTTGCGCAGCCTTTTTCGGTTGTCACCCGCACCGCGCGCGAGGCATCGCTGGCTGACCGCGAAACATTGCTGAAACTGGTTTCCGAAGTGAACATGTTCAAGGAAGTGCTGGATACCTACAAGGAAGATCCGGCCGCGTCCAAACCTGCCGCGCAGACGGGCGAGGCGGGAAACGCAGCAAAGCCAGCCGCTGAGACCCCGGCGGCAGCCCCCAAAACCAATTAAGCGATTTTATAGCGGGCGTTGAAGGTCTTGAGCGCTTCTTCAACCACGGCTTCTTTGTAGCCGGGCGGGTGGGCTTCGATCATGGCGAAGAGGCGCGGCCAGAGCAGGGCGTCGGTCATGGCGCCCAGAAACTGGCGGATGGCGACGGCGCGGTCGGGGATGAGCCAGATTTTTTCATTCATGCCCTGGTCAAGCACGGGTTCGAGCTTGGCAATAAACGGGCGGCGCCAGGCGTCGTTGACGGCCTGACCCAGGCCGGGGACTTTTTCTTTCAGCGTAATGCCCATGCGGATGAGGCCGAGCAGCATCGCGTTATCGAGGCGGCGCGCATAGGACATGCCGATGGCGCGCAGGGCGTCCTGCACCGGCATGGTGTTCTGGTTGCCGGCTTCGTCGCGCATCTGGGCGAGCAGCTCGCTGGCGCCCATGAGCAGGGATTCTTTCTGCGGGAAATGCGCGAAGAGCGTGGCGGTGGAAACGTCGGCGGCCCTGGCGATGTCCTTGAGCGCGACATTCTCGAAGCCGCGTTCGACGAACAGGCCAAGGCTGGCGCCCAGGATTTTTTCACGGCTTTTCTGCGCACGGGTAGCTTGATAAGCAGGGTTGCTCATGCCCCTGATAAAGAGGCATTTTTTAACCTAAGTCAACTAACTTGTTTTAGCCGGTTGCCACGGGCGCGACCTGGTCGAAGCTCTTCACAAGGCTGCCGACCACCAGATGCCAGCCGTCGACGAGCACGAAGAAGATGATCTTGAAGGGCAGTGAAATCATGATCGGCGGCAGCATCATCATACCCATCGACATGAGGATGGAGGCCGTCACCATATCGATGATCAGGAAGGGCAGGAACAGCATGAAGCCGATTTCAAAAGCGCGGCGCAGCTCGGAGATCATGAAAGCCGGGATGACGACCTGCAGCGGCGTTTCCATGGCGGTGCCGGGCACATCGGTTTTGCTCAGTTCGAGGAAGAGGGCGAGGTCGGTTTCCCGCGTGTGTTTCAACATGAACGCCTTGAACGGGTCGGTGGCGCGTTCGAGCGCGGTGGCTTCATCGATTTCCTGGTTCATGAGGGGCTGAATGCCTTCGTCATAGGCGGTTTTCAGCGTCGGGCCCATGATGAAGAAGGTCAGGAACAGGGCGAGGCTCATCATCACCGTGTTCGGCGGTGTCTGCTGCACGCCGAGCGCGGTTCGCAGGAAAGACAGCACGACGATGATGCGGGTGAACGACGTCATCATGATCAGGATGGAGGGGGCGAGAGACAGGACCGTCAGCAGCGCCAGCATCTGGACAACGCGGCCGGAGAGGGTGCCGTCGGCATCGGGGCCGCCGCCCATATCCAGCGTCAATTGCTGGGCGAGAGCGACCGGCGCATACAAAACCATGCCGGCGCCGAGCAGGGACAAGACTGCGATGAGGAGTTTTTTCTTCCAGGTCATGCTGCGTCCTTGTGCAAGTCGGGCTTTTTAGAGAGATCGGCGATGACGCTGCCATGATCGTGGCTGAGCAGCAGCAGGTATTCCCTGTCGTCGCATTTGGTCAGAACAAGCTTATGGCGGCCGTCCAGCGGGCGGCTTTCCAGCACAGCGAGGCGTTTACCCGGCATCATTTTGCCAATGCCGCCCCAGCCAAAGCGCTTGGCCAGATAGCCCAGCAGGCCCATCAGCGCGAGCACGAAGGCGAGCGCGAGCACAAAGCGGAGATAATCGGGTCCTTCCATGATGGTTCGCATGGTGGACGGTTTTTAAAGGGGGTTCAAGGGCATGGACGCGGTTACGCGCAGTTACTTCTTTTTGTCTTTCAGGCGGGCGACCTGGTCTTCCAGCGCGGCCGTGAGGCGTTCCAGCGCGCCGACGGCGCGGGCGAGGAGGGGTTTGATTTCGGCGGTGGGTTTGCCCTTCAGGCTTTTGGCGATGGCGATGCTCTCCGCATCCAGGCTGCGCAGGTCGACCGATTTGCCATCGCGGACAAATTGCTCGGCGGCTTCGATTTTGGCGATCAGGTCTTCAAGTTTTTTTTGCGTCATAGGATATTCCGGTCTGATCGGATTTGCTCAATTCTTCCCTGAGGATAGCGTCGAAAGGGTTGGGTTCGCCATTGGCCTGATACACGTAGGCCAGAATTTCCCCTACAGCCATCAAGGCTTCCGACGGGATGGGGCTGTCGAGTTCGAACCGGGCGAGGATTTCGGCCAGGTTGGCATCCTCCCGCACTTTGACGCCGTTCGCGAAGGCGATTTCGAGGATCTGTTTGGCGATTTCGCCACGGCCGGCAGCGGTAATTTCAGGCACAAGCCCTTGATTTGACCTGTCTTTTAAGGCTACAGCCGTGACCCGTCTGGGCACGGCCTCGTTATTCAGGGGGACAAGCGGGTCGCCGTCGGCGGTTTCATCGATGTTTGGCATGGTTCTAGCAATACCTATCAGCGGTGGGATTAACCAACAAAGAGCGAGAAAAACATGCTCGAGAATATCGGCCTCTTCCGGGGCATTATGGCGAAGATGAACTGGCTTGACCAGAACCAGCGTCTCATTTCCGAGAACGTTGCCAATTCCGACACGCCGGGCTTTCGCCCCAGCAATCTGAAATCGCAGGATTTCGAAGCTTTCATGGGCCGTTCGGCCAGTCCGTCGCAAGGCCGCGCCAGCAAAATCAGCATGGCCGAAACCGATGACGGCCATATCAACCCGTCGGGCAAACCGGGCATGCCAAGCCAGGCGCGCGCGAAAGTCCTGTACGAAGCCAGCCCCGACGACAACGGCGTTGTGCTTGAAGAACAACTGTTCAAAGCCAACGAAAACGCAACCAATTATCAACTGGCCACCAACCTGTACCGCCGCAATGTCGGCATGCTGCGTATGGTCATCCAAGGAGTGAGAGGCTAATCATGCAACTGATGAACGCTATCGGTATTTCTGCTTCCGGCATGCATGCGCAAGGCGACCGCCTGCGCGTCATCGCCCAGAACATCGCCAACGCAGATACCGCTGCCACGGCCCCGGGCGAAGACCCGTACCGCCGCAAAACCATCGTTTTCAAAAACGTACTGGATAAAGAACTGGGCGCCGACACGGTGCGCAGCGACAAGATTTCAGAAGACATGAAAGCGCCGTTCCGCCTGAAATTCCAGCCGGACCACCCGGGCGCGGATGCAAACGGCTATGTGCGCCTGCCGAATATCAATACCCTGATCGAGACGATGGATATGCGCGAAGCGCAACGTTCCTACGAAGCGAACCTCGGTATGATCGAAATCGCCCGCGGCATGATGGGCAGAACGCTTGATTTGTTACGCGGATAAGCGAGATAATAGAGGATAGGAGACACACATGGTTGACCAGGTATCAAAAGCGATCGGCGCGTACCTCAATACCTCCAAGATGGCCGATAAGGCGGTCTCGGCAGGGGATGACGACTCGCTCTCTTTCGGCTCGATGATCAAGGCGGGTATCGACAGCGTCGTTAAAACGCAAAAAGCATCCGAAGCGATTTCGGCGCAGGCTGTTCTGGGCAAGGCCGATCTGAACGATGTCGTTCAGGCCATCACCGAAGCCGAGATGACGCTGCAAACCGTGATGACCGTGCGCGACCGTCTGGTCGGCGCCTATCAGGACATCATGCGCATGCCGATTTAAAAGATCGCTTAAACGGTTTTCGAAGGGGCGGCAGAAATGCCGCCTTTTTCTTTAGGCGAAGGATCTCAGTTCAATTTATTCGATGGTCTTTTCACTAGGGTCCGCGGGGCGGGTTCCGGGGCCATGCGGATCTCGGGGCAGAGGCGCACGGCCATGCCCAGCAGGTTGCGGGAAGCTTCCAGTTCTTCGGCGATGGCCTGGAATGATTTTTTATGCTGCATATCGCCGGGTTTGTTTTCCGGGCCTGAGAGATGGATCACAATCATGGATGTGTGCAGATCGGTGTGCTGGATGAAGGCTTCGGCAGCGTCGAGATACGCGATCAGCAACCCTTCATAGACCATTTCCTCGACGGGGCCGGACAGGCGCTTGTGATTGATGTGACGGGTATGCTTCACCACCAGGGCAGGAGAGTATTCTTCTTCCTTGCTGTTGATCCAGGTCGCCAGGCTCTCGAAATCCTGCTGGAAATTGTCGACATGCTTGACCAGTTCAGTCATGCGGCTTTTGACTTCGGCCACGCCCAGCTGGTTTTGGTGCTGCATATGAAAGGCCAGATAATCGATTTCGGCGTAAATCGTGTTGTCGATTTTTTCCATCGCGAGCGCCGTGTAGGTGTCGTTCTGCTGGTCGTATTCGGCGATGCGTTTGGCCGGTCTGCTGAAATCATAGGGATCGTCGAAGTAATGCGCCGGCATGTCTTCGTAGCCGACGAGGCTCAGGTTATCGATGTAGGGGCTGAGCAATTCCATGTCCTGCAGGGCATTCTGCTGATAGGTCAAAATGGTCTTGAACTGCTGGTGCAGGCGGCTCTGGATTTGGGCACTGAGCTTTTTCATGCCGCGTTTATAGTACAATTATGGTAAATGTGCAATTTTTGGCGATATTTTGCTAATGTTACAAGGGTTTATTGCACATATCTGGGCGCCGCCCCAGCGTACGGGAAGGTGTCGAGATGGGTGATGCAAACCTGGGTATGACCTGCCAGCCGTTGCAAAATCTGCGTGCCCATATCGCAGAAACCGGCTGCGCGATCCAGTTCCTTGAGGCTGCGTTCGCCCTGGATGCTGATGTCTTCGACCAGGCGGGCGATGATGCGCTTGCTGTCTTTTTCAACCGAGCGGCGCTGAAACACGAGATAGGCTTCGGACATATCGTTGCGGCTGGTTTCCAGCGCGGATCCTGCGTTTTCTGAAAAGGCCCGGAACAGGGTGCGCAGGCGTTTGTCCATCAGTACCAGAAACTGCGTGCGGGTAGCGATGTGGGGGCTCGAGGCGTTGTAATCGACCTGCAGAATGTCATCGATTGATTTTTCCAGTTTTGCGCTGGTGAAGCCTTCTTCTTTCAGCATGGCGATGCCTTCATGACATTCATGGGTCAGTTCTCTGACCCTTTCCTCATGCTTTTCCTGGTCCTGCGCATTCCATGGCGCGACATTCGCCCAGATTTCCTGCAGGCGGTGAATGACCGGCGTTTGCATTTCCTCGCGCAGCAGGGTGATGTCCCAGTAGGTCTGACGGAAAAAATATTTCGACCAGCCTTCGCGCGCCAGTTCGTTGAGCAGGGGCAGCGGCTTGCCGGCCGCGTCCGGGAAATAATGATCGGCGATGGCGGGCAGCCTGCCCCAGTTCTTGACGTTGCCGTTATGCATGGCGCCGGCGATCCCGGCCGCGTCATCGATATCGCGTTTCAGGTTCGCCAGGCGCTGTTCGAGCGTCTGAAGGCTTGCGGTCATGAAGTCGTCGGTTCCGGACATAGGGCCTACCCTTGCAAAAATTTATGGGAAGTTTCAAGTTTTGATGAGTGGACGGGCCGGGAGGCGCGGTCTACCATCATTTCATGGACCAGGGAATCATCCTCGATTACGCGCGCGAAGCCATCATCCTGACGCTGAAGATCGGCGCGCCGATCATGATCATCGGCCTTCTGGTCGGTATTCTGGTCGCGCTGTTCCAGGCTTTGACGCAGATCCAGGAAATGACCCTGACCTTCGTGCCGAAAATCATCGCCATTTTTGCGGCCCTGTTCGTCATGATCCCGTATATGGGCGCCGAGCTTGCGGAGTTCACGCGCCGCCTGGCCGACCAGATTATCGGCATGCCGATCAACTAAAACTCTTTTGAAACTAGTGGTAAACCTGACCGGTGACGCGCCCGCGCGCGGCGAGAAATTCGTGTGACGGGTATTTGCCCTGCGGGCGGAAGGTTTTGACCAGATGCGCATACTGGATGTTGCGCAGGTCGGCGGCATGCAGGGTCATATTGCCGGCGGATACCGGCGGCGTCGCGCAGCTGATTTTATAAGCGAGATCCAGTTCGGCCAAGCGGATCGCCGCAGCCTGCGCGGATGTCCATTCGGTTTCGAAACGCGTCATCAGGCTGAAATACGTGTCGCCGGTTTTTTGGTGACGATACGGCGCATTGGCCAGGTTTTCATTCCGGGCCATGGATCGTTCGTACATTTTCATCATGGCGGGATCGCTTGCGATCGCGTCGTTGCGCAGGTCGTTAAAATTGTCGCGGGCGGTTTTCAAAATGCCGCTTACCGCCGTTTCCAGCTTGGTGTGGCTATCAATGCCGTAAATGTCGCGGATGGCGTTTTCCGGCTTCATATAGGTTTCGAGCGCGTAGGCGCGAATGTCCGCCATCGTCAGGCCGAGATTATTCAGGGCTTCCTGTTTGAGGTGCAGCATTTGATGGCGGCGCTGGCGCCAGACGGTGGTCAGATCGCCTTGCGTGGCGGGCGGGGAGGCCCCAAAGACGCGGGCGACCAGATCCTGCTTTTCGCGGTCGCTCATTTCCGGGGCATGCAGGTTTGTCATCACCCGTTCAAAACGGGTGGCGGTGAGCGCATCGGCACTGGCGGGAGGGGTGAAATCCTTGGTCAGCATTGGTTTCTTTTTTCTCTTAATTTGTCCAATGAGTCAATGTCTTAGCCCTAATACGGGTATGGGTAGCCATTTTATACTTCATATTTATGTAAAACAAGTTTTCTTTTCGGAAAGCAGCGGGGAAGGGTACTCTGGAGGCCATGGAATCTCTCCTTCAAACCCTTGCGGTGTCGCAGGCTTACGCCTTCATGCTGGTGTTCGTGCGGGTCGGCACAGCCATGATGATCATGCCGGGCATCGGGGACGGGTTCGTGCCGGAGAGGGTGCGGCTTTTATTCGCGCTGGCTTTTTCCGCGGTGCTGACGCCGTTGCTGGCGCCGATGCTGCCGGAATTTTCAACCGGGGGTCCCCAGTTTCTGCTGCTGCTGATCGGCGAGTTCATCATGGGGGCGTTCATCGGCTCGATCGCGCGGATTTTCATGTCGGCGCTGGATACGGCGGGCATGCTGATGTCGGCGCAGATCGGCCTGGCCAACGCGCAGATCTTCAACCCGGCCTTTGCATCGCAGGGGTCGATCATGGGCGCGTTTTTGTCGATCACGGGGGCGGTGCTGCTGTTCGCGACCAACCTGCATCATCTGCTGCTGAGCGCGTTGTTCGATTCCTACCAGACATTTCCACCGGGTCAGCTTGGCGTTGATTTCGCGGGAGATCTGGCCAACAGCATCCTTACCTCGATCGGACATGCGTTTGCGATCGGCTTCCAGTTTTCCATGCCGTTCATGCTGGTCACGACGATGATTTACATCGCGATGGGCGTGCTGTCGCGCATCATGCCGCAATTGCAGGTGTTTATCCTGTCGATGCCGATCCAGATCATCGTCGGGCTTCTGACCTTCATCCTCGTGGTCAGCGCGGGCATGATGTACTGGCTTGGACAATACGAAAACGCGATCCGCATTTTCCTTCTGCCATCCGGCGTGGGTGGTGCCTGATGGCCGGCGACGACGAAACAGACGATGCCCAGAAGACCGAAGACCCTACGCCCAAAAAGCTAGACGAGGCCCGCAAGCGCGGCCAGGTTCCCATGAGCAAGGAGACCAACACATGGATCATGATGCTGGTCGGAACCATTGTTATCGTGGCGCTTGGCCCCGGCATCATGGAAAGGCTGGCCTTTGTCTTGCGCGCGATGCTGTCTGAATCCTGGCAGATGTCTACCGTGCCGGGTGCCAGCAAGGTTCTGGCGCAGGTTACGCTCGAAGTCTTCGGCATCATGGGGTTCGCCTTCGTCATTCTGGTCATCGCGGCCATGGCGGGGCCTTTTGCGCAGGTCGGGCCGCTGCTTTCGTCAGAATCGATCAAGCCCAAACTGGACAAGCTGTCGCCCATGGCGGGGTTCAAGCGGATCTTTTCCAAGAATGCGATGTTCGAATTCGTCAAAGGCATTCTGAAGGTCGTGATGATCGGCTGGGTTTGCTACATCGCGCTGGAACCGTATTTTCCGGGGCTGGAAAGCACGATCGATCTGCCCATTCCGGAATTGCTGAAGATGATGATGGAGGCGTTCATCCGCCTCATGACGGCAATTCTGATTGCGCTGCTGCTGCTGGCGGCGGCCGATCTTTTGTACCAGCGCTGGTCGCATTACCAGCAGATGCGCATGAGCAAGCAGGAAATCAAAGATGAATACAAGCAGACGGAGGGGGACCCGCATGTCCGCTCGCGCCTGCGCCAGATCCGGATGGAACGCGCCCGCAACCGCATGATGAACAATGTGCCGGATTCCACGGTCGTCGTGACCAACCCGACCCATTTCGCGATTGCCCTGAAATACGAACCCGAAATCATGGATGCGCCGATCTGCGTGGCCAAGGGGATGGACCTGATCGCCCTTAAAATCCGCGAAGTGGCCGAGGAAAACCAGGTCGTTATCGTTGAAAACCCGCCTTTGGCGCGAACTTTGTACAAGGCGATCGAGATCGACCAGACCATTCCGCCCGAACATTACAAGGCTGTGGCCGAAGTCATCTCGTATGTATTCCGACTCAAGAAAAAAATGTAGAATCGCCCGGTTATGACCCCACCCGACAAACATCTGCCGGTCGACCCGGTTTCGCAAAGCGCTGAAGGGCTGATCCGCCCGGACAGCACGGCGCGGGTATCGGTGCGCCGCGAACGCCGCCCGGTGAGCGCGGATGCGACGCTGTACTGGGGCGTGCTGGTTGCAGCCTGCATGGCGCTGGCCGCCGCGCTGACCTTCTGGCATGCAGGTCTGTGGGACCTGACCATGCATCACATGATCGTGATCGTTTCGGCGCTGCTGGCGCTGGTCATCGTCAGCCTGATCTTCGTGGTCACCACCGGCAAGCAGGCTTACCGGGAACGCAGCATTCTGCATGAGATTTTTCACGGCAATGTCCAGACCGGGCGCTTTGTCACCGATATTTCCCGCAAGACGATTTTACTGAACGACACGTACCGCCTTTTGTGCGACGAGTTTCTGGGCGACAAGGCGGATACGACGCCGGGGCTGCAATGCCTGAAACGCATCCTCGAACCCGTGCCGGAATCTTTGGAACGCTTTGAGCTGATGATTGACCTGGCTTATCGCGGCACGGCCGAGAAGATCGAACTGGCGACCATGTCGCGCGGTTACCGTCACTGGCTGCGCGTCGAAGCACAGCCGGTTCCGGGGTGGGTCGGCACCGTGCACTGGCGCGTCGAAGACATTACCGAGCAGCATGAGCTGGATGCCGCCGTGCGCGCCGAGCGCGAGAAGCTGATCGACTTCACCGACAATGCGCCGGTGGGGTTCTTTTCGGCGGGCGAAGATGGCCGCTTCCTGTTCGTGAACGCCACGCTGGCACGCTGGCTGGGCACGGATATTGAAACACTGCTCACCGTGGGCCGGCTGCATACTTATCTGATCGACCCGCCAGCCAATGCAAACCCTTATGACCTGACGGACGAGGGCGGCATGCGCCAGGTCGTCGAAGTGAAAATGAAGGGCCCGGCCGGCAAAATTTTCCTGGCATCCATCAACCAGTCGGTCGTGATGGAAGCGGATGGCAAAGTGCGGACGCGCGCGGTGGTGCATGATTTGACCGCCGAGCGAGAAATGCGCCAGGCGCTCAAAGATTCAGAAGACCGTTTCCAGCGCTTCTTCGACGAAGCGCCGCTTGGCATCGCGCTGGTCGACAATCACGGCGTGCTCTCGGACTGCAACCGCGCCTTGTCGCAGATGCTGGGCATGAGCGTGGAGAGCATCGAAGGCCGCAATTTCGACAGCGTGATTGCCGAGAAAGACCGCCAGAAGCTCAATACCGCCATGGCGGCGATTGAAGAAGGCCGCGCGATGGCGGCGCCGCTGGAAGTGACGCTCAAAGGGCCCGAAAAAGAAGTCGTCGTGCAGATGCATGCGCGTAAATTCCGCGGCCGCAATACGGTCGTGCACTTTATCAACCTGACCGAACAAAAAGCGCTGGAAGCGCAGTTCACGCAGTCGCAAAAAATGCAGGCAGTGGGCCAGCTGGCGGGCGGCGTTGCGCATGACTTCAACAACCTGCTGACCGCGATGATCGGCTTCTGCGACCTGTTGCTGCTGCGTCACAAGCCGGGCGATCCGTCGTTCAACGACATCATGCAGATCAAACAGAACGCCAATCGCGCTGCCAATCTTGTCCGGCAGCTTCTGGCGTTTTCGCGTCAGCAGACATTGCAACCCAAAGTTCTGGATGCAACAGAGACACTGACCGAGCTTTCGCACCTGATGCGCCGCCTGATCGGCGTGATGATCGAGCTGGATATGCAGCACGACGCCGACACCGGCCTTGTGAAGGTCGACGAGGGGCAGCTGGAACAGGTGCTCATCAACCTGGTGGTGAACGCGCGCGACGCGATGAACAACCAAGGCAAGCTGACCATCCGCACGCAGCGCGTGCAGACCGACATGGCGCAGCAGCGCGGCGCGGATACGATGCCGGCGGGCGACTGGGTGTGCATTTCCGTTAATGACACCGGCATGGGCATCCCGCGTGAAAACCTGGCGCGCATTTTCGAGCCGTTCTTTACCACCAAGCCGGTTGGTTCGGGCACAGGCCTTGGCCTGTCCACCGTTTACGGCATTGTCCGCCAGACCGGCGGTTATGTGCATGTGGATTCCGTCGTCGGTTCGGGCACGACGTTCTCGATCTACCTGCCGCGCCATGCGCATACGGTCACAGCCAAAGCTGCTGCAGCAAAAGCCGAAGAAAAAGCGACCGACCTGACCGGCACCGCGACCATCCTGCTGGTGGAAGACGAAGACGCGGTGCGCTCGTTCTCGGCCCGGGCGCTGACCAACAAGGGCTACAGCGTGCTGGACGCGCCGGGCGGGGAAACCGCGCTCGAGATCCTCAAAGGGCATGGTTCGGCGCCGGACCTGGTCATCACCGATGTCATCATGCCGGAAATGGACGGCCCGACCCTGGCCACCAAGGTGCGCGAGATCTATCCCGACGTGCCGATCATCTTTGTTTCCGGCTATACGGAAGACAAGTTCAAAGGCCAGTTCGGGGAGAATACCTACTTCCTGCCCAAGCCCTTCACGCTGCAGCAACTGGCGGCGAAGGTTAAGGACGTGCTTTCGTCTTAATCACTGGCGCGTTTGCGTGTAAAACGCCAAAAAACTTGTAATCAGCCTGCTGGTTTGGCCATAGTCTTTTCAAAGACATAATTGAACAGGGCTTCATGTATTATCCCGCTGGCCTCGTGGTCGCCGCTGAAGAATTAAGCACGCTTTTGCATGCGCCATCCATGGTGCAGGGGCCGTCGGATGGCACGCAGGCGAAAGCGGCGCACAAGCCCGCCATTCATCCGGAAATTTTTGAGCATCTGCAATTTGCGCTGGTTCAGGATAAAGAACCTGTGCCGGAAATTGTCGAGGCGTATGCGCGGCTGGTCAGCAGTTATGAAGGCGTGGTGCAAAGCGATTTGCGCATGCAGGCAGATTATGAAGCCATGCAGGAATTGTATGAAGAACGTGAGTCTGTCGACCTGGGATTCCCGTCTGTTTTGCGCTTGCGCATGATGGATCCCCTTGAGGATCCGGACCGGATCCGCGACATGTTCTGCCTTTGGGTTTCAATGCTCAAATGGTGCGGCAAGCCGGAAATCTCGGGCAAGAGATGGTCAATGACCAAAATGGTGGCCAAAGACATGCGCATGCTGGCGCACCAGACGCTTGAGCGTGTGAACGGGATCCGTCAGTCCAAGCGGTTTGCGCGGATCCGCAAAGAACGCCTGAATGCGGTGCGGCTTCTGGACAACCCGATCCTTTTGCAAGGCTTGTCGACGGGGGTAATGCAACTGATCAGCGGGCCGACCGTCGCCCTGCCAAGGCCGGCGATATTCCCCGGCTGGATTACATCGCCTTCGGCATTCCAGGTGACGTATCACGCGATGGATTTCAAAAAGCTGGCCTACCGCATTGCCCAAGACATTGAATCGAAACCCGATGCATATGCTTTAGAACGTCAGAGACAGCGCGGCGAAGTTTTGCGTGATGATCTGAGCTATCTGATCGGGCTTAAAAGCGTTAAGGAAGAAATCAGAACGCTGCGCGCGAACCTGTTGCGCAAGGATGTTCTGCGCGTTCTGCGCAGGAAAATCGCCAATGCTGAATCGGCGAGTAATCACCTTGTGTTTGTCGGCCCGCCGGGAACGGCAAAAACCACGATCGCGCGCGAAACAGGGCAGATTTACAAGAGTCTCGGGATTCTTAAAAAAGGTCATGTTGTCGAGGTGAAACGTCATGATCTTATGGGCAAATACATCGGCCATACAGGGCCTAAAACGCAGGCCGTGATCGAAAAAGCTTATGACGGTATTTTGTTTATCGACGAGGCTTATGATCTTTTCAGCGCATCGCAGAATGATTTCGGGCATGAAGCCATCACCCAGATCATGGCGGCAATGGAAAATGAGCGTCATCGCCTGATTGTCATCATGGCGGGCTATCCTACAGAAATGAAACAGATGCTGCAGTCAAACCCGGGCCTGGCATCCCGCTTCGGGCAGGTCATTTCGTTCCCGGCCTATACGCTGGACGAGCTGGGTCAGATTTTTGAGCAGAAAATGGCTGAAAACAATCTTTCGGTTTCCAAGCCCAGCCTTGCCGCCGCGTGTGAACGCATTGCCCAGGAAATGCGCGATGCCCCGCCGCAGCGCTTTGGCAACGGGCGGTATGTGCGCAACCTGGTCCATGGCATCGAGAAGGCGATGTCGGTGCGTTTGCTGGATTCCGGCATGCTGACACCTGAGCCGATCAATCACCATGAAACGCCCGCGCAATCCCTGCGCCGACAATTTGGTGGCAGTGCCATCCAGGCACTGACCGAGCCCACGCCAGCGGATGTCTGGAACGCGCGTATCGTCGATAGCAATAATATCGAAGAGAGCAAGGATTTCGGCTTCGTTCCCAAGACGCGCGGGCCTTCTAAAACACTTGGCTAGTGGCGGGCGCCGCCTATATGGCAGGCATGCTGAGCCATGTTTCTGTTGGAACCAACGATCTTGAAAACGCCCGTGTGTTTTACACAGCGGTCATGAAAGTGCTTGGGCTGAACCTGCTGAACGATGACGGGGAGAGCCTGGATTACGGTTCCAGCCGGCTGATGTTCAGCGTGGAGAGCCCCACCAACGGGCAGAAAGCGAGCCCGGGGAACGGCGTGCATATCGCGTTTGAGGCGCATAACCGGGCCATGGTGGATGCGGTTTACAAGGCGGCTCTGGCCCATGGCGGCAAAGATGCCGGCGCGCCGGGCCTGCGGCCTCAATACGACGCCCATTATTACGCGACGTTTGTCGAAGACCCCGACGGCAACAAGCTGGAAGTCGTGACCCTCACAGCTGCTTGAAATCCTTGATTTCTGCCTTCTGAAGTGCAAAAGATACCCTCGAAATCCAAAAAAAGCGGGTACTTCCATGTCGAACGTCATCAATCTTAAAACGGGCCTAGCCGAAATGCTCAAGGGCGGCGTCATCATGGACGTCGTGACCGCCGATCAGGCCAAGATCGCCGAAGATGCGGGCGCTGTTGCCGTCATGGCGCTGGAACGCGTGCCGTCCGATATTCGCGCGGCCGGTGGCGTGGCCCGCATGAGCCCGCCGGAACTGGTGCAGAAAATCATGGATACGGTGTCCATTCCGGTCATGGCCAAGTGCCGCATCGGTCATTTTGCTGAAGCACAGATTCTGGAAGCCATCGGCGTGGATTATATCGACGAGTCCGAAGTGCTGACCCCGGCGGACGACGAATACCATATCAACAAGCATGATTTCAAAGTGCCGTTCGTCTGCGGCGCCAAAAACCTCGGCGAAGCGTTGCGCCGTATCGGCGAGGGCGCTGCCCTGATGCGCACCAAGGGTGAACCGGGAACGGGCAATATCGTGGAAGCCGTGCGCCATTTGCGCGCGATGAACCAGGCGATGCGTCGCATCCAGCTGCTGGACGATAGCGAGCTGATGACGGAAGCCAAAAACCTGGGCGCGCCGTTTGAACTGGTGAAGATGGTCAAGAAAGACGGCAGGCTGCCGGTGCCGAATTTCGCGGCGGGCGGCATCGCCACGCCGGCGGATGCGGCGCTTTGCATGCAGCTGGGCGCTGAAACCGTGTTCGTGGGGTCTGGCATTTTCAAATCGGAAGAGCCGATCAAGTTCGCGAAAGCCGTTGTCAAAGCGACCGCGCATTTCAGCGATCCGAAGATGGTGCTGGAAGCATCGAAGGGCCTTGGCCTTGCGATGACGGGGATCGAGATTTCCAAGATCGACGCGCCGCAGCGCATGGCAAATCGTGGCTGGTAAGCCGGCCCTTGTTCCGGAACTGTTATGCCGGGACTTTCAGACGAGCCTGGATTTTTACACGCGTGTTTTAGGTTTTCGCATCGTTTATGAGCGGCCGGAGTTCGGTTTTGCCTATATCGAGCGCGAGGGTGCGGAGATGATGCTCGAAGCCATACCTGCTGAAGGCGAAGATCAGTCCCGCGCATGGATTGCCGGCAAGCTGGACCATCCGTTTGGCCGCGGCATCAATTTTCAAATCCAGGTCAGCGATGTGGAAGCGCTTTATGCCGACGTGAATAATGTCAAAGCGCCGCTGTTCATGGAGATGGAAAGCAAATGGTACCGCAAGACAGATTATGAAGTCGGCAATCGTCAATTTATCGTGAGCGATCCCGATGGCTATCTGTTGCGCTTTTATCAGGATTTAGGACGCCGCGATGTCGCGTAAACCGATCATCGGCGTTTTGGCGCTGCAGGGCTGCGTCGACCGGCATCAGCCGCATATCGAGGCGGCGGGCGGCGTGTTCAGGGCCGTGAAGACGGCTGAAGATATTGAGAGCGTTGATGCCTATATTTTGCCGGGCGGGGAGAGCACGACCATGCTCAAATTGATCGACGCGTTCGGACTTTGGGATGTGCTGGCGAAGAATTTCGCGGCCAAGCCGGTGTGGGGGATTTGCGCTGGTTCCATTTTGATGGCCGACAAGGTCTGGGTGGATGAGAGCAAAACGACGCGTCAGAAATCGTTCGGGTTAATACCGGTAGAGATCGTTCGCAACGGTTACGGGCGGCAGCTGGACAGCCATATAGGGCAGATTGACGGGTACAGCGTCAGTTTCATCCGCGCACCCGTGGTGACGGGGATGGCGGATACGGTCGAGGTTCTCGCGAAAGAAGGCGATGTTCCGGTGTGGCTGCGACAGGGTAAAAATCATCTGACATCCTTTCATGCTGAATTGACGACGGACTACCCGTCGCCCATGCATCGTTCCTTTATCTCAGCCGTTTAACACCGATACCGGGAAGGCGCGGATGTCGTTCGCAGCACCGGGCACCCGTTCGCACGGGGTTTCCAGCGCACGGATGATACGGTCGGCCATCGAGGTGCTGCCGGCACCGAGGCGGCGGTAATGCATGCGCATCGTGCGCAGGACTTCCTTGATCGCGCCTTCTTCGGAGGGGGCAACCGCCATATAGACGCCACCACCCGCACGGGCGATGTATTTGTCCTGGAGGGCTGCCGTGTTCCGGCCATCGCCGCGGAGGCGGATTTTGTCGATTCTCACTTCAAACTTGCTGGGCATTGCGATTCTCCATTGATGTTCTAGTTATGTTCCAAACGTTCCACAAGCTAATCCAGTTCCTTTTGCACCGTCAAGTGAAAATGTTCTTTTTTTGTTCTTGACCGATGTTCTTTCTTTGTTCATGCTCGGAAACATCAAGGGAATCACGTTAAAAGGAGAACACACATGTCCGTCCAAGAATTCAAAGGCAAGGGGTCTGCACAAATGAGCAAAGCACCGGAAAAAAGCGCCGAGCGCAGCAAAGCACTGGAAGCTGCCCTCGGGCAGATCGAACGCGCCTTCGGTAAAGGCTCGATCATGATGCTGGGCGGCGACAAGGCCCAGGCGATGGAGGTTGAGTCCATCTCGACAGGTTCGCTTGGTCTTGATATCGCGCTTGGCATCGGCGGCGTGCCGCGCGGCCGCATTGTTGAAATTTATGGTCCGGAATCGTCGGGTAAGACGACCCTGGCTCTACAGATTATCGCGGAGGCCCAGAAGCTGGGCGGCACCTGCGCTTTCGTCGACGCCGAACACGCGCTCGACCCGGTTTATGCCCGCAAGCTGGGCTGCAACCTTGATGAACTGCTGATCTCGCAGCCGGATGCCGGTGAGCAGGCGCTTGAAATCGCCGATACGCTGGTCCGCTCGGGCGCGCTTGATGTGCTGGTCGTCGACTCCGTCGCGGCACTTGTTCCGCGCGCTGAACTGGAAGGCGAAATGGGCGACAGCCATATGGGCTTGCAAGCGCGTCTCATGTCGCAGGCGCTGCGCAAACTCACGGGCTCGATCTCCAAATCGCGCACCTGCGTCATTTTCATCAACCAGATCCGCCAGAAAATCGGCGTCATGTTCGGTAACCCGGAAACGACGACGGGCGGCAACGCGCTCAAATTCTACGCATCGGTGCGGATCGATATCCGCCGCATCGGCCAACTGAAAGAACGCGAAGAAGTCATTGGCAACCAGACGCGCGCCAAAGTCGTCAAAAACAAACTGGCGCCGCCGTTCCGCGTCGTCGATTTCGACATTCTGTACGGGCAGGGCATTTCCAAACTGGGCGAGATCCTGGATATGGGCGTCGCCGCCAACCTGGTCGAGAAATCGGGCGCATGGTTTGCGTATGACGGCCAGCGCATCGGGCAGGGGCGTGAGAATGCGCGCCAGTTCCTGAAGGACAACCCGGAAATCGCTCAAGCGATCGAACAGAAGATCCGCGGCAATTCCGGCCAGATCGCCGAGAACATGCTGACCGGCGAAACCGAGAATACGGACACCGAAGGCGCTGACCCGGAAGCGGCGGAAACGCCAACCGGTAAAGTCACACCGATGTCGAAGAAAAAGGCGGGATAACCCGCGTGAAAAAGGCAGGCTAACCACGCCGACCCCGTGGTTACCCCCGCACCGTGCTGTAGACCCACCAGTCAAAGCACAAAAAAGCCGCCTGTTGCAGGGCGGCTTTTTTATTTTTCGTTTTGCGCGGCCGCCGGCCAATCCCGCGCGCAAGCCGCCTGTTGCAGGCCGGCTTTTTTTAGCTTTTCTCTTTCAGAAGGCTGCGCTTCTGCCGGCCCCAGTCGCGGGATTTTTCGGTGGCGCGCTTGTCGTGCATTTTTTTGCCTTTGCCGAGCGCGATTTCAATCTTCACCATGTTACGGCTGTTGAAATAGAGGCGCGTGGGAATGATGGTGTAGCCTTCGCGCTGGATGGCGCCCAGGAATTTGCCGACTTCCTTTTTATGCAGCAGCAGTTTGCGCGGCCGTTTGGGATCGTGCGTGGCCAGCTGGTTGGCCTGCTTGTAGCCTTCGATGGTCGCGTTGATCAGGTACAGCTCGCCATCCTTGTTGCCGACATAGGCTTCGGCAATCGAGGCGTGGCCCGATCTTAAGGATTTGACTTCGGACCCGGTGAGCTGCAAACCGGCCTCGGTGTTTTCTTCGAGAAAGTAATCATAGCGCGCGCGTTTGTTGACCGCGATGGGCTGGCCAGCGGTCAGGAAATTCTTACGGGCGGTCTTTTCTTTCTTTTCAGTCATTTGCGGGTGACTTTGCCTATGGTTTTGGCATGAATCAAGCAATGTTCATAAGAGGAGTTTTATTTGGCAATTTAGGACCGAAGCATTTAGGGTTTGAAACCATGATCCGCACCGCTTTTTTCGCCCTTTTGCTGTCAGGCCTTTTGGTTTCGGCTCCTGTTTACGCCAACGGCGTCGCCGCCGTCAAAGCAGCCGAACAGGGCAACTGGACGGCCGCGCAGCAACAGGCCGGCAACGGCATCGCCCGCGATGTCGTGCGCTGGATGTACCTGATGGACGACAACACCCGCGCCTCGTTTCCGGAGATCGCGTCGTTCGTAACCGCGCATCCCAACTGGCCGGGGTCGGAGAAGCTTTATAAAATCGCCGAAACGCGCCTGCCGTCCGATCTGTCGGCCGGGCAGCTGATCAACTGGTTTGGCGTGAACGAACCGGTTTCGGCCGCGGGCATGAAACGATACATGAGCGCGCTTTTGCAGATGCGCTACACGCAGCAGGCGGTCAATACGCTGAAAACCTGGTGGGTGAAGGCCAATCTGTCGCCGGCCGAGCAGGACGATATTCTCGCATCCTACGGTCAGTACCTGGGCACCGCCGATCACCAGCGCCGCCTGGAACGCATTGTCGCCGACAAACAATACACGCCGGCGCGCGCACTGGCGCCGCGCATGGGCCGCGGGTACATGGAACTGGTCGAGGCGCGGATCGCGCTGCAGGAGGGCGGCAAGGACGTGACGTCGCGTGTCAGCCAGATCCCGAGCGGGCTGATGAAAGATACCGGGCTGTTATTGTCGCGCGTGCAATACCGCCGCGAGAATAAAGACGATGCGGGCGCGTTGCAGTTGCTCGACCAGGCGCCGCCTGCGTCGCAGACGACCGACCCCGGCGCGTGGTGGAAGGAACGCCATGTTCTGGCCCGCCGCCTCATGGAACAGCGCCGGTACAAGGATGCCTATAAACTGACCGCAGCGCATGGCCTGAGCGGCAGCAACGGCGCCGATTATGCGGCTGCGGAATTTTTGGCCGGGTGGCTGGCGCTTCGTTTCGTGAACCAGCCTTATGCGGCATTCGAGCATTTCGAAAAAATGTTCAACAACGTGCAGACGCCGATCAGCCGCGCGCGTGCCGCGTACTGGGCCGGCCGCGCCTCGGAAGCGATGCGCGCACCCGATGTCGCGATGCAGTGGTACCAGGTGGCGGCGCGTTACCAGACCACGTTCTATGGCCAGATGGCCGCGCAGCATATCAGCCTGCCGCTCAACCTTGTCACGGGCGACAAGCCGCTCGTGACACCGCAGCAAAAAGCCACCTTCGAAAATTCCGATCTGGTGCAGGCCGTGAAACTGCTGCACAAGGCGGGCCTGCAGAAGCAGCGCACGCAGTTTTTCCGAACCATGACCAAGAATGCGCAAACCCCGCAGGATTACGCGCTGCTCTCCGAAGTCGCCGTTTCAATGGGGCAGGTGGATCAGGCGGTGAAAATCGCCAAAGAGGCCGAGCGAACCGGTCTTTACCTGATCGATTATCTGTTCCCGACCATTACCGCGACCGTCAATAACTCACCGGCCGACAAGGCGCTCGTGCATGCGCTGATCCGCCAGGAAAGCCAGTTCGATCCTTCGGCGGTGTCGTCTTCGGGCGCGCTTGGCCTGATGCAGATCATGCCGGCGACCGGCCAATACATTTCCAAGAAATCGGGCATCATGCACAACACGTCGTGGCTGACGGCCAAGCCGGACCACAACGTGCAGTTCGGCGGCTGGTACATCAATTACCTGATCGACAAATTCGGCGGGTCGATGCCGCTGGCCATTGCTGCTTATAACGCCGGCCCGGGCCGCGTGAACCAGTGGCTGGGGCAGATCGGCGATCCGCGCAACGGCCAGATCGACATGCTGGACTGGATGGAAAGCATCCCCGTGTATGAGACCCGCAATTACGTCCAGCGCGTGATGGAAGGCTATGCGGTGTATCAGGCCAAATTGGGCGGGATGCGCAACCGGGCGAAACCGCTCGATGTCCGCCAGTACAATGCCGAGGCCATGCAGATGAACCGCACGTCGCCTGCCGCAGGGCCGGCCATGACCATCCGCGATCTCCATACTGCCTATAATCCGTAAGCCGGCAGGGATTCCCGCCTTCTAACGAATACGGTACCCTGTTCGGGCTATGCATCTGCTGATCGCCGACGACCACACCTTATTCCGTGACGCCATGGTGGAATTCATCCGCCGGGACGACCCGACCGCGCGCGTGACGGTCGCCAAGTCGCATACCGAAGCGATGGAATTGCTTACGGATCTTTCCGATGTCGATCTGGTGCTGCTGGATCTGCGCATGCCGGGCATGTCTGGCCTGGAGGGCATTACAAAAATGCGCCAGACCTATCCCGGCCAGAAGGTCGCCATTTTGTCAGGCACCGCGGAAGAGGAAGACGTGAAGGGCGCGATGGAACTGGGGGCGGTTGCCTATTTCCCCAAAACCATGTCGGCGACCTCGCTGATCAAGGCGATCCAGCTGGTTCTGAACGGCGAGCGGTATGTGCCGCTGGGGCAGGGCGCGGATATCATGCCATCCCATTACGCGGGCGAGCCGGCACGCAAGATGCCCGGCCCGGATTCTGCCGTGCTGACGGCGCTGACGCCGCGCGAACGCGAAGTGCTGCAATACCTGGTGCGCGGCGTCTCGAACAAGGAAATCGCGCGGGATCTGAATTTACAGCTGCCGACCATCAAGCTGCATGTCGCGGGCATCTGCCGCAAGCTGAAGGTGCAAAACCGCACGCAGGCGGCGCTGATCGCGCAAAACGCAGGGTTTGAATGAGCGAGAAGCGCGACATTCTGGCTTCCCTGCAAAGCACGGTCACGGGCCGCGCGATCATCTTTTTCGGGTTCGCGCTCGCCCTGTCGTTTCTGGTTGTCATTTACGGATTTTTGAAAGAACAGGAATACGCGCGTTTCACGCACCGTCAGCGCGCGGAGACGCTGTTATCGCTCAAGACCGCGTATCAGGATTACGAAGCCACGCTGCTGATGCACCTGGCCGATCCGTCGCATGTGATGGTATCGGACGCGCGCAAACGCTTTGATCTGATGAAAACGCGCCTGCAGGATGCGGAGGATCTGGCCAAGTTTGAGGAAGACCGCAAGGCTTTGGCGTTCATGCGGGAATCGCTGGCGAAGATCGACCCGGCGCTGTTCGAGGGGCATGAGCAGGACATGCCGCTGAGCGGCCAGTTGCGCGGCCTGCTGGTCGCCATGACGGCGGTGCAGGACAGCATTCTGGGGATCGAGGCTTCCATGGCGACGCATTCGGCGCGGCTGGATGCCGGATGGACCATGCATACGGTCGCGCAATTGCTGATGGGGTTGTCGTCGGTCGCGCTGCTGCTGCTGATCGGGCGGCTGCTGGTGGCGCAATCCGATGTGATGAAATTGCTGCGCATCCAGAAAGACACGGTCGACCGGCAGGCGGCGACGCAGATGGCCGCGATCGAGGCATCCCGCGACGGGGTGGTCATTCTCGATAATGAGGGACGCATCGTGTTCATGAACCGGGCGTTTTCGCTGCTGCATTTTTTGTCTGCGCCGGGACGCAAGGATTTCATCGGCCGGCCATGGGCGGATCTGTACAACGAGCAGGGCCGTGATTTCGTGACCAGAACGATCCTGGACACGGCGCGCGCCAAAGGTTTCTGGCACGGGGAAAGCCGGCTGGGCAATACGCGCGGGCAGTCCTTCCTTGCCGATTTTTCGCTGACGGCGCTGCCGGAGGGCGGATTTATCGGCACGGCGCAGGACACGCGCGAAAAAATCGAGCGCCAGCGCGAGACCGAAGAGCTGCGGCACCAGTATTACCAGGCGCAGAAGATGGAATCCCTGGGCCGGCTGGCCGGGGGCATTGCGCATGATTTCAACAATATCCTGGCGGCGATTACCGGTTATTCCGAATTTCTGATCCAGGACCTGCCCAAAGAGAGCGCGACATCGGGTTTCGCGCAGAAAATCCTGCTGGCGACGCAGCGGGCCAAAGGGCTGATCGAGCAGATCCTTAATTTCAGCCGCACCAATGAACAAGGGCGCAGCAAGATGGATCTGGCGCAATCGATCACCGAGGTGCTGTCGCTGATGAAAGCGAGCCTTCCATCGGGCATCGAGGTGGAAACCAAGCTGGATGCCGAACATGCCTATGTAGAGGCCAATTCAACGCAAGTCAGCCAGGCGCTGATGAACCTGTGCGTGAATGCGCAGGACGCCATGGATGGCAAAGGACGGCTGGATGTCACGCTCGATATCACCGATGCGAAGGCGCAGGGCCTGCCGGAAAACCTGTTCGTCGACGAACACCCCGAAGTGGGGGCAGCGGCGCCGGTTCATATTCACAGCGTCGATGCGCGGCGCACGCTGATGGTGGTGGGCCACGTCGTCAGCAACCAGCGCTATGCGCGGCTGGCGGTGCGCGACAGCGGCACGGGCATTCCGCGCACGGTCATGGAACATATGTTCGAGCCATTCTTCACGACCAAGGACGTGCACAAGGGCACGGGGCTTGGCCTGGCTTCGGTTCACGGCATTTTGCTGTCGCATCGCGGTTTTTTGGTGGTCGATACGACATTTGGCACCGGGTCGACCTTCCAGATGTTCTTTCCGATCAAGGAAGGGGCGGGTGCCATCGCAGAGACTGCCGATGATGATGCCCAGACCAGCGCGACGAGCGGCAGCGTGCTGGTGGTTGACGACCAGGACGATGTGCGCACGACCATGTGCCTGATGCTGCAGCGCGCCGGCTACGAAGTGTTCGACAGCCAGACGCCGGATGAGGCGCTGGCGCTGATCACGGACAATCCGCAGGCGTTCCAGCTGGTGGTGACCGATTTTTCCATGCCCCATATGACGGGGATCGAACTGGCGCAAGAGGCCGGCAAGGTTGCGCCGGATCTCAAATTCCTGATGATCAGCGGCTATGCCGAGAGCGACACCCGCGCCCGCGTGGCCGAGGTGCCGTCCATCAAGGACATCATCAAGAAGCCGGTTCATACCGCCGAACTGGTCGCCAAGGTCCGCAAAATCTTAGGGTAGGCGCGGGATTCACGTCGTGGATTCCTTGGGGAATCGGGGTGTGATAGAATCACTTCCCATGGAAGTTCCTTCCAAACTCAACGAAGAGCAATTCGACATCAGCATTGCCTATGACGGGACCTGGCATCACCAGGGCGCGCCGATGACGCGCATGCCGCTGGTGCGGCTGTTTTCGAGCGTGCTCAAGCGCGATGCGGCGGGCGATTACTGGCTGATGACGCCCGTTGAAAAGGGGCGGATTGCAGTGGCGGATGCCCCGTTTGTCGTCACAGGCTGGCGTATGGAAAGCCGGGGCGAGGGGCAGGACATTCATCTGACGGACAATCTGGGCCGGGAGACGCCCATGGATGCCGGGCATACGCTGGTTTTACGCGTGCCGCAGACCGGGGGAGACGTGAAAGTGCCCTATCACCAGCTGGGTGGCGGGGTGGAGGCACGGGTGGGGACGGCTGTTTATTACGATCTGGTCCATCTGGGGCTGGAACAGGGCCAGCCGGACGCGGATGGGTATCTCCATATCCGCTCGTCAGGCGTGCTGCATCCGCTGGGGGCAGGATGAAACCGGCTTTGACACTTACGCAGCAAACATGGATGCGAAATGCAGCATTAATCTCAGTGATGGATGCGCTGGGTGACGGCAACGCCTTGATCGTTGGCGGGGCCGTGCGCTCGGCTGTGCTGGGGGAAGCGTTGGCAGACGTCGATATCGCAACGTTTTTAACCCCCGATCAGGTTACCAAAGCCTGTGAATCCGCGGGGTTGAAGGTTGTCCCGACGGGGATTGACCATGGCACGGTGACCGTGGTCGCGGATCACCAGGGATTTGAAGTCACCACTTTGCGCCGTGACGTGGCGACAGATGGCCGGCGCGCGGTGGTTGCCTTTTCAACGGACTGGACGGAGGACGCCCAGCGCCGCGACTTTACGATGAACACCCTTCTTATGGATATGAAGGGGCAGGTTTATGATGTGACCGGCCAGGGTATCGATGATCTGAAAAATGGCGTGGTTCGTTTTGTGGGAGATCCCGATACACGCATCGCGGAAGACAGTTTACGTATTCTGAGATTTTTTCGCTTCCATGCACGCTACGGGAAGGGTGATCCGCTCGAAAATGCGTTTTCTGCCTGTACCCGCGGTGCTGGTCTTATTGAAAATCTTTCGCGTGAGCGCGTGACCCAGGAACTGGTAAGATTATTTCCCGCGAAGGGATCAGGGGCATCGATTCAGAGCATGATTGATGGGGGGATCCTCAGTGGTCTATGGTCATCGTGTTTCAACCAAAACGTGTATGCGACCCTCTATGTTACAGCTGTGAACGCGCAATTTTCTTCATTTGAAACATCACTCTTTGCCTACAGCATTTATGAGCCTGAATTTGAGAAAACAGATCAGAAATTCTCAAAATATCTTTCTCTTTCAAATAGACAGAAAGATTATATGACTCAATGCTTCAAGTTTATTGAAGATCATTCTGATAGTCATGAAAACAACCTGTATTTATTCGGGCAAGATGTCACCTTAGTTGGCATGCTTTTATTCAATGCTATCAAGAGGAAATGCACTGATCCTTCAGCTCTTACAGCATTGCTTGAAGAGATACGCCAGATCCCGGTTCCGGCGTTGCCGGTCAAGGCGGGGGACGTGATGAGTGTTGCGCATTTATCACAGGGGAAGGAAGTCGGCGTGCTTCTAAAGAAAGTCGAGGCTTTTTGGCTTTCCAGAAACACAAAACCCGACAAACAGGAGTGTCTTGATTACGTGAAGACACTGCTATAGCCCCGATGGTGTCGGTGGTATGTTATCGCTAATTTTTCGAAAAAAGAAAATCGTCGCTGGTGCGGTGTAACCGATCCGGTGGGGAGTCTTACGGCCAACGCACTTCGGGCGGCAGGGACATCAAAATCGCTTCGACGTTGCCGCCGGTGTTGAGACCGAAGATGGTGCCGCGGTCGTACAGCAGGTTGAATTCTACATAACGTCCGCGCTTGACCAATTGCTGGTCACGTTGGTCTTTGGACCAGGGTTTATGCATCGCGTTATCCACGATCTGTGGATAAATCTTCAAAAATGTCTCTCCGACGTCTTTGGTGAAAGCGAGGTCGGCGTCCGCGTTGCCACTATCGAGATAGTCATAGAAAATGCCGCCGATGCCGCGCGCTTCATTGCGATGCTTGATGAAGAAGTAATCATCGGCCCATTTTTTGAATTCCGGATAGTATTTCGGATCGTGACGGTCACAGCATTCACGCAAACCTGAGTGGAAAAACTCGTTTTGCGAAGCGTCTGAAATCATTGGGGTTAAGTCTGCCCCGCCACCGAACCATGATTTGGATGTGACGATCCGGCGCGTGTTCATGTGCACGGCCGGGACGAGAGGCGAGCGCATATGTGCGACGAGGGAAATGCCGCTGGCCCAGAACGCGCCCCCGGATTCTTCGGCGCCCGGAATTTTTTTTGCGAACTCGCCCGAGAATTGCCCGTGCACGGTGGAAATATTGACGCCGACTTTTTCGAAAACGCGCCCGCGCATGATGCTCATCACGCCGCCGCCGCCCTCCGGCCGGTCCCAGGCTTTGCGTTCGAAGCGTCCGGCCGGTTGATCGGACCCGGTCAACTTGTCTTCCAGCTGTTCGAAGGCTGCGCAGATGCGGTCGCGCAATGTTTCAAACCAGTCAGCGCATGACTGGTTGAAATCGGTAGAAGGTGGTTGGGCCTTGGGTGATTGCATGGCGCTTTTATGCGCCTTTGCGGGTGGAAAATGCAAGGGGGTTAGTCGAGCATTTCGTAAGGGACCCAGTCGCCCATCGGAATGTATCGGTCACCCAGATTGTATACGGGCTCATCGGCGGCTTTGGCGCTGCAATAGTATTTGCAGGCATCGGACGCCACCAGATCAATCGCGACGACGCTGCCGCGGCGATCGCGGGTGAAGGTGAAATCGATCATGCAGCCATCGCCGTTGGACCAGTGCGCCTTGTGGGCTTCGGGGCCGTCCATTTTCGCCAGGGCAGACTGATCGTCATCCGATGCGGGCAGGCGGCAGAGCGGCCGGTCGCCTTCCTTTGCGTCAACATGCTGACGGATAATGGAAAAATCGAGGGTCTGGCCGTCGATATGGTAGAGGCCGAGGGAGGCGACATCGCCTGATTTATAACTGGCTTCGAAGGTTTCGGCGTTCACATCCTGCAGATAGAAAATGCGGTCGTCATAGGCTTTCATCATGTCCTGGATATCGCATTCGGTCCTTTCGCATTCCCTGCGCAGCCATTTCTGCCAGTTGCGCTGGGCTTCGCGCAGGCCGTTCTGGTCGAAGACACGATCCAGCGCTTTGGCGTAAATGCCGGCCAGCGCTTCGTCCTGGGTGGAGAAGACACTGTCCGAGCAGATCAGTTTTTCAATTTTGTGGGTGGCCTTGGCGCAATCGAAACTGGCGGCGACGCCGGGGCCAGCGCTCAAGGTCAGCAGGCAGAGGGCGAGAAAAATCCGGATCATGGCCTAGGATTTAGGCGCATCCCGGGTTTGGCGCAAGGCTTCCGCAATGGCAATCGCTGCCGCCGTGACCACGTTCATGGACCGGACGCCGGGTTTCATGGGAATTTTCACCGTCGCGTCGACCTCGCGATAGACTTCCGGCGGAACCCCAGCGCTTTCGCGGCCCAGCAGCAGGATATCGCCCGGTTTAAAATGAAAATCCCAAAGCGGGGTGGTGCCGTCGGTTTCAACCAGAATGACGCGGGCGCGGCCCTTGTGCCGCATCATGGCATTCCACGATATGTGTTTGATGATCGTCACATGGTGGATGTAATCCATCGCGGAACGGCGGAATTCCGCCTCTTTCCACGGGAAGGCGGTGGGCTCGACCACGTGCAGGGGCACGTCGAGACAGGCGCAGAGGCGCATGGCGGCGCCTACGTTCTGGGGAATATCCGGCTGATAAAATGCTAATGCAGGCATGGATGAAACTTACCATTTTTAAGTTGCGTAACATCTATCTTTCGCTATTTTCACCGGCGATTATGCAAGCTAGCATAGCGTGCATCAGATTCTTGAAGGCTTTCAAACCTATGACCGACCATTCGCTTCCTTCCGACCCGGCCCGCCGGGACTTCCTGTACCTGACCACCGGCGCTGTCGCCGCCGTGGGCGCGGGCGTTACAGGCTGGAGTTTCGTAGACTCCATGAACCCCGCCGCCGATACGCTGGCGCTGGCCTCGACCGAGGTCAATATCGCCGCCATCGAAACAGGGCAGGCGGTTACCGTCACCTGGCGCGGCAAGCCGGTCTTTATCCGCCGCCGCACCGCCGCCGAGATCGAGGCAGCCAAGGCCGTTGATGTCGCTTCTTTGCGCGACCCGCAGGCTGACGCCGCCCGCGTCCAGGCCGGCAAGGAAGAATGGCTGGTTCTGGTCGGGATCTGCACGCACTTAGGCTGTGTTCCTCTCGGAACGAAGGCCAACGAACCCAAAGGCGATTTCGGCGGCTGGTTCTGCCCGTGCCATGGTTCGCACTACGATACCGCCGGCCGCATCCGCAAAGGCCCGGCCCCGAAAAACCTGGAAGTTCCGGGTTATTCGTTCCTCTCCGATACCGTCATCAAGATTGGATAACTGAACAATGGCTAACGCAAACCGCGAACCCTTCGCCAACCCGGTCGTCGAGTGGATCGATTCCCGTCTGCCCGTCTTCACGATGATGCAGAAGGAATACGGCGTTTTCCCGACCCCGAAAAACTTCAATTATTTCTGGAATTTCGGCGCGCTCGCCATGGTCATGCTGATGATCATGATCGTCACCGGCGTGGTTCTGGCCATGCACTACACGCCCAATGCTGCGATGGCGTTCAACTCGGTCGAGCGCATCACGCGCGATGTCAATTACGGCTGGTTGCTGCGTTACCTGCACATGAACGGCGCGTCGATGTTCTTTATCGCCGTGTACATCCATATCTTCCGCGGCCTGTATTACGGGTCGTATAAAAAACCGCGCGAATTGCTGTGGATTTTCGGCATCGTGATCTTCCTGCTGATGATGGCGACTGCCTTCATGGGCTATACGCTGCCGTGGTCGCAGATGTCGGGCTGGGGGGCTACGGTTATCACTTCGCTGTTTTCGGCCATTCCGGTGGTCGGCGAGTCGCTGGTGGCCCTGCTGTGGGGTGGTTTCTCGGTCGATAACCCGACGCTGAACCGCTTCTTCGCGCTGCATTACCTGTTCCCGTTCCTGATTGTTGCGGTCGTTGCGCTGCACGTCTGGGCGCTGCATGTGGTCGGTTCCAACAACCCGACCGGCATCGACCCGAAAGGGCCGCAGGATACGCTGCCCTTCAACCCGTATTACACGGTGAAGGACACGTTCGGCCTGTCGGTGTTCCTGATCATTTACGCGCTGATCGTGTTCTACGCGCCGCTGATGCTCACGCACTCGGACCACTTCATCCCGTTCAACCCGATGGTGACGCCCGCGCATATCGTGCCGGAATGGTACTTCCTGCCGTTCTACGCGATCCTGCGCGCCATTACGTTTGACCTGAACATCTACCTGGCCGGCGCCGGCGCTATTGCTGCGGTGCTGGTGTACCAGTATTGCTGGCGCAAAACGCCAAACCCGAACGTCGCGCGTTACGTCGTGCCGATGATCGTGGTTGCTGCCATTCTGGCCATTCCGGGCGGGCTGCTGGCTTTCTTTAAAGACAGCGTGGCGCTCAAGGGTGTTATCGAGATGATCCCGCTCAAGGCCGTCAACCTGCTGCCGGCCAAGCTGGGCGGCGTGCTGGCGATGTTCGGCTCGATCCTGCTGCTCGCGGTTCTGCCGTGGATGGACTGGCACCCGGTTCGTTCCGCGCGTTACCGCCCGTGGTATCGCTGGGCGCTGATCGGTTTCGTCGTTGCGACGGTTATTCTGGGCTATGTCGGCGCGCAACTGGCTGAACAGCCGTGGATTATCGTCGGCCAGCTGGCGACGTTGTACTACTTCGCATTCCTGGTTGTGATCGTGCCGTGGCTTTCGAATAACGAGCCGGTGGCGGTTCTGCCCAACAGCATCCACGAAGCCGTTCTGGCGGGGAAATAACATGAAAAAGAACCTTCTTCTCACCCTGTCTTTCGCGGCCTTGCTGGCCGTCGGTTCGCTGGCGGTCGCGCAGGATAACAACGCATCCGTCACCACCGACAACCCGGCGACGACCACGGCCAATCCGACCGAGCAGACACAGTCCAATCCGTCCGCCGAAACGGGCATGGACGATGCCGCTACCGTCACGCCGGAAGGCGCTGCACCCGTTGAGGGCGAGCCTGCACCCATCGTCGTTTCGGAAGAGACGCCGGACGCTGCTGCCGAAGACCATGCAGAAGCCCCTGAAGACGATTCCGGGTCGCACCACGCGCCGGAACTGCGCCAGGTCGACTGGTCGTTCAGCGGCCCGTTCGGGACGTTTGACCGCGCGGCCCTGCAGCGCGGATTCCAGGTTTACAAGGATGTCTGCGCGGCCTGCCATTCCATGAACCGCCTGGCGTACCGCAATCTGTCGGCACTGGGCTACAATGAGGGCGAGATCAAAACGATCGCGGCTGAAGCCACGGTCATGGACGGCCCGAATGACGAGGGCGAGATGTTCGAACGCCCGGCCCGTCCGTCGGACCATTTCAAGACGCCGTTCGCCAACGATGCTGCGGCCCGCTATGCCAATAACGGCGCGCTGCCGCCGGACCTGTCGCTCATCACGCGCGCCCGCGGTGACGGATCCAACTATGTTTACAGCCTCCTGACGGGGTATGAGGACGCGCCGGCCGGCGTGACCGTTACACCGGGGATGCACTACAACAAATACTTCGCCGGTCATCAGATCGCGATGGCGGCCCCGCTGATCGAAGGCGGCCCTGTCACATATGGCGACAACACGCCGGCTACGGTCGATCAGATGGCCAAGGATGTCGCGACATTCCTGACCTGGGCGTCTGAGCCGGTGATGGAAGAACGCAAGCAGACGGGCGTGAAAGTGCTCATCTTCCTCGCGGTCTTTTCGGTGCTGATGTATCTGACGAAACGGAAAGTCTGGAAGGACATGCACTAAGCGTTCTGGCTTTGTAACATTTAAAAACCCGCTGTTATCCAGCGGGTTTTTATTTCCTGAAAAAATTAATGATTCTTGCTGAATCGCCAACTTAAGGCCGCCGACTCTTCGGAAAAGCCAGATAATCCGCGGGGTTGCGGGGAGGTGGCGTGGATATTTTTTAATCCTTTGTTAAACAATGGCTATTACGGGTGGACTTACCGTAATAAAAAACCACGCGTTTTTTACTGCGGCCTGAAAACCCAAAGTAGGAGTAAAAAATGAATAGAGACTATGAACACGGCCACGACCGTGGTTCCGCAACAAGATCCTGGGGTGCAATGCTGGCCGGTCCTTTGACCGGCCTTGCTGTATCTGCGGGGATCTTAGGCGCCGGGTACACATGGTGGTCGTCGTATTACCACAACGGCAGCGAATACAAGATCCAGATGAATACGGGCACGCCCAAGCGCGTGACCACGGAAGGATTGAAATTCGCGTTCGGCTGGTACGACAAGGTCTTGTCGTTTCCGCGGACCCGCCAGATCACCACGGTGAAGGACGAAGACGTGAACCTGCGGTCGAAAGACGGCGAGGAATTCATCGGCGGGGTCCGGGTCGAATACCAGTTCGATTTCGGCCAGACGGAGGCCGACCAGAAGCGCAAGATTTCCAAGCTGCTGGCGAACTACAACATCACCGATACGGCAGCCTTCTGGGATGACAAGCAGATCGACCCGGTGGAAAAAACCATCAACGCCCGGGCCAAAACCGCGGCGGTCGCGTCGTTCGCGCAGATCGCCACGGATGAATACCAGGGCAGGATGGAGGGTATCTCGATAGATATCCGCGACCGCCTGCAGAAGATCATGGATGCCGAGGATCTGCCGGTGAAAATCGTGATCATCGACACCAACGGGGTCACGCCCAGCCAGGCCGTGCAGGACCGCATCAACCGCATCGCATCGGAACGCCGCGAAAGCGAACGCGCCGATGTGGTGGTCGATAACTCGGTCAAGGTGAAGGCAGCGACGAAGGCCGAAGCTGAAACGGTTCTGGAATTTGCGAACACGCTTCGCGACAAGGGCTATTCGGAAGAGGCGATCATTGCCATGAACTGCCAGCGCCTGGCAGACCGGGCGGACCGCTTCGGCATTCCGTTCGGGGCCAACTGCAACGGCGCGCCGCAGGGCGTGTCGGTCATGGTCGATCCGAAAACCTTCCAGGCGACGGTGACCCGTAAAACGGCCCCGGCCAATCTGCCGGCGGCGCCCAAAGCGGCACCGCAGTGATTTTTAAAGCATGCAAGAAAAGGCCCCTTTACGGGGCCTTTTTGTTTTTGCGTTCATCTGCGTAGATGATTTTACCGCTGGTGATCTGAGCTATGAGCGCGGCGCGCTTGTCGCAATCACCCTGCTTGCTGAAATAATCATTCATTTTTTGCAGGGTCTGCGGCTTGAAGTATTGCCGGGCTATGCTTACGCCACAAAAATGCGTTCCCGGGGCGGGCGGGAAGAGCGAGCCATAAGCAGTGCCGTCCTTTCCTACAATCACCGCGTAATACTGATCTGCTTTCACAGCGGACGTCTGATCGGGTTTAGGGTTAAGCTTCTGGGCTGCAGCGGCCTGCTGCTTCTTGTCGACATAGACAACCGTCCCGCCGATGGATTTTGCCAAGGCTTCAGCCTTTTTGTCGCGGTCTTGTATGGATGAAACTATTCCGATTTCCATACCGCCCTGGCGAGGCGAAGACACAATACCTTTTTTATAAACCACGGCGCGTGCTTTGCCGGTGGAATCAACGATATATGCGTAAGCCTGGCTGGGGTGATTGTCCGGCACCGCATACGCCACTGTGGGCAGCAAGACGGTGCAAAGCAGGATGAGGCTTAAAAAGATTCGAAGTGCGGGCATGGAAAACTCCCTTTCCGTCAAATCGTATGCTTATTCGAAAGCGTCGTCACCGAAGTCTTTGCGGTCGATCCGGCCCTTGGGCTTTTCCTGCCCTTCAGAGGCTTCCCGGTGCGCTTTGGCTTTGGCGCATTCTTCTACCCAGGGATCGTCTTCGACTTCATGCAGGGGCTTGAGCGGGCCGGTGCGGCCGGTGAGTTTCTGGATGAGGGCGTAGAAGACGGGCGTGAGCATCAGGCCGAAGATCGTGACCCCGATCATGCCGGAAAAGACGGCGGTGCCCATCGACTGGCGCATCTCGGCGCCCGGGCCGGTGGCGAAGACCAGCGGGAGCACGCCCAGGATGAAGGCAAACGAGGTCATGAGAATGGGGCGCAGACGCAGGCGGCAGGCCTCGACAATCGCTTCCATCATGGTTTCGCCGTGTTCCTGGCGGTGACGGGCGAATTCAACGATCAGGATGGCGTTCTTGGCGGCAAGGCCGATGAGCACCACAAGCCCGATCTGGGTGAGGATGTTGTTATCCATGCCGCGCAGGTCGACGCCGATCAGGGCGGCCAGCACCGACATCGGCACGATCAGGATAATCGCGATCGGCAGGGTCCAGCTTTCATACATGGCCGAGAGCACCAGGAAAACGAAGATGACGGAGAGCGCGAAAATATAAAGCGCGGCGTCGCCGGCTTCCAGCTGCTGCAGGGCCAGTTCGGTCCATTCGTAGGTGATGCCGCGGGGCAGGGTGTTGTCGGCCACTTCCTGCATCTTGGCCAGCGCCTCGCCGGAGGAGAAACCGGGCGCGGTGTTGCCTGACAAAGCAATGGCGACCGCCTGGTTGTAGCGCTGGATGGTGCCGGGGCCGACGGTTTCCTTGACGGTGACGATGGTGCCGAGCGGCACGAACTCGCCCTTGTCATTGCGGGTTTTGAGTTTGGCGATGTCCTGGGGGGTGAGGCGGAAGGGCAGGTCAGCCTGCGCAGTCACCTGGTAGATGCGGCCATAGGCGTTGAAGTCGTTCACGTAGGCTGAGCCCAGATAAATCTGCAGGGTCTCGAACACGTTGGGCAGGGGGATGCCCAGCATCTGCGCCTTGGTGCGGTCGATGTCGAGATAGACCTGCGGGGAATTGGCGCTGTAGGTGGAATAGACGGCCGTCAGGCCTTCGGTCTGGTTGGCGGCGCCCATCATGCCGTAGGTCGCGCCCATGAGCGCCTGCAACCCTAAGCCCGCTTCGTCCTTGAGCATCATCTTGAAGCCACCGGCATTGCCGATGCCCTGGACGGGCGGCGGCGGAATGGCGATGACAAAGGCATCCTCGATGCTGGAGAGGTTCGCCTGCAAGGCGCCCACGATACCGAACACGTTTTGCTCAGGCCCGGCCTCAAGCCGTTCGTCGAAATCCTTGAAGGTGGCAAAAATTGCTGCGCTGTTGGAGGCGCTGGAGAAGGTCTCGCCGGAGAGGCCGGCGAAGGCGACCGCGCCCTCAACGCCCGGCGTTTTCATCATGATGTCCATCGCGCGGCGCGTGACCCTGTCGGTGCGGGCCAGCGATGCGCCGTCCGGCAGCTGGATGACGACGATGGCGTAACCCTGATCCTGCGCGGGAATAAAACCGGTCGGGACCTTGTTGGCCATGAACACGGTGGCGAAGACGAGGCCGCCGTACGCGATCAGCATCAGGAATGAAATTCTGACGACGCCTTTGACCAGCTTGGCGTAGCCATGGCCCATTTTGTCGAAGCCGCGGTTGAAGCGGTCGGAGAAGCCGCCTGTCAGACGGGCCAGGCCGCGGCGATCGCCGTGATGTTCGTGCTTGCGCAGCAACCACGCGCCGAGCGCTGGGGAAAGGGTGAGGGAATTGATCGCTGAAATCACGGTCGCGACCGCGATGGTCATGGCGAACTGCTTGTAGAACTGCCCCGACATGCCGGGGATGAAAGCGGTCGGGATGAACACGGCGCACAGGACGAGGGCGATGGCGATGACCGCGCCGCCCACTTCGTTCATGGTGGCTTTTGCCGCGTCTTTGGGCGTTTTGCCATCGGCGATGTGGCGTTCCATGTTTTCGACCACGACGATGGCGTCGTCGACGACGATGCCGATGGCCAGCACCATGCCGAACAGGGTGAGCAGGTTGAGGCTGAAGCCGAACATCTGCATGACGGCGAAGGTGCCGATGAGGGAAACGGGGATCGCGATGATCGGGATGATCGATGCGCGCCAGCTTTGCAGGAAGATGATGACCACGAGAACCACCAGCAGGATGGCTTCACCCAGCGTGTGGTAAACGGCTTCGATCGAAGCCGAGATGTAGTTGGTCGGGTTGTACACGATCTGGTAGTCGAGGCCCTTGGGGAATTGCTTTTTGAGCTCGTCCAGGCGGTCGATGACGCGCTGGGCGGTATCAAGGGCGTTCGAGCCCGGGCGCTGCATCACGGCAATGGCGACGGCTTCCTGGCCGTTCAGGTAGGAGTTCATCACGTAGTCCTTGGCGCCCAGTTCGACGCGGGCGACATCGGAGAGGCGCGTGATCTGGCCTTCCTCGCCGGTCTTGACGATCACTGCAGCAAATTGCTCAGGCGTCGAGAAGCGGCCTTGCGTGGTCACGGTGTACTGGAAGGCGTTTTTGCCATCCACCGGGGGCAGGCCGAGGCCGCCGCCCGAGACCTGCACGTTCTGGGACCGCAGCGCATTGACCACATCGCCGGCCGTGAGGTTCAGGTTCGCCAGCTTGTCGGGGTCGAGCCAGATGCGGATGGCGTATTCGCGGGCGCCAAACACCTGCGCGTCGCCGACGCCATCGATGCGGGCGATCTGGTCGCGGATGCGCAGGATCGTGTAGTTGGAAACATAGAGCTGATCGAGCGATTTATCGGGCGAGAGCAGGTGCACGACCATCATGAAGTCGGGCGAGGATTTGGCGGTGTTGACGCCAAGGCGGCGGACTTCTTCAGGAAGGCGGGGCTCGGCCGTATTGACGCGGTTCTGGACCTGGACCTGGGCCAGGTCGATATCGGTGCCGATGCGGAAGGTGATGGTCAGGCCCATCGTCCCGTCGGAGGACGAGTAGGAAGACATGTACAGCATGTTCTCGACGCCGTTGATGGCGGCTTCGAGGGGGTTGGCAACGGTGTCGGCCACCGTCTGGGCGTTGGCGCCGGGATACGCAGCAGACACGACAATGGTCGGCGGCACGACGGCGGGGTACTGGGTGACCGGCAATTGCGTAAAGGCAATCGCGCCCACCAGCGTCATGATGATGGAGAGAACGGCGGCGAAGATCGGGCGCTCGATAAAGAAATGGCTTTTGCTATTGGCCATTACTGCGCGCCTTCAGGCGCCGGTTGCTCGCCGGCAGGCGGAAGCTGCTCGGCAGGCATATCGGCGGCGGGTGGCGCTTCGCCAGCGGGTGCGGACGGTGCTGCGCCCGGAGGCCCACCCGCAGGCCCACCCGCAGCCATGGGGTCAGCGGGCGGGACGTACTGTCCGGTGGAGGGGTCCATCCGCAGTTCGGTCTTCTGCGGGGTCACAGGCGCGCCTTCCTGGGCACGCTGGAGGCCGTTGATGATGATGGTCTCGCTACCGGTCAGGCCTTCGTTGATGACGCGCAGGCCCTTGTCCATGGGGCCGGGGACAACGGTTTGCGCCTTGGCCGTATTGTCGGCGCCCACCACGTAGACGAATTTGCGCGACTGGTCGGTCATGATGGCGGCATCGGGGATCATGATGCCCTGATCGCGCTGGCCGGTCTGGATGCGGACGCGGCCGAACATGCCGGGAGTGAGGACCATGTCGTCATTTTCCAGAACCGCGCGAGCCCGCATGGTGCCGGTGGAATTGTTGATCACGTTGTCGACGAAGTCGACAACGCCCGCATGGGTGAATTCGCTTTCATCGGACAGGGAGACGGCGACCGGAATGTTGAGGGCGTCTTTCGTCTGGTCGGGATGGGTGCGGGCATAGTCGAGATAGGTTTGCTCATCGACGTCGAAGTAGAAATAGATCGGGTCCATGGAGACGATGGTCGTCAGCACGTCCTGGCCCGGATTTACCAGATTGCCTTCAGCGACCAGCTTGCGGCTGATCTTGCCGGCGATGGGGGCGTTGATCTTGGTATAGACCAGATCGACGCGGGCGGAGTCGACCGCAGCCTTGGCCGAGTCGACGGCGGCGTTCGCCGAATCCTTCGCAGCGCGGCGCTGGTCGAGAACGGCCTGAGAAATATCCCCGGTTTTGAAAAGGCTATCGGCGCGGTTGAAAGCGTTGGTCGCTTCCGTGGTCTGACTCCGGGCGAGATTCAGGTCGGCTTCCTTCTGGCGGATGGTCGCCTCGATCTGGCGGGGGTCGATGATGAAGAGCGGGTCGCCTTTCTGGACGACGGCGCCGTCCGTGAACAGCACCTTCATCAGGTAGCCGGAGATGCGGGACCGGATGTCGACCGTGTCGGTCGCTTCGAAGCGGCCGGAGAATTCATTCCACTCGTTCACCGGGCCTACATAGGGGCTGGCGACCGTCACCTGCGGCGGGGGCGGGGCACCGGCTGCGCCACCCTGTTCACGACCGCCTGGGCCACCTGCGCCCGGTTCGGCGCTGGACCCCTGATCGCAGGCAGCCAAAAGCAACACGGCACCGAGCATGACGAATTTACGGAAGATGGACATTCGAGGACCCCTGGATTACGTCGCGGCTTGCCCCGAAACGCATGAATTTTGCAGACCCGTATATTGTGGTTTTTCCCCAAAACATCAATAGACCAAATGCGCGCGGTCCACGATTTTCCGGGTGAGCTGTAGGGGTTTTCGGGGCGCGGGTCCGGAAAGTTACAGGCGCGTGTAAAAATAGTTTTACGTGTATCCGAAACCGTCTTCAAAACCGGCCCGGTTTCAGGCGGAAAAACCGTCACGTGAAACAGGTTAAAGAGGCTGGTTTTTTAAAGGGAAAGCCGGGGCGTTTTTGGGGAAGTTTTTTGATGAAATGCCGGGGGTGTTTTGGGGCTCGTCGCGGGCTTTAAAACCCTGTAGGCTTGTTCCTGATTTGGTCGCGTTTATTCACACAGGCTTTCACAAGTCAGACCTTCCGACCTGCATGCTGGACAGCCAAATGAAGGCCTAATCCGAATGGTCAGATGGTCAGGGGGTGTTTTGGCTAAAATCAGTACTATATAATAAAATCAAATATTTAAATATAATCGAGTTATTGGACTTAGTTTATGAAAGATACAAAAGCCGACATTCTTGCCTTCTGGTTCGAGGAATCATCCCCAGCGCAGTGGTTTCAAAAGAACCCGGATTTCGATGCCGCGATTCGCGATCGTTTTGGCTCAGATTACGACCTGGCGGCCGCGGGCATTTTCGATGGCTGGCAGGACACCCCCGAAGGGTGCCTGGCGCTGTGCATTCTGCTGGACCAGTTTCCGCGCAATATGTTCCGGGATTCCCCGCGCGCTTTTGCGACCGATTTCAAGGCGCTCACCTTCGCCAAATACGCGGTCGAAAAACGCTTCGACACATTGCTGCCCCCGGTCAAAAGACGGTTCCTGTATCTGCCGTTCGAGCACTCGGAAGACATGGATGACCAAAACCTCTCGGTTGGGTTTTTCGCCACAATGAAAAAGGACGATCCGGTGGGGTATGAGTATGCGATCCGGCATCGCGATGTCATTTCCAGATTCGGACGTTTCCCGCATCGGAATGCAGCCCTGAACCGGACCTCCACACCCGAAGAAACAGCCTATCTGGCCGAGCCCGGGGCCGGGTTCTAAGGCGCTCTGCCGCTCTCCGCAATGGGGGCCTGATTAGGATTTTCTCAAGGGAACTTCCCTGCAATTTCAGGTGTTTATAGGGCGTGTGGAAACGAGGGGTTGCCATACCCGGCAGAGGCTGGTAGTTGGATTGTGACAAAATTGTGTCCCACATCAAAACCCCCATACATCGGATAGAGGCTAACACCATGAAATTATGGCTATTTTTCCACGGACCGCTGGAAGAGGGATATCCTGAAGCGAAAGAGATCCTGCGTATTTGCGACGAGGCGGAAAAACGCGGAATCGACTACCAGGTCATGAACCCGGACAGCATCGATGTGATCGTGGATTCCTCTGGTGACTGGCGCGCGCTCTATGAAGGCAAGGTTCTTGGACTGCCTGATGTCATCATCCCGCGCACGGGGACCGAGACCACCTATACGGGCTATTCCGTCATGCGTTTTTACGAGCGTCTTGGCGTGCCGTTTCTGAACACGCCGCGCGTCGTCGAGACGGTCGCGGACAAGCTTCATACCCTCCAGGTTCTGGCTGCCAATGGCCTGCCTGTTCCCCGGACCATGCTGGGCAAATACCCGCCGGATCTGGACATGATCGAGCGCGAACTGGGTTTCCCGCTGATCGTCAAAACTCTCAAAGGGACCCGCGGCGGGGGTGTCTTCCTGTCCGAAACCAAGGGTCAGTTCAAGGATCTGGTCGACATGATGAACGAGGCCGGCTCGTCTGCGCACGTCATCTTCCAGAAGTATGTTACGAAAAGTTTTGGCCGCGATCTGCGGGTCTTCGTTGTCGGCGGCAAGGTGCTGGCGGTGATGGAACGGCAGGGCTCTGAAGGGTCGTTCAAGTCCAATATCAGCCGCGGCGGGGCGGGGAAATCCCACCCGATCACGCCTGAAATCGTGGATCTGTCCCTCAAGGTTGCGGCCCAGCTGCGCCTCGAAGTCACGGGGATCGACCTGTTGTTCGACGAAGGCGGCTTCACTGTATGCGAGGCCAATTCCAGCCCCGGTTTCTCGGGTCTTGAGCCCAGCTGCAATATCAATGCTGCGGCCGCCATTCTGGAAGCGGCCATGCGCAAGGCTAAGTCCGGCACGATCGATACGCCGCGCCTGCCGCAGCCGATGCTGGGCCTGTGGTCCAGCCTGAAGAAGCTTACGCCGTGGGGCAGCAAGCATCCGGCCTATGCGCCGCCGCTCAGGCCTAAGCCCGACAAAACGCCCATGAATATTGCTGCTTAAGAAAAAGGCCCCTTTACGGGGCCTTTTTTATTCTGCCGGCGGGACCGAGTCTTCGGTTGTCAGAAGGCTTGCCGAGGGTGGTTTTGGCGCCTCCGGCGCTTTGGGCGCGGCCGGGTCTGCCACCGGGGTTACGGGCGGCTTGGCGACAGGGGGGCTTGCGCCCACTTCTGTCAGGCGCGCCTTGATTTCGTAGCCATCCCGGCCATCCGGCACAAAGGCCATCTGGATAGGAATGGTTTTCTGGCAGAAACGGTAGGTCCATTCCTCGAACCAGCCTTCTTTTGCGTCTTTTTTGCCGACGCTGCCGTCGAGCTGCTTGTAGCCGAGCAGGCGGGTGTATGTTGCGAGCGGGTCGTCGGCGCAGCTGCTATCGGCCTTGCGGATGGTGGTGGCGCCCATGCGTTCGGCGGTGCGCTGGGTGCCCGGATCGGCTTTGGTTTCGCCGGGCAGCAGGGCCATGAGCATGGGGCCGTCTTTTTCCTCGCGGCCGATGGCCAGCATGTTGACCTGCCAGAGCTTGCCGCAACCCAGAATTTTCACGTGTTCGGCCCATAAACCATGCACGGGGGCCGGAAAACCGGGCACATCCGGCGGGTAGCGCAGATTGCCGTACGGGGTAGGCAACTGGCGCACCGCGCGGTCCACGGTGCTGCAGTTTTCGATCTGCTGGCGGTAGAGAATGCGGCCTGTTTCCTCGACCTTTTTGTCGAAACCGGCGTTATTGGCGGCAAACTGCATCAGGGTCTTGGTCTGGGCGTCCTGCGCCTGGGCAGGGCCAGCGCACAGCGCGGCAAAGAGGGGCACTGCCAGGAGGGGCGCCATAAACAGGGTAAGGGCTTTGTAAGTCATTCGCATGGAGGTATTCTTATCCGGTCACACTGATTTGCCAAGAAGGAAGACATTGCCTTGCCCATGCGTTTTGCCAATCGCACTGTGATCGTGACCGGCGCTGCCCGCGGTATCGGTCTTTCCTGCGCTGCCGGCTTCCTGGACGAGGGTGCAAGCGTTGTGCTGGCGGATATCGACGAAGAGGAACTGACGGCGGTTATCGATGGCATGCCCAAGGAATTCGCCCGCCGGGCGGTCCCGGTGGTATGCGATGTCGCCAATGCCAGGCAGGTCCACGCCTTGACCGGGTATGCGCTTGAGCATTTCGGGTCGCTGGACGTGCTGGTCACGGCGGCCGGCACGGTGCAACGCAGCCCGTTTCCGGACGTGACCGAGGACGATTTCGACCGGGTTATCAAAACCAATCTGAAGGGGAGTTTCCTGTGTGTTCAGGCGGCTTCCCGGGCGATGATGGACCAGCGCGACCGCGGGCGCGATATTCTGGGCAGCATTGTCATGCTCTCCAACGATGCTGCGTTTTCGGCCATTCCCAATATTTTGCCGCATGTGATGGCAGCTGGCGGCATCGACCGGATGGCCAAGTCGCTGGCGCGTTCGCTGGCCAGTATCCAGGTGCGTATCAATGCCGTCGGGGTGGGGCCCACGGATACGGAATTGCTGCGTTTCGCGACGGGCACCGGCAAAACTGCCATCAATATGGGCGTGGGGCGTACGGCTGAAGGCCGCGTGCAGGACCCCGATGAAATTTCCAAAATCGTACTATTTCTATCCAGTGGGGAGGCTTCGGGCATTACTGGGCAAACCATCGGAACAGGGGCAGATTGATGAAAACAGAAATTATCCGCGCCAGCTTTGGCCTCGACGCAAGCAAGGGTGACCTTACCTCCCATTCGCCCATTGACGGGGCGGTGCTGGGGTCGGTGCGCATGCACAAGGCGAATGACGTTGATGCAGTCGTGGCGACGGCCAAAGTCGCCTTTGCCCAATGGCGTTCGGTGCCGGCCCCGATCCGCGGCGAACTGGTCCGCCTGCTGGGCGAAGAACTGCGCAAGGCCAAGGACGAGCTTGGTTATCTGGTCACGCTGGAATGTGGAAAAATCGTTTCCGAGGGGCTGGGCGAAGTGCAGGAAATGATCGATATCTGCGATTTCGCGGTGGGCCTGTCGCGCCAGTTATATGGCCTGACCATGCCGTCCGAACGGCCGGGGCATCATATGCGCGAAGTCTGGCACCCGCTGGGGCCGGTGGCGGTGATTACGGCCTTCAATTTCCCGGTGGCGGTGTGGGCGTGGAATGCTGCGTTAGCGCTTGTCTGTGGCGATAGTGTTATCTGGAAACCGTCCGAAAAAACGCCGCTGACGGCGGCTGCCACGCAGGTGATTTTCGAACGCGCTTTGCTGCGTTTCAAAGAGGCCGGGCATCAAGCCCCCAAGGATTTATGCCAGGTTATTCATGGCAAGCGCGATGTCGGGCAGGCGTTGTGCGCGCATGAAGACGTGCCGCTGGTTTCGGCCACAGGTTCCACGGCCATGGGCCGCTCGGTGGCGGAAATCGTCGCCGGACGCCTGGGCCGCTCGTTGCTTGAGCTGGGGGGAAACAACGCCATGATCGTGACCCCGTCGGCCGATCTGGATATGGCGGTGCGGGCTATTTTGTTCGGGGCGGTCGGCACGGCGGGGCAACGCTGCACCAGTCTGCGCCGCCTGATCGTGCATGAAGACGTTTACGACCGGCTGATCCCGGCGCTGGTCAAAGCTTATGACGCCATCCGCGTCGGCGATCCGCTGGACAGCGGCACGCTGGTCGGGCCGCTGATCGACAAGCCGGCCTTCGAAGGGATGCAAAATGCCCTGAAATCCGCCGTGGCCGAGGGGGGCAAGATCCTGGCCGGGGGCGGCGCCGCGGCCGGCAAGGGTGAGGGGGCGTATGCCCGACCGGCCCTGGTCGCCATGCCGGGACAGAGCGATATGGTCAAGCATGAGACCTTCGCCCCCATTTTGTATGTGATGAAATACCGCCTGTTTGAGAACGCCCTGACCCTGCATAACGCCGTGCCACAGGGGCTGTCGTCGTGCATTTTCACCACCGATATGCGGGAAGCCGAGCAGTTTACCTCGGCGCTGGGGTCGGATTGCGGGATTGCCAACGTCAATATCGGGCCGTCAGGGGCCGAGATCGGCGGGGCATTCGGGGGCGAGAAAGACACTGGCGGGGGCCGGGAGTCCGGGTCCGACAGCTGGAAAAACTACATGCGCCGCCAGACGCAGACGGTCAATTATTCGCGCAGCCTGCCCCTGGCGCAGGGCGTTGTTTTCGAAATTTAGGGCCGGCATGCATTTGCATTATTCGATTCAGTTTTCGTTAAGGAATCGGGCGTAAGGTTAAATTATGAAGTATCGCCTCACACGATCTTCATGTTCTCCATAAACCCTTGTCAGTGTGACGAGCATCCCCGACCTAAAAAACCGGGGATGTTCTTTGTCTGCTTAAAGCGATGCTTTTAAAGCCGAGTCGCAGGGTCTTTTTCCGGAATCCGTTTAACCGTTTCTTTACGTGAATCCCGTCACAATTAAATTATCTGCATGAATGAACGGGTTAGCTGTGGGCTTTGTAAAAAAGCATACGGACAGTGGCGAAACGCCAAAAGGCGTGCTAGCTTCATAATCATTCAGCTAGAAATATTGGGTCCACGCAGTTTTAAGGAGCAGCCTTATGATGCCGTCCGAACGCCTCGATGCATTACAGCGTAAACATTCCATGCTGTCCGCTTTAATTGAACGCGAAGAAAGCCTTCCGTCCGCCAATGACAGCTACATCCGCCAGCTCAAACGTCAGAAACTCATGATCAAAGACATCCTCACGGGTGTGCGCGACGATCTCATGGAAGAAGTTGGCCAGCGCCGCAGCGGGAACGCATAAACAATTCCTCTTGTTGCCAGACAATCACGCCGCCTTTTTAAGGCGGCGTTTTTGTATCTTCTAGTTCCTGTTAAACTTTAACGCGGCGGGCAGGGGCACCAGGTTTTGGTAATAGGCTTTGCCCAAGATCACGCCGCTGATACCGGATTCTTCTTCGGCGGCCATTTCGGCGATATGGCTGATTTTGCCGACCCCGCCGGAAGCGATGAGGGGAATTTCGCTAAGCGAGGCGGCGAAGGCCCGCATCAGGTTTTTGTCGATGCCGTTCAGCATGCCGTCGTGGCTGATAGACGTGGCGATAATGGCGGCGGCGCCGGCGCGTTCCATCATGCGGGCGAATTCAAACGGGTTGAGATTGCTGTGCTGTTTCCAGGCTTCAATCGCCATTTTGCCGTCGCGCACATCAATGCCGATGGCGATTTTGCCAGGGTATTGCTGGATGGCGTTGACCGCGAAATGCGGGTAGCTAATCGCGGCGGTGCCCAGAACGACACGGCTGATGCCGGTCTTGATGGCCCGGTCGATATGGCTCATCTCGCGGATGCCGCCGCCGAACTGCACGGGAATGCCAACTTCGCGCACGATTTTCGCGGCGGTCTCGAAATGCACCGACAAATGGCCGAATTTGGCGCCGTCCAGATCCACGATATGCAGCCAGCGGGCGCCAGCCTGTTTAAATTCACGCGCCAGTTCGATGGGGTCGCGTTCGTAGACTTGCGCGTTCTCCAGATCGCCCTGACGAAGGCGGACGACCTTGCCGCCCTGCAAATCCATCGCAGGGATGACATCGAAGGACATAGTGGTGGTTAGGATCCGGTGCCGCGCAGGAAGTTGGTGAAATCGAAGCCGGTGTCTTTTTGTTTCGGTTCTTCAACTTCCGCTTCAACGACCGGAGGCTTCCAGGTGCCTTCTTTTTCGCCCTGCTTGCGGGCTTTGATCACGGCCTTGTCGAATTCCTGATAGGTGCACAGGCCCAGTTCAACCGGCGAGCGGGGCTGGAAGCTGCCGCTGTTCGGGTGGGTTTTGTCGCGCACGGACTGAATGGTGTTGCGCGTCGTGCCGACGAGGCGGCCAATGGTGTTGTCGTTCAGTTCCGGGTGGTGCTTGATGAGCCAGGCGATCGCGTCCGGCTTGTCCTGACGCTTGGAGATCGGCGTGTAGCGCGGACCCTTGGACCGGGTTTTGGGTTCCGGCAGATCGGTTTCGATGCCTTTCATGCGGGCTTTGGGGTCGGCTTCCGCGCGCTTGATTTCGTCAGCGGTCAGCAGTTTTGCCTGCAGCGGGCTTTGCCCGGTGATTTTCTGGCCTTCTTCGTCGGCCAGCGCCTGAATTTCAAGCGGGTGCAGATTGCAGAAAGCGGCGATCTGATCGAAGGTCAGGCCGGTGTTTTCAATCAGCCAGACAGCCGTGGCTTTGGGCATCAATGGGGCGTTCATAGACAACTCTCATCATGTTGGGGAATGGCCGCAATATACCCATTTTTCAACCCATTGCCAGAAAATATTAAACATTTTTACGGGCGGGAATGCCCCCTGTGGTCTTAAAGCGGCACTTTAAGCAGGGTTCATGTCAGGTCTTACTTTAAAGACCGGGAGAAAAAATCGCTGAATCAAATTTTTAAGCAGGCCGCTTCTGTTCAGATTCCACTACAGGCTCAGGACGATTTTGCCGATATGGCTGCTGCTTTCCATGTATTTGTGGGCGCCGACGACATCGGTGATGGGGAAGCTGCGGTCGATATGAGGGCGGATGATTCCGGCATCGATGAGGGGCCAGATGTTCTTTTCCAGGTCGTGGGCGATGACGGCCAGTTCGGGGATGGGTCGGCCGCGCAGGGTTGACCCGGTAACCAGCAGGCGTTTTTTCATAAGGGTGGGGACGTCGAAGCTCGCGGTCTTGCCCTCCATATGGGCGATGCTGACATGGCGTCCGTCGAGGGCCATGCATTCGAAATCCCGGCCGAGGGTTTCGCCGCCGGCGATATCGAGGACCACGTTGATGCCGCCGGGCACGTGTTTGCGCAAAACCTCGATGTAATCCTCGTTCTTGCGGGAAATGGCCAGTTTTGCGCCAAAACGCATGCATTCGTGCTTTTTGGAATTGTCGGAGGTTGTGGCGTAGACGGCGGCGCCGGTCTGCGCGCCCATCTGGATCGCCATATGGCCGATGCCCGATGTGCCGCCATGGACCAGCAGGGTTTCCCCCGCTTTGAGCCCGCCGCGCAGAAACACGTTGTTCCAGACCGTGAAGCAGGCTTCGGGGATACAGGCGGCTTCGAGCATGTTCAGCCCCTGCGGGACGCGCAGGCACAAATCCTGATGGGCGACCGCATATTCGGCATAGCCGCCCCCGGGCAGCAGGGCGCAGACTTTGTCGCCCGGTTTCCAGCCGATCACGTCGGGGCCGACCGCCTCGACAATGCCGGAGACTTCGAGGCCCGGGATATCCGTGGCGCCTGCGGGGGGCGGGTACATGCCGCGGCGCTGGAGAAGGTCCGCCCGGTTCATGCCGGCGGCGGCGACACGGATGACGACGTCATGGGTGCCGACAGGCAAAAGATCCCGCTCGACAAGCTGGAGAACGTCGGGCGGTCCGGATTTGCTGATTTCTACGGCGCGCATCTTGCTAGGGATATAGGTCGTGGTACATTCGCTGTCATGCTTGAAGAAGACTTTCTCCCGCAAAAGAAAAAGCCGCAACTGAAAAGTCTCGATTCCCTGTCTATCGAGGAATTGTATGCGTATATCGACGAGATGAAGGCCGAGATCGCGCGCGTTGAAGGCGCTATTTCCAAAAAGAAAGCTTCGGCCGACGCCGCGGCCATGTTCTTCAAAAAATAATGCAGCAAAGGAAAATGCAGCCATGACTTCTCTTAAAGGCCGCACGGCGCTTGTTACCGGATCGACCAGCGGTATCGGCCTGGGCATCGCCCGAACGCTGGCGGGGGCCGGCGCCAATATCGTGCTCAACGGGTTTGGCGATGCCGAACCGATCCGAAGCGCGATCGAAAAGGAATTCGGCGTGAAGGCCTGGCATAACGGGTCGGATCTTTCGAATGCTGCGGGCGTCCGGACCATGGTTGCGGATGCTGCGGGCAAGGCCGGGCAGATCGATATTCTGGTCAATAATGCCGGGATCCAGCACACCGCGCCGATCCATGAATTTCCGCAGGAGAAGTGGGACCTGATCCTGGCGCTGATGCTGAGCGCGCCGTTCGTGGCCATTCAGGAAGTTTTGCCCATCATGCGCAAGGGCAACTGGGGGCGCATCATCAATATCGCGTCCGTTCACGGCATTGTCGCCTCGGTGAACAAGGCGGCTTATGTGTCGGCCAAGCACGGACTTGTGGGGCTTACGAAGGTCACCGCGCTGGAAACCGCGCGGGAAGGGATCACCTGCAATGCGATCTGTCCCGGTTTCGTGCTTACGCCGCTGATCCAGAAGCAGATCGACGATATCGCCGCCAAGGAAGGAATTTCGAAAGACGCCGCGCAGGAAAAGCTGCTGCAGGTCAAACAACCTTCGGTCGATTTCGTGAAGCCGGAACAGATCGGCGAACTGGCGCTGTTTTTATGCAGCGATGCGGCCAGCCAGATCAAAGGTTCGGCGTATACGATCGACGGCGGCTGGACTGCGCAATAACGCAGCATATTCTGGATCCTCGCCGGCCCACTCCCTCCGTTCACCCCGCTCGCGCGGAAGCGCGGACCGTGATTACGGCCTTGGAATGACACCTTGCTTTCACCTCGCAGGCCAAGTAATCTGCCCCCATCTCACCCCAAAACCGACCAAGGAATTCCCACTATGGATGAAATCAAGCAACGCCTGACCGAAGCGTCTGAAGCCTGCATCACGACGTATGAAGCCTGGCGCGCCAAATCCGGCGACAGCGCTGCGCGCGAGGCTTTGCAGGAAGCCGTGCACGAATTGCGCAAAGTCGGCGCCCGCCTCGAAATCGAGCTGGCCGTCTCCGACCGCAAAACCCATGGCAACGAGCCGATCCCGATCCCGTCGCACCGCGCCGCCCGCATGCGCCCGGAAGGCGACATGCCCGACGATGAAGGCAACCGCCATAACGGCGCCCGCGAACGCGACGGCAACCGTCCGAACCGTGACCGCAGCGAACGCCAGGGTGGCAGCCGCCCGGTCCAGATCCGTCAGCGCGAAGAAGGCGGCAACCAGGCCGCTGGCAATGACGCACCCCCGGCAACAGCCGCTACCGCCGGCGAGGGGGGCAAGAAGCCCTTGTCGCTGAGCCGCAAGAGCGCCGAGAGCGAATAAGACCGCAGGTATAAACGGTTAATTCCTCCTATTTTCCCTAAGCTTATAACGGTTTTGTACACAGGTTTGATGGCACCGCTTTTCGCGGTGCCAAATTACTGAAAATACAACTTAAATTCCCGGTACCTCTCTCTCAATGAGCTGTTAACGATTCCCCACGTATGATAGATTCTAAGGACGGTTAACACTGTCCCAGCGCGTGGGGAGTATCGCTTGACCAAGTCACCTGAAAATGGCCGAGAACTGGCCATTTCAAGCCCAGGTCCCGGAATAAAAAGGCCTTCAATTCTGAGGGCCGTTTCCACTTATGTCATTGATTTGATTCGCCCGGCTTACGCTTTTTCGGGTCTTCGTGCTGCTCGCGGTAACGTTTTCGCGCTGCTGTTCGGCGCCGTCGCCCTGACCGGCGTTCTGGCCGCGGTTGGCATGCAGACGCTGACCGGGCCGGTCACCACCATCACGCGCGTCACGCAGAAAAACATCGCTGAAACCAATTTGCTGATGAACGCCAAGATCATCGCCAATGCCGTGCCGCTGGGCGCGAATACGGGCGATTTCGACAGCGATACCACGAAAGAGGCGGCTGCCTTCGTCAACGCGGCCGGTGGCGAAACCCCGCCGACCAATGGCGGTTACCTGCCGACGGATCTCGGTCTTGCGCTGACCGACCCGTGGGGCACCAAATACGGTTACTGCGTCTGGAACCACGGTTCGACCAACACGGCGGCCAGCGGCATTTCAGGCAGGTCCTATATCGTCGGTGACAACACCACGCAGGCACAGATCGGCATTCAGCCGCTGATCGCAATCATCACGGCCGGCCCCGATAAAATCTTCCAGACGGGATGCCCCAGCTTTACCTCCGGCATCATGAACGTCGTCAAAGCGGCGGGTTCGGACGATATCGTGCAGGAATTCACGTATGAAGGCGCTTCGGCTGCCGCGAACGGCCTGTGGACGCTCGACGCGCCGGGCGGGCAGGTGGCCCAGCTGCGCGATTCCGCCAATGCCGCCGTGCAGGTCAGCATCAACCGCGACACCGGTATCGGCGATTTCGTCGGTGTGACCACGGCCACGATTGCTGCGAAAACCGATAACGTCGCCATGGATGGCGGCCTGAAAATGGATGTGCTGGGCGCCGAGGTCTGTGACGCCGCGTCCGATGGCGTTGTGCGGTACGACGCGACTGAAAAACTTCTGGTCGTCTGTGATGGAGTCAGCGAGTGGGCGCCGACCGGCGGCAGCCTCTGGGAAACCGATGACGGCACCCATGTCTGGCGCGAAACGGGCAATGTCGGTATCGGCAAAGCCAGCCCGAGCGTGCCGCTCGATGTTGTGGGCGAAACAAACATAGCCGGCGCAGTCGATGTGACCGGCACCGGCGCATTCAGCGGCAATTTCACGGTGGGCACAGATGCGCTGTCCGTCGATGCAACCGGCAAGATGGTCGGGATCGGCGTGGCAAC